>VOFJ01002918.1_pt1 | contig 63556 bp, 118 predicted proteins | sample 5384081 | NCBI WGS metagenome assembly VOFJ01 (sample SAMN12384729, study PRJNA508395) | human gut metagenome | isolation source: healthy gut I | host: Homo sapiens | reverse complement strand
TTTTTAATTATTTTTTTATGTTTACAATTTTTTTACATAAGTTCTTATTTATTTATAGCTGCGCAGCTAAAATAAATAAGAAGGAGAAATAAAAATGGATTTGAAAGTTTTTTAGAAGTGCAAAAATGGTTAAATTTGACCTATGGGAATCACCCGGATTTCCCGGCTGTCACAGAGGATGGTCTCACTGGAAATTCAACGATTAAAGCGTTGATCAGAGGGCTTCAGATTGAAGCTGGTGTAAAGGTTGATGGTGTTCTTGGATCGGGGTCTTTAGCTGCCATTGGAACGATTTCGCCATCGTTGGACACCAGTGTGCAGACGAATCGTAATAAAGTGTATATCGCACAGGGCGGTTTATATTGCAAGGGCTATAATCCCAAAGGATTCGACGGGATTTATGGTAGTGGTATGATTGAAAAAGTAAGGGAATTTGAAACAGATGCAGGTTTTATATCTACTACAGGAAATATCACACCTAAACTTTTAACAGCGATTCTTAATACCGAGAATTTTCGACTTGATGAAGAAAAAAAAGGTGATCATCAAATCCGAACGATTCAGCAGGCATTAAATCGTTCTTACAGTAATTACATGGACCTTATTCCATGTAATGGGATTTATGGAAAATTTACAAATAAGGGACTTATACGAGCGCTGCAGCATGAAATTGGAGAAACAGTAGATGGTGTTTTTGGCAGCGGGACGATGTCAAAATGTCCTACTATTAAGCGTGGTGGGGCTGCATCTAAATCAGTTGTTCTCATTTTACAATATGCCCTTTGTTGTAATAAATTTAATCCAAATCAACTTGACGGTGTTTTTGGAGCTGGTGCTGAAAGAGCTGTTAAAGAATTTCAGGAATTTGTAGGACTTATTGCTGATGGAATTGCCGGGAAAAGACACGTGGGCTTCCCTTTTGACCAGTTCAGGAAATCCTAATAGAAAGGGAACAGGATGTGATCGTGCACATCCATTAACAAAAAAAGAAATTGCCAGCGCATTAGCAGCAGATGGACGTAAAGTTATTGGCAGATATATCGGTGGCGGTCTTTGGAAACGTTTAAAGCGCGAAGAAATTGAAATTATTACAGAAACCGGAATGGATATTTTTCCGATTTACCAGACAGAAGGTAACCATAGTGGCTATTTTACATCTGCTAAAGGACGCACAGATGCTGCTACTGCAATTTCAAATGCCCAGAAATTAGGATTTCCTTCAAGGACTACCATTTATTTTTGCGTCGATTTTGATGCGCTGGAAACAGATATTAAAAATAGCATTCTTCCTTATTTTGAAGCTGTTTTTAAATTGTTTTCTGATACAGGACGTAATCCTAAAAATTACAAAGTTGGTGTTTATGGACCAAGAAATGTATGTATACAGGTAAGCGATAAAGGCTATGCTATAAGCAGCTTTGTGTCGGATATGTCAACTGGTTATAGCGGAAATTTAGGATATTTACTTCCGTCTAATTGGATGTTTGATCAAATTTCTACAGTAAAGTACACGGTCAATGGAAGTACTATTGAAATAGATAATTTGATCGTATCCAAAAATTATAGAAAAATGGCGCCATTTGATCCGGAAGAAGTTCCAGAACCTGAAATCGACTTCTCTCTTTAAAATGGATAATGCTGTTCTTAGCGAAAAAGATCGTAATATTGAGATCGCACTAGAATGTATCAATTATCGGCTTAAAGAAGAAGAAAAAAAGGCGAAGGATACGGTTAATTCCATCAAATTTGATCTTCAGGAAATTAGGCGTAAGGATGAATATCAGTACTGCTATGAGAATTTTGGAGATGATAAAGGTCGCTTTATTTTCCCTTTTCCAACTCAGAGTCCAGAGGAAAAATATACTTTAAAAAGTAGAACATTATGAAAAATATACTGCTGAGAGGATTAAGGCACTGAATGGAGGAGGTAAACTTGCAGAGTTTGCGTCAAGTTTTTTTGGCACGGTAGGTTCCGTACTTTCATATTTAATGAAATACGCAGATATGGAGCGCAATGGCGAAGATGTTACGTTAAAGCAGCTTATCTATAATGCGGTGGATATATTTGTTCCGGGAACGGATGTTTTGTTGAAAAATTTATATTTTCCGGACTCTTTCAGAAAAAAGAAGATATTCTTTTCTCAACATTATATACAGTGCTCAGTAATGATACGCTGTATCATGATATCGTTACCGATTCGACACCATATTATATAACACCTTACAACTATCGCCCTGGAGTTTCAGGTTCCGGAGATGATGGTCAAAAAAAAATCTTTTAAAATTTATGCAGGAGATAGTTTGGTTCAGGTAAGTGTAACGAAAGGCGGTAAGCACTTAGGCGATTATTATGTATACCTCAGAGATTATATTCCTAGGTGCGTCTGGTATTATAAAGCTACTATTTAGGATGATTTAAAGATAGCTTTATTCTGACAAAAATGTAAACCAGGTAAGAAATCTTGTTTTAAAGGTTTCTTGCCTGGTTTTTTTTATGGTACGTTCAGCAGTGTACAGTTCTGATAAATAGAAGTTGTAATTTTGACATAAGTGGTTCTCTTTGTGTAAAAAGCTATTATTATCCGGCAGTGGTGAGATCAAAAAGAGAATATTAGAAATAATGTAAACAAAATTATTTGTATTTTTGGCACTTTCCTTTCTTTAACGGCTAATAAGTGAAGGGTTTTTATTGGAAGAAGAGACGGAATGAGGAGGACCGTGTATCAATTTAGAATCCATAAAATAATGGAGGAAATATACGAATGAAAATTATTTGGCGTGCCTGTTCTGTTTTAAAGACATGGAGGAACTCTATGGCGAAAGCAGGCAGGCTGCCGGATTTTCGGAAGATGTATCCGGAGGCCAGTGAAGAAATCATTTCAGTTTTGAAGGAAACAGAAAGGAAGATACAGTATCAGGAATACGATCTGAAAGCAGAACAGGCGGTACTTGACCGAAAAACAGGAAGAGTAAGCATTCTGCCCGGAAGGGAGGATTCCCTTGACAGGATGATGGAAGCGGGGCTGTTCCCGGACAGAGGGGAACAGGATATTGAGGCGGAAATATGTAGCAGACTTCAATATGAAAAATTGCACAGAGCGATCAGACCTTGAAGCTGGAAAAACGGGAACAATACCTGATTATCCAGCTGTTTTTTGCGGACGCAGTGAGAGGGAGCTGGCAGGGGAGCTTTGTGTTTCACAGAATGCCATAAATAAGCAGAGGGGGGAGGATTTTGCAGAAACTGAGAAAAAAATTTTACAGAATTTGTCATTTTAGGGTTGTCAGAAGGCTTTCCCAACGTGGATATAAGTAGGAGGAAAAAACTCCAGATATTTTCCGGCGTGTAAGCAGGACATGCGGCGGGAGAGCGAACATTGACAAGTCCATAACCGGCAGCATAAATACGTTAGCTGTTCAGCCCGGAAGGGAAAGCATGGCGGAGGAGGCGCGGCGACCATCTGCAGGCAGGAAAGATGCCTGTTAAACAAGATGACATCAAAGATGCAGAGCGGAAACAATCCATCCCCGGTCAGCCTGTGGCGGGCTGTTTGCAATGACCTGAACAGCCTATTATGATACTTCCGTCCAGTCACAGCCCTGCACGCGGGTGCCGGGAACACGCAATGAGGGCGGCTCGGGGAGAACCTCGGAGGGGCATAAAACCCATGACAGCCAGAAGCCATGGCTGGTTTATGACTGCCGCCCAAGGGCGCAGAGCGTCCGATCCCGGATGTAGTGTCAAATAGGGATATTGAGGAAACTGTTGATGAAGAACAGGCACGGCAGTTGATATAGATAATGGCGGCGGTTTTAGCCGCCGCCGTTTCAAAGGCTGTGCAGGAAGGAGAAAGGATGATCAAGAGGGGTGATGTTTACTGGGCAGATCTGCAGCCGACAGTTGGAAGCGAACAGGGCGGGGTACGGCCTGTGATGATCTTACAAAATGATAAAGGAAATTATTTTAGTAGTACGGTCATTATTGCACCGATGACGGCCAAGACGGGGAAACATAATCTTCCGATCCATGTGACGGTGTATGCAGGGGAAGCTGGAATTGAAGAACGTCAATGGTGCTGCTGGAACAGATCCGGGTGCTGGATAAAAGCAGGTTTGGGCGAATACATAGGGCATTTGGAAGCTGGTAGGATGAAAGATGTGGAATATGCAATGGCGGTCAGCTTAGGGCTGTTTGATGATAGTGGGATTGAAGAGGAGTTTGGCAGGGAACAGGTGGAATATGAGCAGTTTCTGCATATGTAATAGAAAGTGACGGGAGGCACAAAAGGGATGAACAAAGGGGAAGAAAAGAAAATCCATGAAATTTTAGAATCAGGCAGTATTGGGTACGCCTATCTTTTTGATGCGAAAGCAAGAAAAAAACCCTGGAAAAAAAGTAGTGTCTCTGGAGCCGGAAAATCTGGCGGCATTGTTCAGAAAGTATGGGACAGAGATGGAGTGGATGTCTGTGACGGATATGAGGGATAGAATGGTGCTGCGTGCAGCAAGTGGAAAAATCAGTTCTTGTAAGGATGAGGAAATGCGTCGGGAGATAGAGCAGCATCTGACAGCATTGTTATCGGCAGGAGAGAAAGCGACAAAGGTGCTGGAGGTAGATAAAAAAGCGGCAGACCAATACTTTGGGGAAGAGGATCAGGCAGTGACATGGGCGGAATACGGGATGGAGATCTGGTTAAGATAATATTTTGACGGTATATGGAAGCAGCAAAAGCAGATGATTCCTCCACCCAGCATTGAGAAAAAATTAGGAGGGGTTTAGTTTGGAGAAAAAAAAGAGAGCAGGGAATTAAGTTATAAGCTGGCTGTGAAGCTATTGGACCTGATGTTGAAAAATGGTTTTTTATTGCCGGAGGAATATGAAAAAATTGATGCTTTAAACCGTCTAACATTTAAACCGGAACTTTCCAAAGTATATGCTGAAAGCACTAGATATCCAGCAGAAATTGTGGTATTGTGTGGTGCTAATAGGAGAGGTAATTTTAAAGAGGGTATATCTGAAGATGGAGGAAAAGGAAAGCGATGGTAAAAAAGGAAAAAGAAAGTCACACGGATTGATCCGGTCCGTACCACACAGCCCCTTGAACAAACACAGGAAAAAACGCGTTTGTGCATATTGCAGGATCAGCACAGATTCTGAAGATCAGAAGCATTCGCTGGAAGCTCAAGTGGCATACTACAGTCGGCTCATTGGAGAGCGAAACAACTGGATTTTTTCAGGTATCTATGCGGATGAGGACAGGAGCGGAACAAAGTTGAATGGTCGGGATGAATTTCAGAAGATGATGCAGGACTGCCGGCGGGGACAGCATGATTATATTATCACAAAATCAGTCACACGATTTGCAAGAAATACGGTAGACAGTATTCAGGCGATTCGTGAATTAAAGGCTCTTGGAATAGGAATATATTTTGAAAAGGAACGGGTTGATACCCTTTCTGAAAAAAAAGTGAACAGCTTCTTACTATCTTAAGTTCCATTGCGCAAGGGGAATCAGAGAATATTTCTGCAAATGTCAGATGGTCTGTGGTACGGAGATTTCAAAATGGTACCTTTATTATCAGTGATCCTGCGTATGGATATTGTAAAGATCCAAGATGGAAATCTGATCATTGAACCGAAGGAAGCGGCAGTAGTACGGAGGATTTTTGAAGCATATCTGGGGGAATGGGTTCCTATACAATTGCTCAGAGCTTACAGAAGGAGGGAATCCCTACTAGCCGGAAGTCAAATGGATGGCAGGAGGGAACCGTCAAAGAAATTCTTAAAAATCCGGTTTACGAAGGGGATCTGCTTTTACAGAAGACTTGTACTACAGAAGGTATACCATTTAGAACGAAACGGAACCATGGAGAACTTCCTCAATATCTGATCAGGGATAACCATGAACCTATTATCAGCAGAGAAGAAGCGGAAGCAGTTCGTAAGCTCTGTACATATCGAAAACAGGAACAGCAGTGTGTCAAGGACTCAGAGGCATATCAGAACCGTTATGCATTTAGCAGCCGGATTCGGTGTGGGGTGTGCGGCAGCATATTCCGCAGGCAAAAAACTATACATAGGAAAATCTTATGAAAAAAGTCCAGTGGTGCTGCTGCCATAAACATATTCAGGATAGGAAAGCCTGTGGTCAAAAGGCAATCCGAGAAGAAAATATTGAACGTTTGTTTACCAAGATGTGGAACCGGATGGCAGGAAATTATGAGGAAATATTGATGCCTTTACTGGCTGGGCTTAAAGCAGTCCCAAGAGATCCAAAGCAGGAAAGGGAGATTCGGAAGTTAAATTATCAAATAGAGGAATTGAGAAAGCAGAGCTACATGTTGCGGCAGGTCCTGGTGGACGGCAATATTGGCTCTGCTGTTTTTATAGAAAGGCGGAACCAGCTGCATTCAGAATTGGAAACGCTAATCCATAGGCGGCAGCTTTTAGAGGCGGATCAGTTCTTTGAACAGGAGATCATGCAAACAGAATATCTGCTGACTGTATTTCGGAGCCGCCCAACCAGAATGGAAAATTATGAAGAAGAAGCATTTTTGATGATCATTGACCATGCAACGGTATATCCGGGGCAGAAAATCCGGTTCTGCCTGAAAAAAAATGGATTGGAGCTGGAAGAGTCATTGGAGGAAGGGGGGTTGGAAGATGGCAGGAATTAAACGGCAAAAGCGTTTTCCAATCGGATATCGAATTCAAAATGGCAGGGCAGAGGTTGTCCCGGAAGAGGCAGAGTTGGTACGACGTATTTTTCGGGATTATTTGGAAGGATCTACCACTTATGGAATTGCAAAGTGGATGACAGAGTTGGGAGTGCTGAATGCAAACGGACATCTTTCATGGAGTCATGCCTCTATCGGAAATTTGCTGAAGAACCCAAGATATTGCGGGGATGAATATTATCCGCCAATTATTTCAAAGGAGTTGTTTCTGCAGGTACAGGAGAGACGGGAAAATAGAACCAGCCAGCTGGGACGCAGGTATCATCCAAACAGTCATGCAGGCAAGGGTATTTTGAATGGAAAGATCTTTTGCGGAACGTGTGGATTAGAATATCGAAAATATGCGAAGAAGCGGCAAAAGCCCGGAGAAGATAAATGGTGCTGGAAATGCTCCAAGTATCAGAATGGGAGGAAGGTATCCTGCGGAAACCGGATTCTGTCAGAGGAGCAGATAAAAAATGCAGCACTAACAGCCATGAATCTGGTGGTGGAGCATCCGGAACTGGCACAGGAGGTTCAGAAAGAGAGCGCAGCAGTGGAAACACCCAAATACAGGAAGCTGACAAGACAGATTGAAGAACTTCTGCAGATTGAAGAGTTTTCGGCAGAAGAGATCAAAACATTGCTTTACGAGAGGGCAATGGAACAGTATCAATCTGCAGAGATAGAAAGCCGCGCTTATTATGGAAGGAAGATGGAAGAAATCCTGTGCAGAGGTGGAAAACAGGAATATTTTAATGAAAAATGCTTTCAAAAAGACAGTGGAGAAAATCATGGTTTTTAAGAATGGAACCATGGATGTACATATGAAGAATGGAGTCGTAATCCAGATAAAAGAAGATGGAGGCGGGAAGCAGTGATGGAGGCAAGTATAAAAAGAACATATCGATCATACCGGCAAAACCGGCGTATGACCGGAGCATCCGGCCGCAAATGCGAACCCTTCGGGTGGCAGCCTACTGCCGTGTCAGCACCCTGATGGAACAGCAGGAATCCAGTTATGAAGCTCAGGTACAATATTATACAGAGAAAATCAAAAGCAATCCGAACTGGAAACTGGCAGGGATTTATGCAGATGACGGAAAGAGCGCGACAAGTACCAGAAAAAGAGCGGATTTCCAGTCCATGATCGATGACTGCATGGCAGGAAAGATTGACATGGTCATTACAAAATCCATCAGCCGTTTTGCCAGAAATACCGTAGACTCCCCTGACAAATATCCGGAAGCTAAAAGAAAAAGAACATTGCTGTATTTTTTGAAAAAGAGGGATTAACACTCTGGAGGGAAGCGGGGAACTGCTGATTACGATCCTGAGCAGCCAGGCACAGGAGGAAAGCCGGAATATCAGCGAAAACTGTCACTGGGGAATTCTGTGAGACGGTTTGAAGTAGGACAGGTTATTGTCAACCACAATAAGTTCCTTGGATATACGAAGGATAAGGACGGAAATCTGGTGGTAGTACCGGAAGAGGCGGAACTGGTGCGGAGAATATACAGGCTTTTTCTGGAGGGGAACAGCAGCTATAGGATTAAAAAGAATCCTGGAATCAGAGGGGATCAGGACAGTGACCGGCAATACCGTATGGCAGGCAACCGTGATTGATAAGATGCTGACCAATGAGAAATACATGGGGGATGCCCTCCTGCAGAAGACCTATACCGTAGATTTTCTGACGAAGAAGAAGGTAGTCAATAAGGGGATTGTTCCACAGTATTATATAGAGGATGACCATGAAGCCATCATACCAAAAAGAATTATTTTACCGGGTACAGGAGGAGAAAGCCAGACGAGGAAATATTTACCGGGCAGCCATCAAGAAAAAAAGAGGGGAGAGGAGAAGAGTAAGTACAGCGGCAAGTATGCGCTGTCCGGGTCTGATGATCTGCGCAGAATGCGGACAGCCCCTACCGGAGGCAGGTGTGGTCTAAATATGGAAAGAAAAGCGCTGTGTGGAGATGTGATAACCGGTTGAAACATGGTTCCGAGCGGTGTAAAAATTCCCGACATTAAAAAGAGGAAATCCTTCATGAAGCCATCATGATGGCAATTGGCAAGGTGGTAGAGGATCAGGGCGAATTTGTGCAGGCATTCCGTGAAAACGTGATCCGGATTATCGGAAGCTATGGAAACAAAGCAAAACCGACAGAATACAATACAGAGATTCAGGAACTGGAGAAGCATCTGATGTCGCTGATTGAGGAAAGTGCCAAAGGAAACTGCGGAGAGGAAGATTTTGATCGGGAATACCGGAGAGTTACGGCGCATCTGAAGGAGTTGAGAAAGAGAAAAAAAGAACAGTCCAGGAAGGAACAACGTCTGGCAGAAGCCTATGATCAGAGAGCTGGAGAGGTGGACGATTATATAAGGAAAGCAGGGGTACTGAGCAGGGAATTTGATAATGATCTGGTGTGGAGGCTGATCCAGACGGTTAAGGTTATTAATCAGAATAAGATCGAGCTTCAGTTCCGGTCGGGGATCGTGATGGTGCAGAGGCTGGATAAGTGGGAAAATTAGAAATTGATATCAGGAAAGAAATACGGGAACCGTCGGGTTAAAAATATAAAATCTAAACATAAAATGAGGCAGAGCGAATCTTGCAACAGAAGTGTGCCTGTGATAAAATTTAAGTATGATAGGGAAAGTATATGCTTCTGATAAAAACAGGCAGAGAAAGGAAGCAGAGAGATGAGTAAGGATTGGGAAGAAAAGTTCAGACCGGAAGATCTGCAGAGAATCCGTGGATTTCGTCTGATGGATGATGACTTTATGTCAAAATGTTTTGAGGAAAATATCGAATGTACGGAACTGGTGCTGCAGATTGTGCTTGGCAGAGATGATTTGAAGGTGGAAAAGGTAGCAATCCAGCATCCCAGCTTAAAAAATCTGCAGGGCAGATCAATTATTTTTGATATTTATGCGACGGATCATGCCGGAAAAAGATATAATGTAGAAATCCAGAGAGCAGATCGCGGTGCGGGAGCAAAGAGAGCCAGATATCACAGCAGTTTGATCGATGCTAATGTGACTGAGCCGGGAGAAAAGCTGGAAAATCTGGTGGAAACTTATGTAATCTTTATTACAGAGCATGATGTGCTGGGAAACGGAAAACCGATTTATCATATTGACCGGGTAATCAAAGAAACTGGTGAGAACTTTGGCGATGAGGCACATATTTTATATGTGAATGGCGAATACCGGGATGAATCGCCCATAGGGACCCTGATGCATGATTTTTCCTGTACAAATGCGAAGGATATAAAGTATAGAACATTGGCTGAACGTGTAAGATATTTCAAGGAAGATGAGAAAGGAGTGGCAGCTATGTGTAAGGCGATGGAAGATATGCGGGATGAGGCTGCTTTGGCAGCACGGTTAGCGGAAAGAAAAAGAAGTGGCAAGCAGACTTTTGGAAAAAAAGGGGCGATGTCTTTTGAGGAGATTGCTGAGATTTCTCAGTTATCTGTAGAGGAGGTTCGTGCATTGGCGGGTAAAAGAGGGGCTTGATTTAGTGATAAATTACAAATAAGATTGATTTTGTAGTAAAAATGATAGAAGGGTTGCCGGAAGGTGGTAACCCTTTTATTAGTTAAAAAGCGTATTATAATTGCTTAACGGAAGGTTTAAGTTTAAGAATCAAATATGTAAGCGGAGGAGAAAAAAGTGATTTTATATCATAGAAGCAAAATATCCCGTAATTACTGGCTTTTTGAGCCAAAGTGTAGGAATAATGCAGAAATAACCTACACGCAACGGCTTCAAATTGCATCTTATTTCCCATAAACCACGGTCGAAGTGATGTCCTTCCCATCTGCGGAAAAGACCTTTGTAAGACGGGCAAGCTCCTTACCAGCAGCATCCGTAAGAACCGCTTCCATGTTAAGCATGTTATTCGAAAACTTCTTAACAAGCTTCTGTCCTTTAGAGTCGGTAGTAATAATCGTGCTGCTATTGTCAGAAAAAGACCTCACAGTATGACCAAGTTCATTCCCGTCCGGATCAGTTAGAACCGTGATACAGGTCAAAAAAAGTCATTTGAAAAAGTCTTAACCAGTGTTCGACCCTGTGAATCGATTGTGCTGATGATTGTACCATCGTCCGAAAAATGTTTATAGCCATCCGTTAAACCGGCTGTAAGAATTCGGTCAATTTCATCGTAATCATCGCCAATAAACTCACCGGTAATCATTGTACCATCGGCTTGATGAGCTGTAAATCCCTTTTTAAGAGTTTCTTTGCTGACGGTATCGGCGGTCAGATCGATTAGTGTCCGGCGATTGTAAACGACCTTATTTACAGCCATTTACTCTCACCCCGCAATCGTTACCGTCACTCCTCCAGCAGGATTATCTGCTTCCACATAAGGAATAGCTTCAACTTCTACCTGAGACAAACAGTTATACTCTGTATCAGGCAGAATCGTCTGCTTCGCGGTGGACGGTGTAACTGTCTTAGCCTGTGGTTTCATGTTTTCCGAGCCGGACATTGTACCCTCAACGCCGAGGATAGTTACGCCCTCTCGAATATTGTTGGCAATCAGCTTGCCTTTTTCAGTTGCGTCGATTCCCACTTTACCGCTGCCATCGTGGAAACCCTGAGGAATTGTAACTTCCTCGTCTCTGGTGGTGATCTTCTTAGTAACGGCACCATTGTTTTTCATTGTGCCAGTTAGTTTATTGCCACTTACATACGCAGTCTTTCCAAACAAGATTTCAGCAGCGACAGCGGTGGCATCCGTAGAATCAACATCAAATGTGCAAGCACCTTCAATTTGAGCTCCACTCTTGTCGTGAGCTTTAGATCCTTTGAGAAGTTTACTGGGGTCTACGGTGTCGCCAGTAAGGTCGATGAGAACACGACCGCCATAAATAACCTTATTAACGTTTTGGTTAGGCATTTTGATTAACCTCCTTCTGCAATATAAACCGTAACCCCATCATAGTTGTTACTGGTTTCGAAATATGGGACTTTTTGAACAACAATATCTTTCTTAAGCACTTTATTGGCTGTTGGCAAGACCTGAGTGTTAAAAAGCGTTCGGCACCACTTCATATTCTCCAGAATAAGCATTAAAATCTATCACAGCAGACAGCTTGCCAGACAAACTTCCAAAGCAAGTTAATTTACCAGATAATGTGCATAGTCCAGAGATATGACCAGTAAGGCACTCAAACGCTTTTATGCTACTCATGTCAATGCACCTCTTCCGTTAGCTTAAGAATTGCTTTTGTGATGAAAGTATCAACTTCTCCTGTGACCTTCGTTAATTCAATGTCGTAGACGTACTTTCCGAAGGGAAGATGTTTTGTATCTTCCGGATTGAGGGTCAAGATCATCGTGTCAATCGGAATCTCCTTGATAAGAAGAGAGGAGTTTCATCATTATAGTCATTCTTCATGGCAAATCGAATACGATCACCATTCATGGGAATATACTGATTGTCATTTAGATCAGTAATCGTAATAAGCGCCGAAAAAGTATCACCCCGAGTCAAAGTAATCATTGTGCCAGAAACAGAATAACTCATAATCTCACCTCCAATTCAAGCATTGTAAGTTGATTTATGAATCGCAAGTTGGTCAACTTCTGTCATGATTCGCTTAGCTGAACCGTTACCGCCTAATTTTTTCATAAGGCTTGTACAGGTATTCGTACAGATTTTCGTACTCGTCCTGTGTAATGTAGCCCTTTTCGATATAGGTCATACCGAGATAGATAATGCGATCATGAGCCAAACCAATGAGCATTTGCGTTTCAAGATTGTTGTGCTTATTCTCAGCAGCTTTTCGTTTGCTTCGCTCTTGGATATATGCCCAAAATCCAGAAGAAGCAAGTATCGTCCCCAAAATGGTTAATAGCGTTTGCAGCCAGGGTTCCATTTCCATGTATCATCCTCCTTGAAGTCATAAATGAATTAAGAAGCTTGTAGGAAATATCACCCCAAACCTCTTTTTTTAATTAGGGCGAGGGAGCCCACCGCAAAGTAGACTCCCTGCCAATTTCGGTTAATCCACAGGATTACCATTTTCGTCAAGACCGAGAGCTTCCAGATCAGCCTTGACAGCAGCCTTGAACTTCGCCGGAACCTGATTAAAGGTCCGACGACCTGCGATGATGAGTGCGACATACAGTGCTACCATGTTGTTACCTCCTATCAAAATTTTGGATAAAATATAAAACATGGTTACTCCTCCTCAGCGATAGGATCGCCGTTGGTATCGTAGCCATATTCTAACAATTTTGCCTCGACATCTGCCTTAAATTTTTCAGGCACCTGGTCGAAGGTTCTGCGCTTATTGATGATAAGCGTGGCGTAAAGATTGACCATTTTTGCTACCTCCTCATTCAGGAATCATTGCTGCGACGGCATCGTACAGATCAGCAATTGCTTCCATGATAGCAAGCTGCTGGGAATCTCCAGTTTCCTGACCTGCCATGATCTGAACAATGTTGTCCGAATCATTTGTACCTTTAATGGCGTTTTCAGCCATAAGCAGATTGGTGTATTCATTGAACTCCTGAGGGGTCAACGCCGCTTCCTGATAAGTCCAGTAAGTGGTTTTATCGCCCTGTTCTGAAGTTCGTGTAATACTCGTAATGTCCTTGCGGAGATATACGGTTCCAACAGTAACCTCAAGTGCAGTCGGTTGGACTGTGCTCTCGGCATATTTGTAATTTAACTCCATGCGACTTTCCTCCTTTCGCAGTGTAAAGACTGACGAGTTTTTGATATACCCGCTTCTCATCGTATTTGTCATATCGTGAAACTTTTCGCTTCAATTGCTGGAAGCTAACACATGGTTTTATCCACTTCCGATACATCAAATAGGTATCGGTGCAGTCGATCCACCCAAGATAAGACAACATTTTTGACGAGCATCAAGTATGGTTGCTTTCTCCTTTTTTGGAGATTTTGCGAGCTTTTCTCGTGGCCTTGTACATGATGGATTTTCGAAGAATCGTTCGATTACGATAAAAGCGAAAGCCCATGAAGTCCAGGTCACGCCCCTGATTGTTACCATAGGAAAAGCGAAAGACTTGCCGATTCGCTTTAAGTTCCAAGCCAAGCTCCATTCCCAGATAATCGGAAATTGCTTGTCTCATGCGGTGCAAAACCCTCTTGTTGCTTCCGAAAACGACCATGTCATCCATGTAGCGCATATAGTGCACAGCACAGAGCTGCTCCTTGATGAAATGATCTAAACCCCGCAAATACCAGTTAGAAAGCCATTGAGAAGTATAAAAGCCAAGTGGAATACCAACCTCTGTGACATCAATAATGCGAAATAGTAAATCCAGCATCTTTTCATCATGAACGGTCTTCTTCAACTTGGCTTTCAAACGATCATGTGGAATAGAATCGAAGAAATGGCGAATATCCATTTTGAGGACATACTTACAATTCTTCGGGTCAGTCCTGATCCACTTCTCAATTACCTGCTTTCCTTTATGGGCACCTCTGCCCGGAAGACTGGCATAGCTGTGTTCGTACATTCCCTTGCAGAACATCGGCTTCATGGCATTTACGATGCAATGCTGAACAAGCAGCTCTTCCATCGTAGGGACAATAATAGTGCGCTCCTTGCGAGTAATCCCATCATAAATGTAAACCGGCACATGCTCGGCGTTTTCGTAGTTGACTATCCAGTCTAAGGATTGTTCAACTGCGGCATCGTCAGACATGTGCCGGTGTTTCATGATTTTACGGAATCTCTTGCTGTGCTTTGCTTGAGACAGAGCGTACCGTCGGTTCGTTTCGGATATTGTTTTTTCGTACAAGTGGTTATAGGATTTCATGTTCTCTCTTATCCTCTCATCCGCTTTCGACTTATTCTCAGCTACTCACAGATGCTTGCACCGAGTTAATTTTCACCAAGTGGTGAGGAAGAGATGCGGATATCTCTTGCCATTTCAAAATGGCGGCATACACTGCATTATAGAGAGCTTCTTATGGATAAGATAGAGCCGCGCCATTGTTCGAGTTCGAATTGGACGCCGTATTGTTCAGATTAGCGTAGAAAGGACCGACCATAAGGTCATTGTTCCAGTTGCCGCCGACATACGCGCTGGGCGCAGTGTATACCCCCCTAATATTTAATTGTTTTTCGTTTACCCGGCGAACCTAAGGTTCTCCCGTCCTCTCCTCGCTGCTTACGCAGCAGCAAGCGGTTTACAAGAGAGAGCCGCGCCATGGTTCGAGTACGAACGGGACGCCGCACGGTTCAGATAAGCGCAGAAAGGACCGACCATAAGGTCAATGGCCCAGCGGCCGCCGACAGACGCATAATTGACCTGGCTGTTATCGTACCACATGCCGTCAGCCTCATAAGTGCTGCTCGAACCGCTTGCAGTAACAGGCAGCCGTCCGAATGCTTCCGTCTTCATGCTGCTGATGTAGCCTCCGGAGCTGCCAGCCGGAGTAGCATTTGCGATCGTCTTATAACCGTTTCCGTCTGTGTTGTAGTCGGTTGCAGTAGAACCATCGTGAGTACCACGAGTCAGCTTGACCTTCTGAGTTCCATTGGCATTGATCCAGCCAGCAGTACGACGCCACAGGTTACCCCAGACATTCTCCATACCGAAGACCTTCACACCGGAAGTCTTGTCATTAGAACCCCAGAACATACCCTTTGGAGTTCATCGTACCAGGAGCAATACTATTGGAACTATTGCACCGTCCATAGCCGAATGCAGTCTGGCACTCAGTAGAACGAGCCATCATAACCAGCAGATCCTGGAGCAGCAGTCTGTCAGCCAGCACCTCGGTATACCAGTCATTGCCGTTTGCCTTAGCATAGGCGATTTCGTTAGCCGCCGTGGTGTTTACGCTGTTAGCTGCACCGCTGATAGAACGCAGCTTACCGGAAACCAGAGAACCGAAATAGATGGGGGTATAGAAATGATTGATCTGGTTGTTATTACGGTCATAGTTACACCAGCAATCCCAAGTATCGTCCTGAGGAATATCGGAGCAGCGGAAATGGTAAACACCATTCGATTCCCAACGCTTTGTATAGATCTTCGGCCATTCCATCATGGCGTTGCCGCCGAAAGAAGTATCCGTAACCTTGGATGTGGTGCCGTCGACCTTCTTGGTATAGTCGTTAGGATTGAGATAGTGATCTACAACACCTGCATAAGTCAGCATACAAGGGCGCGGCATAAACTTTTCGCCCGGATCAAACGCCCAACCACCATAGTTGAACTTACCAGTGCTGAAATTCATAGCTGCCGGAGTAAATGCCGCATTATCCACATCAGAAGGATAAGTTACTCGTCCGGTAGGGCTGGAAGTCGCTTTCACCAGATCGTAACCAAACAGATAATCTCTCTTCTTCGGCGTTACGCTGGTTCTGTTTGCCTCGCTGCGATTATAGGCACCGGTACTGGTGTAAGGGAATGCGGAATAGTAATACACCACTCCGACCGTCACATTAGTATCCGTATAAGTGCCGTTTGCAGTGATGTTCTTGAACAGTTCACCCTCAGTCTCACTGGTTGGATAACCAGTTGTGCTCCTGCGGATAACTGCACCTGCAACGCCACTCGGAAGCTTCGCCGTAATTTCTACCTTAACGGTATCAGACGCTGAGACATACACCGACTTAGCGGAAAACTCCTGCATCGGCTCCGGTTCATTAACGACTACACGGTTAGCCTTGTTTCGGTTATAGACGCCCTGCGTGGTATAAGGGAATGCCGCATAGTAGTATGTTCCGGTAGGAGATGCACCACTATCTGCGAAGACAGTGGACGCTTTGATGTTGGCAACCAGATCGCCATCGAATTCGTCCTTCGGATAATCAGTAGTCTTCCTCCGGATAATCGCGCCCTCTACAGTGCAGAGTGTCTGGTTGTTCACGACCGTGTCGTTAGGAAGTGTTGCTGTGACTTTCACAACGCCACTCTCAACAGCCACGCTGAATGCCAGCATATTGACGGCTCAATGCCGCCGAAGAAGTGTCGGTTTTTACCGAAAATCAGATCTTCTTCTGCCATTTTGATTGTTCTCCTTTCGCTTTAAGAATAAGTATACAACGGTGCTGATAAGCTTGCCATCGGAGTCAAAAGTTTTGACGGCTCTCGCCACTTCTGCTCCAGCTGCACTTTTCAGCACATTTGTCATTGTCAGGAATCCGTCAGAGAAAGTCTTCGTCAAAGTTCTGCCGTCACTTGCAGTAGAAGTGATAACCGTACCGTCGTCCGAAAACTCTTTGGTTCCGTCTTCGAAGCCAACCAGCAAAATCCGTTTGACTTCTTCCTTGTCGATCTCAAGTTGTAAATTACCTGCGACATCGCCGCTGAGCTGGTCTTTCATCTGGTTATACCAGGCAAGAAAATCAGCCTGTTCAGATGCGATCCACTGGTCAAGAACGGTCTGCTCCTGTTGGAGGTCCGCTTTCATTTTATTGAACCAAGCCGTGAAATCGCTTTCCTCCTGAGCAATCCAGTCATCGACTTCCTGAGATCGTGCATCAGTAAACCGATCAAGCTCATCCTGCCATTTGCCAAGCAACTCGTCCAGACTGATCGTCTGAAGAATGCCAGTTACAAATGGAGTAGATTCTGTGCCAACCATAGGGGTAATATCAGCTTGGTTAATGACCGCAGTACCGTACTTCCTGTAAATATAACAGAGAGGGTACTGATGGACATTTCCCTCGTTCGTCAAAGTCGGTCTCGACGGTGCGCTGGACGGATTACCCTTGACAAATTTGATGGTGTTATCACGAACTGATTCCGTTCCGTTTACTTCCAGAACCACAGCATCGATGCGATCAAGAAGCACTTCTGCTTCCGGGGCAGTCATCGGCAGGATGCTGTCGTTGACTGTCCATGTATGGTCAAACCAGGCTTTTAAGCCGATACCGACATTCACGGTAAGACCGCCTGCCGCCTTCACAGCAAAAGCGGTTCCGATAGAAGCAAATACACCATCGATGATGAGTCCGTCAAAGATAGCTGACATCTGTGCAGCATCGTATTTGCGGTCACCGTTGAGTGAATTGAAAAATCCGCTTGATACGCTCATTCAGTTTCTCCCTCCTTACTTTGAAATAGTTTTGAAGGTCGGATAAATCGACAATCCTTCCTCGCTGTTTGAGATGACCAGCTCCGAGATATAAGCTGATCCCTCATTGCCATATTCATTGGCGATTTGAACGATGTCTCCGATAAAGAAGTCCTCGCCGTATTTGAACAGTCGAGTGACTTCAACCTCGCCTTCGAACGCAGTAGTCACAATATGGTCAGCCAGATTTTTCAAACCTTTTGTCTGAAGCTGCGCCATATATTCTGCATCAGAAAGTGCCCCGTCCTCAGTATCGGATGAGATGTCACGAGCATCTGTGAACAGTTCACGCCGGCTAAGCCCTGAAGCTGAGCCAACGATAGCAGTTCGCCTTGATGCTCCTTCACCTTCTCCTGCGACCAGAGTCACATTTCGGAAACTCGCTTTGGATGAATAATAGTTGCTGTTGATGATGTTCTCAAAGTTTGGAGAGAAAACAACATACGGATTTTCTGTCTGCTCATAAGAGCGATCAACGCCGGCATACAGACTGAATGCAAACTTGTTTTCATCTGTCAGTACGATCTTGAACCCTATATTGTTTTCCTCACAAAGTCCTTTGACGACATCGTACAGGCAGTCACCTGTGTATTGGTTGTCGATTTTCAGACTTGTGATTTTAGGATCGGCAGAAGGCACGAACACAAAGTTGGAAATCTTTCGATCGGCAATAGACGGTGAAATGATGCACTCATTCAACATCGTCTGGATGCCATTTTGAAGATTTCCATTAAAGATTCGCTGCCCCCAGATGATACGGCGTTCAAGAATAGACTCCAGTGACCTGCCTGTGACGATAAGATGATTTCCTTCTTCTGTGTCGGCATTGATCTTGATGTCTTCAATAATCATACAGTGCTCCGAATCCTTCAGCCAAAGATAGTAATCCTCTTTCAAATACTGCAAGAGTTGTGTATCCATAGCGAAGAATATCTCGAAATCTCCATACGAATTATACCGGTCAGTCCATATCATGGATTCGTAAGTATCTATGACGGCTATGGACTCAAAGTCGGTGTTTAAGACCAAAAGCTCCATAGTTATACCCCCTCATAGATTACTTTGTTTTCAATTCTGAACTGAAGATTCGTAACACCGCTATCAGCAGTAAAGGCGAAAATGTTATCGCCTTTTGCTAAGGTAAACCAGTCGGTATTCTTATCCAAACAGTTCAGGATGTTGTACGAAACGCCTTCACGAATCAGAGTAATGCTCTTATCACCCTTTGAGGTGTTAATGACGATATCATCACTTGCGACGATACCCTTTCCAGTCAGCTTTTGGAGCTTCACAGTATCGATCTTCATGACTTCTCTGGTTTCCGTATTGTAGATGTTAATGTTATTTGCCGGCCCGATAGCATGGATGTAGATTGTTACTCCAATTTCAGCATCGCCATAGTAAGTGATGACACCCTCCGTCTTGATCTGGATTTCGCCAAATACAAGCAGCGGTTCCGTCAGAGACTCATTCGAGAACGGAAACTCGAACAATGGGTCAATACTGTAGAAATCCGTTACATTGTTTCCATCCTCTCCGGCTGAATAGAAGAATGGGTCAGGAGCAAATAATTGAGATTGATGTACCTTCCTGCGAACTGAAAATGTTCGGTTCATTCGATTCCACATAACCGCTTGTTCGTACATATCGGTTATCAGTTTCGATAATGATTTCAACGCTTTTCTTTGCCGGAAAGTATTTGTAGGATTTCTGCCGTACATCCTCGATCGTTTCTCCATAGACTGTGTCAACGAATACGATTTGGAAAACGATGTTCCGCTGACTCAATCTGGCGGAGTTAAACATAGAGCCGTCATTAGTGACGACTTCCGTTGTGTTGACAGTTGCTTTGACCGGACCTAAGCCGGTTACAGACTTGATGAGGAAGCCCGAAACATCAGGCTTCCCCAGCTCAAGCTTGATTCTGTCACCTAAATAATTGGTGATAGCAAATGAGTGAATCATGTTTCCACCAATCCTTTCAAAGCGGAGAACTGATTCTTCGTCTGGCGATAGATATCGATTCTCGACAGTGCTTTAGGTGAATAGTTGTTTTGTGTGAAATTGTAGTTGTTTCCAGAGGTAGGTGTAGTACCGCCATTTTGAACGACACTGCCGCCCTCATGCTCCATACCGGCGCTGATCTTCATCGCCTGATTTCGACTCAAAAGTGCCGACAACCTGCCCGCACCCTCCGTTACATCAGACAGATCAAGCAGCGGTCGAATCGTCGGTTGAGAGTCAATTCCATTTTCGATGAAATCACCGATCTTAGAAACTGCATTCCGGAGTCCTTCCTTAGCCGACTTTGCAACAGATGCACCGGCATCGTAAGACTTATCGGTGTAGTCGATCAAAGAATTGACAAATCCCATACCAAAGAATCCGCCAATTCGATAGCCAACTTTAGATGGTGAGTTGATGTCGAGCTCAGCTTCCGCAGCCTGTGCAGCAGCTCTTGCCATTGCTCTGGCTCGTGCTTCTGCGTACCAGGTATACTCGTCAATACCCTTTAGCAAAACCCTCGACAAGATATTTACCGGCATTGTAGAAGTCAGTATACTTATTTCGGATTGCTGTCAGACAACTGTTAATGATCTGAACAAAGGCGTCTTTCGCAAGCTGGTTCTTTGTTCGAATACCGGCAATAAGATTTGTCATCGTAGTCTGTCCAACGGTGTTAAACTCGTAGAACTTATTTCGGATTGCGGTCAGACAACCCGACACGATGGTGACAAATGCCGACCGAGCCGATGCGTCTCCGGTACGAATGCCAGAGATAAAGTTTGGTCATCATCGTCTGCCCCATAACTGTGAACTGACTGTACTTGCTTGTAAAAGTAGTGACAATACCGTTAATCATGGTGGTGAAAGTGCTTGTCAGATTTCCCTTGCTGTGCTTTGGCGGCATTGATAAATGTAGTGACCATTGTGTTTGCGGCTGTGCTTACACGAGAATTAGCATTTGTAAAGGCATTGATGAAGCCGTCGATACCTGCATTACCCAAATTCGTAAGATTCTGAGCAAATGTAGACATTCCACTTGTATCAACACTCTTAATGCCGTTTGCCAAATCCACAAGATTTCTGAACTCGACAACCACACCACTCAGCTTAGTCACATCCACGCCACTGACGCTATTGTAATATGCAGCGAAAGACTGGCCGAAAGACACCAACTGTTCACCGAAGCTTGCAATATCGTTATCACCCGTAAACCAGGATACGATGCCACCGCTATTCGGCAAGTTATTCGAAAGCTCAACCAGAGCTTTAGCTGCATTTGCGGAGTTTGTGACGACAGATGCATCCAATCCTGTAACAGCCAAAGAATAGTTCTTCATTGCTGTGCCAAACGGAACGAGCTGTTCACCGAAGGTTTCAAGGTCATTATCGCCCGTAAACCAGGATACAACACCACCTGTATTTGGTACCGTATTTTGCAAGTTCAAGCAAAGCCTGACCTGCGGTAACGCTATTTTGAATGACATCGGCTTTCAGTCCGGAAACAGCATCAGAGAAATCCTTCATTGCTCTGCCGAAAGGAACAAGCTGTTCACCGAAGTCGTCCATATCGTTTTCACCAGCAAAGAAGCCAACTACGCCGCCGCTGTTTGGAACGGTGCTTGCCATCTCTGCAAGTGCCTTACCAGCGGTAGCTGCTTCAGTAATCACACTGGCATCGATTCCAGCGACTTCATTTGCGAAGTTACGCATGGCACGACCAAATGGAATAAGCTGTTCACCGAAGGCATTCATGTCATTCTCTCCGGCAAAGAAGCCAACGACACCGCCAGTATTAGGAAGTGTATCAGCCATCTCTGCAAGAGTCTTACCTGCGATTGCAGCATTGGAAACTGCTTCTCCATCAATACCGCTGATTTCATCAGAGAATTGTTTCATAGCTTTTCCGAACGGAACCATCTCTTCAGCAAAGCCAGAGAGCGAACTTCCGCCAGTGAACCACGAGGTTAGACCATCCAAAATATTTTGCGGCAGTCAGGATAAGAATCGTTTCTGCAAGAGCCTTAACGCCATCCAAGATAGCCGGGTCTATAGAAGCAGCGCCGTCAAGGAACGGCTGAACATTGGTCATAAATCCGGAAAGATCGGAGCCAATTTGAGGGAATTGACTGGATACGCCGCTCATAAAGCCGCCGACAATACCGCCAACAAACTTGCCGATTGCCGTGCCAATTCCCTGAAGTAGATTTCCGCCTTCATTGATAAGCCAGTTCAAGCCGGAATTTGTGCCAGGGCACCAACAGCAGCGAGCACAAGAGCAAGTTCAGCGATGACGGCACCCATACCGAGAACACCCAGCCTTGCACCGGGAACCAGAGCAGCCACTGCACTCAAAGCCGCCATAATCGCTGCAAGCAGACCGATGCCGACAATTCCCTGAAGAAGTGTCTCGGTATCAATACCTTTAAGCGCATCCACAATACCGGAGAAGAATGCCATCAATACATCAATAGCAGCCTGAATCAGACCCGGGAGATTCTTAGCAACGCCCTCAAGTACAGCAATAAGGAATTGGAAAATAGAATCGACGATAGACGGGGTGTATTCTACCAACGCTTCAAGAACACCTGCAATGAGCTTCAATGCCCCATCAGCGATAGCGGGAACGCACTCAACAAGTACATCCACCAGCATAAGAACAACCGCTTTGACTGCTTCGCCGATAGCTCCTGCACTATCTGCGATAACTTTGCAGAACTCAACGATTGCCTCACCGATCTTAGCCACGATAGCAGGAATGAGTGCTGCAACACCTGTAATAATAACAGTCAAGGAAGCAACAATGGCTGTGGCACCGGCAGTTCCAGCAGCCGCAAGAGCCGTCAAACCTACTGCCAAAGCAGACAAACCAGCACCAGCCAAAGCGAGTCCGGCACCAATGCCAACGACTGCTACTCCGATTAGTGCCAAGGAGCCGCTCAAAGCAAGAATAGAAGGAACCAATGGAGTGAGCACAGCACCTGCAACGCCGAGAACAGCAAATGCTCCGGCTAAGGTAACAAGACCCTTGACAATGGAACTCCAACTCATGGCGCCGAGAATAGCCAGTACCGGAGTAAGCACCAAGAGGGCACTTGCAGCAACAAGCAGCGCCGCAGAACCGGCAAGAGTACCTGTCATGGTATTTAACCCGATGGCAAGAATAGTCATTGCTCCGCCGAGAGTGATAAGACCCTTTACTACCTGCTCCCAACTTAGATTCCCCATTTTCTCAAGGGCGGTTGAAAGAACGACAAGCGCCGCAGAAACAATTACCAAACCGGCACCAATACCAGCCATATTATTCGGCATGAATTTAACCGCCACGGTGATAGCGGCAAGTGCTCCCGCCATAGCAGTCAGACCACGAGCGATCTCACCCCACTGCATTCCAGAGAAGTCTTTTACAGCCGATGCGAATATCTTCATGGCTGCTCCGATAGCAACGAGTGCTACACCTGTAGAGATTACATGTTTAGCGTTACCAGTAAGCTTGGTGAAAGCGGTAACCTCAGCAAGAAGCACTGCAATAGATGCAAGCCCCTTACCGATTTCTTCCCATTTCATCTCGCCGAAGTCCTTGCAGGCAGAAGCCAACACCTTGATTGCTGCCGAAAGAATCACGATGCCTGTAGCCGTAGTAATGGATTTACCGCTGAATTTTGCGGTTCTCAGGAACAGAGAAACCTCGGCAAGCAATACACCAACGCCGACAAGACCTTTCGCAAGCTGGTTCCAGTCCAATTTAGCAAGTTGCTCACAAACAGAAGCAAGAATCTTGATTGCGGCTGCAAAGATCACCATTTGAGTAGCACCCTTGATGATGGTTTTACTGTTGAAACTCATAGCTTTGGCTGCGGCAACCATCATAGTCGTCAAACCTGCAACACCAATCAGACCAGTAGTAAGCTGCTTTGCATCCAGATCAGCAATCTTTTTAAGTGCGCTCGCTAAAATCAGCACTGCCGTAGCAATTCCGAGCATAGCAGTTACACTCTTCATCACACCAGTTGCCTGACCGCTGATTTTGTTGAATACAGCCATCGAAGCAAGAAGTTCAGCGAATAGCACAGTGATTGCTCCAAGGGCTACATTCAGCTTTTCGCTGTCCACAAGACTAAGCGCAATCAAAGATGCAGTAAGAATAGCAATAGCCGACGCGATCTTCAGCAATGTACCAGCCTGCAACTGAGTCTGGTAAGCTTCAAAGCATCCTCGAACACTGTCAAGAATTCCGATAAAAGATTCCTTGAAACTGCCGATATCTTCAATAGCTTTTTCGGAAGGTGCCGACAAACTTTGTGATACCGACAGCAATAGCACCGAACGAGATACCATTCAGCAGATCGATAATTCCGCTGAAATTAGCTTCACCGAGATTCTTTTTGCTAAAGAACTGCCGAGTTCGCCAAGGATTTTAACGATGCCACTTCCGATTGTCTTAACGGCGTTCCACACAGCAGATAGAAGCTGAACAAATTGGCAATTAGCAAGAGCTTCACCAATGACCTCAAAGGCGACGATAACCCCAGATTTCATCTCACCGGCTGCTTCTCCGACTTGAGTCATCCTCTCATGAATTCGCTCAAGCAGAGAATGAAACAATTCGAAATTGGCGGATTCAAATTTTTCTTTGATCTTGTTCTTCAGTGTGGATAAAGCTGTCATAATTGTCTGTATGACCGTAGCAATACCCTCACCGACTTTCTGGAATGCTCCGCTGGTTTTGATAAACTCATCAAACGCAACAATAGCATCGCCAATCCCACCAGTGAAACCAAGAATTCCATCTCCGAGTGTCCCAAACCCGCCAAACAACGGTTTAATTGCCGTAAATATAGCAGAAAAAAGGCTTGTTTAACGATGTCCAAGATCGCAAACAAGCCTTTGAAAGTGGATTTTAGATTAGCTGAAGCTGTATCACTGAGCTTCAAATTTGCTGTGAATTTTCGCAAATTCTCAGTAATATCATAAAAGCTGCTGGGCTGTGGTGTGAGGAAATATCTCACGGAATGCCTCATAAATTGGTTTGATAACACTCTGAACACCTTCAAAAAGCATTTTTAAGTGCCTCAATCAGTTTGGTTCTTCCGCCAAGATCTTTCCACCCTTGCAACATCTCATTGCGAGCATCTGCTTGGGCGTCGATAAATCCACCGATAACCTGACTGAGTCCAGTCCAAAGTTCTTTGGCTTCCTCGAAATCACCAAACAGAATTTCCCATGTATTTGCCCATCCGGAGCCTACGGCTTCCTTCAGGGTATCCATTAACTGGGTAAAATGTTTTAACATCCTGCGCAGCAGCAAATGCTTTCGCACCAATTTCAGTTGTTTCATCGGCGTAATTACGAAGCGTGCCGACAAGAGCTTCCGTGGTCATCCACTGATCCTGCAAAGAATCATTGAAGCCATGTGTAGCATCGATGACATTACCCTTAACCGTTTTATACATGCCGTCGGCAGTTTTAGTCAAGGTGCCACAGGCAACAGCCGACTCAAGAAGCTGAGTCTTGAATTCAACGGTCGCCATATTAGCATTCTCAATTGATTTCCAGTCGATCAGCTTAACATAACCGGCAGACAGTGCCTGCGCAAAGTTATACATGGCACGAGATGCCTCATTTTGCATTGGCACCGGACACAGCGGCAACATTCGACACACCCTGAATAGCCATTACTGCATCCTCAAGACCGACACCAGCATTGGTAAATTTACCGATGTTAGAAGTCATATCCTGGAAGGAGTAAATGGTCTTATCCGAGTAAGTGTTCAATTCCTGAAGATACTTATTAACTTCTTCAAGAGAGGCGCCGGTGCTCATCATGATGGTCTGAATTGACCCCATCTTCAGCTCGTATTCCTCAAAACCCTGACTGATAGGTTCAATCGTCAAGGAATGGAGCATCTGTTTACCGGTGTTTACAACCGAGTTGGTGATGTTTGCAAGGGCGGTTACAGCCATGACTTCCAATGCCGAGAATCGAGTCTTTACTGTTTCAACCGCAGAGCCAAGCCCCGACATATCGACTTTCTTAGCAGCACTGTCAATGCTTTCAAGACCTTTTGTAGCGCCGTCCATATCCAAACTTTTCTTTAATTTTTCAATGGTGGACAAACTGGTTTGAACATTGCTCTCAAACTGCTTGTTGTCAAACCGCATTTCGACGATTCTCTCGTCGATGGTTTTGCTCATAGCCGTGTAACCTCCTTCCATGCCTCGGCGGCGATTTGGTCAAAAATAGGCTGGATAGCGGGGTTGATGTAATCTCGCCCTTCTACCCAGCCTCCGGTTCCAGTACCGTGTCCATACTGGAGAATGATTGCAATGGGAACTCCATTTTGAACATTTGAGTTGTAAAAGGTGATCTTTGCAGATCCATTTCGGTTTACGATTTCGTAATACCATGAACTGGCGGTCAAACCGGAGTCGATAGGCGTTGCAGAAGCAAGGGCGGCGACCCCTTCTCGACCATACTTGTCGAGGTCCCCGAGACGGACCACTTCTTTTGCCCTCTCCAAAAAGCGTGTAACCTTAGAGAAGTCTCCCTTGTGACTGAACCTTATCATTCACGGACCTCCTTATTTAAGAAGCTTCGATTAACCCGATTCTGTATTACGGAAGGATCGTAACCAGCCGCCTTCAGACGATTAGTCCTGTCCACGCCGTTACCCCACAGACCCTGAATTACTTCGCGGGCGATCTGGTCAGTGCTTTTCTTGCAGAAGATGCAGAGACTGCCGTCCCGCTTTTTGGTTGTTATATAGGTGTCAAAACCAGCAGCTTTCAGCTTTGCAGCCATAGCGTCAGCATTTGCTTTCTTACTGAATGCGCCGACCTGAATCTTGTAAAGGTTATCGACCTTAACCATGTAAGGTATCGAAACCGGCGGCTTTCACCTTCTGAAGCATTGCATCTGCGTTCGCCTTGTTGCTGAAAGCTCCTGTCTGCACTCGATAAAGTCCTGATTATCGGCAGGCTTCTCAGTTCCGCCAGCAGAGCCCCCAAGCTTAGCCGTAACTTTGGACGCAAGATCTCCCATTCGAGCATACATCCAATCACCAGGGCAACTCTTATTTGCAAACCAACGATGGACGGTTAAAACCATTTCATTGGAAGCCGGCTCGTAGTTCAGAGTCTTCGTCTTATCGCCGAACCAGAGCAGCTTTGTTTTTTTCCGTAACGCTTGCAAATGTCCAAAAAGCTCGATCAGTTTAGCATATACAGTGTCGTTGAATGCATAAGGATGTGTGGCATCGCTGGCACACTCGATTGTGATCGCACGCTGGTCATTCGCATTAGAGGAAGAAAACCAGGAACGGTTTTTCTCTTCCACATACATACCGACTCGACCGTCTACGCCAATACCGTACTGGCAGGACGCCTGCCTGGAGGTCGGAGCAAAAATATTGCCCAGTGTTTCAACTGAGCACTGCCCGACAACACAGTGGGGCGTAATACGGTCAACGGCATGAGTTCTCTGCCCGGAATGATTGGGACTTAATTTGGTATAGGACACCAATGGACTGTTACTCATTTTTTTTGTTTCCTCCTTCACGCTTTGAATCTGCTTCAACATCTGAATCACCTTGTCATAGCCAACCGTAGAGGTCAGGAAGCTCAGATACATCAGAACAACGATCTCAACTCCGACTTCATGGTGAAGACGGTGTCAGTCATGATAAGGTAAATTACACTGACAGCACAGGCGATCAGGACGGATAAAATAGCCGCAAGAACATTGGAAGAATACTTGACCTTCGTTCCATCAAAAACTTCTTAATGCCCTCCACTGTCAGATTTGTGATAACAGATACGATCAACAGTGCTGTAGTCAAAAAACTGATAGGCATAACTAAACCTCCTCATAATTCGTATTTTCAGCAGACTCGCTTTCTTTGTTCAATCTCTCTTCTCTTTTTTTCAAAGAAAGTTTCAAACAAGGCCTTCAGAAAATAGCCAACCATAACACCCACAATTGTGGTGGCGATAGTGCTGGAAAGCGATTCCGCAATCTGTACTTGTCCCATAAAAGCCAGCACATAAGACAGTTGCAAATCAATCAGTGAAACCATCAGAATGATTGCTACTGCTTTTTTGGTATAAGTTTTCAGCCATGCTTTATAAGATGGCTTTTTATGGCAAACCTTCTTAAAAAAAGCATTTTTCGGCATCGTCTGTTCATTCAATCACCCCTTGGAGCCAAAGCGTTTTCGATTGGCAGCGTTGATAGCTGCGTTCCGATTCCACATTTCACGCTTACTTCTTCCGCGCTTAGGTGGAGAGTTCTTGACATTACATACCCGTATGAGGGTCAGCAGTCTGTTCAAATGCCATTTTTGAAACTCCACAGGGATGTTATAAGAAATCATCCAGTAGTAAATAAGCTCCGACGTAACCGTTTCTTTATTACCTCTTGTCTGCTTATCCTCGATAAGGCAAGTAGCAGTCATAGGTGCTTCGATGTACGCATTGATGGCGGCGTAGTTTTCAGCAGACAGCCAGTATATACTTCGGGATCGATATTTTGGGTTAAGGTCATACATCGTACATAATCAAGAATTTCCTCATCGGTTTTTTCTTGTTTTCCGAGAAATGCCTTGTTCCATTTGCTTTCCCATTTTGAAAGAGAGACTAAGGAATGCTCCAACTGCAAAGTCTGCTCTTTCTTGTAAATAAATTCCTCGTGAATTTCATCCCAAAACTCGGCAGCCGGCACAGTAATTTTCAGCATTCCTTAGTCCTCCGAGCTTTCTTTAATTAGATGCGATGGGTGCAGCCTGCTTATTGCCGTTGGCACGCATCACACGGTTGACAAATTCGGATGCAGCGCCGGCATCGGTGACAAGCTTCTCAAACAGGACCTCATAAGCGGGAGTTTCCATAAAGCCTCTGGAAATTTCCTCGGACTTCATGAAGCGTCTGCCATCATCGCTCTTCTCACCATAAGCGGTCTTAATAAAGTTCTCGAAGAACTCCATAATAAGCGCACCATTCGGACTGGCAGCGATACTCTTAAGCTGAACATCGTAGCCACCTTTAGCGCTCGCCTGCATCTTTACGATTTCAGGCTTAGACAGGTCGAAGTAAAAATCTTCGGTTCTCTGAACACCGTTCAGATCGGTATAAGTGATAGTTTCCTTAGTCATTGAAATTTTCTCCTTTCAAATTAAAAAAGTTGGAGCCGCCAGCTTACCTGAATACGGCTCCATGATTTTAGAGATTAGCCCTCCGGATTCTGAGTCTTATCGAACAGTTCAATTATCTCATCGGGCAGAGGCAGGCGAGGCTCGACACCATCGTTACCGCCAGTGGTAGTCGGGTCCTTACCATACAGGATTTCTTCCAGCTGGGTCATGAACTCGGCACTGAATTTAGTGGAGTCAAAGGTCAGCGTGGCGGTCGGCTTCAGCTTCTTACCGTTGACCAGCTTGTTGATAGAGACAGGCGTGGTGCTGATTTCCCAGGACAGAGTAGCCGCCTCAGGACTGTCGTTGACCGTACTGTAACCCTTTTCAGAAGGCGCTGCCAAACAACCATAAACCAGATGCAGCTTATAACCGTAATCGTTCAGATCGGTATCGTTACCCAGAATGGTACGATATGCCAAGCCGAAAGTCTTACGAGACTGCTGACCGGCATACATACCAGGCATGATCTCAACAGAACCATCGCACTCAGCAAACTCATCCGGGTACATATATGCCTCGACGGTAGCGCCGAACTCCTCGTTGGAAACCAGGTTCACATACTTGATGTTATCGGCGTAAATCGGGAAGCCTCAGCACCGGAAGGACTCTCGGTAACGGCAGTCAGACCATTCCATGCAACGCCCTTGTTGTAAACGCCGCCGGGCTGCATCGGATAGAGAACGCCATGGTCACAGCCAGTTTCATACAGGCGTTCACCAGTTTTTATCCCAAATGATTTTGGACATAAAGATATTCCTCCTTATCAGAAATAGAGCGAGAAATTCCAGTGATTCAGATTCTCGCTTGTATAATATCGTTCGAATCGGCAGGTAGGTATAGCAACCACCTTACCGACAAGCTCACTATCCGGATCAGAGTCAATAATAGTGACTGAATAGTGCCTGTGAGATGAATAAACCCCGTTATCGGCGTGCACATTTTCGATATCATCAAGTGCATAAACGATAGCGGGGTATTTCATTTTTACCGACTCAGGAGGTTGAAAATACACATTTCTGCTTTCAAGGATTTCTTCCAGGAAAGTTTGCAGATCAAGCCTGCTCGCCATTGTATACACCTCCCACAGTCAGTATTAGTCTTGGGTACTGAACTTCGACACTTTCTATCTTCCATTTAGCACCCATAAACCCAACGTACTTCATCAAGTGAAAATTCTCGCGAGCAAATGGATCGGCCAAAATACTAATCTCATTCGAAACGTTGATGTTGTCGTTGAGTTGTTCCGCAGACTGAAGCCTACGAGTGTTACGAGTTAAATCACCATAGTACATACGCTCGATGATTTTCTCTGTCCAAACGCCCGGCTTAGTCTCTTCTGTTACAGCGTAGCCAATTACTCCATAAAATTTAGCCATTTTGAATTTTCACTCCTTACTCAGTCGCCAAGGTCAGTCCCTTAAGACTATAAGTCTTTGTGGCGGTATCTTCACCGTTGGTGACAGTAACCTTTACCGACTGCTTTGCCGTATCGGCGATCTTCAGCACAATCAAACCATCGTCGTCCAGTTCGACTGCTCCATTCTCACCGCCAATCAGTTCCACTGTAACCGTTGCATCTTCCGGTTCCTGAGTTACATGCAGAGCGAGATAGTTACCACTCTGCTCATCGGTCGCACTGCTGAATCCCGTGTAATCGGTGACCAGCTTCAGCGTACCGGTAATTTCTCTACCGGAGATTGCAACATTCTCCTGCAAATCTGCTACGGTTTTACCGAGCAATTCCGTTGAACCTGCTGGCGGTGAGACTCGTTAAGGGCGGTCAGTGACATCCTCTTCCAGAGCAATAGCGGACATGACACGGGTATTAGCACCGGAGCAACGAGTCTCCAACAGGCTCTTCTCCTGGTTGAAGTCGATGTCGAAATCGGTGAAGTGAGTGATTTCACCGCCCTTGGTAGCGCCCAGAGAATAATCAGCCAGGTTGACCATCAGACCCAGAAGCTTCTTGGTCTTGCTGTCCGTAGTAGTACGAGTCTTACCCTCGAACTGCTCCGCCGTAATGATCTGTCCAACATTCAGAGCCGCAGCCAGATCGCTGACCTTGTCATAAATGCGGCGTCCATTCAGGTCACGGGCAAGCAGCATGACATTGACCAGATGAGGCGTGCAGTAGAAGTCGGGAGTGCCAGAGCCCTTATACTTCTCACGAGCGTACAACAGAGACTGGATCACGGCTTCTGCATAAATGTAATTCTCGCCGAAATTAGCGGAAGTGTTGGTGCCCTGAAGCGTGCTCTTCATGCCGGCAATGTCGACATCAGCATGAATGGTGTACAGCTCGTCATCCAGCCAGATCGGGCGGATCTTATCCTCAGCAATCTTACCGTCAGCACCAACCTCACGACCGTCGCCGATCATGATAGCCGTTGCCAGCTCCTCGTTCAGATTCATACGGTCGATGCCGTACAGGTACTGCACCACATCAAAGTCCTGAATATCGATGATGTCGTCACGGTCAAGCTTGCTCTTCACATACACGGTCTGAGGATCGGTAGTTCTGTGGAGCAGCTGGATGTTGCCGACATAACCCTTCTGAGTGCCCTTCTTGTAACCCTTGGCACGAAGAGCCTCAATGTTACGCAGGTCAGCCTGACGAGTACGGATACGGGAAATAGGGCTCTTGTGAACCTTCTTCAGAACCTCATTCACCCAACCCTGGTCAGTGGTAAGCAGTTCAGGAGCACCGGGACGGACATCCTTGTACTCAGGGAACAGGGTTTCAATACCGTCGATACCATGAGCCAGAACACTGTCAGGATTCTGCTCTGCATAAATGTCCATAGCAGTACGGAGACTGCCGACGCTGTTGGACTTGGCCATAGAAATGATGCTTGCCTGGTCAGCATGAGACAGAACCTCGGTCTTCTTCTGCTGATCGTTGTCAAAGACATTGTGTTTCATTGTGTTATCCTCCTTATTGGATTCAGATTTGTTGTCGGAATCGTCCTTGGATTCCTTTTTCGGGTTCGCCTTCGAGAGCCTGTGCGATAAGTGCATACATGACATTCTGCTGCTTCTCAGACATGGAATCGATCACATCAGCAATCGTCGTCTCCTCGTTGTCCTTCTTCTCTTCCTTGTTTTCAGCAGACTTGTCCTCTTTGGAATTCTTCTTCTTTTTTCCTCGTCTTCCGGATCATCCTTGGATTCCGCAGAATGAGAAAGACAGAGAGGCATTCCGGTATAGATGATAGCCTCATCGTCGGACATTTCGCCGTGCTTCAGCATAGAATCAATAAATGCACCGGGGTTAGCGCCCTTATGCACCAGGCTCACCTCGCAAATACATCCATGCAGCACATCAGATCCAGCCTGCTGAAGCTGATTGGCGTAAATGGACAGAGCACAGATGTCACCGTGCTTAATAAGGACCTTCGCAATTTCACCATCAGCAGTATCATTGAGAAAAAGCCGTAGGTGTAAACACCTTCCTCACGGTTCTCAAGCCATGCATGACCGAGAACATCACGAGGACTGTTGTGCTGATGATTCCAGACCAGCGGGACTTTAATGCCGTCGTTATTCTTAAAGGCGTCCCGACGAATTACTCGTCCATCGGAACACTTAAGGTCGTTTCGGGTTGCCCAGCCGCTGAAATCACAAGCCTCAACCGAAAAAGGTCTACTCATTTTGAATTTCCTCCTTACTTTTTTCGATTTTTGCTTAGAGATTTTGTCGTCCAAATCACTTACTGAGTCTCTAATTGAATCAACTTCGGCAATAGGCATTTCTTCCGACTGCTGATTGGAACCGGACGGTGCACTCAGGTTCTTATTTCTGAGTTCATCTGCTCTCGAGTCCTCAGAGGGTTTCATGCCGACTACCTGACGAATTTCATTCGAAGTCATGATTTCATTTCTTGTAAACTTGTCAGCGATTTCAGCAATGTCATTGACAGGAACCAGTTTGAACGGGTCTCTGAAGAATGAAATTGACTGGTGTTGTGATCGGGCGGTTTTTGTTAGAAACTTTCGTTTCATTTCGTCAACAATAGCTGAAATAATAGGCTCAATCGTTCGGTTATTGTAGTTCAGCATCGTTTTCTCGTCCGCCGTACCATCCAATATGCTTTGAGTGATACCTAACTGGCTGTATAGCATACTCGTTAAATATTCAATCTGCGACATAAGGTTGTTGTTGACGGAACGATTCAACTGCGTAATACGCTCGGTACCGTCGGCATAAGCAATACCATACTTTGAACCTGACAACTGGTTTTCTATATCTTTACGCCGATTTTCGGCCTGTTGACGCCTTGCTTCTGTCTTGATTACATAAGGAAGCTGAATAATTAAATCGAGTTTTCCAGATCCGCTTTGCTCATCAATGACATCAAGTAGGTTAAGTTTACGAATGAGCCGCTGCATAGTAGAATTTGGCTCATTGATAACTGCGTACAGTGGATTCTCAATGATAGCCACTGCACTTTTTCGGCACCACAATATCTTCTTTTCTGCCCGTTTGTTCGTTGTACACACGAGCGCGAATATGCTGCGGATACCAGTCTAAAATTTGTCCGACACGAAGAGACTGTATGTCATACGAACCGAACACGTTAGGATCAGTCGTGGTGTCGACCGGAACAATAGCTACGCTTCCTTCATCAAACATAGAGATAACTACATCCTGAACGAACGACCGTGCCGTCTGATCGACATTCGCTTCCAAAGTGAGGCAATTATTCAATCCGTCATCGATGACCGAAAGAAAACGCCCATTTTCATCCAACCGAACATGCTGAACATTCAGGGCCGCAACATCAAGCGCAATTCGGTTATAAACCGATGTGACGATTGATCTTTCATTGCCTCTGGACATTCTTGGTCTGTCAGCTCGATATGAATGGCTCATACCCAAATCCCGGTAATTCGTTTGAACATTACCAGTAAACGCATTCCAAGCATGTTTCAGTCTGGAACCAAAAGACATCTCCATTTTGAATCATCACCTCCTTAAACCATATCAACATTTTTTCTTCTTATAGGCAACTCGACCGGAAGCCCAGATACCGTTCTTCAGCTGCTGCATATCATAGCCTCTGTCAGCCCAGAGCCATATGCACGCCGACTTCACCTCGTTTTGCAACGAATTGAACGACACGCCCTGAAGGTGCGGTAACATTCTTGACGGACTCATTCATCAGTTCAGCCATCTTCCGATTATAGGAATTGATAGCCGAAGAACTGATTTTACCTTTCGATGTCACAGAGGAAGGATTTTTCAATAGTTGATTGGCATACTGATCGAGTTCTTTGGAAACATCTTTGCGGGCTTTAGATACAATTTTGTCGTGGTTTTTATGGGCCCAATTTGTGTCTTTCTTTTCCAAACGCTTTTGACCTACGGCGGTCAAAGTTCCGTCTTTGTTCTGGAAACGACGAACGCCCCATTTCTGACCGAGAATACCATGATGATACATCTCATCCAACTTGACCACCTCCTTATTCAAATGCATCTCGATTGAGTTTATAAGCAATATAAGCGTCCATCATTGCCGCAACAGCATCGATTTTCTGCTCGTATCGCTTCTTCAAAAGTTTACGGGTTTCCATTTGTATCTTCAAGGGTAATGCAGTTACCCATAGCAAAGGTCATGAGTTCCTCGTCGAAGATAAGCATTCTTTCTTCAGAAAGCTTTTTCAATTCCCCAAGAGGAACCGATTCCGTTTTGGCGCCCTGAATAACTTTTTCAATGCCAAACGGACCATTTTCCTGTTCCCATCTGGCAACAAATTCTTTGGCGTTATACGGGTCAAAGCCAAGACAGCGAACGTCATAGCCGCACTCTGAAATATGGTTATCCAGATCTTCGTAACGTCCATCATATCGAGCACAGGCGCCCTCTAAAACAATTAAACTGCCCTCCGCCATGAATTGATCGTATTTGATCCTCATAGCTGCGGGCAGTTTCATCAATGTCATAGAAGTTATGTAATTTCGTGTCTTGATGCCAAAAGAACCGTTTGACAACGGGAACAAAAACGTAAAGGCGCAGAAGTCATCACCCTGCGATAAATCTGCACCGAGAGAACATGACATGACATCTGCCAATAGTCTCTCTTTCGGTGAGGAAGCGTTTCTTCATAAGTAAAGTAATAGGTATATCCCTCCATGGGCAACCCAAAACGCTTTGCGAGAATGTCGTTTCGTGCGGCGGGGGCTTTCTCGGCTCTTTCCACGTCCAATTGGTAAGTTTCGTAACTCACGGTTTTACCAAGATTCGGATTGGCCTTAAGCCACATTTCCGGATCTCCAACTTCGTCAATCGAATCGAGTTTGTACCACCAGATGGATACGTGCGGATTGATGTAATCTCCTTTAAGAATGTCCATCAACTCCATTTTGATTGTATCGCCGCTTCCGTTACGGACTGTACCTTCGGAACTGATTGCTACAATAATGTAGTCGTTTACTTTTTGAAGCGCCCTGCTCAATGGCACCGATAACATCCTCTCGAATGTCGCCGGAAAGCCACTCGTCAACCGTTGCCACCTTAATCTGTAAACCCTGGAGCTTGGCGATGCTCATTGGCCGAACTTCAAGAAGAGAACCGGTAAGAAAATTCTCCACGCCTTTTTTGGTTGACGCCAATTTGGTGCGATTTGCTTTTGAACCGGTGGTGTTCTGTAAAGAACCTTCCGTCAGGAACTGGAACAACGGTCCGCGAGAACGCGTTATCGCAGTACGCAAAGGAGACATAACTTCTTCCGCCTGCTTCATGGTCGGCGCCGTGGTAATTTGGTGCGTGGTGGAAGTGTCAACGTTGAGAAAGTATCCCTGTAGAGTGGAAGCGTACATTGATTTTGCAGCACCTCTGGCTACAATAAGATACTGTTTATTGATAAGACGCTTCTTAACGTTCTTCCGAACGTAATGTCCGCCATGACCGTCTGGATTTGGCTGATATACGCTTCGTTCAACAAAGTAATACCATCCAAAAATCTGTTCGCCCCACAGCTTGAATGTGTCCAGCAAAGAAAGATCGGACCCATCAGTAAGAGTCAGTTCCGCTTCGCAATAGGCGATCCATCCTTCAACCGCCTGGTCGTCATAGTAAACACCGGGATTGGCAATAAGGTCGTCAATGCGATTCATCTCCATGGAGATTTCTTTGTTTACCGGGATTTCCCCTCGAAGAACGGCATCACGAAACATACCGTAATATTTGGGGACGGCAGTGTTTGATAATGCCATAAGCAACCGATCTCCTTTTTACTTCTTGCTAAGGCCACTGACGATTTTCTTAATCTTGTCATAGTTGTTGTAAAGCGTAATCGCTGTGGTGGTAGCAGTTGCTATTCCAGTAGCTGCTTTCATTGTCTTAGAAACAAATTCCTTACCGCGATTAACATCACTGCTAGACAACTGCTTATACTGCCGCTCCATTTGCAGACGATTAAGACGGCTGCGAAGCTCAGCGTCGCTCATGGTTTTTACGCTTTTTGCCGCTATGAGCCTTTTATAATCATCATGGCTTGGTTCTTCGGAAGCGGTTTCCCTCGCTCTTCTTTTTTTTCCAGCGGCTGTTCGAGATCCGTCTTTATTCTGGAATCTCCTAACGCCCCATTTCATTCCTTTGATACCATGATGAGAAAGCGAAGTATTATCCATTTTGAATTTCTCCTTTCTCTGCTGGTTTCGGGTCGACAGAAACATTGATCCTCCACTCAAGCTCGCTTATCTGTCTGTTGATAGACTCGATAACTGCTGAACTAAGCGGAGGATCAAAAGCCAACCGAACCTTTAGGTAAATGTAAGTTTTAACAAACTCAAGACGGAAATCATCTTGCAGAAATTCAGACCATTCGGCGCCGTCATCTTCGATACGGAATCCTTCTTCAGGACCGACACCAAGTTGAGTAAGAACAGAAAATACCGAATTGATATGCATGACGATATCCGGGTCAAAGTGCTCGTATTCTTCTGTAATTCCGAGCAGTTTTTTAATTGATGTCAGTATGCTGTCCATATCGAATTACCTCACTCTCTAACGGCGATGAATTTCTTCATGCAAAAGCCTTCGATACCGGCAACTGTACAGACCGCATACCAATCATCATTGGAATTTGCCATGTCGATTTTCAGCTCATCGAGAGCCTTTGCTTCCGCGATTACATTTGAATCGGCAGAAGCTTTTTCTCGGATATTCAGCGACAGACAATTAACCACTACGCCAATAAGACCGTCGCAGACATCGCTGCCATCTCCGGAAACTCCGTCGGGGTTTTCCATATCGACATCTTCATACATCGTGCTCATAAAATGTACTCCTTTCAATTTTTTCGCCAAGGGCAAGTATCATTGCGGCTCCTTTGAACCGGTTTTAAGATAAGGATACTTTCGTCTCCGTAGTGAATAGCGTTATGTGTTTTTAGCTGCGTGCATATCACATTTTCCAAATCAAAGACGCAAGGATTTCGATTTATGATATCCTCATAAGTAATCGGATTGATGTGGTGTATTAGTACCGGTCCAAATATTTCATGGCCGGCAATTCCCAAATCGCACCCATTATCTCGAATGATAACGTCGTCTCTCTAAAACTCAGCCATTCGCTGGAATGATAAAATTCTTGATTAAGCCACCTTTGAAAACCGAAAGTAGCTTCGCCGATTTTCCCATCCAACTTCAGATAACGGAATCGTTCCTCAAATGTCGGAAGAGATATCAGTTCCGTATAAGTTCTAACACTCATCTTCATCGCCCCGGCACCAGAATAATGACGCATAGCGTTAAGAGCATTGGTGTAGAGTTCTTCGACACGTTTTGCGGATTGAAGATTTTGTGTTTTAGCCTCGATAAGCTCTTTCTGCTTCTCCAGAATCTCCTTTTCAATTCGTTCCTTACTGGAACCGAGCTTCAAATAATGTGTTATGACCTGAGAAGAAGCAGTTCCGTCTCTGAGCTGCTTTTCAGCAAGATCAACAGCCAAAGAAACATTGATTTTCTCTAGCCTCCGGAGATAAAGCCGGTCTCATCTTTCTTGACGACTCAGAAGAGCTTGCAGCTTTACCTTTTGGCATTGGCACTGCCTCCTCTCTTAAAAAAATTTGGTGCGGATAACAGGAGTTGAACCTGCACGGAGATAACCTCCAATAAATTCTGAGTCTATTGCGTCTGCCAGTTCCGCCATATCCGCATACTTGTACTGCACTTTTTATCTGAACCGATGCTCTTTTAGGTGAGAATAGGTGCAGTATTTGAGCGAGCTTACAGGGCTGGCTTTCCATCAATCACCGAAAGGAGAAAAAGAAACATGAAAGGAGATGTTCACACTTTATGGAAAATGTCTCAACCCTGTAAGCTCGTTCAAATACTGCACCCGTGGGGTAAACCCCATTCCCAAAATATCCCTCCGGAGATTTTTTTTTAAGACCGCCGCGATGAGGTAGGGGGTGCGATTTTGGAGACCCCCCTCCCCATGTCTTTAAGCCCTGCGGCAGCAGTGCAGATCAAGTGGTTATTTGTTTGTATTGACTTCAAGTTCAAATGTTTTCAGAGAAGAAAACAAAAAACTTTATTCAAAGAGCATTAGACCTCAACCTATAGTTCAAGCCTTGTCTGCTTTTGTTGTTTTCGTTCTCTTAACTTTCTTGTAAATGTTCATGAAGTCGTAACGAATGATCTCGTCAATCGCTCTTTCAATCTCTTTGATTGTTCTCTTCTTCAGAGAATTGGTCAGAAGTGTGAGCAATTCGATCGAGATAAGCGCAAGTGTTGTAACCCTTTTCCACATCAAACAGGAACCAATCGGAGAACTGTTCAAATGGATTGTAAGGGTTGTCAAATGTGGTAAGGGCACAAGAACCATTCATGCCAGTCACTCCTTTCAATTCAAGTAATTTGACACTGTGCTTGTAGAAATGCCAAGAGCTTCAGCAATTTCTGATGTACTGTAGCCAGAAGCATTCATCGAAGCAATCTTATTCTGCTTTGCAGTGCTGAGAGTAGTTGTTGCTCTCGGTGTTGCGCGCTGTCTAAGACTGTCAATGTCCACATTGTCAATGATTTGGGTAAGCTTATTCTCACCACTGATAGCACCAGCCTGAATTGCTTCCCATTCACGGTCTGTGATCTTGATGGTCTCTCGCTTTGCACCAACAGAGGCACGAGCTTGAGTAAGTGCCTGCTGGCTTGCTTTCTTGAGTTCGCCCTTTGTCATATCCGGGTTGTCCTGTTTTTTAGCAGCTACTACCGCATTAGCCATAGTCTGAGCCTGTCTTTCTCTTGGCGCATTCTTCAAAGCTACATTAAGCTTAGCATTCAAAGAGTCAACTTCAGCTTGATAGGCCTCTTTTTGCAGTGGCGGAGTAGGGTACTTTTCCGGTGGAGAGGATCTCAAGACGAGCCTGATTACCCAGGGCTTTCATCTTATTGGCATAGCTTGCATAAGCGCGCTCCACGGGGGTATCAGCTTCAGAGACCAGGGTATAGGCATCCTTTGCTTCAGCCATCTTAGTGCTCGGCTGCGTACGCTCTTTGACTTTACCAGTCCGCTTGTCGACATAAACAGGGTCATCTACATCTTTCCATATGTATTCACCAGTTTTTTCGTCGATTTTTGGGCTACCTTGCCTCTTGATAATGGAAGTCTCAGACTTAGCACGGGAAATCAGAGTCGAAGCACCCTCATGGTATCTTCCATCCTCATCAACTGTACCCTGATACTTCTTTTTTCAAAGAGCTGATGCCATTGTCGATCTCGCTCTGCTTGTAGTCCAGCTTGTGCTTTTCGGCATCAATAACTACCATGCTATGACGAACCGCTCTTGCAAGCTCATCCTGTGTGGCACCCTTCAAAGTCATGTCAGTAATCAGATTAGAAATGACACCCATCTCTTTCTGTGTGTTCTTCATAGGTTTGAAAGTACCAGCAGGTTTTCCGCCATACTCCAGTTTAGGGTCAAATCCCTCAAGCCCCTTCAGAGGAGGAGTAGATGTGATTTTGACCTTGCTTTTACTGGAGTTACAGGGGAATGACCATAACGGTATCGCCATCAAAATCAGCACCGGAAAGGCGTTCCGCAACCTTGCTGTTAATACCGATTGCATCTTTAGGTGTGTTACCCAGAATTCGGCGAGCTTCTGCCTGCTTGTTGTTTACGGTTAAGATAGGAATCTCAAAAAGTGCCGCCATGCGGATAACGAACCAATGCTACCGTTTCACCATTCTTATAATTCGGGGCATACACTTCATTGTCTTTCATCGAAGTTATAGGTAGGATCACCTGATATTTCTGACGAGGAAGAGCAGCTGCCTGAAGGTGCACAGCAGCAGAGTCACAATCATCCGCAAAGGATTTCAGTAATGATTTTTTGACCGTCGGATTTGTCAGTGAGCAGATTTCATCAAATTCAGCCATCTTATCAGATGCCGCCAAATTCAGCTGTTTATTGACAAGACTCAAACTCTGTTTAGAAAGAAACTGGGAGGGGAGTTTATCCGCCCATTCACCCCAATCGCCCTCTTCAGCACGCTTATTGATAAGGGAGAGCTGTCGTTTACCATCAGCATCGATATAATAGCTCTGCCCCACCGGCTTTGATAAGTGAACCAAACGGATTGTCAGGGTCATCCTTGACCTTCTTCAGAACATCCGATGTCGGGGTGCCTTTTTTTCTTATTGGTATTGAACATTACATCAACGCCATCAGGAAGATCATCAGAATAGACAGCCATTCCTTTCAAATATCTATTACCATCCACCAGAATGCGAACCTGAGCATAATGGGAATCACCAAGAGACAAGTCATCTACACCGCGACGAATTTCAATGACACCATCTTTCTGAATTCCGCCGTCTTCTGCATAACGGATTTTCAAGCGACTTGAATCCATGCTTTTTGGGATAGACGAACTTATCGAAAGTCTCGCCGTCATCATGAGACACATAGTCTCTGACAGAATGAACATTCTCAAAATTATAAATCTCTTTATGCTCTGTTCCTGGAGGGCAGAGAACCTTGATGTTTGTTTGCTTACCCGGGTTTGTTACCTGAGGGACACCGCCGCCATAGATGTGATAGCCTTCCCATTTCCAAAATATAAAGAGCCTGGTTCATTTTCTCTTTCGAAATACCAAGCTCTCTTTCGACTCCGGTTCCGACATCGATCATGCCTTTTTCCGAAATCTGTTTTTCAGAAATTCAGCGGTCTGCTTTGCCTGATTCATACGAGCTTCGGAACTCTCATTCAAAAGCGAGCGAACCGAAGAATCATTGGCAAAACCCATCTTGTCAGCAATTTCATTCAGGCTGTAGCCCTTAGCACGAAGAGCCTTAGCCGTAGCGACATCAGCAGAACGGCGTTCATCCTTTGCAAGGCTCATCTGGGTACGAAATTGGGTTGTGCTTAGACCCATAGATTTTGCAATGGCTACTTCTCCTGTGTAGGTTTTTCCATCTTTATCGGTAAAGGTGAAATTAGACTTTTTTTCAGTTCTTCCACACGAGAGAGAAAATCGCCGCTGTGTTGATAAGGGTTATCACCCGAACCCCAAGGATAACGACCAGACCTTCTGGGCATACCGTAATGCATTAAAATATCATCCGTGAGACTCATGGTTTAACCCTCCTGTTCTTTGATTTTTCTAATAACCTTGTCGAAAGTAATAATTTTGTCCATGATTGGAACAATATCTTCGGCAGTAGGTGTGTGATACAGAATTTCGTTGTTCTGATACAGACGAAGTTCCATCTCGATTTCCGATGGTTTCACCTTGTATTCCAAACAAAAAAAGAGCAGCGTATATTTCAAGCTGCTCCATGTGCGCCGGCACGACACCGGTCTTCAAATCGTGAATACGAAGCGTACCATTCCGAAATACAATCGTATCGGCGGTGCCAAAGCAATTTTCTGAATAGAACAGAATCTGTTCAGGCACCATACGAAAACTAATTGCGTCATTGACATACATGTTCAATGTTTTCTGTGACTTGGGGAGTTTTTGCCCCAAAGTGATACATTGACATGCAAAGTCATGTAGAACGGTCCCTCGCTGTGTGGCCAAAAAAACTTTGAATAAGCATCGGCTACTTTTGTTTCATCATAGTTTATCCAATGATATTTGCTGGCACCGAGAAAAGCGTGTTGCCCTTCAAGATTGGAATGATTGTTGAAGATCATGCAGCACTTCCTCCTTGTTCTCGGGGCAAATGAATCTGGAGAAAGACATCTCGTCCATCTTGCCCACATAATATTCTTGGTTCGGTTGCTTTTTTTTGCGCCAGCGTGTTGTTTACATTCCAGAGCAGCCCATTTGTCATTGAACAGAATAAGCAGATCAGGAATGCCCTGTAAATATCCAGAGTCGCTTTTCATCACGATGCAACCCGGAAAAAAGTTTCTTAAGCTCCTTAATGAGCTTCGATTGAAATTGGCTTTCAAGCATTGGCAAATGAGCCTCCTTTCATGTAGTTTTTTCAAAACTGAAAAGAGAATGTCTATTCTTAAAAATAGCTTTTTTACCTCCTCTCTTCATAAAAGGGAATGTATTTTTTCGCGCGGCGGAAAAAGACATAAAAAGACCGAGAGACACCGTTTAAGCATCTCGGTCAAATATAAAGTTGTTTGTTATCGAGCTTCTACACTTACTGGATCAAGTTCAAAGAGACCGGTGTCAGAATTGTAGCTCCGCACTTTAGCCTGTATTCTTACATTGCTGCCGACTTTGATATAATCAGCAAGCGTAAGTCCGTCTCCTAAATCATATACCCCAACATCCTTAAACTTAAAAAAAGTTGGACCAGGGTTTGCAGTATTTTCATCCACATAGTCTCCCGCACTGATTAGCAAATCATATCGAGTGTCGTAGTTATCGTGGTTTGTAAGATATGTAATGCAGCCATTTAACTCAATCACCTGGTTCTTATGAGCCTCTGCAAAATCGGCATACGATTGATCCATATCTGCTTTTAAGAGAAAGTATTGCTGCCAATTCTGGAGAATTATCTACTGTCAAAATATCAACGGCAGGCTCTTCGGTTGAAACGGATTCGCTATCTGTTTTTAGAAGTTTCTTTTCCGGAAATGTGTGATATGTGATTATAACCTCGACATCAGCCGGATACCAAGCATCAGCAGAGTATCCAGTATCGCCATCCACGGAAACAGATTCAACCTCACCGTCTTTTGTTTAAGCCAACCAGTAACAAGGTCGTCAAGTTTTTCAAGTTTGATGTTTGTGAAACCACTACTTTCAAATTCGTCAACTACTTTTTGATAATCCTTGCCTTTTTTTGAATACTGGAACCCGATGGAGTTTTAGCTTCTCCTTCATGCCCCTCTGAACTGCAACCTGCAATCGTAAATATCATGACAATCGCCATGCACGCTGCCAAGAACTTTCTCATCTCATTATCCCATCCTTTCCGAGGGCATTAAAAAAGTGCGCCCCCCACAACGAGAGACGCACCGAAAAAGTGTCAACCCTCATTGTTGCCACACAATCTCAATCAAGCCGCAAAGGGACAAATGAGATGAGTAAAGAGAGAAAAACACTTTTTACCAAAGCAGTTTTCCCTAAACGACTTGAACATATTAGATTGTGTGGCTCTTATAGTATAGCACAGCTTGAAAGAAAAAGGAAGAACTTTCGGTAAAAAGTCTTGACATTTCCATCGACTTGTGCTATGTATTTTTGGCTTGTGGCCAAATGCCCACTTTTGTCGCCTTATTTATTTAAATATTAAAACTTTTTATCGCAATTAAATAAGAAATAAAAGTGGGAAAGTGGGCTTTTTTCACAAGAAAAATTTCAAATCGGCGCAAATCGGCCATTTTGGGGCAAAAAACGCCTAAAAAGTGCCATTTTCAGAAAATGCCTCCGAATTTTTCTGCCCACTTTTGGTTCGCAAAACCGGGCTTTTGCCCACTTTTTCTGGGCTTTTTCAAGAAAATTGTCCGTACACGCTCAAAAATTTTTTCAAAAGTGGGCTTTTGCCCGAATCCGCCAAATAAAAGTGGGCTAAAATTTACACAATTTTTTAAGTATGTACGGACTCATTTCTCTCATCTCCAAACCCGTCCGTTCCGTTTATCAACCAAAATTATCCGACCTTCGATCTCGAAGTCAGCCAACTCACACAAGTAAAACAGTGTATGCAGCAGCCTATGAAATCTTTCGTCTTCTTCACGCTCAATGTTCTTGAGGACTTCGTAAGCGGTCGGGTCAGAATATCCTTCGGCATTTCGTCGAGGATTAGTGGTGTTCGCCATGATACAGGTACTCCTTTCTTCTAAGTTTGTTTCAAGATCGCTACGCCTTCTTTCAAGCTTTCCGGAATATCAATGACTCGCTGATTACGGCTTCCTCTGAAGTCAAGATCCAACGATTTTTCAGCCTGTACGAACGGGCCGTCAACGAGTACATCAATATGTTTCAGAAGCTCGATGCCTTGCTTGTACAAGTCTTCAAAAAGATAACCAGTGTAGCACCAAACGCTGAGCCCCATTTGATGAGCTTTTTCAGCGATCAGAGCACACTGGTAAATCTGACAGAACGGCTCGCCTCCGGAAATGGTGATGCCGTCTATCCAATTTTTTCTTTTTTGAAATATCATCGAGTATATCTTCGATCGACACGAGTTTTCCGCCCACCGAATGGGTGAGTTTGAGGATTGTGGCAGCCGGGGCACTGATGCGGACAGCCCTGTGTAAATATCACATACCGGATTCCTTCCCCGTCAACAATAGATTCCGGTTCAATCCCCGAAATTCGAATCAACTTCATGCTTGACACGATCTCGCTCCTCCGCACGCTTAGCGTCATTCCACTTATCAAGAGTTCCGACCAAATATCCAGTGATGCGACGAATACGTTCGAACGGAACTCCATCGGCTTCACTCCGTCCGCAGCAGGGACAGGTGTCGTTGATAATTCCGTTGTAGCCGCAGACAGGATCTCGGTCTACAGGATGATTGATGCTTCCGTAACCGATGCCGGCTTCTTTCATGTGTCTTACAACTCGCTCAAAAGCAGCCAGGTTTTTGGTCGGATCACCGTCCAGTTCTACATAGGAAATATGACCGGCATTGGTAAGAGCATGGTATGGAGCTTCAATGTCGATCTTCTTAAGAGCCGGGAGATGATAATAGACCGGAACATGAAAGCTGTTAGTGTAGTAGTCACGATCAGTAACACCCTTAATAATACCAAATTCTTTTCGGTCAGCTCTAAGTAAGCGTCCGGCTAAGCTTTCAGCAGGAGTAGCAAGACAGGTTACATTCATGCCAAACTGCTTGCTTTTCTCATCACAATAGTTCGAATATATTTTACGATTTTTTAAGCCGAGTTCCTGAGATGCTTCATCTTCACCATGATGATGCCCTGTCAATGCCACAAGACACTCTGCAAGCCCACAGAAACCGATAGAGAGCGTTCCGTGTTTCAGCACCTCTCCAACCTCATCGTCCGGTCTAAGCTTGTCAGAGTCCATCCATACGCCTTCTCCCATGAGGAACGGAAAGTTGCGAACTACTCTTGACGCTTGAATCTCGTATCGGTCGAGAAGCTGCTGCATGGTTTTGTCGAGCATTCCGTCAAGCAGTTTGAAAAACTGAGGAATATCACCATCAACCACAATAGCCAGCCTCGGAAGATTGATAGAAGTGAAACTCAGATTACCTCTGCCGGGAGCGATCTCACGAGACGGGTCATAAACATTACCCATTACACGAGTACGGCAGCCCATGTAGGCAACCTCCGTTTCAGGATGACCGGGCTTGTAATACTGGAGATTGAAAGGTGCATCAATGAAAGCGAAGTTAGGAAACAGCCGCTTTGCACTGACCTTCATCGCCAGTTTGAACAGGTCATAGTTTGGGTCATCGGGATTATAGTTGACTCCCTCTTTGACACGGAAAATCTGAATAGGAAAGATTGGTGTTTCGCCATGACCGAGTCCTGCTTCTGTAGCAAGCAGAAGCTGCTCAATAGCAAGACGACCTTCCCAAGATGTATCCGTGCCATAGTTAATAGAGCTGAATGGAACTTGAGCGCCGGCACGGAATGCATGGTGTTCCAGATTATGAATGAACCCCTCCATAGCCTGATAAGTATCGCGAGTAGTCTTTTCCATGGCATAGTCGAGAATCCATGCTTTATCTTTCAGATCGTTGAGGCGTTCGCAAATCTCATAGCCTTCTTTCAGATATTTTTGATAGGTGTAACGGACACCCTCGGCCATAGCATAATCGAAGTCCACGACACTCTGTCCACCATGCTGGTCATTTTGATTAGACTGAATGGCAATAGCAGCCAGAGCAGCATACGAGCCAATGCTTTTTGGAGCTCTCAGATGGCCGTGACCGGTATTGAATCCGTCCTTGAAAAGCTTTCGAAGCTCAATCTGCGTGCAGGTCGTCGTCCATGCATAGAAGTCAAGATCGTGTATATGAATCCATCCATCGCGGTGAAGTTCTGCAATTGCAGGTTTGATCAAATACTCCAGATTGTACTCCTTGGCGGTATTGGCACCATATTGCAGCATAGCCCCCATGGGGGAGTCACCGTTGATGTTGGCGTTATCTCGTTTCAAGTCGCTGTCCTTTTGCTTGAAGAACGGTAATACTATCAAAAATAGCTTTTTACCTTTTCTCCGAATCGTTCATTCATAGAAAACCCTCCTTAAATATCATCCTGATTGCGATGCAGACTGTGTTCAGCGTCGAAACCATCCGGATACCTGGCTTTCAGTTTATCCACATTCATCTGCATGATGGTTTCAAGGTCATACCCAATAGCGTTTGCACTTACAGCGAGATACCAAGCCACATCTCCAAGCTCTTTAGCCATATGTGCAGTGTCCAGCTCATGCCCCTGAAACAGATGCTTTTTCAAAATATCAATTGCTTCGCCGGCTTCTCCGTTCAGACCCATTAAGCCATTGAGCAGAAGCCGGTCAGGCGGTAAATCTTTTGGAGCAGTGCGAAGAGCTGCCTGCTGATAGTCGTTCGGCGTCATATTTTTTTTCCTCCTGTGATTACGATTCACCAGTGCAATAGCCTGGTTTATTTGAATTATCAAGCTGACGTTGTTCCTTAGCTTCCCGAAGGCGGTCACAAACAGCCTGAATATCCGCTTTTTGTCGCTTCTCTGACAAGCATTGTTTTCTCCTTTACACAAAAAAAATAAGAGCCAAGGTTTAACCTCAGCTCTTACATAAAATGTTATTTTTTCGATTTGTGGTATTTCCAGGCTTCACAAACCGTTTCCTTGCATTTCGGATAATCAGGGCGTCCGCATTTGTTGCAGATAAGCTCTTCTCGTCCGAGATCCGGAATATCTTCTTCAAATTCTTTGATAACAGTTGTCCATGTGCCGTCTTTTCTTCGAACCGGACAGGACATTCTGGATTTAACTTTCATCCTTGTTACACATCCTTTCGATAACGGTCATGCAATAAGGTCTAAAGAATTTATCAAAGATTGCTACCGGCACAGTAATAATCAACAATATCCAAAATATGTCTCGAATAATTCTCATTTGATGACCTCCTTACAGTATGTTACCACAAATATAACAAAAGTAAAAGGGCTTGTTACGGCCCCTTTACCTTCGAAATCGAGTAACTTACGAAATCATGATCTTGTAGCGTTCGTTCAGCTCTTCGAACACTTCCTGATCTGCTGCAATGCTAATATGAAACTCAATCTTGCCCTTTTCGTTCAACACGGTTTGGACAGCAGGTTGAAGTTTTTCAGCAAACAGCATTCTCAAGCAAGTTCCAAGTTGCCGATCATTAACTGCCAGAAAATAATTCATTGTGCGTTACCTCCTTTCATAATAGGGGGGTATTTTTCGTGCAGGAACATTTATTAGAGTTTCTCTGTCTCAATAAGGTGCTCACATTCATGTGGGTTTTCATCCGAGCAGACTTTTATATTTATCCCAGTATCTCGGGCATTCATATTCCTTTGCGTTTTTACTGCACATCGTCCATAGTGGACACAGCTCTCCGTAATAAGGAAGCTGATTGACTACGAATTTCATCATCTTTCATCCTTTCTTTTCGCCAGTAAATCAGCTCAGAATAAGGCAGGCTCTCAATCCAGTCACAGAACGTATGCCACTCGTCGAGCTTGTGGTTCCGACGGGACTTATAGATGTTCGCCAGAACCTCGTAGTTTAGCATAACTGTCCGGCGCTGGTTGTAAGAGCTCGGGAGAAGCTGGATCATCTGCCACCAATCCTGTTTATCCTTGGTTTCAAGGTAGTTTTCACGATATGCGTTTAGCATCTCGATCGTGCATCTAAGAACATCAAATGGTGTCATCCATACCTTGTGTGGCGAAGTGATATCTTCATCGACGATTACGCTCTCGATCCAGTTGCGATGATAAGGTTCGCGATCCAGATGCTCGCAACTAAAATCCGCCAGCGTAAACTCCTTATCCGCAATCTTATGCATCGTGGAACAGGAATTGGCAACCGTACCAACCTTGTAAGTATCGAACTCCTTCCACCAATACAGCGGGGCGGTGATGTCAAGATAGACCGTAATCATCCGCATGAACTTACATTACGATGGTCTGTGCCTGCGTTGCGAAGGGTCGTCATAAGCTTCAGGTCATTCGGGCCCACTTCAAAGCATTCAAAACCCGTACAATCACGGTCCTCTTTTTTTTTTGCAAATATCCTCTCTCTCGATTTTACCGCACTTTCCACAGTCAACAGCAGGATATGAGTCTGTCTTCTCCCAAGAGTTCTTAGGGTTTCGCATACCACGAATGGCGTGCTCCCAGCCCATAACCTCGGTGTTTTCAATTTTCAGCATTTTCTACCTCCGTAAGCTTCGTCCGAATCATTTCCAGAATCTCTTCCACAATCGAACGAGTATTATTGTGCATCTTAATATAATCGGCATGGTCTTTATACCAGGCAAACATTTCGGAAAGGTCACCTTTAATCCAGCTGAATGCCCACCAGTCACAGATCATCTCAATAATGTATGGATACGGCATTTCGATAAGGATAGTTCCTTCTTTAGGTTCGTCGTTGATTAAGACCCAATACTGCCAATGATGGGGGTTTCGGTGGATATGCATAAGCCATGCCCGGTTAAACGCCTCGATGATTGCTGGGGTTTGCTCCCCCATAGAAATAGTTGTCATAAGGCGTGTACTCATCTGGCGTATTCTTCGACATATCATGGAACTCAATATTTCGAGTCGCCTCCACATCTGTCAGTTCAGGAATATAAGCAGCAATCCACTGATAAGCCTTTTTTTTACAGCTTGCCTGTGTTTTTCCAGATATTCATCATATTTTTTTTGAGACATTGGATTCTCCTTTCTGATAGATAACCCGATCGCAAGCAACTTTGTTTACCACGCTGGTTGTGTAGTCGATTGTAGGTACCTCATGCTGCTCGAAATGGATTACTATGGAAAAATCAGTGATTAAATCATTTTCGGGATGCACCATCGATTCAGCTCGGTTGATAAGTTCTTGACCTGCGTCTTTTATTTGCTGAACAAGAGCATTACGATACCCATTAGCTATTTTTTTTCGATCTCCTTTCTCAATTTATGAGCCATAGCCACCTGTTCCTCAAGCCCCGGCATATGAGGGCAGGGGTAATCGAGACCACAAAATAGACAAGTAACACCTCTCGTAAGAGTAAAGCATCGATTGCATAAAACCCGACAACTTTCTTTAAGTGAATCGTTTTCATTTTCGAGTTTTGAAAGCTTTTCATGGTATTCAGTCTGAAGGTCTGACAACTGTCTTTTCAGTTGTGCATTCTCTTCAGTAGCATCTGACGAAAGTGCCTTTCTGAACTCCTCAAGATTCATGTTTCTTTTCTCCTTTCAGAAATATCACTCTTGATCGAGCCGTGCTTGTTTAAGGATGCGACCAATTTCGTAAACAGATTTTGCCTGTGCAATTTTTCTCTTGACTTCTTCGCTATAGCAAAGTTCCGTTGCAATATCAATCGCATCCTTTTTCTCGGCATCAAGAATTGTTTTTGCTTTCATAGTTCATCGGTTTGTGGGAATTTGTATTGCTGGGTTCTGCGAGAGACAGTCATTGCACGGGTCTTTGGACTCTTCAAGACCGTGGTATTTGCAAGATTTGCAATACTGGTCAAAATAGACTTCCTTTTCTTCATTCATCTGCAAAAACTCCTTACAAAATCCACAGGATGCACTTCACAGTTAAAGCAATGACGATGGCAGAAACACAAAGACAAGCTACCAGCGCGATAGCCTGCCCGATTTTATAAGCGACAGTATTCATTCTGTCTGAATTGTTGGTATTGTTATGCATATTCATCCTCCAATCTGAAGTCCGAGATGAGAATATAAATCTTTATAAAGGACCTTCTCCAACTCGTCCTTATACATTGTTGCTACTTTGCCGTCTACTACACGGCTTACGGTTTCTCTCAAAATGGGAGCTGCTATATCAGCAGTAACCGGGACTTTGACATCTGCCATAATCGGTTCTGGTAAATATCCCAATGCTTCCATTTCCTTGTGCTCACAGGTCTCGACAAAAAAGGACATTTATGGCATTGCTTCGTCAGTCTTGCCAACGCCATCGTTCGTCACCTTCTTTCTCAGGTATCGCTCAATGTTTTTGCACCGATTTCGATTTGAGCATCGAATGACCGTGTCGGATATGACGATCTCTTCACTCATTCCGTATGCTTTTTGCGGTCGTTGAACATCTGGGTCGAAGTCCATGCAAGCAGAGCAATACTCCGCGACATCAATTGTTATCATCTTTTTCTCCTTTCTCAGGCAGCTTTGGGTTTATAACTGCCGACATACTTGGTTTCATTGAAATTCCGTTTCTCACTCAATGCTCTACTGATAGCCAAATCAATGCCGGAACGGGACTTCAGATGGTAGTAATACAAATCTTTGAACGGTGTATTTAAGCGGTCAGTTCGTCCTGCTGATTGCTTCATAATTTTGTAGGAGTAGTTCTGCGAGTAAAACACGATGGTATCCGTACTAATGCAGTTCCATCCTTCGGCTCCAGCAGTATACTGAACCAGATACACCCAGCTGTCGCAAGTTGGAATCGGTTGATGCTTGTGACCGTTCCATTCTGCAATCTTAACATTTTCTCCATAGTAGAGATTTTTCAGAATATCAAGTTCATAGTCGAAATTGTAGAAGACGATCATTTTGGGATGCTTCTCAAACAGTTCCATTAGAGCGATTTGTCTGGACTCATCCTCGTTTACGATGCGTCGCCATACATAGCAGAGCTCCCCAGCATTGACAATCGGCTCGTTTTTATATGGATTCCAGCGAAGACGGCTTGCCTCTTTATACTTCGCAACATCATAATTGACATAAACATCCTCATGGTGTGAACAGGTTTCCCGCTTGAAATCCATATCCACAAGAATGCGATTACGAAGCCGGATGAGTCGTCCGACTCCTAAATATCTGTCTACTTTTGGATACTTGCCGTTTACCCAGGTCATGACCATGTGTTCTTCTTTGAAGGCAGTTCGGTTCTTGTAAAAGCCGTTTGCAACAAAAACAGGAATATAATCCTCCCAATGTGTCTCCTGGTGTGGCAGAAAGCAGAATCCACTCGTTAAGCTTGGCAATTTTCAGGAATGCCTTAACCCATGCTCCTGAACCAACAACACGCTGCTCGTCAAATATAAAAAACGCATCCGTAACCGTTGCATACTTCCCGATATTGTTCCAGGAATCAACGACGACCTTATTTTTTATAGGTATTGACTTCCGCGTGAACAGAGAGAAAGGAAGGGCGAAAGCTCACCCTCCCATTCCAAAGTATCTCTTTTCTCGCCGTGGTGATGATGTACAGGTCTTTTGGCGTACCCGGCATCCGAATATAACTTTTTGTGCCGAGCTTACCACCATTCTGTTTGTAGTAATAGGCTAAAGCTGTTCTGGATTTGCCACTACCGACACCGCCACAGAGAATGCAGCCGTTTTTCATTCTCTCAACGGCATCTGTTTGATAGTCTCGAAGTGATATGCCTGCCATCAGCGCCCTCCGAAGATCCGACGCAGCACCCAGACATTAGAAAAATACATTGGAGTGAACCAGTAATTCTCTTTGTCGTCGTTGTCCGTCATCGGTTCTGTCAGAGAGTTTCCAACCTTTACATATCCTGCTACCCCCAAAAAGTGAAAGCTGAATATAACACATAAGCGCCACCGTTTCATCGATATCCTGTGCAACGACGAGAAGATGATTTTGGTAGTTCAGGTTTGTTTTTTCCAACTGCTTCCTTGCAGCGTGAATTGCCGCAATCAATGTGGCCCCAGCTCCGCAGCACGGATCGTTAATTGAAATATAACCGTCCTGCTCAACCTTTTGTACAGTGTTGTCCATAGTCGCTTCGGCCATTAGTTTGCAGACATGATACGGTGTAAAGATCTGTCCATTATGCTCGTTTCCGAGATTGAGAGACATGAACAAGACCGTCTGAGCAGCCAGTTCAGGAAACACCTCTTGTTCCTGCTTATTGTACTTTTTGATGATTTCCAAATATAACGCTTCTCGCTTATCCCGGTGCTCCTTATCAAGAGGATTAGATAGCGAACAAGCGAACATAGTAACGAAGTCACGCCAAACATCCCAAGCCCGATACCGGTTAGTCAACCGTCCGAATGCATCTAAGAAAGCTTTTTCCGGAGACAAAACCTTTTTGCATTTTTTCCCAGCGGGCTTTTTTGCTTTGGCGTTTCTTCTTTTTCCTCAGGCTCAGTCGTTTGCGGAATCTCTTCCGCCGGCTGATGAGGAGCAGTCTGAGTAACTGCTTTAGGCTTGGTAGCCTTTTTGCGTTTCTTCTTTTCTGCCACAACATGGCTTTACCTCCTTTCGGTTACTAAAGGGGAATAGGCTGTTTCCTCTTACCGTCATAGGCGTGCACACCTAATCGAGACCTTACTGGACATTTAACCAGACATGTACTAAGCTGGCATCTCCTCAGGACCCTCAGTTTCGGCATACTTTTCAGCGAATTCGTCTTCTTCAATGGTGACATACATCGTCTTAAGGTATGCCTTGACGCCAGTCTTTACCATTGACCTCCCAGTTGTAGGGACGGATAGTCAGGTCGACATTGCGGATCTCTGCGAAGTCCAGAGTTCCGATAGACTCCTCATCCAGCTGAGTCTTAGCTCGACGAGTAATCATAATAACCTTCGGGGGAATGTTGTCGAAGCTGACCGCCACCTGAATATAATGGCGAGGAGCCTCGTCCTCATCACGAGGAGCCAGAACACGAACATTCCAGCCATCCGCAATAAGCTTCTGCGCCATATCGGGATCTTCAATGACCACGCAGAAATTGCGAGAGCCAGCACGATTGTACTTGGACTCCTCACCCTTAAAGTTGCGAAAGATAATTCGAGCATTCTCGATGATGATGTTGTCTACTGCTTTGTAAGCCATAATTAGTTTCTCCTTTCAATTTTTTGCGTTTATCGCATGGAAATGGACAAGTCCTGCACTCCTCATTGGGAATACAGGACTCGGTAGAATCAGCCGTGCACAAAATATAAATGAACACAGCAAATTAACAGAATTAAAATCATAAGCATTACCTCACATCAAACGGCGTAGTATCGTCCTCATGAGGCTCGCCAGCTCCGAACCACGGTGGTGTGTTATCCGAAACATACGGTTCGTCCGCCGCAAAGCGTTCGAAGTCACCATAAACAGACAGAGACTTGACTGCTTCGTCTACCATGTTGTTGTAATAACCACGGTCAATGTCGCCCTGTTTGTCCAGCTGCTTGACCATCTCGGACTCAAGCCAGCGGAAGCCCTTAGAACCCGTAGCAGCAGCGTAACCCTTTTCACCAGGCTTCTTGTTTTCTGTTTCACGAAGCAGGATGCCGCCTCCGCAGCCAGGCTTAATCGGGCAGAACTGACCAACTTTTCCGATAAAGTGGTAATTATGACCCTTGGCAATTTCGTCCGTTAGTTCTTCGACACGCTCACATTCAGTGGGCATCGGCTCAGTTATGCGTTTAGAATCGGTAATCTGTTTCCACAGTTTATCTCTTTCCGCTTTCAAGGGCACTTTACATCCGGCAAAGCCTCGTTCATGTCAAGATAGAGCGAGGACGTCACAGATTTCGTCTCACACATGTCCTCGAACTCGATGTTCTCCTTGCTGAAAAGCGTCTTGAAGACATAAGGAATCTGGAACTGAGTGCCAGTCGCCGTCCATGCATACGGATGCTTCTTGTTCTCCTTGCAAATATCCTTTGCAGAGTCGATGTACTTTTTTTCCCGTACAGGTCACAGCACTTCTCGACTGTAGCATATCGAGCAATATAAACTGCATCGTTCACTAAACACATACGATCATAGGTTGCTTCGTGCTCAAAGTTGTACCCATACAGTTTGCCGTATTCAGTCACGAACTTGATGATCTCAGGCGTTGCGTCTGGAATCTTGATGGAGTCGGTTTTGATGTGCGCTACAGTAAAGCCCCTGACTCTGAACAGCGTGCTTGAGATTGACCATAAACAGAGCTCCACGCTTCGCGACGATGTTATCCTTGTTACATTGCGATTATCTCGGAACGGATTTTCAAACCCAGCTGAGGTCAGACCATATACCGAGTTAATTGCAATCTTCAGAGCCTGCGCCAAATCAGCCGCTGCATTTTCATCAGTCAGGTATTTAGCCAAAGCACCGCCCAGCATTTTCTTGGCTTTATCGAAATCCTTATGCTTGATTGCGATACGAGCCTGAAGAATTTCGTTGAATCGCTTTGTGTATTCCGGTCCGAAGAGTTCTTCCGCTACGATACTGCTCGGATGCATGGATGCAATATCCAGCAGAGCAATGTTGCTGTACATGCCGGGTTCAGAATATACATAGCCGCCCTCACCAACTTCTCCGCCTCTGTAGACGGACTTACCGCCCTCAAATGTGTAGTCAGGAAAGATGGGACGATGGTTTTTATCGAACTGTGTGAACTCGTCGTAGTCTTCAAGCCCCATTGTAAACGGAAGATCCGCATTAGGATCGAAGATCTGACTCTCGTCACCCATGAAACGGTAATTGAACTGATCCTGAGGCTTGCGGTTGTTACCAAATATAATTTCTGGTAGTCAGCGAGTTCGTCGTATCATTGACGGACATCCCCGCAACATCTGCCAGAATCTGACGAGCCGTGAAGTCCGCCTTACGAGCATTAAAGGTTGCTTCTGTCGCAATGACATCGTTGTCGCAATACTCGGCGACCTTTGTCCAAAGCTCCTCCGGTACAGGCTTGTCCCAAGGCAGACCAAGTTCCTGATGGTGAATACCCAGTTCAATCTCGAACTTCTTAAGGGACTGCTTCTTACTGGAAAAGTCATACACATCCGTATACGACACATTATAGGCTTCGCCAAAGAAGCAATTTGCGCTGCCGTTGATGATCTTTGTCGAGAGATTATAAAGCTGTTCGTTCGTATACCCCATCAGCCGAGCATAGAGAATATGGTTGTCGTATCGACGGCAGTTGAAGCCAACCAGACGGAATCGCATCAGCTCTTCAATCTCAGTCGGGGTAGGGTTAATTACATCATACGAACCACCGGCTTACCTTCACCCTCAATTTTCCAGTTCACCAGAAACAGGTTCGAAACACCTCAACATCGTAAAACACGAGCTTGGCATCATCATTTTTTGCTCCTGCTGACTGGTCTGCGGACTTAAACTGCATCTTGTTGACTAACTTGATACAGTAATCCGCCTGATGTGTGCTGCTCGCTGCAAATGCCAAGACAGCATTACGCATATCAGTCACATCATAATTGAGTCCGCTTGCATAAGCATCCTCAAGAATTTTGTAAATGAAGTCGATACTGGGCTTTGTTGCTGGATGGTACTCCTTGTTGAGATTTCGCTTGATTTGCGTTCTAAGCCCTTTCTCGCTCTTCACCCCTTCAAAATTTATCACTTGTTTTTCTCCTTTCAGTGGCAAACCCGAATTGATCGTTGCGATAGGCAAGTCATTACACTTTGTCAGCTTTCTGCGCAGCGAGCTTTTACCGGTGAAGACTTTCACTTCAATATGATCGTCGTACACTCGGCTGAGCTTTACTGACATCACCGGCATAAATATAATGAAGGTGGATGCCCTGACCGCTTTTGCTGAGTTCAGCATAGGTCGGCGGCCATTTACTCGCTTCTTTGAGATTCAGTTCATACGACTTATTGCCGTCCTTATCCTGAATATCAAAGTCAATAACAATGTGGTTCTCCGGGACTTTCACATAATGCAATCTGGATGTGGACAGGTCGCTCAACTTAGTAGAAACTTCATCCCATTTGGAAGTTGGTGTCTCTTTAGCCGAAGCATACTGAGCAGGACAATCTGCGCATTCTCTGTCAAATACCGATTTCTGTTTTAAGAACTCGATCAGTTTATGCTCAGGCTCGTCTTGCTCGGTAAGTGTCTTATCCTCGAATTTCTCGGTTCGAAAACCAATGTAATAACTTCGCACACGAGTTCCGTCATCGAGATTGAACCTCTCCTTGTAATCCCGGAAATAGTTTTTCAGTTCCTCCTTAAATATCCTCTGAGAGAATGGGAAGGTAACTTTTGCCTCATCGCAATAGGTTTTATACATCTCCCATGAGGCTTTGAGAGTTGTCCGTCTTCTTTCTTGAAGACATGGTAAGAATCAATAATGAAGTTATAGAAATCATTAGATGCACCGAGCATCGTCACGGGAATATAATCATCGTATCTGCCCGGATTCTCCAGATAGACTTCCTGGCAATGATAAGCAATTGCACCGAGTTCAAATTCGATCTGCTTTGTCACCGCCTTGTATTCCTTGGGACTTAATTTGTTTCCGGAAGGGGACACATCGATCAATCGTCTGATAAGACCTGACTTTGCGTCCGTAATCTTGACCGGCTTGTTGGTTCCCATGAACAGGAAGCACTTGAAGCGGTTTGCGTAGGTCGATTTGAACTTTTCATTTACTGTCATCAGCTCGTGAGAAACCAAACTATTCAGTCGGGTGTTATCCTCGATGCGAGATAAGTCACCGTCATGCTGAATTGCCACACAAAGAGGATTCGTCTTGAATGCCTCTAATGCAAAGGAATTACTGGACGAACCCAGTGCTTTCGCGTCGAAGACGGAGAATAATATCCTTCAAAGAGCTGCTGAACAATGTTCAGAACCGTAGACTTACCCGTACCTGCTGCACCGTACAGAACCATAAATTTCTGCAATTTCTTCGACTCTCCACAGACAATAGAACCAATAGCCCATTCAATTTTCGTTCGCTCTTCTTCAGAGTAAATTGTGGACATCAGCTTATTCCATGCATCCGTGGCCCCTTCTTCAAGAGGATAGTTCAGCCGCTTACTTGCGTAGTCTTTTTTGATTCGTCGGTGTATTGGAAAATATAAGTTTCTCATCAAGCATGTGGAAAGAGTCTCGCATCTGCTTTTGACAGTATTTATGCCATGAATCGATCATTCCAGATTCGGAATCCCACATGTGCAGAACTTTAATACTCGAATCAAAGTTTTTGCGGTTTTCCTCTGCATACTTGTCAAGTTCTCCCGGTCAATAAGCTGGAGTGCATCTTGCTCGTCCGTAGACCATAAACCTCGGTCTTCTAACCAAATAGCATAGAAGTCACCGCCTCTAATCATCAGGTCGGAGCTTTTCTTAATGATGAACTTCGGGTAGATTTCTATTACACCACGCTTCGTACTACGTGTTGAAATCATTAAAAAGTCGATCATCGAGGTTCTTTAGTCTCCTTCCGTTTTTCTAAGCTCCTTGATTTCGTTTTTAAGGTTCCCGATCTCATCACGCATACTGCGAATCTCCAAGTCCTGGATAAGCATGTTCACAGTCATAATTGTGGCAACCATGACGGTGCTGCGATTGAAAGACCTCTGTTTTCTGAGCGTCTTAGCAAATACACGCATCGCAGTTTCGGAGCAGCGAAGACTGCCGAAAATATAACGAATCATTTCATCCATGTTTTTTTCTCCTTTCATGTCGGCAAAGAAATTGATCGATCGTTTCAAACTTCCAAGCCTTCGGCTCCTCTCAACGAAAATATAAATTCCTGTCCGTTGGTTTTGCGAATTCGAATGCTGTTTTTACCATTTGGGAAGTATTCTTTTACCTCCTTTGCCTGGTCGGGTAAGCATGTCTGAAAAAAAACCCGTACACTTGTGTATGAATCATGATAATTCTCCCTCATAGGATGCTGTCCAAATACCAATTCATCTGCCACCAGATTTCAACAGTTCTCATGTCATACTTGCAGCGTTCGACGGTAAACAAACCGCCTTCGCCATTTCGCTTGTATTTGCGGTTCATAAATCGAGATATCACATCGTCCGTATACGCCGCATCAAATCGAGAATCACTCATCGACCCTAAACCCAGACTGACAATCATGTTCCAGAACCACTGTCCCATGCGATTGCCGATATCTGGGTCGGTCATAATATGTTCTTCACAACGAAACGCTAAGGCAATAAGCATCTCCAATACACTGCAAGGGCGGTTATCCAGATAACTGGCAATCATAGGACCCTCGTATTCTTTTTTCATAACCAAAACAATACCGGAGGTCTATCCCATCTTCTGCTCGATTTCCGTCCATCGGCAGCATATATTGAAAATCAATATTATGCAGATGACGAAGAAGCTTCTGATAAGACAGCCTCCGGCTATATCGTTCGTTACATACGAGCTGACACATCCACTCAAAATATTCATTGTTCAGCTCAATTTCAGTCATTCGATCCTCCTATTAGTAGTTGGAGCCTTCCGCCACATCGGAGAAAAGAGCGATTGTCTCTGAGAATTTCATAGTCACATCTCAGGCGATCGTTACGAATAAAGACCGAATCATCCTCATACTCTCCGAAATGTTCAGCAAAGTCCTCGCCAACAGTGTCCTCGATATCCTCGACGACTTCATCTTCATCGTCGGCAAGGACTCCGTCACCAGCATAATAGACCAGACTGATCTGCGTGTAATTGTCATTCTCACCGTAGTCGTCCGGAGAGATGACACAAGGTTCATTGGGCATAGGATCATCCTTTTTTCCCTTCAGTATTTTTTTCTTGCTGTGCTCCGTGTAATTGGTATAGCCCTCTTCCTGAAGCTTGGCAGCATAATTCACCAGGTCGGGTTTCAGCTTGGCAATATCCGCCTTATGCTGATTCTCCTCCTGCTTTTCATTGCTCTTTTCGTTCTTGGCAATATTAGTGTTTACGGGCTTTTCTTTCGGCAAATGCTGCCTTCACAGAATCAATCTCTTCCTGCGTGATCTGCTCGTAATACCGTCTAAGACAAAGCCATGTCGCTGCGGCGCCTACTGTAGCCCCAGCTAAGAACATGGCAAAACCGGTTTTACTCATCTTCGTATTCCTCCTCGTCAGTTTGAATTGTGACAACAGTAATGGCGAGACCTCCGAACAGCAATGCTGCACTCAGGAGAATCCCGCCAGTAATGTGTCTTTTTCCGCCGACTGTCCAGCATGGCGTCGACGGTTGAGATGAAATCATCCAAAATATCCATCATTTACTCCTTTCCACCAGAGAAACAGCAATGCCTCCTACGAGACAAAGCCCTGCCATAGTGGAAAGAATGTACGAAAACAAAGCTTTCATTTTATGTTCTCCTTTCAGTCATAACTCGAAAAGTAGTGACAACACTCCTGAAACAAAGGCTCACCATACTTGCTGTATCCTCCGGCCATGAAGAACACACAATCGTAATTTGTCCGTTCAAAAGTTCTTCCTTTACCAACTCAACAATCTCAGGCATGACATAACAACGGTCAATCCTGCTGTTCCACATTACGCTGAACTGATTGGGTTGATAAACAACATCGTACACAGTATCCGGGAAAGATGTATGGTCAATACGGTTAAGAATTGTATCAATGACTAAGCGTTTTCCCAGTTCTGTTTCTCCTTCAGCTTCACCCATGGTTACGAGTGCTATGAGGTCGATTTCCTCTTGTGTAAGAGGGTAGTCTGGCTCTTTCTCAACCTCAGGCGTTAAGTTAGGAGATTCCATCAGAAGATCAGCCATAATCATCGGCTCTGCCTCCGCAAGAACCGGATAAGATTGCTTAATCTCCAATGTTTCTTTATCTGTAGAGCGAACCACGCCGCATACTGCAAAACCAACAAAGAATATCATGCAGAGAACGGCGGCTATCGCTCGTGGTTTAATGTGCATTGTTAAAACTCCTTTATATTAAAAATATCACCCCCAGTCCAAGTCTGAAGGTAATTGATTACATCTTTTTCCCAGATATTGCCCTCAACATTGAAGTCGAGCAGAAGCGTCGGCTCATGACGACCATCCTCAGTCTCGCGCTCCACCTCAACGATGCGGAAATTAACATAGCCATCCGGCCATCCTTTGTCCAGCCGACAATCTGACCAGCAGGAGTACGAGGAAGATCCAGATCGTCCAGAACCTCATTCAGGAAGAGATGACCACGGGTCTGAAGCTTGTCGTTTGCAAATGCCTGCTGTGCCTTGAGGAACATACGGTTGTAATCGGGATTGGTTTCGTAGTTGCGGCTCTTGCTGTCGAAATATACAGCATAATCGCTCTGGAGATTAGGATCGGCGACCATCACGGTCTTCTTAACTTTCTTCTCCTTGCCGGTCTCGGGATCAACCTCGATTTCCTCGAACTTCTTCGCCTTGATGCCATACTTGAGTTCGGTATCGACCTGCTCGCCGAAACGCTCGATAACTCGACCACGATACTCCTTGAAGCTCTTATCGATTGCAGCATAAGCAGCACCAAGAGCCACATTGCGTTTACGCAGAATATTGTTAGATGCCAGAATACTGGTAATGGACAGCGTGCCAAGAATGATGGCAGGAGCATAAAGTCTTTGCGAGCTTCATTCCGGTCTGGGCATAGACAACAACCGTGTCCTTCTTGCCGTCCTCAGTCGTATACTCCTGACCGTTGATTGCACCGGTTTCCATACCTTCATGAATGGTGTCGAGAGTACCCTTAGTTTCATCGAGAATCTCTGCTACCTTAGTGGTAGCCTTGCAAGCGAGAACGGCACTTACGACCGTACCGGCAATACCAGCCACAACGAGAATCTCGGGGCTGTGCTTCTTGAGCTTCATAACGGCCTCGGAAGTCACGCCGTTCACGCTCTTCAAAATTTCAGTTTTATTTTTCATGGTTTGTTATTCTCCTTTTCAGTTTTTAGAGTTGATTTCAGCACCACAGGCAGCATATCCAGCCAAATCGACATAGCTGTCGTCCGTAGCCGTTCCTGTTCTGATTCGTGCGATCTTAAGAAGTGCCATCATCATGGCAACATCATTTGCGGTAAATTCGACGCCTTTATAGACGCTCCAGAAGCCTGCAATAGCAGTGAAGTTATCTTCCGGAGAGCCGTATTCGTTCTCTCTCTGCCCGCATACGCAAGCCTTTGCTTTATCGAGAGTCTCAGATCTGGTCATCATCTGCATCCTCCTCATCGGTAGAAATAAACGGAATATAGTCACGCTTACGCTCCTTAGCAATTACCTGACAGCCGCCACATCGGGCAATCAAATGTGTCATATAAACTTTCTTCGGCAGTAGAGCCAAAGGCAACTGCCAAACCAGTCTTTCCGTTATCACGAGCAATATAATGTCTCTCGATAATGGCGTTAAACTTAGTGCCACAAACTTTGCATTCAAGCATTACATTTTCTCCTTTCAATTCAGCGGGATAGCACGAGGCAGCTTCAGAATATAACCATCTCGAACTCGTACCGCAGTTGCACCGCCAATATTTGTCCAACCATAGCGGTTCATAGTGAAGTTATCATTGGGAACGCGAGCGAGATCATAGAAATCGGATACGCTCACCGTTCCGTACTGACTGATAATATCGTTCATTGCATCGAGAACCGCTTCTGCATCTCCACGAGTATCGAAGAGAATATCATCATAGTCAGGTGTATTGCGTCTATTGCCGACGGAACCTGCACGCACTCTGTCTGTGCCTTGATCGTAGTAGTTCCGATAAGACACCTTAGATGCCGTTCCGTTTTTTTCTTGCTGCGACCTGCCTCGCCGTACAGAATCATGTCAATACCGGTAGTGACAATGTCAGAAATCGCTTTCTTGACAGCAGGCACAATGACCTCCATCAAAATATAAGATTTGACATTGTTTGCATCTTCTGCAATAAAGACATCTGCGAATTTTTGCATCTCGCCTTTTTTTCGAGTTTTTGCAGCCCCGGTAATAACCGCCTCGACTTTCTTTTTCTGACTGTTGCTCCTGACGAGCCTTATCAGAATTAGATTTGTAATCTTCCACTGGGTGATCTCCTTTCTTATGCCGGAATCAGCTTACCGGGCAGAGTAATTTTTGTGTTCGGCATCAAGCCGTTTTCTTTTTTTATATCGATAGGCGAGATTGCTCTTCGCTTTCGCTTCCGTCGGACAACAGTAGTTGCCTTCCAACGATGCTGAACGCAATCATCGAATCGCATAACAGGACCGTCATATTGATACTGCTGCATATTTTTTCCTCCTTTCGAGAGATAAAGAAAAAGGGAAAGCACCTTGTTACAGGTACTCTCCCTTATCCGAACTTCTCAAATTCGCATTTTCAGTTGTCTTCAGTGACAACATCGGATTCTTCAAGATAACCGTCTTCTCCTCAGCAGCCATCTTCTTCTGCTCGATCTGGGCTTTGATGTTTGCAATTACCGGCTTTGCTACATACTTGTAGACGACCACGCCTACAACTACACTCAAGCCGATACCCGCAGCAATCTTTACGCCCTTGCTCAAGCCAGCGTTCTCGATAACCTCTTCGGTAGCTTCAACGACCTCGTTGTTCATAATCTCATTGTTGTTCATTGTGAAATCTCCTTTCAAATGTGTGAAATTGTGGAATGTTCTTCCATTAAATAAGTTGTAAATTTCGCGCGGTAGCTTACTGGTAGTCATAAACTGGAGCAACCTGATAATCAATCACCAGGCAGGGGGTACCGTTTGCATCCAGCTGCGATGAGAATGCAAGGTCAATGTAACCCTTATCGATGTTCCATCCGAGTATATCGCCCATCTTAGTTCCATCAAACCGAGTTCGTAGTAGAAATCGTTCAGCGTGACATACATTTCGTCACGCATCTGACGATTCAGTTCATTCATGACCCGGGTGATTTTGTCTCTGTCAGACTTGAAATATCGTCCGGACAAGACATCATAGCAGATCGTGTTGCCGCCGCTTTCAGTGAGAATCACTTCTCGAACAGGGTTCTTAACCATCTTGTCTTTCGACACAGAGTCTCGAATGGACTGTTCCTTTTTCTCACCAATTGTCTCAACGTCTTTCCGGATTGGTCGGCGACTGCTCATCAACCGCACCATGCTTCAAGAATGGCTGAATCAGAACTCTGCCGCAGCTATGCCCCACCTAATCAATACATGAAGCACGAAAACATCAATACAGCATTCAATTCATCTTTGCATTTCGCACAGGAGGCGTAAAATAGCAGTGTGTACCTTGACAACTGCAACACGATGCGTACT
>VOFJ01003440.1_pt1 | contig 63568 bp, 66 predicted proteins | sample 5384081 | NCBI WGS metagenome assembly VOFJ01 (sample SAMN12384729, study PRJNA508395) | human gut metagenome | isolation source: healthy gut I | host: Homo sapiens | reverse complement strand
GGGGGCGGTGTCCCCCGACGCCCCGCGGTGCAGCCGATTCCGGGAAATGCGTAGGGCGGCCAGCCCACTCGCCAGCTTACCGCAGAGGCAAGACCCCTGCCTGCAAAATCCGGCCCCCATAAAGGGGCATCCGCGTAAACCTCCAGCCCGGGCATGCCCGGCCCCTACGGCTCTATTGTCTTAAAATATGCCTTGATCTGGAACTTATCTGCCGGGGCAGCCTCCTCAACCACCAGCTTCTCATGGTTGAAATCAAACTTCACGCTCTTGCAGTCGTCGGTGTTGCGGGTCAGGCGCAGCAGCTGGTCTACGCGCTTCTGCTCGTCTTTGGTGTAGAACAGGTAGCTTGCGCCCTGCTTGCGGGCGCGGCCCGTGCGGCCAATGCGGTGGGTGTAGTGCTCGTTTTCCTCAGGCACGTCGTAGTTGATGACGGCGTCCACGTCCGAAACATCAATGCCACGGGCGGCCACGTCGGTGGCCACCAGCACGCTGATCTCACCGGCCTTGAACCGCGTCATAATGCGGTTGCGCTCTGCCTGGGACAGGTCGCCGTGCAGGCAGTCCACGTTAAAGTTCAGACGCGCCAGCTGGTTGGCCAGCATGCCGGTGTTGTACTTGGTGTTGCAGAAGATCATCACCCGCTTGTACCCCTCGCTGATGATGATCTGCGCGGCGTCGGCCAGTTTGTCGCGGCCGGTGGTCAGCAGTTTATATTGGGCAATTTTCGGGCTGGAATCTTCCACCGGCTGCACGCTGACCTCGGCGGCGTTGTGCTGGTACAGCCAGCCGATGTCCAGCACCTCGCGGCTGATGGTGGCTGAGAACATCGAAAGGCTCTTTCGGTTCTTCATTGTGTCGATGATCTGCTTGACATCCTTGTAGAAGCCCATGTTCAGCATCTCGTCGGCCTCATCCAGCACGATGGTCTCCACGTGAGAAACATCAATGGCGTGGTGGCGATAGTGGTCCATCAGGCGGCCGGGGGTGGCGACTACGATCTGGCAGCCCGCTTTCAGCTGGCGCTGCTGCTTGTCCAGCCCGGCGCCGCCGTATACGCAGACGATCTTGATGTCCGGCAGGAACTGCGCCAGGTTTTGCAGGTCCTGGGCGATCTGCTGGGCCAGCTCGCGGGTGGGGCTCAGGATGACAGCCTGGGGCTTCAGGCTGGCGGGGTCCACCTTGGACAGGATGGGGATGCCGAATGCCACGGTTTTGCCGGTGCCGGTGGGGGCCTTGGCAATCATATCGTGGCCGTCCAGCATCAGCGGGATGGCTTTCTCCTGGATCTCGGTCATTTCGGTAAAGCCCATTGCCTGTGTAGCGCGGATGATTTCGGGTGAAACATTCGTAAGTTCGGTAAACTGCATGGTCGTACTGCCTTTCGGTTTTATTCGCCGCCTTGTAGGGGTCGGGCATGCCCGACCCTTACAGTATTCTTTCCTGTTTTTATTATAGCAACATTTTTCTATCCCCGCAAGCCAAAAAGGCTTCCCCCGTGGGGGGAAGCTGTCACCGAAGGTGATTGATGAGGGGCAAGCTCGCCATTCTTGCCCGTTTGCGGTTGGCCCGCAGGAGGGCCGCCCCTCATTCACCCGCGGGGAAGGCTTACTTATTTTTACTGGTTCTTCTTGCGGCCTTGCCGGAGGTTTTTCTTCTCGGTCTGCGTCAGGGTCGGCTTGGCGGCGGCCTTCCTGGGCGCGGCCTTCGGCGTCGGGGCGGGGTCTCCTTGTTCAGCAGGCGCTCAGGCACAGGGTCGAGCTTCCAGAGCTGGTTCTCTCCAAAGACATCCTGCCAGATCTGGGCCTGGGTGCCGTTCTCCACGCGCATTCCCACCAGGTCAATGACCTTATCGGCCAGGACGTTGCGCAGCTTGACCTTGCCGCCGCCCGCCTCCACGATCTGCCAGCGCTGACCCGCGCCCGCGGTCTGGGTCCACTGGTGGACCCAGGTGCCGTTGCAGACGCCGGACATGGCCAAGTCCATGACCTTGCCCGTAAAGCGGTTCCTGATGCGGTACTCGCCGTCCCCCCGCTTCCACAAACTGCCACTGCTGCCAGGGCTGACCCTCGTAGCTCCACAGGCGGACGGACGCGCCGTTCTCGGTGTTGAAATCGGCCACTTCCAGCACGCGGCCATTGGCGGCGGCGATGGTATAATAGGCATCCGGGCGGATGACGGTCTGGGCTGATTTCCTCATGGTGAATCCTCCTTTTAGACAGAAAGCTGTACATTGTTCTGTCCGTTTTTTTCATTATAGCACAACTGCGGCGCGCTGTTTTACCAAAATTTTGCGGTACTGTTTGGGCAATCCGCCAAGCACTTTTGGCCGGACGGCGCATTTTTTGTCAGTTTTTGGGCTGCCGCACTTGCATTTTTTGTGCATATATTATATTATAGAATATATGCTTGTTTTACGAGCCACGCGGTGGCCGCTGTAGGGGAGAGTTCAGCCATGAGAATTGCCTTGATTGCCCACGATTCCCGCAAGGAATTGATGGCTCAGTTCTGCACTGCCTATGTGCGCATTTTGTCTGAGAATGACCTGATCGCCACGGGCGTGACCGGCAAAAAATCGTCCATGATGCCACCGGTCTGCCGGTGCGCACGCTGTATCCGGGAGGCCGCGGCGGTGCCGAGCAGATCGCTGCCATGATCGGCTGCGGGCGAGGTGGACATGCTGCTCTTCTTCCGCGACCCCGTCGGTGCCAAGCCCGGCGAGCCGAATGACATGATGCTGCTGCGCCTGTGCGACATGCACACGATTCCTGTCGCCACAAACATCGCCACCGCGGAGGTTCTGATCCACGGTCTGGAGAGAGGCGACCTGGCCTGGATCGAGCTGCAGCGTGGTCGGAAATAACTAAAAAAGCAACTGACATAGGGGCAAAACAATCCGTCCAAAGGCAGAATGTTGAGCGTGAAACATTATTTTTGGCGTTCGCGCCGGGGCCGCCCCTTTCTTTCCCGAATCGATTTCAGATTATAAACAACTCCGTCGTTTCTCCGCCACTTTTTCAGAATATAATCAGGAAAAAAATATGAGAAAATGCGCTGCGAGCGGAAACGGAGTGAGCGAGTTCTTACACGAGAAAAATTTGAAAATGCCTTTGCCTTTTCGGAATTTTCGCGCCTCTCCATATAGTATAAATCGCAGTAGTTTTGAAGAAATGAGGTCGGCTTTTGCCCCCACAACACAGATTTGCGCAATGCTGAAAACACTGTGTGTTGTTGGGGCAAGGCTGTTTTCCGATTTTCGCTAAAAGGCACACCCATTTTCCATTTTTTACGGAAAATCTGCATTTCCGTTCGATTTTTTCGGAAAACAGGAAATTTTTTCTGTGCCCCCTATGAGGCAAAGATATTTTCCTTTTTGGTCGTACAAAATCCAGCCCCAGAAAAAGGGTGCCACTATGCGCAAACAAATCCAAAAAAAGAGCGTTGTACAAAAAATCAAACTGGAAAAATGTCCGCGCGTCTGCTGTCTGTACGATAAGGTACAACTTGCCGCCGCGCGGATGCTTAACGCCGACCTGTCCATCGTCCAGATAGAGTGTAATATTCCACTTTCGTTGACGAAATCCCTACCGACGACCTCAATCTTCCGAGCGAGACCTACACAACGGATTTTGTCATTCACTTTGCAGCCGGTAAAATCGCCGTCCGTGAAGCCGTTTTCCGCTCACATCTAAGCCGCCCATCTGTCGCGGAACGATTGGAATTATCCCGCCGATACTGGCATCAGCAAGGCATTGACGACTGGGGCATTATTATCGACAAGGAGAGTGTACCATGAGGCAGAATGATTTGCTTAAATCCGACACAGGTGACCATCTGCGGGTCTTGCTCTACGGCGACCAGCAATCCTACGTCGTCAACTGTCAACGCTGCAAAATGCCTTTTCCAATCTCAACGCCGAGCCTTTTTACAGATGGAAAAAAATGCCGCAGGATATGTACCGTTTACTCGCTCTCGACGAAGACATTTCAGACCGCCAGCGCCAACAACGTGACCGCCGCGCCGAACTGATTGCACCGCTTTTGGCCGAGGAATGTATCTGCGACAAATCCTATCGCAACAGGGTCTTGCGCGAGATTGTCTCCGTCAATTCCGTCTCACGCAAAACAGTCCTGCAATACCTTTGGCTGTACTGGGTTTACCAGTCCAAAAAATGCGTTACTGCCCTCCGAAAAATCCAACGCCGAGAAACGTCCTTTATCAACAGACGAAAAAAGCCATCCGCTGGGCGCTCAACAAATTTTATTACACTCCACAAAAGCAAAGTTTGCAGACCTCTTACAAAATCATGCTGCGGTCAAAATATTGTGATGCCAAAGGCAAATTGAAACAAGACTATCCCTCGTTCTGGCAGTTTCGTTATTTTTTCCGCCAGCACCGTGACCCCATCAGTGAAAGCATCAGCCGCGAGGGGTATCAAGGCATACCAGCGCAACCACCGTCCATTTGTTGGGGCTGTCAGCGACTATGCGGGCACGATTGGCACATACATGACAGATGCCACCGTTGCGGACATCTACATCGTTAGCCGCCTGTCTCGCCGTCCTATCGGCAGACCTGTTATCTACACAATGGTCGATGCGTACAGCCGTCTGATTACCGGTGTGTATGTTGGCTTAGAGGGTGGACAATACGCTCTGCGTTTGCTACTGCAAAACACCTTTGCGACAAGGTTTCTTTCTGCCGTCAGCACGGCCTAGAAATTGACCCCGCAGGACTGGCCGAGCCGCCATCTGCCGACCAAAATTATGACTGACCGAGGGAGCGAGTTTCTCGGCGGCCCGCTGGAAAACCTTTGCGAGAGTTATGGAATCGAAATCGAGAATCTGCCCTCTTATCGGCCCGACTTAAAAGGTGTGGTTGAAAAATTGTTTGATTTAATACAGTGCGCCTACAAACCGTTACTGAAAGGCAAAGGCGTTGTTGAATCCGACACACAGGAGCGCGGCGCTCCCGATTATCGCAGACAAGGCACACTGGATTTGGAACAATTTACTGCCATCGTTCTCCGCTGTGTCCTTTTTTACAACTCTCAATATATCCAAACAGGCTTTATCCGCACTCCCGCCATATGGCAAGCGCTGGCATCACGCCCACCGCTGCTGCCATCTGGTCGTTTTGCGAGGCACAAGATGATTGCCCTGTGTCAGTTGCCAGTGACCCCATTTGCTTTACGCGCTACTCCCACGCGCGGACGGAAAAATCACACAGCGCGGGCTTGAAAATTATTTAATCTTCGTTTTTCAAACTGCACTTTTTAAAAAGCGTTTGTTTCTGCCGGTCTCGGCGGGCGGGGAAACTTGTCAAATTGCCCTATGCGCCGGAATGTATGGATACTGTTTGGCTATACGAAAATGGCACTTACTCGGCTTTTGATTTGGCTCAAAAAGCCTATCTTGGCAGAAAATCGCTGGCAGAAATTGCTGATGCACAGCAGTCAGGAAAAGATAGAACGTACTGACTGGAAAAAGCAGGAATTGCAGGCACAACTCGACCTCATGAGCGATATACAAGCCATTGCAGACGGCTCCGAACGTACAATGCCAGACCGCAGCAATATCAGCAGGCAGATACAACGCAACCGCAGCACAGCCCGCAAACAAGAAAGCGTATCGCTGATGGATTTACTGGCCGAGCAACAGGAGGATGATTTCGATGCACGCTGATTATGTCCCCAATCCGCTTTATGATAACAACCCGTTCATAGAGGCTTTGCTTTGCCACCGATGCTGTCCGGCAAAGACTTGATTCGCGCTCTGGCGGTCATCCCACCCTATAGCGATAGTGACCGTGACCGCAGCACCGGGGAGCGCTTGCAGTTGTTGTCTTCATTATACGAGTTTTACCAGCCACTATCCATGACGATTGACTTATACTGCGAAATCTACACCGCCATGCAGCATTGCTATGGGCAATATTCACCCCAGAGCGAAGCTGCCGCTTTCCAGAACGGTTACTCACTGATGCACGGCAATGCTCTTGCCGCATCCATCGGCGGCGGCAATTCTTTCTCTGTAGTCGGCGTGTCGGGTCTTGGCAAGTCAACCGCCTTGCAACGTGTATTATCGTTATATCCGCAGGTCATTGAGCACACTGAGTATCATGGGCAAAAGTTCTACTGCCACCAAATCCCGTACTTGGTTGTGCAGACCCCGCACGATGCGTCTATTAAGGCTCTGATTTTGGACATTTACTTACAGATAGACAGCCTAATTGGAACCTGCTACCAAAGGGATGCTCTATCGCGCAGATTGAGCATTGATGTCCTTGTCAGCCAACTAAATCAAATTGTGCGGGTCAATCATATCGGACTGCTGGTGATAGACGAGCTACAGAACATTGCTTACCGCAAAAGCGATGGCGGTATGCGCTTTTTAAATTTCCTTGTCCACCTTATCAACGGGGCAGGGGTAAGCGTCTGCATGGTCGGAACACCGCGCGTTTTGCAGGTATTGCAGCAGGAGTTTCGCGCCGCACGGCGTACCACTGGGCTTGTCTATGACCGACTGCCCAACGATAAGGAGTTTGCGTTACTCCTGCAAGGGCTATGGCATTACCAGTACACACAGTATGCCACCGACCTGACGCCAGAGTTTGCAAACTGGCTGTATCGCAAGACACAGGGCATCCCGGATATACTCGCCAAGTTGCTATATAATGCCCAAAAGCAAGTCATCCTTGACGGACGTGAAAAGCTGGATTTAGAAGTTTTTGAAAGTGCATTTTTAAGGAACTTGGGGATGGTGTCAGAATACATAAGCGAGCTTTCCGCCAAACCCGTTGTTAAGCGGCAGGCAAAGACCACGCCGGAGGTATCCGTAGGTTCCGCAGCCCCCTCCAAGATTGTTGGAAATGATATACGGATGTTGCTCAAAAAAGCCAAAAAGAGCGGCGAATTGCCCGTATCTGCTTATGCAGAGTATATCAAGGGTGAGGTTGCAATATGATTAACTTCTTTCCCTCGCCATACCCAGATGAACTTTGGTACAGCGTCATTTGTCGCTACCATGTTCACAGCGGCAACTACTGCGCCAAGCACAGCCTGCGGCAGCTATATGGGGACAATTTCTGTGCTCCCCAGTCTAATGCTCTGCGGGCCTATAAATACGCTGTTGGCACAGCTTCCGCAAGGGTTCTTGTCTGCAAAGGATGTTGTAATGCAGCACACATTTTATCCCTATTACGCGCGATTTTTCCCTACTCAGCGTAAGCGCTCCACCTATGCCTATGTTGTCAATGGCAAGACTTTACTTACACGAGATAAAATATGACATCGTCTGCAGATTATCTTTTCTCGTTATAGACTGCATCCAAGGCGTTCCAGTTCCTCAAACACGCTTTTTTCAACCAATTCAAGAGCTGTAACATCTCCAATATATCCATACGGTATATTACGGCGCACAGCAATATCTTTTATCGGGTTATATTCTTTATGACCCATATTATCTGTTTTGAATAAGATTGCATCTGCATTATCAATCTGATTCTCCGCAGTTATTGATTTATCTTTCGTTACTACTACAGCTTTCGGAAACTTTTGTGCAAATTTTGTCATAATATTTTGGTGTCCGCCAATAAATACCACCTTCTTGCTTTCGACCACTTTTTGTAAGGCATCCAACATAATCGATTTTAGGCTCTTCGGGTAAATCGATTTTTTCTGCTTCTTCCCTCTCGGGTATGGCGCGGCTCAGTTCCTCATTTTGGGCTTTCAAACATCTTCTAGTTGCTTCTTTAAGCATTCAATTTCTGATTGCTGAGTTTCAACCTTTGATTGGATACTTGCGTAGCGATTACGAGCAATTTCTGCATTCTTTTCCGCCACTTCCAACCTTTTATGATATTCATCCAAAGTGGATTCTTGCTTTGCAATCAGTTCTTTGTCTTGTTTTATCCTCGTCTGACATTTTTTAAGTTCATTGTCTAGTCGCTTTCCTTGCGGATTAAAGAAGTATTCACTAAGCGTCTCTCTTATTGCTTTCTTACATTTTTCCGAAAGAAACGTGTAGTAGGTTGCGTTAAACAGCGCCGCTTTATATTTATTCCGGATGTTTTCAGCTTCTTCTATAATTTTGTCGTCATATGTACTCTTTTCTTGCTGGTCAATTTCTTTCCATACTTTCTCAAGCGGAACAGCTCCATCATCAACATGAGCAGCTTTATAGGCAATAATGCTAATACTTGTTAGCATATCTTTCGTCAATGGGAATTCATCCATTGATTGTGAATTAAGTATTCCGCTGGAATTTAATGCTCCTGTAAGCGGAATTGTATACTCATCCACATCCGCTTTTTCTGCTAATGTTGTATATCGTAGCTTTCTTGCGTCTTCTGTAAATGTTGTGCTTAAGTTCTTTCCCGAAAATCTTTTACTGACAATCGTCTTCGTTAAATAATTATACCTTTCTGTATGGGATATACTATTCACTGAATAACTAGCATCAATTAGTTTAAGCGCAAAAAAGCGTTTAGATATATGTCTTTGTAGCACTTTTCAAAGTTCTGATAACGAGGTGCGTAAGCCGCAAAGAAAGCTCTTGTCGGTGTATTGATAAGATTTTGTGTGAAAGCATTGTAAGCCACAAGGCATTTCTGCTTGTCGTCCCGTTCATCATTTTCAATTTGTCTGTAAAGGAACATCAACGCATTTTCGTCAATCGAAGGTAGTCCTTGCCTTTTGCTATTTTTTATATATAGTTGCATTACTTCATTTATGAAAGTTCATTGGCTCATTCTTACAGTCATACAGTATGCACGCCATCATCACAACGGCATTTTTGTTTTGAACACTGTTAAGTCCCAAGATAAAGTGTAGTGGATATTTCCCATCACAGATATTCTTTATATAACTATCAACTTCATCCCTGTTATTTTCTCTGAATTTCTTTGCCACCTCCATACATTCCTTGCAACAATAAGAAAAGCATGCCATTCGTTCTGCATACTGAGTCATTAGGCTCTCTGGCGTTATCATAATCATTTTATTTTCATCGCCGTATTTGCTCATATTTATCTCCTAATCTTCACCTATTGCAGCTTAAGTATCGTTATTCTTCCATACTAATTTCTTCATCGCATACTTTCTAATATTGAAACCAACACATTGTAGATAGACCCTGGTTTTTATTTTTTGTTTCCTCGCCCATCAGAATAGCTCAATATCTAGCAAAACAGCATATTCATTCTTTGACCTTTCACCTCAATTAGCCATTCTCTACCGTTTGCTGTTTCTTTGATTATACAATACATTCTCCCACATCATCATACCAAAATACGTCTCATATTTTTTTAGTGAATCTGTATATCACTTACGTTATTGGAGCTAGAATATTTCCCTTCCTCTAGCCACTTTCGGATGACCTATGCCTCAGCTTCTGCTTTTCCTGTAGTTTCTTTCCGCCTTTTCCCATTCTTACGTGCTTTCCGCTTCTCGTTGTATTCCGCTTGAATCATAAGAAAATCATCCATCAGAACCTTTTCCTTGTTGCGGTTTCCCTTGATAACCATAGAAGGGTTAATCCGCCAAACACAATCAAATTCCATCGCAACAAATCCTTTATCTGTAAGCGTGTCCATCGCTCTCTGTACAGTGGCTTTCGAACAATTTACATTTTCTGCAATTTTTTTCATCGGCCCAGTATATGTATTATCACTGTTTCGCATTGCACACACCAAAAAATTTAACACCTCAGATTCTTTGCCGCCCAGCCCGGAAAGAGTTTCAAAAAACAAATGATACACTTTAATAAAATCGCTTTTTGCAGTATCCAGGCTTTCTGGTGTTGGATATTCTATCGGCAGGAATAACGGGTCATTGCCATTGCTATCGGTTATAATCCAGTCACTCAATGGGCGGCCAAGCAGTGAATCATACTTTGACATCAACCGTGCCTTAACAATATTATCGCCCTTTACCAGCAATCTTGGATTGAGCATCCAAATCCGCTCGTCATCAGTCTTAGCCAGCATATCATTTTCCATCATCTTTTTGAATGTTTTACGAACTGTTGTAACATCGCAACCCAGTTTTCTAGCAATGGTTTTATAGGCTCCGATAAACTCATTCTTTGTGGGCTGCGTTTTTTGCAGGATATATGCCACCACCTTGCTTTCTGCCGCGGAAAACGTTGAAAGCAGTTCAAAGAATTTTTTTGTCTGCTTTCCAAAAAATGCTTTGCCCCGTACTCGGCTTTGTGCTGCTCGTGCTGAAACCTCTAATGCCTCGCCAGTTTTTGCATTCTCAAAAATGACAGTTTCAACGTCCTGTTTGCTCATTTTCTTCATTGTATTGCTCCTTGATACTTTAGGGGTGATTTCATGATACTTTGTGTATTTTTGGAAAATATTTCCTTTTCAAATATTTAATTATATGTCGTTATATTTCTACACTTTCCATTTCAAAAATGCCAAGTCTCTCATCTTATATTGTCCAATGTTATTCATTTCATGAAATATCATTGAATTAAATAAGGAGTATTGCGGAAAGTTGCATCCTAACCCATAAATTTTCGATTTGTTTATCCGCTTTTCCTTATTTCCTCCTATATAAGTTCGCGCTTCGCGGATAAATAGGAAAAAATAAGAAACAACTTATTACTCCCTATAAGTTCACGCTCCGCGGAGATGATAGGGAGAAAATAAGAGCTAACTGCTACATCTTTCATTATTTATTTCCTTCACATTAAAATTAAAAGTTTCCTCTTATCTTTTTCCTATAAGTTCGCGCTTCGCGGTCTGCATAGGGGAAAAATAAGCTGTATCTTTGATGGAACCCTTTGCCTTATTGCTATGCCTAAATTCTTACTCGCTTCCATTGCAGTGTGCAGCTTTTTGCTCTACTAGTAATAGGTTATCTGTCCATTTTATTAACCATGTAGTCATTGATAGCATTTTACGTTCTGAACACAGCTTTCTGGCTGGCAAATGGTTTCATCTTATCTTGAAAGGAAGCAACTTCCTTATGTTTGGTGTTTTTTCCTACATTTCTAACGCCACCTTTCGTTATAGCCAAAAGCGTTGACCGCCATGCACTTTTGGGCGCTTTGAGCACTATAATTTAGGCTGAACCACTTCACCCAGAATATCTGTAGCGCAATGGTAGGTTGCTTTTTTACGTTCTGAACACAGCTTTCATGTAGGGCAGGCACTTCCCTCTTGTTCTGAAAGTTATGCGTTACCTTTACCCTCTGCATTTTTAGCGTTATTTTGCTTTGCAGCCCAAAAGGCAGGCTGTCATGTTTCCTATTGCTGTGTGCTAAATCTTGGCGGGATGTTTCGTTCAGAACGTCAGCAACGTAACGGTAAGCTGCACTTTTTACGTTCTGGAGATAAGCTACAGGCAGGTTGACACTTTCCCAAAAAGTTGGCACTGCTCATAAAGTTATTGCTTTGACCTTTGCAACCATTTTGCAGTTATCATCCATCACAGGGTTGCCGATGATGCGTATTATTCTTTTTTCAATGTACAAAAAAAAAGAGCATGCACAAACATAAACTGCAATTCCGCAATAGGGATGCAATAAATTTTGTACAGGCTCTTTATTGGCCTATATTCAATTTTAAATGTAATCGCGTAAGTTTTTTATATACTCTTCGAGGTTACATATATATTATGCCTCGATTCGCACAGAATGTCACTATATTTTTTTGCATTATATTAGCCCAAAATATTTATCAAAGAATGCTTGCAATTTTGTAATAATGCCATCCTTTTTTAGCCGTTCGGTTGCCGCCGCCAAAGCGGGAGACCGGCGGCAGGATGCGGTCAACGTCTGTGCCGGTAGTCTTTAACACTCCATCGCGGAAAGAGTTATCCACAAACTTGCGCGTTTCGTCCGGCTTGAGCTTTTCCTCCGCAATAAGTGTATCAAGGTCGATTTTCTTTTGTTCAGTGACAAACTTTATCCAGTCGTCATCTACCTTGGTAGCCGTATTGATGGTCGCAATAAAGTTTTCAATCAAGTCTTTCTTGCTGCGCGCAGCTGCATACTGGAATCCACGGCCTTGCGGATGTCAACAAGGATTTCTTTATCTTCGCAGTTGCTATCGTGATACTTAGCAACCAGCATAAGGATATAGTCAATGTTGATTTCCACCTGACGGATAAGCTCCATCTCAAAAACTATATCGTCATTGATGACTTCCTTATCCGGCTTTGGAGTCCGCATTTCATGATAGAGGTCAAGATAGCGGCTTTGGTAATCTTGCATATCACGCGGGGCAAGCAGCTCATTGCCTGCAAAATCATCAAACGAGGTAAGGATATTCCTCATTCGCAGGATTGCGCCAAACAGTGCGATAAAATCCTTTTTGTTTTGGTCTCCAACAATCGGCTGGCCCAGCGGGAACTTTGCTTGCAGCTTGGCAATCAGCTCTTCGTAGCCATCATGATGTTTGCCGCCTTCATCATAGCCATCATAGTAGGCTTTATAATTTTTCAGCAGAACAACGCTGCCCGCTTCACTATCTCCAAATAGTGCTAAGGCCTCGTTGGTTTCTTCCTCCAAATTGCGGAAACAGACAATATTGCCGTATGTCTTTACGGAGTTCAGGATACGGTTTGTTCGCGAGAACGCCTGTATCAAGCCGTGCATAACGAGGTTTTTATCCACCCAGAGCGTATTCAGCGTGGTAGCGTCAAAGCCCGTCAGGAACATATTTACGACAATCAGGATGTCAACCTCGCGGTTTTTCATCCGCAGGGAAAGGTCTTTATAATAGTTCTGGAATCTGTCGGCCGAGGTGTCATAATGCGTCTTAAAAAGTGCATTATAATCCTTGATTGCAGACTCCAAAAAGTCGCGCGAGCTTGCGTCAAGCTGGCTGGTATCATCGGAGTTTTCCTCACCCAGCAGGCCGTTAGCGTCTTCCTCGTCCTCGTTGGCGGCATAGCTGAAAATCGTTGCCACGCGCAGGCGCTTTGCTTCGGGCAAGTCCTGCATCTGGCGCTTAAATTCCAAATAGTACGCTTTAGCCATTGCAATCGAACTGACCGCAAAGATGGAGTTAAAGCCCGACAGACGTACACTGTCCTTAACTTCTGCGACCTGCCCGCGCGTCTTATCGGTTGCCACCGCCTCAATATTGCGCAGTGCGCGGAAAGAATACGTCTTACCGTTACGTTTCGTCTTTTGGTCGAAATGCTCTAAGATATATTTGACGATTTCCTTTTACACGGCGCGGGTCTGCAAGTGCCTTTTTCGGTGTCGATGGCCTTGACCTGCTTATCGCCAATGCCTGCCTTGCGGTTGACCGTATCCACATAGTCAATGCGGAATGGCAGAACGTTGTTATCGTTGATAGCGTCAACAATCGTATAGGTATGTAGCGGCAGAACTTTCTTACCCTCTTTATCAGGCTCACCGCCAAATGCCTGCGGTGTGGTTTTCAGGGTAGGTTTGCCGCGCGTGCTGGCATTGGTTGCAAAAATCGGCGTGCCTGTAAAGCCAAACAGGTGATAGTTTTTAAAATACTTGGTGATGTCCTCGTGCATATCGCCAAACTGGCTGCGATGGCACTCGTCAAAAATCAAAACAACGTGCTTTTGGAAAATCTCGTGTCCCTTATTGCGGGCAACAAACAGCGCCAGTTTTTGAATCGTTGTAATGATAATTTTATAAGTATGCGGGTTGCCTTTGGCGTCCCGGTCTTCCAGCTGGCGTTGCAGCACCTGCGTGGAGGTGTTGCCGTTGGCCGCCCCTTTTTCAAAGCGGTCATATTCCTTCATGGTCTGGTAGTCCAAATCCTTGCGGTCTACCACGAACAGAACTTTATCAATGTAGGGGCGATTGGAGGCCAGCTGCGCTGTTTTAAAAAGAGGTCAGCGTTTTGCCGCTGCCTGTGGTATGCCAGATGTACCCGCCTGCGGCCAGCGTTCCCGTCTGCTTGTAGTTGGTCGATACCTCAATGCGGGACAAAATGCGCTCGGTGGCCGCAATTTGGTACGGACGCATCACCAGCAGCAGGTCTTCGGACGTAAAGACGCAATACTTCGTCAGGATGTTCAGCAGCGTATGGCGAGCAAAGAACGTGCGGGTAAAGTCCACCAAATCGGGGATGACACGGTTTTTCCCATCAGCCCAAAAGGACGTAAACTCAAAGCTATTGCTCGTCTTTTTGCCGCTCTTTCGGGTCGTTCCGGCGCTCTCTTTAATATGGCTGTCACGGGTCGTGTTGGAGTAGTATTTCGTGTTCGTGCCGTTGGAGATAACGAAAATCTGTACATACTCATACAGACCGCTGCCCGCCCAAAAGCTGTCCCGTTGGTAACGATTGATTTGGTTGAACGCCTCTTTGATGGGCACACCGCGCCGCTTTAGCTCCACATGAACCAGCGGCAGCCCGTTTACCAGAATTGTGACATCATAGCGGTTGTCATAGTTGCCGCCGTTCTCGACATACTGGTTAATGACCTGCAAGCGGTTGTTGTGGATGTTCTTTTTTATCCAGCAGCGTGATATTGACGGTAGAGCCGTCCTCGCGGGTCAAATTCTGAATGTTGTCCTCTTGGATGCGGCGAGTCTTTTTCTTTGATGCCATCGTTCGCGTTGGCGATTTTATCCTTAAAGAAGAAGTCCCATTCTTTATCCGTGAAAGTATAGTTGTTCAGCAGTTCCAGCTGACGGCGCAGGTTCGCCACAAGGTCAGCGTTCTCATGGATAGGGAGGTAGGCATAGCCCTGCTCCTCCAGCATCTTGATAAACGCCTGTTTCCAGCGCAGCCTCGCTCTGGTAGGCTTCAGAACGCTTGCTTTGCGGTTCATATTCTGTTACAACCGTGCTTTCGTTGCTGGCAGCAACTACATTGTAAGTGCTCATGCACCCAACTCCTTAAATGTTAAGAGCTTATCCCGATAGTATTCGTATTGCTTTTGCCGTGCCTCGATTTCAGCAGGGAGGCCGGTGGTGAGGTCATTGCAGAGGGTGTCAAAGCGGTCAAGAATTTCAACCGCTTGTTGTTGTTTCTTCAATGATGGAACAGGTATTAATATCTTTTTAAGTTCTCCCATCGGAACACTTTTTACCGTTCCACCCGCCGCTTTTGCTAAAAAAGCTGTCCGAATTTTTTCAGTATGCAGTAAATACATCAAAAAAGAGGAATCCATCTTTTCTTTGTCAGGCTTAATTGTATACACGCCCTCTTTAATATTCCAGTTCTTGGGTGTCTCACTAACTAAAGCCGTTTCTCCTATTGTACCTGTTCCCGTTCCCGAAAAAAAGCACATCGCCCTTTTCAAGATTAGAACGATTGTTGCACAACTTCATTGCTTTATCGTTAATTCTGTCAGTCTTTTCACTGAATACAACACGATTATTTTGTAATTCTCTGATAGTTACATAATAGTTCGTTGCATCATCTGTATTCAACTTGAAGAATTGACGTGGATTCAGACCGGTATTAAGTGAAAGAATCACTTCACCCAACGGAAGTTTTACATATCCAAACACATACTGCAAGAGCTTAATTATGCTCTGTCTGTCTGTCTGTCTGTCTGTCTGTCTCTGTCTGTCTGTCTGTCAAGATTATGTCGTCAGCCGCAGCAAACGTCAAGAGCATATCCCGATAATATTCATACTGTTTTTTTCGGGCTTCAATTTCAGCGGGCAGACCAATGCTCAGGTCAGGACAAATGACATCAAAGTTATCAAGCACTTTTGCCAAGCGCTCCTGTACTTCATACGGGGGGTACAGGGACTTTATAGGCAAGTACCCTTTTTGAAAATCCAGTGAATCTACAGTGCCGCCCTGCTTTTTGGTCTTTACAAGGATGTCCTTGCCATTGCCTTGAATCACATGAAAAGCATAGCGGGGGGTGTATATCATCCGCCACCGACAGAATTTTAATATCCTGATTTACTGTTGTTTCAAACGGGATATATGCCACCGGGAATGTATGTTTTAGTATGCCGGAACGGGTCACAATCGCAATGCTGTTTTGCGGATAAACCGTCATAGAGGCATCCTTTACCGCCCATTCGGTGATATGGTCTTGCGTATCGCTTAATATAGAGGATTTCATATCCTTAGAAGAAATCAAGGAATCGTTCCATCATTCCAATAGCGCGGTTCAGCCATAGATGGAGTCTTGCCGCCAGACCATTTTCCCAGTTCCGCCAGCGTTCTCCACTTTGTCTCAAATGTTCCCTCCCTGTGGACACCAAAAGTCAAAAAGTGTATCGCGGTAATATTCGTACTGCTTTTTGCGTGCTGTAAGCTCCGCTGTAAGCTCCGCTGTAAGCTCCGCTGTAAGCTCCGTGAAATTGTCCAGTACCCGGACAATTTCACGTTGAACGGGCAATGGCGGTAGCGGCATCAGAAATTCTTCTGTTACAGGTAGTGATATTTGCGGCAACGACCCCATTCCAGAAGCATTATCCCGGAACTTTTGAATATTGTTTTTCAATACATAGTACAGAAATTTTACCTTTACTGGGTCATCGGACGTATACGCCCACATTTCATTTTTGAACGTAAAAGGCTTATCGTAATATACTACATCTATAGTGCCTCGTGATTGTACCAACACCGCAGGTACTCGCGTTATATTTGCATTAGGAATATCCTTTTCATCTGTATCTATTACAGTTTTTCCCCCTGCAAAGACGCGAATTTCACCGTTTGTCTTTGCTATCTGTTTCATTTTTGCCGCTGTAATAGGTGTTCCTTTAATCCTTGTATATACTTCTTTAACCGGTTTATATTCAAATCCCGTTCGGACAAAACTTTGTAATCATTTCATCTATTTTACTCATCTTTGCCCGCTTCCTTTTCATAGCAGAAATCTTTGTTATCTTTGGCTAATTCTGCGCAAAACTTTTTCCATGTCGATTGAGGGTAAATTCGATGTAACTTTGTCCCAATCAACAATTGTATAATTAAAATGAAACTTGTCTCTGTTTTTTTTGTATAATAGGCCTCTGCTACATTGCATATAATCATACATATTCTGCGGATACTCATCCTGTATGTACGTATTGAATTGTCACCAATTTCAACTATCGCACTTGCATCTGAATAAATGTTAAAAGCGTTTGCTTTTTCTATGACTAGTGAAAAACGGTCTATCGGTTGATTTGTTTTTCGTTTATCATTTTTACGTTTGGATTTCCCTCATGCAGTAAAAAGAGCACCGTAAACTATAAATTATTTCTCCAGACAAATATGGTGTTCCATCCTTATCTTTTGGGTCCTGTTCATATTTTCCGATTTCTTCATCATACCATAATATATAGCGTCTCTTACTACTTTTTTCTGCAGGCCACGCAGCCTTACCACAAATATCTGGCAATGTTAACGCCGAACTTAAAAGCCACAAAATACAAGTCATTTTCCAATGCTTTTCTTATGTCTTGGACAAGTCGAAGTACCATTTATCCCTCAATCTCCGCAATAATCTTATCAATTTTCTCCCGCAGAACCTGTTCCCGCGCCACAATGCGCTTGATTTCTGCGTTCAGCTCGGTAATATTGATGACCTCGCGGGTGTCCTCCTGCTCCACATAGGTGGATACAGACAAGTTATAATCCTGTTCCGCAATCTTGTCGTTGTACACAAGACGGCAGAAATAGTCCTTATTCTTGCGGTCAATGAACGAGGCCACGATTTTTGCAATATTGTCCTCAGTCAGCTTGTTGTTGTTCGTAACCTTAACAAATTCCTTCGAGGCATCAATAAATAGCGTTCTGTTTTCGGCCTTGCTCTTTTTTTTCAGCACCATAATGCAGGTTGCAATGCTGGTGCCAAAGAACAAGTTGCCGGGCAGCTGGATAATGCAGTCGATAAAGTTGTTATCAATCAGGTACTGGCGAATCTTCTTTTCCGCGCCGCCGCGATACATGATACCGGGGAAGCAGACGATAGCCGCCGTGCCGTTGGTCGCCAGCCATGCCAGCGAGTGCATGATAAAAGCCATGTCCGCTTTGGATTTTGGGGCCAGCACACTAGCAGGGGCAAAACGCGGGTCGTTAATCAAGACCGGGTTATCGTCACCCTCCCATTTGATAGAATAAGGCGGGTTGCTGACGATGACCTCAAAGGGTTCCTCATCCCAATGCTGGGGCGAAATCAGCGTATCCTCGTGGGCGATATTGAATTTATCAAAATCAATATCGTGCAGGAACATATTGATACGGCACAGGTTGTAGGTCGTCAGGTTGATTTCCTGACCGAAGAAGCCCTGCCGGACGTTCTCTTTGCCCAGAATCTTCGCTGCTTTCAGCAGCAGGGAGCCGGAGCCACAGGCCGGGTCATAGACCTTATTGACCTCGGTCTTGCCCACAACGGCAAGGCGGGTCAGCAGTTCCGAGACCTCCTGCGGGGTGAAGAACTCGCCGCCGCTCTTGCCAGCGTTGGAGGCATACATACTCATTAAGTACTCATACGCATCACCAAACGCATCAATCGTGTTTTCCCTTGTACTCACCGAGCTTCATCGCGCCGATGCCATCCAGCAGCTTGACGAGCATTGCGTTGCGCTTTGCCACCGTAGCGCCCAGCTTGTTGCTGTTGACATCAATATCATCGAACAGACCGGCAAAATCGTCCTCGCTCTCGGTGCCCTTGGCCGAATCCTCGATATGACGGAAGACGGCCTCCATCGTCATGTTGAGGTTATCATCCTGCGGCGCACGGGCGCGGACATTGACGAACAGTTCAGACGGCAAAATAAAGAAAAACCTTTGGTCTTCACCAAGTCATCCCGCGCCTGCTCGGCCTCCTCGTCAGACAGCTTAGCATAGTCAAAATCCGCGTTGCCCGCTGCGATTTCGTCCGCATTGATGTAGTTTGTCAGGTTCTCGGAAATGTAGCGGTAGAACATGATGCCCAGAACGTAGGATTTGAAATCCCAGCCATCCACGCTCCCGCGCAGGTCATCAGCAATCGCCCATATTGCGCGGTGAAGTTCTTCGCGTTCCTGCTCTTTTTTATTATCCGGCATCGTGATTCCTCCAAATTTCAAGTACACTTTTTTAATCCTATGTATATTATAGCAGATGCTCTGTCCCATAATTTGGACTTGCAGCAAAAGATACATATTTTTATTTATTATAACTAAAAAGCGGGTGTATGTCACCCGCTTTTTGCTGCTATTTTTTTGATTGATGGAAAGAATGAACTGTGACAAAAGAAAAAGAGGACGGTCACCCGTCCTCCTAATCAATCGTCATTTTCCGCTTTGCTTTTATCTTCAACAATTTCATGCTCAACGCCATTACCTGCGTCAAGCGCATCAATACCACGGCGCAGGTGAGCCAAATTGCTTGCAGAATAAAACGGCTCTACAGCAATTTTAGAATCAAAATTTTCCTTAGGCTTTTGTGACATATACAGCACCTCTTGCATATAGTATATGCCCGCACCAATTATGTGTAAAGTGATTTTTATTTGAAGTAGAAATTTTTCCGCAGCCTGATTGCACCATCATCACAGATTACAAAGAGGTCTTGCGCCAAATGTGCAAGGTCGGCTGGCTTGATGATGGGCTGTGATTTCTGGTTTGGGTCTGTTGCCAGCAAGGAGCGTTTTTCACCAATCATTTTGGAGAAATACTCCTGTGTTTCGGTATCTTTGCAGCCCAGTATGACCGTAAATTTGACGTTTCCGAGCATTGCCTTGCGCTCATCTTTGCCGTAAATCATATCAACATCCGACACCGACTGGGTCAGGACAAGGATTCTAATTCTGCGTTTCCGCAGCTTGCGCAGACTTTCAACAATTTGCAACTTGCCGAATGAAGCAAACTCGTCAAGACAGAACAGAATCGTTTGCTTGTTTTCTGGCGGTCTGGATGAAAAATATTCCATCGACTGCGCCGTGATAATGCGTAGCAGGTCGCCGTATATTTTGAGCTTTTCATCAGGGATATAGATATAAACGCTGTTTGTTTCCAGCGTAGCCGGGCTGATTGACTGTTCATAGCTGGCTGATTTTCGAAGTGCATTTTTAATTTTTTCGTTTGTGGCAAACAGTTTTAAGGCATCGTCTGCCGCCTGCTTGCAGCCCGCCGTGTTTTGCTCTGACGCGCCTGCGAACGAACTGATGAACATATTGGCAATCGGATTCTGCTGCTTTGCAATATCGTTCAGCAAACTACGCCAATCGTGGCTGAGGAAAAACTCGCAGATTTCTACAAAGCCCCAACCCATACCATAATAACAGATAAGTGCTGCCGCTATCATTTTTCGACCATTTTTCGTGAAGAAAATACCTGCCTCGCTATCGTTGGCTTTGTCCGGCAATAGCAGGTAGGCAAGCTGCTCCAAGCGCTCCTGCCGTTCGGTCTCATCCGTTACCGCATTGATTGAAGCAAACACATCATACGGGATGCAGTTTTCTGATGTCGGGTCAAATACAATTTTGTTGGGTGTGTTGACATTCGCTGAAATATCACCAGAAATATCCACCACCAGCGCCGTACCCTGCCAACTGCGCAATGTTGGAATCAGCAAAGGCACTTGTCTTACCTGTGCCGGACGGCCCCAGTACGAGAATATGCCCCTCGTCCTGTTCGGGGGAATAAGGCCAACAGACCAAACTTCTTACCAAACAGAATCCCCTTTTGCTTGCGCCGGATGTCGATACACAAGATTCTTTTTTGCAAATGGATTTGGAAAATGATTCATCTGCCCACGCAAATATACTATCAGTAGCAGCACAAGGAGCATGACTGCCGTTGCTCCGTACAGATAGCAGTTGATAAGCATTACCGCCTGATTCATGGCTGTACCTCAAAAACGCAGTTCCGGCCCGGACGATTCACCGAAATATAACGCAGGGCGTTCCACTTCCTGCTGGTATTCCTGTTTGCGTTCGGCTTTCAACTGTGCAACAGTGCGGTTGCCGCCCTGCCGTTTGGTTACGCCGGTCATAACGCGGGCATCTTCCAGACCGTGCTCGTTCAGGTAGCGTTGCAAGTCTGGATGAAAATTGCGAAGTTCGCGGCGGTCAAGAACATCATTAGCACAGATTTTGTAGCCCTGTTCGTGCTTCAAATCTTCCTCGACAGGAATAAAGCAGAAATGCAAATGCGGCTGGCCGCCCTCGTCATCATGGACGATGGCCTGCACGACATTTTCTTCCCCATAGCGATTTGCCATGAAATCGTATGAAGCACAGAAAAAAAAGTTGTCATAGCGGGCAGGGTCTAAATCCTGCGGGGCAGTCACTATCCAGCCGACCATCACTTTTACATCGTCACGGTTGTAGCAGTACAGTTCCGATTTGCGCTGCAAAAAATAGTCGTACTCGGTCATGCCCCTATCGGGGGACAGAACATAGTCCTGTCCCTGCCGAGACGGGTCAATGTCAGGATTGCCGGAATGTTCGATTTCGCGGCGATTGTGCCGCAGTTGATTGCGGACTGCGCCCGCCGAAAACTTCTCTACACTTGCCATTGTAATCTCACTTTCCTTTGCGGGGTTCATGTCCCCTCCGCCCACGCCTTGAAATGCCCTGCACAACGAAGCAGTGCATTTAGTCGCGGACTGATGTGCCATACAAGGTATGGCAGTTTCCCCGGAAACTCCCACCGCCCTTGCGGGCTTACCTTGCCAAAGGGGCGTGACCCCTCTGGACTCCCCGTTGCCGACAAGACCCGCTTGCCGTCAGTGGGGGCTGCGGCCCCCATCAGAACGACTTTCCGCCGTTCTTGCCCCTATAAGATTAGCGGTGCCAAGTTCTGCACTTCCGCGCAGAGCATCAGCACCGCCCTCGTTGCGACCTGTACGCCTTACTTTCGCAAAGGCGTGTCAGGTCCTATTTTTTCTACCCGATGTACGGCACCACTGGCCCATTGCATCATGTTCAATCCCTGTAAGGAACTGCATGCCCTCAAACCAATTGAACGGCTGGCTAGGCTCGCAACGAAACGCAAGCGCTGCCAGCACATCATACACAGCCTTTTCGCTCCACAAAGTATCCCACTCTGCAAAAATGTCATCCACCAAACGCGCACCGTTAATTTTGCTGATGCCGCCAACCGAAATCTGTTTACCGAGAATATTGTAGACCTCAACAGCAGATTCCCACAGAGCATCATTTTCTGTAATGGTGCGGTTCTCTACATCCTCATGCAAATGGTACCGGGCAAAAAATCCTTTGCAAGCGGTCTGCATCACGCACCGGGCGCGTTCCTAACGCTCTGATACCGCGCGTCATCGACTGCTTGATTTCCTGAGCTTCCAACTCTCCCGCTGTATGGCGCTGTAAAATAAGTCTTGCCTCCGTGCGGAACGGTTCCGTAATCGGTAGAAACTGATTTTTTGATTGCCATATTGATGATGTCTCCAATTTTCAATCCAAAGGTTTTGGTTGCCTCAGCGATAAGCATATCACTCTCAGCATCCGATGCAAAGAAACGTTTCATAATGTTTTCCTCCTTTAAAACGTTCACAATTCAATACATCATGTATATATCGTTTAAAAGCATGCACACGGAAAATATATACATTTTGTATATTCGAAATCGTTATGCGTGTGCTATAACGGTAAAAAGGGATTCCCCTACAAATTTCATTTTCTGCAATTCGCAAGGATTGGCAAGCCAAAAAATGTTTTTTTTGCAAAAATTATATTTTTGTTTTAACGCGTTATTTTTACTTTAAAAAAGACTGATAAACCGCTGCGGCGGAGATTGAGCGTGGCCCTGCCGCTCAAAAAGTATATAAGCCCCCAGCCCTAAGTCAACAGACTTTTTCACGGCATATTCTCGCGCTTTCGCGGGGAGCGCTGCGATATTCCATGTTCTGTTGACACCGGGATGGGGGCTTTACTTTTTCTTTTCGCCGGCAGGGGCCAAACCTGCAAACCGCTTCTGCGGGGATTAAAAAGTAAACTTTTAAGACGAAAGGACAACGAAAATGAAACAGACGATTAAAACAAGCCGTGTGGCAGGTCAGTTAGAAAAAAAAATGTTCCGCGCACTTAATAGCCGATTCTTTGGTGGTGAATTGCCGGAAGTCGTTATCAGTCTCAAAAGACCGCTGGCGCGTATGGACATTTTACAACGGGTAAAGTCTGGCAGACAGGAGAAGAACGGCGCTACGAAATCAATATAAGCTCTGCTAGCTTAAATCAGGAGTGCGCCTTTCTCTCAGGCGTGTTAGTCCACGAGATGGTACACGAGTATTGCGCTGAACATGGTATAAAAGATACCAGCAATAACGGCGTGTACCACAACAAGAATTTCAAGCACATTTGCAGAAACCCACGGTCTGGAAGTCGAACACCATCCCAAATATGGTTGGACAATTACCAGCCCCGGCCTTGAACTTCTGGATTTTGTTGAGGAACAGGGCTGGCAAGATTTCCAGATGGTCGAAAGTCTCAACCTACTGGATGTACTCGGAACGCTCCCCAAGGGCGGCAACAGCGGTGCAGGCGCAGAAACCAGAACGAAAAAAGCCCAGCAGTACCCGCAAATATATTTGTCCCAAATGCGGCAACAGCTGCCGAGCGACCAAGGTCATCAACCTAATATGCGGCGACTGTATGGAAAAAATGGTCGTTGTCGAATAAATCATAACAACAGCGATAATGGTCGAGTGAGAGTAGACTGCCATTTTTATATGTACACTTTTAAAGGAGCTTTACAATGCAATACGATTATTATTCCTGCCCGTATGAGCCTGATACCGGCATACCACCGTGCGGAGAAATGCCAGAGTGCCAAACCTGTTCTTGGTGCTACCTTGCAGACCCAGCGAAAAGTAGAACGATGGCGGCGGTCACACAAGCGACCACCGCCATCATTTCCAGTATCAAATTTAAGCTATGCGCAATCAGTATCAAAACTGCTTGCTATCGTATAACAAAGTAAGTATACTATCAGTATCAAAATTAACGAGCCTTAGAGGTGATACCGCCATGCAGATATATGGTTACTGCCGCATTTCCACGCCGCAGCAAAATATTGAACGGCAAATACGCAACATTCTGGCAACGTACCCAACCGCACATATCATCCGAGAAGTATATACCGGCACGACCTATCAAGGCCGCAGAGAATTGGATAAATTGCTTCACACCGTGCAAGCAGGCGACACTATTGTATTTGACAGCGTATCCCGCATGAGCCGCAATGCAGACGAGGGCTGCCAGTTGTACGAAGACCTGTACACCCAAAATGTAACGCTTTGCTTTCTCAAAGAGCCGCACATCAACACGGAGACTTACCGCCAGACCATCCAGCGGCAAATCAAGCACCCAGTTGGAAACTGGCAACGCCGCCACCGATAGTTTTGTGTCCTCGGTCATTGTCGCACTGAATCAGTACACCGTTGACCTCGCCAAAGAGCAGATACGCCTTGCCTTTGCACAGGCCCAAAAGGAAGTTGACGACTTGCATCAGCGCACCAGAGAGGGGATGTTGACCGCCAAACTGAACGGCAAGCAGATTGGGCAGGAGCGTGGCCGCAAACTGGTTGTCAAAAAAAAGCCGCTGCCTGCAAGGATGCCATCAAGAAATACAGCAAGGATTTTGACGGCGCACTCTGCGATGCAGACTGCATCAAACTCATTGGCATTGCGCGGAATACATATTACAAGTATAAAAGGGACTTGCGAGATAATATCACTGTATAAGTTACTTTGGGATTATCTTCTGGGCTTTCGTTTCTACAAAAGCAGTATCAAATGACGTATTAAGCATCACGTTCCACCCATTAGGCCCACTATATTTTTAGCCTTACCGTGTGTTTTTGGTCCGTCGTATTCGATACATGAATGTTGCAATAAAAAGCGAATCACATCCACAATTATGCTTGCCTGCTCACGCCGTACTACCACCGAATTTTTTTTCATTAAAATGCCTCCAGTTGATTCATATTTGATAACTGGAGTTTAGCATATTTCGCAACTCATCACATAATCAAAAAATAGGATGTCACTTAATATGTGGTTTGGGAAACTCCCTTGTAACTGCTGCATGAAGTTTTCTGTAATATCGAATTCTTTCCGATGTCCACTCATAATCTGGACTATTATCCCATAGCCAGTATTTCTCAGCAATGAAATTTTCCTTATCTTTCCAAGTACAGGAATGTGCCAGCTCTACAAGTTCTTTTCCTGCTTTTTGGAGAATTATATTTTTCATTTGCTTACAGTCCAAAAGCAAACGTTCTTGTTCTTTCCAGTCTTTATCATTAGCATTAAAAATGTCTTGACCCCAAATATACCATTTAGGTAAAATACACAGGTCTGCTAAAAGAACCGTTGGGCACCACTTTGTTTTTGGAATGAGTGTTGTCAATCCGCACACAGACAAAATACGCTCTGTGTGTATTTCTTTGGGGGAATCCAGATTTTTCAGCACATAATGTAAGGCGGTATAAAAATTCAGTTAAGAAATGTGTTTCCAACCCATAATATGCTAATACGCAGCTAATAACATGCTCTGGGGTTGAACTCAGTTGTGGTTCCAATTCAGTAATAAAATTAGAGTATTCTTCGAAAAATTTTCTGAAATCATTTTCCGCCACATTTTTTGAATTGTCTAACTGCTTTCCATGAAGTTTATTTAATAATCTACACTCTGCCTGCATTTTAAATTGAAGAAATTCACACTCTGTAAACCGGTGCCCAGAAAACACATTGCTGCCAGTCACATCCTGTGCCTCAAGTTCTGGAAGTCGTAGCCCAAAAGCTTCTTCTATACATTCATTATCAAAATCCTTATAGAATTGTGCATATTGTAATGCCCGGGTATATTTGCGACTCGTTCCATAGTGTTCACTATCATATAGGTCAAGATAGTACTGAATTGGCCTTCTCGCTGCATACTTTTTGTATTCTTCTTTTATAAGTTCAAATATCAGCTGGTCTAAAATATCATTCAGTGAATAACAACCCTCACCAAGCGCAGAAATATCCGGGTATATTTCAATAAGCACAATTTCAATCGCATGCCTTATATCAGCAATCGAAACAGTCACCCTTATCCCTTACCTTTCCATATCATAGCCTTTGCCCGCACTTTAAGCATAGTTTCCACCCACATAAATTGTCAAGGCCTTTTATAAGTGCATTTATAAAAGTTACAGTTTGTCGTCGCATATTGACTTATATTCTTTTTCTATATTACTATGATACAGGGCGTTCACCGAAGGCCAAAGAGACAAGTTAAGAATCCACACGCAGGCCCCTCCGCCATCCGGCTCCGGGGCCTGCTTTCTTTTATATCTCACATCCCATCTCATTCTATCCCCTGCGGGAAAACATGAGATAATGCGTTGATTTTGCTTGGTGTGGACTTGGAATGTTCTTGGAGTTGGCTTGGAGATTAGGCGGATTGCGAGCGGAACGGAGTGGAGCGAGCTCCTATGCGCTCTCTTGATTTCCTCTGCGCCTTTCTGGATTTTTTCGGGTGCCCGCGCATAAATGATACAGGGCGTTCACCGAAGACCAAAGAGACAAGTTAAGAATCCACACGCAGGCCCCTCCGCCATCCGGCGGCGGGGTTTGTTTTTTACAGCAAAACAGCACCGCCCGCGATATGGTATTACCCGCGGGCGGTGCTGCTATTTCTATTTGATAAAGAAAATGAGAACGGCGTCAGTAACGGCGTTCTCACAAAAGATGCTTTCTTTTGATTACAACCGTATCATACCGTTCCCCACGCAAAAAGTCAATCACTTTTGAGCAGGGCGGTGTATTTATGCCAATTTTTCCTCTCTTCTATTGAAAACTTTGTTTGCATGGTGCGCCAGTTTTCTGTATTTTATCCTATTACAACGTCATCCTCCTCCGGCAAGCCCTGCCATTTTGTAGGGCAAGGATTATCAAATAGTCAAATATAACGGATGCAGCACAAGGTTTTTCGGCACTTTTCCGATTGACGTACCGCATGGGACAGCGTACAATAAAAGTACCAATTTTTGCAACAATAATACAATTGCGTGCTTTGATTCAAGCCCTTCAAAAAGGAGAGAATACTGTTCCATGGGTTCCAATTCCACTGCTATCCCCACCACCAGCGTGGCAGAGTTAAAGTATCTTTCGCTGCTGGCACGGGATTATCCCACCCAGGCCGCGGCTGCCAGCGCCGTTATCAGCCTGGAAGCCACCGCCAAGCTGCCCAAGGGCACCGAGCATTATATCAGTGACCTGCACGGCGAAGACGAGGCTTTTATCCACCTGCTGAACTCCGCTTCCGGTGTTATCCGCGAAAAAGTTGATCTTGTCCTGGGTGAAAACGTACCCAAGGCCATCCGTGCCGAGCTTGCCACCCTGATCTACTACCCGGCGCGCAAGCTGCCCCTGCTCAAGGCCCGCTACCCGGAACGCTTTGAGCTGGAAGCCTGGTACCGCCAGACGCTGCTGCGCCTGATCGATGTATGCCGCTTTGTTTCGTCCAAGCACACACGGGAATATGTGCGTTCCTGCCTGCCGCAGGGCTGTGGGCATATCATTGACGAGCTTCTGCACGCCCACTTTGAGGACCACAACAAAACCCTCTACTATGGCCAGATCGTGGGCAGCATTATCGCCAATGACCGCGCGGACGCTTTCATCATCCGCCTGTGTGAGCTGATCAAGCGCCTTGCGGTGGACAAGCTGCACATTATTGGTGACCTGTTTGACCGCGGCCCCCGCCCGGACCTGATCCTGGACCGACTGATGACCCACCACAACGTGGATTTCCAATGGGGCAACCACGACGTTGTGTGGATGGGTGCCGCCGCTGGCAGCGCGCTGTGCTGCTGCACGGTGCTGAAAACCACCCTTGCCTACCACAACCACGGCATGATTGAAGATTTTTACGGCATCAATCTGCGTCACCTGCTGCGCATGGCGGAGCAGTATTACGGCAATGAGGATCTGACCATTTGGATGCCGCACACCGACGCCACCCGCGGCCCCTACACGGACGGAATGCTGCACCGCTGTGCTGTCATGCACAAGGCCATCACCATCCTGATGCTGAAGCTGGAGTGCGAAGTGATCGACCGCAACCCGGATTTCAAGATGCAGGGGCGGGATTTTTTGCGCCGCATTGATTACGAAGCCGGAACGGTGGATTATTTTGGCAAGATCTATCCCCTGCGGGACCGCAACTTCCCCACGGTAGATCCAGAGAACCCGGCCCGCCTGAATGCCGACGAAAAGTTTGTGCTGGACAAGCTGGTGGCATCCTTCCGCCACAGCGAAAAGCTGCAAAAGCACGTTGCCTTCCTGTATGCCAAGGGCAGCGTATACCACATTGAGAACGGCTGCCTGCTGTACCACGGTGCGGTGCCCCTGACGGACGAGGGCGAATTTGCCGCCGAAACGTTTGAGGGCCATTCCCTGCGGGGCCGCGCGCTGCTGGATTACTGTGACCTGCGCGCCCGCCTGGGCTATTTTGCGCCGGAGGGCTCGCCGGAGCGGCAGAGCGGGCAGGACTTTTTGTGGTACTTGTGGTGCGGCAAGCTCTCCCCGCTGTTTGGCCGCAGCGCCATGACCACCTTTGAACGGCTGTACATTGAGGACCCAGAAACCCACAAGGAGATCAAGGATCCCTACTATACCTGGTACGATGATGCGGCCATCTGCTGCCGCATCCTGGCGGAGTTTGGCTTAACGGCCAACTGCCACATTGTGAACGGCCATGTACCCGTGCGGGAAAAAGCCGGCGAAAGCCCCATCAAGGGCGGCGGGCGCTTGTTGATGATTGACGGCGGGTTCTGCCGCGCTTACCACGAGCGCACCGGTATTGCGGGGTACACGCTGGTGTATTCCAGCCACGGCATGAGCCTGCGCACCCACCAGCCATTTGAAAACACCGCCAAAGCAGTGCAGGAAAACCTGGATATTTTGTCCCGCGTGGATGTGGTGGACGATAACCACACCGACCGCGTTCTGGTGGAACATGTGGACGAGGGCGCCAATCTGCACGCCCAGGTGGCCGACCTCCACCGCCTCATCTCCGCCTACCGCACCGGCCTGATCAAAGAGCAGCCGACGAAAGATACGATCTGGTAGCGATTACGGGGATTTCCCAATTTTTTTGAAAAAAAGGCTTCGGCGAAAAAACTTTAATATAATAGAATATAGAATAAATCGAAAACAGCCGCAGCGGCAGGGAGCCATTCCCCCACCGCTGCGGCTATTTTATTTGTAGGTTCGTTTGGTTCATCTGTAGGGCGCGATGCCCTCATCGCGCCGGAGAGAACCATAAACCATTTGTCACAAACCTGCAAACAATTTGTAGGGGACGATGGGCTTTACCTAATATTCCGCCATCCGGCAATAAGGCAAACGTCCGCAGGCGCACAATGTGCGCCCCTATGGGTGAGATATGCGTTTATTGCCCGTTATGCACAATAAAACAACCTGTAGGGAACGGTCTTGACCGTTCCGAGACCGAGGGGCGGATGTCTTTAGGTTTGTTGCAGAGAACCACCCCTCAGGCCGCTTCGCGTCCATCGCAAACCTAAAGTAAGATATTGGCTCCCCTTTGAGGGGAGCTCCGGCGAAAGCCGGTGAGGGGTGGTTCCCCGCGTAGAGCCTAAAATTTATGGTTCCACATTTCCATCCGGGGCGTCGAGGACGCCGCCCCCTACCATAGGGCAAGGCAAAACATCAAATTTATAATGTGCAATAAGACAAAGCTCCAGCAGGACGATGCAAGCATCGTCCCCTACAGATAGGTTTCGGGCTGCGTTAAGATTGCGGCCTTCAATTTACGTTTTCCCGGCGCGATGAGGGCATCGCGCCCTACAGATTGTTTTATCATTCATCCCGCATTTCTAAATACCAGCAACCCTAATATTTCCTGAGCGGCGCACCGCGCCGCGGTCCACCACAATTATTCTTTATTATTTATTCTTTATTCATTAAGCGCCCCCAACTCCTAACTCCTCCCTCCTAACTCCTAACTAATCACACAAATTCCCTCCACGCCTGCTCCGCCCCGGTCTGGAACGCGCACAGTTCTTCCATCAACTTGTGGGCGCCGGGGCTGGCCTGGGGGGTAGTCGGTTTCGGCGCGCTTGCAGTCCAGCACGCCCTGGCCGCTGCCCTCCGCCAGCATGGTGGCAAGGTTGCGGGTGCTTTTGTCCAGCATGGTGCGGGTGCGGATGCCCATGCTCACACTCATGCGTGCGGCGGCGCTCTGACCCTTGGCCTGTGCGCCGATGGCATCCAGCGCCGTGTGGGCCTGCTGGTTCAGGCGGCGGTACTCGTTTTTCTGGCGCATCATCTCGTCTTTCAGCTTCTGGTCATACGTCAGCCCCATCAGCTCATCCAGGGTGTTTTTGCCCATCTCGGTGTTCTGCACGATCTCCTGCAGCATGGCTTCGTTATCACTGGTTTTTTGCATATTCTGGTTTTCCGGCATAAAAAAATCCCCCTTGTGTACAGCCTTTTCCTTTGGGAATGTTCCCAAAGCTAGTATGGCTCCACAAGGGGGATTTATTCTTTTGTTTCAGCTTCTTCAGCAGCCGGAAAGGCGCTGCTCGGCCAGGGCCACCATCAGGTCCCAGCTGCCGGCTTCGCCCCAATCGGCAGAGCTGAGCGACACGGTAAATTCGCCGCGGCGGGACAGGGTGATGCCGAACGTGCGGCGGGATTCGCCCAGCGCTTCATGCAGCGCAGCCTGCAGTTTTGCCGCCGGGGTGCCAACACTCACCACCAGGAAAATGCCGTCTTCCAGGCGGACAACAGCGTTCTGCTGGTCCGGCCCGGCAGCCAGCTGCAAAATACCGGCTGCGGTATTCAGGCAGCAATCTGCTGCGTGAGTGCCTTCCTCGCGCAGCAGGTTCCAATACTCGTTCACGCGGGCAGCAACCACGCTGACCGGCTTGCCTGCGCAGGCAGCAGCCGCCACTTTTTTGCGGTAAGTGGAATCCAGGAACGCACGGTTATATACACCGGTCACATAATCGCGGCGCATCTCCTCGCGGTACTGGCCCAGCAGGCGCAGCAGGGCGTTTGCCTCGCGGTCATTGGCGGGCAGATCTGCCGTAAGGAAATAGGTGGCAGCCAGCACAAACGGGCGGTGCTCCACCTGGATGTTCTGGTAAAACACAAAACCGGTATCCTCACCCAAAATCGGCTGCCAGCCACGGCCATCTGCATTCAGCACAGGCACAGCATCGGCATGGCCGGTGGCCTGCAGGGTGGCGGGGTCCACCTCAGCCTGGGCCAGCGGGTCGATCAAAGTAACCTGGTCAAAAAAATTCTGCAATGCGGTAACCTGCATGCCAATTTGTTCCAGAGTAAATTCCTGCATGACGCGTCTTCCTCCATGTAAAACATACAAGATCCAACAAAGCGTTTTTCGGTTCTCTATGTTGTCCTAATGTTGTAATGCTACAACTTGACATAAAATCTTTGTATATTTTACCATACCGTGCATGCTTTTCCCATACCCGCATTACACAAAGAATTGCTTAATAATAAAAGTATTACTGTTCAAAAAATCACTTTGCACTTTTTGCTGCTTTTTTCGCCGGTGCTGTCGTTTTTTCCTGTTTTGCGTCAGCCGCCTTGGCCTTGGGCTGCGGGGCGGGCGCTTTTTCCTTTTTCGGCTCCGCTTCCGGCAGGGGTTCCGCGCGGAAATACCGTGCGCTCATCTCGTGGATCTTCCGCGCCAGCGCGGGGGTCAGGTCCTTAGCGGCAACGCGCCACTGCCAGTTGCCCGCCGGGTTGCCGGGGGTGTTCATGCGGGCTTCGCTGCCTTTTTCCAGCCAGTCGGCCATCGTCACAATAGCCAGCTCCGCCGGGCTTGCCAGCACACCGCGCAGCAGGCCGGTGATCTCGCCCTCCTGCTCGGTCAGGGCAAAATATGCCTTGGCCTGTTTGCGCTGGGCGGGGGTGGTTTCGTTTTCCAGCCAGCCGCGCAGGGTGTTATTGTCATGGGTGCCGGGGTAAGCCACGCAGTGGGCCGGGTAGTTATGCGGCAGGTCCAAGCTATCGGTGCCGTTCAGACTGAACTGCAGCACCTTCATGCCGGGGAATCCGCTTTCCGCCAGCAGCACACGGACGGAATCAAAAATTTCGCCCAGATCCTCGGCCACAATGGGCAGGTCACCCAGAGCGGTGCGCAGAGCGCGGAACAGGTCCATGCCGGGGCCCTGTTCCCACTTGCCGCCGCGGGCGTTTTTGTCCCCCCGCCGGGATAGCCCAATAGGTATCAAAGCCGCGGAAGTGGTCAATACGCAGGATATCATAAATGCTCAGCGCATGGCGCACGCGGCGCACCCACCAGGCATAGTTGGTACGCTTGTGGTAGGCCCAGTCATACAGCGGGTTGCCCCACAGCTGGCCATCCTCGGCAAAATAGTCCGGCGGGCAGCCAGCCACGCGGCGGGGGTGGCCCTCGCTGTCCATCTCAAACAGCTCACGGCCTGCCCACGCATCGGCAGAATCCGCCGCCACATAGATGGGAATATCGCCCATGATCTTGATGCCCTTGCTGTTGGCATATGCTTTCAGGGCCTGCCACTGCTTGGCGAACTCATACTGCACAAAGGCCCAGAAGCCCAGTTCATCGGCATGGCCGGTGCGGAACTCTTCCAGCGCCTTGGGGTCGCGCAGGCGCAGCGGGGCAGGCCAGGTCTGCCAGTCGCACATCTTGTTTTCTTCTTTGATTGCCATGTACAGGCAGTAATCCGGCAGCCAGGCATCGCTCAAAAAGGTAAAACGGTACCAGTCATCGCTGTAGGGGGTATCGTACCCCGGCACCGGGCGCTGCTGCAAAAATGCGGCGTATGCCTTGCGCAGCACCTTGTAGCGCTTTTGGTACAGCAGAGCATAGTCACAGTAATTGGGGTTGGTGCCCCAATTTTCTTTGGCGTAATCCTCCGGCTTCAGCAGGCCATCCGCAGCCAGCTGATCCAGGTCAATAAAATACGGGTTGCCCGCAAAAGCCGAGCAGCTCTGGTACGGGCTGTCGCCATACGAAGTCGGGCCAACGGGCAGGATCTGCCACACGCTCTGTCCGGCCAGCACCAGAAAATCCACAAAATCTCTGGCAGCCTGGCCCATGGAGCCAATGCCATACCCGCCCGGCAGGCTGGAAACCGGCATCAGGATACCGCTGCAACGCTTCTTCATTTTTTCTCTTCTCCTTAAAACTTTTTGTATTCCGCAAAGCCCATCTAGGGTGCGCCTGTTTTTCAGGTACACCCCGGGGCATCAGTTATCGTCTGCTTCGGCGCTTTCTGCGCCAAGGGCCGCCATCACGGCGCTGCGCCAGGCAGCGGCGGCATCTTCATCCCACAGGCCATCCCGCAGGGTAATGCCGTCCGCTTCATAATACAGCCCGCGCTGGGCCTGCTGCACTGCGGCGGCCTGGGTTTTGTCCAGCGCTGCGCCAGGCAGAATACCGGCTGTCACCTGCGCCGCCTGCATGGCCGCGGCGGCGTTCTGGTTGCTGCCAGTACCCCAGGGGGTGATCAGGTCCAGGGTGTCGATCAACGCGCTTTCCCCCGCCTTGCTGGTGTACAGCCACAAAATAGCGGCGGCTGCGGCGCGGGCGCTCTCCTCATCGGCATCCGCCGGGATAGCCAGCCAGGCACGGTTGGCCAAAATGGGGTAATTCATCAGCCCGGCCAGGTTGAACCGCTGGTTGGCAATGTCGGCTTCGGTCAGGTTATTTTTGATGGGCAGCCACACCAGCGCGTCTTTCTGGGCGCTGCTCAACGCTGCGCCGCTGTCACTGATCAGGTCGGCCAGGTAGCCGCGGTAGAACAGGGCATTGCCCTGCTGGAACAGATACTTGCTGGTCCATAGGTCTGCAATGCCGGCCTGCCAGGCGCTGTTGGCATCTTCCAGCCGCAGCTCCTGCTCCAGCGCGTTCAGCGGACCGGTCAGGTTTTCTTCGGTCAGCGGCTCCCCCGCCGCCAGCAGGGCGGTGGTGTACAGCGCAGGGGTATTTTCCGCCACGCCGCCATCCCCGCTGTTGCCGCTAACCTCCGGTCCCTGGGCGGCAAACACGCCGTTCAGGTTTGCCAGTGTCTCCCGCCGCTCAGCGGGCAGGGTGTAAGCATTGCCGTTCAGCGTTACCTGCACAGCGCCGGGTTCCGCGCACCAATGGGTCACAGCTGTTACGAAATCGAACCATTCCTCCCAGGTCGCAGCGCGCAGGTCGTCCAGCGCGGCATCGCTCTGCAAAAGCTCGGTCAGCACACGGTTATCCGCCCAATAGGCATACAGGCTCTGGCCCACCGGCAGGGCGGTGACGGTGCTTTCCGTATCCAGTCCGGCACGCTGCGCTGCGCGGCGGCGGCCAGCAGCTCGTTCTCCGCCAGATTCTTCCAGGTTCCATCATCCTGCGGCGGGGCATCCAGAATGACCAGGTCCGCCGTTTCGGTCTCAAAGCTGTTTTGCAGCGTCACATTCTGCGCCTGGGCATACAGCTCCAGCGCGCCAACAGCAGCGCTGGTGTCCAGCAGGCCGTTCACCGTCAGGCTTTGGGGTGCCGCGGTGGGCACGGCCTGGCTGGGTGCTGCGGTTTCGCCGGTAGCAGCCGCCCCTTGGCCCGCGCAGCCCGCCAGCAGGCAGCTGCTCAAAACCAGTGCTGAGATTCGTTTTTTCATATGGTTCCCGCCCCCTTTCCGGCTCCCACCTTGCCGGGGAGCCGCCGGAATTATAGCTGATTTTTATTATAACGGATTTGAACTGTTTTTTCCACTGCCGTTTTATGCTATAATGTAAAAATATTCCGAAAGGGGATGACCTTGCATGCCCGCAACGGCAAAACTATACGAAACAGACCCATATGTTCAAACTTTACCGCCACGGTGCTCGTCTGCACCCCGGCCGGGGAACAGTTTGCCGTGCAGCTGGACCGGACCGCCTTTTACCCGGAGGGCGGCGGCCAGCCCTGCGATACCGGTGCGCTGGGCACCGCCCTTGTAACGGATGTGCAGGAGCATGGCGGCGTGATCACCCACACTGTCAGCGCAGCGCTGCCGGTTGGGCAGACGGTGGAAGGCCGCATTGATTGGGCGCGCCGCCGCGACCATATGGAGCAGCACACCGGTGAACACATTTTAAGCGGCACTTTACACCGCCTGTTTGGGGCGGAGAATGTGGGCTTTCACATCGGTTCCCCCGCGGTGCGGATGGATATGAGCGTTCCGCTGACCGCCGGCCAGCTGGCCGAAGCAGAAGCCCAGGCCAACGCGGTGATCCGTGCGGACGCCCCGGTGCTCTGCTGGTACCCCGCGCCGGAAGACCTTGCAAAACTGACCTACCGCAGCAAAAAGGAAATTGACGGTGCGGTGCGGCTGGTAGATGCCGGCGGGGCCGACCTGTGCGCCTGCTGCGGCACCCATGTTTCCACCACCGGCCAGGTGGGGGCCATCAAAATTTTGAGCGCCCAAAGCTACAAGGGCGGCACCCGGCTGGCGGTTGTGTGCGGGGAGCGTGCGCATCAGTCCATTGCTGCCGCCTGGCAGGATGCCGCCGCGGTGGGCACCCTGTTAAGCTCCGCCCCCGGTCGCCTGCTGCCCGCCGTGCAAAACCTGCAAACGGCGGAAGCTGCCCTCAAGCAGCGCCTTGCCGCCATGCAGAACGCATTGTCCGAAGCACTGGCCCAAGCCGCCGTGCCCGGCCAGCCTGCTGTGCTGCACTGTGACGGTGCGGACGGCGACGGACTGCGGCGGATCTGTTTGGCGGTATCGGCCCGCACCAACGCGCTGACGGCGGTGCTGGCCTCCGGCGGGCAGGGCCTCGCCTATGCGCTCTGCCTGCCCGGCGGGGATGTGCGCCCGGTGTGCAAGGCGCTGAATGAAGCGTTCGGCGGGCGGGGCGGCGGCAAGCCCGGCTTTTGCCAGGGCAGCCTTGCCTGCACTGATTTTGCCGATGTCCAGAATTTTTTTAGTGAATTATCATGAGTGAGGTATTGTTGTATGCGTATGCGTTTTAAGCCCTATGCCAGACCGGAACTGCTGGCCTGCGATTTCCATGTTCACGAACCGCTGACCCATGCCGGGCACTGGCATGAGCTGTATGCCCGGCCGGAGCAGCCCCTGCACCTGGAGCTTGGCTGCGGCAAGGGCGGCTTTTTGAGCCAGCTGGCCCCCCTGCACCCTGATATCAACTACCTTGGCATTGATATCACGGATAAGGTCCTGATTTTGGCCAAGCGCAAGGTGGAAGCCGCTTACGCCGCCGCTCAGCTGCCGCCGGATAATGTCAAGATCGCCTCGCTGGATATCGAGCGGCTTTCCGGCGTGTTCAGCCGGCGGATACCGTGCAGCGCATCTACATCAACTTCTGCAACCCGTGGAGCAAAAACGCTGGCAGCAACAAGCACCGCCTGACCCACCCGCGCCAGCTGCTGCAGTACCGCGCTTTGATGCCGGAGGGTTCCGAAATCTACTTCAAGACCGATGACGATGACCTGTTCCGGGACAGCCTGGGTTACTTTCCCGCTGCCGGGTTCGAGATTACCTGGCAGACCTTTGATCTGCACAAGAATGAGCCGGACTGGAACCTGCGCACCGAGCACGAGGGCATGTTCAGCGAACAGGGCATTCCCATCAAGGCGCTGATTGCCCGCAAGGGGCCGGATTCCAGCGTGACCTGGGTGGAGCCCAAAGAGCTGGCCCGCCGCCTGGAACCGGAGGAAGAAGCCGACCCCGCCGGGGAGGTACAGGAATGACCACTTATGCCCTGCTGCATACGATATTTTTCTTTTTCGTCTATGCGTTCCTGGGCTGGTGCGTGGAGGTTGCCTATGCAGCCATCACCACGCGGGAGCTGGTCAACCGCGGATTCTTGAACGGCCCAATCTGCCCCATTTACGGCTGCGGCATGACGGTAATGATCGCCGTTCTCGGCCGTTTTACCATGCCAAGCAGCGATATGGCATGGTACCAGAACGTACTGGTTGCCTTTTTCGGCGGCATGGTCATCACCACGCTGGTGGAGCTGGTTGGCGGGTACATCCTGTACAAGATATTCCACACCCGCTGGTGGGACTATTCCATGTATCGCTTTAACCTGGGCGGGTTCATCTGCCCGCAGTTCTCCTTGCTGTGGGGGCTGGGCAGCGTGCTGCTGATGGTGGTGGTTCACCCGCTGCTCAGCAAGCCGAGCGCCGCTATCCCCACCCTTGTGCTGATCTGGCTGGATGTTATTTTCGGCGGCCTGTTCCTGGCGGATCTGATCGTATCCGCCATTCAGGCTGTCGGCTTCAGCAAACAGCTGGCCCGCATTGATGAGCTGCGCAAAGCCATGCGCACCACCAGCGATGCCCTGACCGAAGTGATCGGCACCAGCGCCATGACGATGGACACCCTGCTGGATGAGCAGAAACTGCAGCTGACCCTGGCCGCCATGGAGGGTGCCACCAACGCCGCCGAGCTGCGTGACCAGCTGCGCGAACTGGCAGGCAAAGCCGGCACCCTGCGCGATACCACCATCCGCCTGAGCAAGCAGCGGTTCTTTGGCACCGGCCGTTTGCTGCGGGCCTTCCCGGACATGGTCCCCGACCGCCGCGAAGCACTGGCCTCCCTGCGCGTTGGCCTGACCAAAGCCACCGCCCGCGCCAAAGCCGCCGCCAAACAGGCCGTAAAAACCGGCAAGAACGCCATGAAAAAAGAAGACAAGTAAATATCTCCCTATACCAAAAGCCGCCGGGCAGCAAGCAAAGCACTTGCCGCCCGGCGGTTTTGTTGTTTTTGTTTGTAGTTTGGGATTTTTAAGGTTTGTGGCGTGGAACCACCCCTCACCGGCTTTCGCCGGAGCTCCCCTCCAGGGGAGCCAATTTCTTACTTTAGGTATGCGATGGCTCCCCTGGAGGGGAGCTGGACACGAAGCGGCCTGAGGGGAGGTTTCCCGCTGCCAGGCCAAAAATTTGCAGGGAACGACACCTGCATCGGCCCGCATGACGGGCCTTGCCAAATATTTTGCCCCTGAATACCGCAAACACCCGCGGGCGCACAATCTGCGCCCCTACGGGTGGGCAGCCATTAAAACCTGATGATTTCATTCCAAATGTGTGGTAGGGTTGGGTGACCCTATCCTACCGTGAAAAAAATGCCGATTGTGCTGTACCGATTATCCCTTTTTCCGATTGAACCCAATATACAGCACCAGCCATGCCGCCGCCACGCACACCAGGGTAATCAACCCCAGCATCTGCCAGCTGTGCACCAGGTTGGGCACGGTGGCATCATACATCGGGCTGTCCAGCCCTGCTTTCAGCCAGGAAAGGCGATCGTTCAAATCGGTGGAAGCGCCCAGCGCCCCCATGCCCCAGCGGCAGACAATGATATAGCTGATGGCCGTCAGCGCGCCGGTCATACTGAACATAACGCCGCTGAACACCACCTGCCCGATGATGAGCACCAGCACCAGCAGCACCGCGGCTTCGCTGCTTTTCAGGCTGGCAGATACCAGCAGGCCCATGGCACTGGATGCTGCCATGAGCAGGAAAATCGTAATGAAGATTTCTACATTGGTATCCAGCAGCAGGTGGTTTTGCGGAATATGGATGATCTCCACAAAGCCTGCCGTCAAAATGCCCGCCTGCACGGCTTCCACCAGAAACAGAGTGATGGCCTTGCTGAGCACCGTTGCCAGCAGCGAAACGCCGACGCTGGCTTCACGGAAGATAATCTCCCGGTCTTTACAGATCTCGCGGTAAGAGTTCAGCAGCCCCATAAAGGACGCCATGGCGCACACAATGAACAGCACCGTGCGGCTGCCGATGTTGATCAGGTTGGAGGTAAAGCAGTCCGGCTCCCCCACCAGCTTGATGACAATCACCATCAGCGGGGCCTGCAAAATCAAGCTGCCAAGGGTCAGCTTCTGGTTCCAGATCAGCTGAAAATTGCGGGAGATGAGCACCGCCAGCTGGCGCAGCAGCTTGCCGATTTTTACGCTTTGCATCGTTTTTCCGCCTCCTTGGCTGCTGCCGGGAACCGCGCTGCAAGGCGATTGAATTCCGGGCTGGTAAAGTATTTCCGGCGGTAATATTCCACCTGTTCGGGGTCGTGCAGCTTTTCAAAAATATCGCTGGTCAGTTCCACATCAAAATATTCATCCATCGCTTCGGGCGAACCATAATAGCACAGCACGCCGCCCGTACCCAAAAAGGCGATCTTATCGCATAGATTGATGTTGGACATGTTGTGGGTAACCATCAGCACGGTGCAGTTTTCGTGGCTCAGCTTGCGGCACAGCTCCATCATGCTGCGGTCCAGATCCGGCGAAAGCCCGCTGGTGGGCTCGTCCAATATCAGCAGCCGGGGCGAAGCCAGCAGTTCCATGGCGATGGAAACCCGCTTTTTCTGTCCGCCGGAAAGGTTTGCAATCATCGTTTTTTCCCGTCCGCCCAGGTCAACGGCATCAATGGCGTGGGCCACAGCAGCTTTGATCTCGGTGCGGGTGGCATCGCGTGCAATGCGCAGCTTGGCGGTGTAGGTCAGGCTTTGTTCCACCGTCAGCTCGTCGTGCATAATGTCTTTCTGCGGCACATAGCCCAGCACGGCATCAAAGGCATTGCGGTTGCCGCGGGTGTCAATACCGTCAAAGCAGACGCTGCCGGAGGTGCAGGGCGACGCCCCGGTGATGCAGCCCAGCAAACTAGATTTGCCGGTTCCGGAACCGCCCACCACAACCACAAAGCTGTTGGGTTCCACCCCCATGCTAGTGCCGTCCACAATGTTCAGCGGCTTGCCGGTGTTGCGGTTTTTGACGGTTTTATACACATCCAGCAGTTCAATGCTGATGCCCACCTTATGCTCATGGTAGTGCAGCATTCCGCCGGAAAATGCAAACACCTGGGTGGGCACATTGATGACAGCGCCGTCCGTCAGCAGCTCATTGCGCACGCGGGTGCCGTTCAGGTAAGTACCGTTGGTGGAGCCAAGGTCATTCAGTTCATAGTGGCCGTCCTTATACACCACCTCGCAGTGGTGGCGGGAAACACGGTCGCTGGTCAGCTGCACATCGCAGTCCTCGCCGCGGCCGATCAGGATGCGGCGCTTGCGGCGCACATCCAGCTCCCGCAGCACGGTGGCGTTGGGCGTTTCCCGCCGCAGGGCGGCGGTACCCTCGCCCTGGCGGATTTCCTCCACGCGGAAGGTGATTTCCTGTGTGGTTTCGTTGCCGTCGGTATTCAGGCCGATCACATCCCCCGGCTGCAGGGTCACTTCCTCACCGGAATGGATATAGCGGTTATTGTACCAGGTGCCGCAGGTCGTGGAGCCTGCGTCCTGCATCAGCCAGGCATTGTTTTTGTATTCGATTGTGAACTGGTGTTCCCCCACGTTGTTGCGGCGCAGCACAAAGCTGCAATCGCGCCCACGGCCAAACACAAAGGGAGCTGCCGTGCTGGAAAGGGTCAGCTTTTGGCGGTTGCGCCGCTCGCTGACGGTTAAAATAATCTCACTGGCCAAGTGAGTCACTTCCTCTCTTTCGGCGCTGCATTCCAATTGAACTCCGGCCCACACAGCGGCACAAAACGCAGCTGTGCGCCGCCCACAGCAAAGGTATCCCCCGCTGTCAGCGACATTTTTTCAATCAGGCTTTTTCCGTTCAGGGTGCACAGCTCGTTGGAAGATCCCGGCAGCGCACACCAGTTGTTATCCTGTGGGTCATACACCACAATGCCGCGCCGCACCGCAAGCGGGCTGTTGGCATCCAGCACGGCAGGGTTCCCGGCGGCATCCACCCCCAAAAAGTTTCGGCCTTCGCCCAAACGCAGGTCCTGCCCGCGGGCGGGGCCGTCCAGTACCACCAGCCAACCGGCCACCGGGCCTTTGGGTGCGGCAAGGTCAACCTCGGCAGCGGTGCCGGGCTGAGCAATAGCGCTGCCGGCCTCCAGCCCGCCATTGCAATAGGGGCATTCGGGGTGTTTATCGGCATCATAAAAATGGCCGTTGGGGCATTTGGTCAGTTTCATCATTTTCCTCCTTCGGGCGCGTTTACAGCACAAGCCGCAGGGTGGTGCGGCCAATTTTTATGGTATCGCCGTTTTGCAGGCGGTATTCTCCGCCGATGGGGTCGCCGTTCACCATCACGGCGGCTCCATCCAGCGGGCGCAGGGTCACGCCGCTGCTTTCCACTTCCAGCACCGCGTGCTGGGGGCGGGTGCGGCCATCCGCCAGGCAGAGGTCACACTGGGCGGCATCGCTGCCGATAATCAGGCTGCTTTCCACATAGGCGGACCAGCGGGTTTCTGCAATGCCCCGCCGGGTAGAAAGGTACAGGGTGATCCACCGCCTCGGCAGGCTCTGCTGCACGGGGGCGGCATCGGTCAGCAGGTGTTCGGCTTCGGCCAGCTTTTCCTCAGTGCGCTCCTTGCGGCCGCGCAGCAGGGCTGCCGCGGCCAGCACCACCAACAGCCCGCCCAGAATAATGGCAGGCAGCCGGAATCGTGCCAGATAGAACGCCCTGTCCTTGGGCCAATCCTCCACGGTAAAGCGGTATACGGTGCCGGAATCGCTCACGTTGGCCGCGGTCATGGCGCTGGTCATCTTGTTCAGCTTAATGGTATAGGTTCCTTGGTACAGCGGCTCGGTGTACAGCGAAACACTTCTGCCGTCCGCGCTGGCAAGGGCCTGTTTAACTTTTACATGCCAGCCCCAAATATCCTCGCTCTGAATGCTGTAACAGGTCAGGTCCTCCGCACGGCCCACGGCCTGGTTAAACCGAATGGTCATTGCATAGCGGCCATGCAGCGTCACGCTTTCCACCGCCGGTTTGGCCAGGCGGTGGCCCATATACACGGTAGCGTTGGTTTTCACTGCGCTGCCCAGCTGCGGCACGCTCAGGGTCAGCACATCCAGGCGCTCGCCGTAAAAATTTTCATCCACCGCAGTTTTGATCTCCAGCGCATTGGCAAGGGCCTGCTGTTTTTCAGCCAGGGTATCGGCCAGTTCGCTTTCATGCACCACATCCAGCTTATCGCCGCCCAGGGCCTTGCCCAGCTCGGCAAGGGGGTTGTCATCATCCACCGTCACAAAGATATCCAGCGGCATGTTCAGGCGGCTGGCGGCATCTTTGGCCACAGCGCCCAGCAGAGCTGTGCTGGTGGCGGTATTGCCCGCTTCCGTCAGGGCAAAGATCACCTTGCGCGGCGCAATGCTCTGGTAATTTTCGTTGATATCGTTATACATTATTGTGGCTGCCTGCACCAGGTTGGGCTCGTTCTCTTCCTGGCTTTCCAGCGCGTTCACGGCGTTCACTGCCGCCCTGGTATCAATGGTCGCGGGCAGAACGCAGGCTGCATCCCCGGCCAGGGTATACAGCATAATCTGGTCCTTTGCGCCTTTGGCGCTGATCAACCGCCGCAGCGCAATGCGGTATTCTTTCAGCGTGGTTTCGTCCACACTGTTGTCCACCGCCAGTACATAGCAGATCGGCTCGTTCGCCATGCCGATGTTGCCGGTGGGGATCTTTTCATCCCCCAGGTACAGCTCCACCCCTGCCGCCCGCACAAGGTCCGGGCTGATGGGCTGGCCTTGTGCATCCGTTGCCTGAACAAATACGTCCAACTCCGGCACGTTGACATAGATCTGCTCAATGGAAAATTCCCCGATCGTGGTGCCTAATGCTTTGGGCGCACACAGCAAAGCTGCCATGACTGCAGCAACAGCCATGGCAACCAAAACCTGTGTGAATTTTTTTACCGCAGCAATTTTCACTTACAGGCTCCTATTCTTTAGGCAATACCGCATAATTCTAAGTGCCGATACGGCGAGCGAGGTGCGGCAGATGCCAAGCCAAAAGCGCAGATAATACTGGATGTCTTATCGAGCATTTTGGCAACGCAGATGCCGTGCTGCAGCTGCCGGAGCGGTGCTTAAGCCGCTAGGCGGGAATTGTGCGGTGTTGCCTTTACATTACATTGTTTACAGTTCTGTGTCCAAGGCGCATCTGAAAACAAAGAAAATAACAACGATTTCGCAAGCGCAAGATGGATTCCAAGGGCAATACCGCATAATTCTAAGTGCCGATACGGCGAGCGAGGTGCGGCAGCTGCTAAGCCAAAAGCGCAGATAATACTGGGTGCTGCAAAGGTGAGCGCCGCCAGTGGCGGAAACAGCGAACCGAAGCAGGGGCAGCGGTCGCAGAGTGCGAGGGGCTTTTGCCCCCGAAGCACGATGCGGGTACCGCAACCCGACATTATCGAGCATTTTGGCAACGCAGATGCTGTGCCGCAGCCGCCGGAGCGGTGCTTAAGCCGTAAGGCGGGAATTGTGCGGTGTTGCCCAAGGTTTTTAACGCAAAATCCGGCTGCGTTTGTAGAAATAGGCTACATTCTCGTCTTTTCAGATGTCCTGCAGTCCATGCTGCTCCCGCATGCGGCGCAATGCGCACAGGGCGCGCATTGCCTTTTGGCGGGCAGCGCGCTGTTTGGCGGCTTCCGGCGTTTCGGGCTGGGGCTCTTCCGGCACGGCGGGCGCTTCTTCTTCGGCTTCAGGCTCCTGCGGCTTTTCCCGCGGGGGAAGCGGCATGGCCGGGGCGTCCAGCTCGTCCTCTTCCTCAAAGCTGGGCATTACCGGGGCCATCGGCGTGGCGGAAGGCGGGGTATCGTCCGGGCGCGGGGCATCTGCCGGGCGCACAATGGGCGAAGAGAAGATGGCCCCCGGCACTTCAGTCAGCGCCGGACCGGTCTGGTGGTTGGGGTCCCCGGTGGGATGGTCCGCCTTATCCTCGGTCTTTTCCGGTTCGGGTGTTTCTTCTGTCTTCGGCTGTTCTTCTGTTTCAGCCTCCGGCGCTGCGTTTTCCGGCGTTTCTTCCTCCGGCTGCACGGCTGCGGGCTCTGCCGGGGCGGCAGCTTCTTCCTGTTTTTCCACTTCCTGCGGGGCGGTGCTCTGCTGGCTCAGGGTTTCGGGTTCGTCCTCCTCCCCGGCAGCAGCGGCCTGGGCGCGCAGTTCATCCACCGCGCGGGCCACCGTTTCGGGGCTTAAATCCAGCGCAGCTTCCGGCGTAGGCACGGTGTGCAGCTCCGGCAGCTCGGTTTCCAGCTCGCGGTCCGCGTTATCGGCAGCGCGGGCTTCGGCGGCGGGGTCATTGGCAATGGCTTCGTTTTGCAGGTTCAGCAGCTTGCGGCTCATCAGGCCAAGGTAGTCAATCAGCGCGGCACGCTGGGCCTCCATCTCCCGCACTTCGGCGCGCAGGTTGTTCAGCCGCAGCTGGTGGGCGTTCTGGATCTCATTGGCTTCCGCAGCGGCGGCATCCACCAGCTTTTGTGCCTGGGCTTTGGCCTGGTCGCGGGCCGAAACATCCATCGCCTGGGCTTCGGCCTGGGCGTCCTCCTTGATCTGGTCGGCGCGCACATGGGCGTTGGCCACAATGTCCTCCGCCTTCTGGCGTGCTTCCTGCATGATCTCTTCTTTGCCGTTTTCCAGCGCATTGCGAGCATCGTCCAACTCACGGCCCTTGATGCGCAGGGCGGCTTCGGCCTGGTCGGCACGTTCCTGCAATTTTTCTTTTTCTTTTTGCAGGCTGCCGTTCTTCAGCCGCAGAACGGCCACCTGGTCGTTCAGCGAATGGTTGCGCTCCTGCAGGGCGGAAACCTGGGCGTCCAGGCTTTCTTTCTGGCGTGAGTATGTAGAGCTGCTGCCCGCCAGCGCAGCGTTCTGGCCGGAAAGCCGGTTGTTCTGGGCGGTCAGGGTCTGGCAATGCTGCTGCAATGCAGCGTTTTCCTGTTCGGCCTTGCGGGCCTGGGCTTCGGCCCGGCCAAGGCGCTGTTCATATTCCGTGCAAAGGGCCTGCAGTGCCGCACGCACATCGTCCGGCTCATAGCCGCCAAAGCGTGCTTTACGCATTCCACTCTGCTCCATAAAACGGGTCACATCAATTTTCGGCACGGTATTTTGCCCCCTCCTGCTCCGGGCAGCAACACGGCAAAAGCTTTTTGTGCAGTTTTGCAATCCTGCGCCTGGGCAAACGTACAATATTAAGTAATATTATACCAATTCCCCTTGTGGTGTGCAACTAATTTGTGTGGTGTATGAAAAGTAAAGGAATCGGCTGAATTTCCGCTCTTTCCGCCGCATCTTGGGGTGGGCGGTGTAAAAAATGTAAAAACCGCACCGCTGGTGCAAAATCCGGGCCGGGGGGCTCGTATGATTTAATGGTCAGCCAAATGCTGCAACGGCCCGCGCAGCCCAGCAAGCATTCCCGGCTTGCTATTTTTGTTGCTTTTCACAATTTTTAATTTCACAAATTAGCAGTGCTGCACAAAAAAATGTAGTTCGATTTGTCAATCCTTGTCGCCGCTTTCCCTTGTTTTTGACACATTTGGAGAGTATAATACTTTATCATCGCAAGGGGAATGGTCCCCCTGCGGCGGCCTTTTTTCTTAAAAAGGAGTGTTTTTTGTGATTCGTACATGGTGCAAAGACCATCCCATCCAGTTCATGGCCTGCTACCTGGTTTTTTATCTTGCGTTTTTCAAATTGTTGGAACAGGGCATCCAGGTGCCGGATCTGGTGCTCCACTGCCGGTTGGATGATCTGATTCCGTTCTGCAAATACGCCATCATCCCTTATTACCTGTGGTTCGCCTGGATCCCCTGTACACTGTTCTATTTGTTGTGGTTCAATGACCGGAGGGAATTCTGGCGGCTGTGCCTGCCGCTGTTTACCGGCATGACCCTCTCGCTGCTGTTCTGCGCAATCGTACCCAATGGTACTGACCTGCGTCCCGCTTACATTTACGGCAATGATATCTTTACCCGCACGGTACGCGCTTTGTGGCGCACGGATACGCCCACCAACGTGTTCCCGTCCATCCATGTGTTCAACTCCGTCACGCTGGCGCTGGCTTATCACCACTGCGCACGGCTGCGTGGCCGCAAATGGCTGTGGGTGCGCGTATCTGCCGATCTGCTCTGCGTTTCCATCATTCTTTCCACCATGCTGTTAAAGCAGCATTCGGTGATTGATGTGATGGGCGGCATCATCCTGGCTCTGACGCTGGACGCCGTGGCCGATGCCGTTGCCCTGCGCACAGCGCCCTCGGTTGCTTATCGCCACAACCATCACCATGCGCTGCCCGAACATTCTTAAATGTTTACCGGTTCCTGAAAAGGGGCCGGTTTTTGTTTGCAATCTTTCGGGGGAGAGAATATAATTCCGGCAAGGCCCTGCGTGTGGGACGATGCGGAGCATCGTCCCCTACAAATGTTTTTTAGGGCAATACCGCATAATTCTAAGTGCCGATACGGCGAGCGAGGTGCGGCAGATGCCAAGCCAAAAGCGCAGATAATACTGGATGCTGCAAAGGTGAGCGCCGCCAGTGGCGGAAACAGCGAACCGAAGCAGGAGCAGCGGTCGCAGAGTGTGAGGGGCTTTTGCCCCCGAAGCACGATGCGGGTACCGCAACCCGACATTATCGAGCATTTTGGCAACGCAGATGCCGTGCCGCAGCTGCCGGAGCGGTGCTTAAGCCGTAAGGCGGGAATTGTGCGGTGTTGCCTTAGAATTACCACACTAGTAGGGGCGCACATTGTGCGCCCGCCGCCCTATCATCTGCTCCTCTTGCGGGCAAGCCGCTCACCATCCCCACAAGCTCCCGCCCCTCAAATCACCACACATCTCATCAAAAGCCCCCGTTTCATCTTGCAGTACGCCCCAAAATGTGGTATTCTATCCTCAGCAAAGTTTTACTGTGTCCTAATCATTCAAAATGTTTTTCACTATTTCTACTGATACGGAGGAATATTCATGCAAAGCATTCAGACTGTATCCGAAAATACAATTTATGTCGGCGCAAGTGACCGCCGCCTGGCAAAGTTTGAAAACCTGTTTCCCATTCCGCGCGGCGTCAGCTACAACGCCTATGTGATTCTGGATGAAAAAACCGCCCTGCTGGACACCGCCGATGCCAGCGTTGGCGCACAGTTCCTGGAGAACGTTGCCGCCGCCCTGGATGGCCGCAAGCTGGACTATCTGATCGTGGACCACATGGAGCCGGACCACGCCGCCATGATCGAAGCCGTGCTGGTGCGCTGGCCGGATCTGCGCCTGGTGGTGAACGCCAAAACCCTGCCCATGCTGAAAATGTACTTTCCCACGGACGGCGCCGCCTTTGACGATGCCCTGGTGGTAAAAGAGGGCGACACGCTGGACCTGGGAAAACACAAGCTGACCTTTGTGATGGCCCCCATGGTACACTGGCCGGAAGTGATGATGACCTTTGACACCACTACCGGTACCCTGTTCAGCGCCGATGCTTTTGGCACCTTTGGTGCCCTGGAGGGTGCCCTGTTCGCTGATGAGGTAGACTTTGCCGGCAAATGGCTGGACGATGCCCGCCGCTACTACACCAACATTGTGGGCAAGTACGGCGTGCAGGTGCAGGCTGTGCTGAAAAAGGCCGCCACCCTGCCCATCGAGACCATTGCCCCGCTGCACGGTCCCGTGTGGCGCAAGAACCTGGGCTGGTTCATTGGCAAGTATGACCTGTGGAGCCGCTGCGAACCCGAAGAAAAGGCGGTTGTTGTGCTGTACGGCAGCATGTACGGCAACACCGCAAGCGCCGCCAACGCCCTGGCCGCCAAAGTTGCCGCCAAGGGCGTAAAGGTTGCTGTGCATGACCTTTCCTGCATTGACAACAGCGAAGCCGTTGCCGAGTGCTGGCGCGCATCCACCATTGTGCTGGCCGCCCCCACTTACAACGGCGGCATTTACCTGCCCGCCGCCAACCTGCTGGAGGACCTGAAAGCCCTGAACCTGCACGACCGCACTTTGCCCTGGTGGAAAACGGCAGCTGGGCCCCGATGTCCGCCAAGCTGATGGCCGCCAAAATCGGCGAGCTGAAGAATTGCACCGTGCTGGATGCCAAGGTAACGGTGCGCGGCCGCCTGACCGCCACCCAGGATGCCGAACTGGAAGCCTGCGCCGCCGCGGTTGCCGCCAGCATGTAAAAATTTCGCTATCCCCTGAAACGATCAACCATAAATACAAAAGCCATGCCGCCGTGGGTTTTCCACAAAGCGGCATGGCTTTTGTTGAATGTTGGGTTTGCTTTTTGCTTTTCTTTGCTGGCTTACAGCTGCAATTTCGGGCTGTTCCCGGTGTTTCCGGTCAGGCCATCGGCACGCAGCATGTTTTCCATCACATCAATGTCAGTCGAAACGTCCAGCGCGTCATCCTCAAACAGGCGGTCCAGCTGGGCTTCAAAGGCGGTCACAAGGGTATCCATCACCTGTTCAATGCGCTGTTTGGACTCGCGGATGTTCTCCCCCTCCACGCCCTGGGCATCCAGCTCGGCATACGTTTTGAGCAGCTTCAGGGCCGTGGGCAGATAGTAATCCATGAACTTGCGCATCTGCGGCAGCTTGTCCGGGTTCTGCTTGGCCTGGGCAAAAATTTTGGCGCTGACGGCTTCCAACCGGCTGATCTTATCGGACATTTCCTCGCCGGGGATGGCATCATTCAAGGCCCGCAGCTGGTTCAGAATCTGGGCATAATTGTCCTCCGCCTTTGCTTCTTCCGGCTGGGCTTTTGGGGCTGCCGCGGGGGCAGGCTGCGGAGCGGGCGGTGCGCCGCGTACCACCAGGGTACCGGTGCGCATATCCAGGTAGGCGTTCTCCCCAAACACGCCCTTGTCAATGCAGTTTTCCAGGTGCTTGCAGCACTTGGCGTAATTGCAGGGGATGGCATCCGCGATCTCCTGAATTTTCATGTAGGGGGCGTTGCCAACAATGTTACTGATCTTTTTGCGCATGCGGCGGCCGGTGCGCAGCTTCCACCCGGCAAACAGGAAGCCTGCGCCCGCAAACAACAGGGTCACGCTGCCCGCAAGATCCTGGAACAGCCAGGTCCAGTAACTGCCGCCCTGCGTAAGGGCTTCCGGCAGCCAATACACGGCTTCCGGCAGGTTGGCCACCATGGCAATGGAAAAAATCACGCCCAGAACCGTCAGGGCAATGCTCCAGCCCTCACCTTTATCCTTGCGGCCGCGCTCATTCTGGCGGGCGGTCTGCTCCGGGTCATACGCCTGTGCGCGGTCCGCGTTCTGGTAGATCTCGACCCGCTTCTCGGCTTTGTGCGCGGCTTCTTCCGCTCTCTGCACCACGCGCTGGGCATCCCGGCGCATCTTTTCCGCTTTCTGCGGGTCCGCATAGATGGGGCGGACGGTGTACGGCTGGCCGGTCTGCCGGTTGTTCTGGCTCCAGCTCTGCGGCGCAGAGATTTTGCCCATTCGCAGCAGATGGTTGATGATCATCATTGCAACGCCAATCGGCCACGCCGCAAAGCAGAATGTGATTACGATCACCCACCAGGGGATTTGGAACACACCATCCCCTTTGTGGTATTCCTGGCTGGCGTCTTGCCGGGGGCCGCCGGGCTGGTCATACAGCGGCTGCTGCCGCGCACGGTCCTGGTCTTCGTTATAGGGGTTCGGGTTATACGGGTTTGGCATTCCTTTTCCTCACATATCTTGGGCAACACCGCACAATTCCCGCCTTGCGGCTTAAGCACCGCTCCGGCAGCTGCGGCACGGCATCTGCGTTGCCAAAATGCTCGATAATACACAAAGTATTATCTGCGCTTTTGGCTTGGCATCTGCCGCACCTCGCTCGCCGTATCGGCACTTAGAATTATGCGGTATTGCCCTTGTTTACGGCAGGTCCGCAATCAGCTGCCGCAGTTCGTCCGAAAGATAATAGGTGCTGCCCTGCTGGTAGGGGTTGTTTTTGTTGTACGGCACATGGGTGCACAGGTAGTCCACCCAGTGGGAGTACCCGGCAACCGTCAGGTGGATGCCGTCATTCTGGGCATAATCCGCCGTCAGGTAGCCATCCTCCCCGGTAAAGGCTTCGGTCAGGTTCAGGTAATAGAACCCGCGCTCCTTGCACATTTCTTTGATTTTATCGTTCATGCTGCCCACGCGCTCGGGGGTCAGGCCGGGGGCCTGGTCCAGTGCTTCGGGCCGCACGTTCAAAATGGACTGCACAAAGATCATGCTGTTGGGCAGCGTGCTTTGCAATTCATCCAGCAGTTTGCCGTAATACGCCAAAAAGCCTTCATCATTGCCCAATCCCGCCAGTGCGTTGGTGCCGATCAGCAGGTACAGCTTGGCGGGCTGCTGCTCGGCCAGGATATCCAGCGGAACCTGCTCGGCATCGTCCTCGTTGGTGTTTTTCAGTGCGGTGCGGTTCACGATCTGGTTGGGGCTGGTGCCTTCATACCCCAGCACCAGCGCACCACCCACGTTAATGTCATAATACGCAATGCCTGCGGTCAAAGAATCACCCAAAAATGCCGCATCGGAAAACCAATCGGTGCTCACCCGGCCAAACTCCGGCACCATGTCGGGGGCCTGCGGGGCGGCGGTGTAAGTATAGGTTTCGGCCTGCTGCACCGGGCCAATGGTTCCCCAGTCAATGCTTGGGCCGCCGTTGCCGGAGCCATCGCTGTCGGCATAGGGCACGGGGGCCACCAGCCGCCCGGCCTGGGCGGTCTGCTCTGTGCCAACCGGCACATTTTCCACAGCTTTGTTGCTTGGCAGCAGCAGGGTAATCACCCCGGCCAACAGCAGAATGCCTGCCGCTGTGCCCGCAAGGATCACCCGCCGGTCCGGCAGGCGCGGTTTGCAACATAGGCGGGGATGCGGCGCGCTGCCCCGGTTGGGCTGCTGCGCATGATAGGACGACCGCTGCTGCGGGCGGGGTGCTGCTACCGGTGCACGGGCTGCGGCTGGGCCGCCGGGCGTTCCGCTGTACGGCGGCGCGGCGGCGGCGGCTCCGGTGGCTGCTGCGCCGGGCGGGTGGGCCGCTGCGGGGGGCGCTGTGCCCCAAGGCCCGCCGGATCCACCCCGCGCCGTACCTTGCCGCTGCCGGGCGCGTTCACTTTCCTGGGCATTCTGTTCTGCTGCGGCTGGCTGCTCTGGTAGCCGCCGTATCCGCCTTCTCGGTTTGGCATTGCCGTACACCTCCCTGCTGGCTTTTGCCGTATCCATAAAAATAAAGCTTTGGTGTTTATTGTAGCATATTTTTGCCGCCAAGAACAGGTCCTGACCATAATTTCCCGCGCAATACAGCGCAAAGCCCGCACAGCAGCTTGCTTTGCCGTGCGGGCTTTTGTCTGTTGCAAATGATTACGGCTGCACAAATACCTGGGCTGTGCTGCTGCACGCAGCCTGCGCGGTTCCGCTTGGGCCGGAACCTGCCGCATCCTGTACCGCCGTCAGGGTCAGTGTCACCGTATATTGGGTATCGCTTTGGGGGCAGATTTGCGGCAGCGGCGCATCCCACCGCCCGGCGCCAACGGGCTGCCCGGCCCCCACGCGGAAGCACCCCATCACCTGGCCATTGACATCCGTTACCGTATAGGCTGCGTTGCACCACGCATTGTTTGTGCCGTCCGGCAGGGCGCTGCTATCCCCGTGCGGCGGGCGCAGCATGTAGCCAAAGTTCACTGCCTGCCCGTCCTGTATCGTTTGGTCTACCGGGAAGCACGGTGCATTCAGCGGCAGGTCCATCCCAACCGCCGGGTATCGCACCATATAATCGGTTTCATGTACGGTTTGCAGAACCCCTCCTTCCCCCACCGGAATGCCCTGCCCGCCAAAGCTGCTGCCGCGCGCTGGCTGCAGCCCGGCAAGCTGGACCACCAGCTTTTTGCCTGTTGTAAAATCAAACCCGGAAGCCGTCAACACCCCGTTATCCAGCGCCGCAGCCACTTTGGGGCAGTTCTGCATCGTCTGGCTCCACCCCTGCGGGGTCTTGTCCACCGCCCAGTATTGCAGCCGCGCACTGCCGGCATCCAGCTCCGATGCCAGGGTATAGCGGATCACCGCGTCTGCCCCGCCCGCTTCGCTGCTGGTTTCCAGGCGCAGGGTGTAGCTGCCCGCGGCATCGTCCCAGGTTGTGCTGGCATCCAGCTGCCAGCCGGTCTCTTTTTGCTGCGTGTTCTCCTCTACCGGGGTGATGGACGGCAGTTTCATCTGCTGCAAAACGGTATCCAGCCCCTGCCGCAGCGTTGCGGGGAGCTCTGCCCGCAGTTCCACCCGGCGCTGATCCGAAAAGCAGTCCAGATAGGTTTGCAGTGTTTCGCGGTCTTTCGCTGCCAGAACCGACCGGTAAAAGCTTTCCGCCTCCGCCGCCAGCCCGGTTTCCTCTGCCTGAACCGGGGCTGCTGCCCCCAGCAGAAGCATCACCACCAGCGCCAGACTGATCCCCGCCCGCTTCATTGACTCTTATCTCCGGGCTGTTCTATTTCCGTTCCGGGCGGTGCGCCCAAGGCAGCCTGATCCAGCAGTCCCTCATTGCCCCGTAAGCTGCCCGGCTCCACCGCCAGCGTTACCCGGTGCGGCGTACCACCCGCCTGCAGGCCGGTACCAGCCGCCCACGGTTGTTCCTTCAAATCCAGCTGCTGCATCACCGCCCAGCCTGCCGCCTGGGTCACCGCCCCGGCTGCGCAGCGCAGCCACGCCGTAAACAGCGCGCCCATCAGGCAGCACGCCGCCAATACCATCGAAGCTGCTCCCACAGCAAAACGTACACGCTCTTTCATTGTGTCAGCCTCCTTCCCATTCCGCCCACAGCGGAAGCCCCGCACAGCCCGCCTTATCCGCCTGCGGGGATCACCCTCTCTGTTCAAGCCCAATGCCTGTCCGCGCTGCATGGCTGGCGGCTATTATGGATTCTCTCTCCACCATGCCCCGCCGGGTTCTGTTCCTGCTTTGACGCCCCTGCTCCTGCCTGCCGCCAATGGCGGATATGTACGTTGGTACCACCCGGCAGTGCGTCCCTGCTGTCCCTTTGCCCGGCTGGCGGCTTGTATCGCCGCACCATGCTGTGAATAGCTCCGCCGCCCTGGCCAAAGGCAGCGGCTGCTGTTCTCTTTGCGTGTTATGATGATACCACCCCACCCGCGCATAAAATGCAAAACCCTGTCAGCCCCCGAAAAAACTTCCCGACAGGTTTTTAAAAAATTTTGATTTTTTTTGAAATTTATGCTTGACATTCTCTTGCCCAGTTGCTATACTATAAAAGCTGAATCAAGCAAGCGTGCTTACAGCGCAAAATAAATATTGCCCCATAGCTCAGTTGGTTAGACCCGCTGATGTGGGGTTAAGCTCCAGAGTCAGTTCCTTAACATCGTTGGCTAGATGCCGTTTTTGGCATAGCTACGAAAATATTGCCCCATAGCTCAGTTGGTTAGAGCACCTGACTGTTAATCAGGGTGTCGTCCGTTCAAGTCGGACTGGGGCAGCCAAATAGCGATAGAGTGTAACGCTCTATCGCTTTTCTTTTGTGCTGATTTACTTGTCGATTTCCATAGCTTCGTTGGCCTGCCGATTTTGGCAGGCCAACTGCTGTTCATCATGTATTTTACGCGAAAAATCTTGAAAATCACCTCGCGTCATGCGCTGATCGGTTCGGCTTTCCGCTTGCGGCCATTCTTCGCGGTTTGGCTGGCCTTGGCAGTCTTGCCTGCCTTTGGGCGAACCTTCGGCGGCAGTGTAATGCCGACCGCGGTGATCCCCTGCTTGCCCTTGACGTTCACGCTGTCGATGAACTGCTCGTAGTTCCAGTCCACCTCAAAGTGCAAATTGTACCCGCGATCCAGTTCAATGCGCTTGAAAAGCTGTGCAATGATGATCCGTTTCCGCGCCAAGCTCGCCATGCCAAACTCCATGCTCCAGCCTAAGAAGCGGTCGTAGTAGGTTTGTACGCCGTCGGCAATTTTCTTCTGGTCGGCCAGCTTTTGTTCCAGTTCGGCAGCGGTGTGGTTCAAGGCTTTGTGCTTCTGCGCGGCCTGTTCAATCAGCTTGCTCAGCATCTCGGCGGTGAACTGACTCTGTCCCATCAGGCAGCGGGAAACCTCCATTTCCAGTGCTTCCTGTGCTTTGGCGGCCTCGTCTGCCTGTTTGCGGGTGTCCGCCAACTGACGCTCCAAGTCTTTTACCTCGGCCAATACCCGCTTTTCGATGGATTCGTCCTTGGGGGTGTCCTGGATCGTGTTCAGCAGCATCCCTGTCACCCGCAGCACCAGATCATCCACGCGCTTGGCAACATAGGCTTTCTGCCCGCTGCACGCAATGCGGTGGTTCGCGCCCATGTAGCAGATGTACTCGGCATAGGGGCGCTTTGCCCCCTCTCCGGGGCTGCTGGACGTCATACGGCTGCCGCAGGCGGCGCAGTAGAGATTCCCGCCGAGCAGCACACCACTGCAATTTTGGCGCGGGATATTGCGCCACGCGGCGTTCTGCGTCTTGCGCTGTTCGGTAATCTCCTGTGCGGCGTTGAACAGGGCTTCGTCAATGATCTGCAGTTCGGGCAGGTGCGGTGAAGTAATGTCCTGGGTGATGAGATAGCCCAAATACTGGCGGTCGCGCAGGATTTTGTTTATGGTGGAGACATTGAATTGTGCCCCATGATGGGTGCGCACCCCGCGCGCCGAAAGTTCTGTTGCCAAAATAAATGAACCCGCTCCCTCGTACACTGTGCGCTCAAAAATCTCTTTCACCACGGCAGCTTCTTCAGGGCAAATCTCCAAGTCTTTTACCGGCTTGTCCTTTTTGTTTCGGCGGCCCTTTTCCACGGCGCGGTAGCCATATCGCGGCGTGCCGCCCGTGTACAGCCCCTCTCGCCGCGCATCTGGTCAAGGCGGGTTTTGATGCGCATGGATGTTTTGCGCGACTCGCCCTCGCTCTGCCAGTAACGAATGTAATTGATGAGCGAATCAGTATGGCTTTCAAACTTCTGCTCACCCTCTTTACACTGAAAATGCGGATGCCCTGCTTGGCGAACCATTCGACTACAAACGGCGTTTCATCGTCGCGCCGGCCAAGGCGGTCGAACATGAATACGAGCAGCACGTCAAAGCGTTGGTTCATGGCGTCCTCGCGCAGCTCTTGGATGGCATCTCGATCATCGGCGGAAATCTTAAAGCCCGAAACTCCCTTTTCGCACAGTTCCTTGATGATATTCCACCCCTGCTGCTCGGCAAATTTGCGGCATTCGATGCGCTGCATGGGGATATCGTCATGGTCTACCTGTCCCTTGGTGGACACGCGATATAGGCATTCCACTCTTGTCATTTTGCTTCACCTCCTACGGTCTACCACCCAACATATCATGAATCACTCTGTTTATCTATCACCAAACGCAACAAAAAAATTCGGCATCTTATTGCCACTTTTTGACCCGCTCCGTGTAGGCTTCAGATAGTAAGTTTACCAGTTTGGTGCGGGTGTTTTCTGTGCTTTTCCCTGTGAATGTCAGCGTGACGATGCTTTCTCCGATATGCAGTTTGACGGTGTTTTTACAAGCGCCGATAGGACAAGTCGGATCATTCAAACGATCCATGGCACATCCCGCCCCTTTCTGGCTGCACGCTCAAGGAGTTTTTGCTCAATGTGCAGGTCATAATGTAAGGAATAGCGAATGTCACAGGCCGTGGTAATGATTTTGGCGTTGTGATCCTGCATCCAGCAGAACAACAGATACAACCAAAAGGGGCTGCTATGCAGGCGGGAGAGGTCTTGGACATACAGCACGTTGGCCTCATCCTTGCGAATCACTTTCAGCAAGCGAAGCAAACCGGGCTTTCGCAGACTGCTGCCGGGGCGATGCTCTATCGCGGCATCGACCACGATGCAGCCGTCCTCTCTTGCAGCGGCCAGAACGGAATTGTACTGGTTTTCCAGCACGCCGACGTGCCGGTCTGCCGTGCGGGCGTAGACCACAGCGCGGTTCGGGGTGACAGGCAGAGGCGGAACTTTCATACAGCGCAGCGGAATCGGCTGCGGTTTCGCTGCCGGCAGCGCGGGCAGTGTACAAAACAAGTTAAACATCGAAGCCCTCCCAATCATCCATGTTGATCGAATCGTAGTTCGGCAGCACCATCCAGTGTCGGCCGTTTGGTTCCAGCCAGTGGCCGCTTTTGGCACAAAAGGTGTGTACGCCGGAGCGCAGCAGTGTGGAGATCAAGCCTTCGATCTCCGCCTGACTGCAAAACAGATGTTCGGCGTCCACGATCAGCAGCACATCAAACTCTCCGTCGGCGGCGCTGCGCAAAAGCTCCTGCATACCGGGACGCAGGGCAAGCGAAGCGGTTTCGGTACCGGCCTCGGCAAACACGGCCTCGCAGCAATACCAGCGCAGCCTGCGCGCCGCGCGCAAACATAAGAGCTGCTGCTGACGCATGGTTAAATCGGCGTTTTTGGTTTCCTGGATAAAATAAACAGCCCGCATAATCATTACCTCCGATGTTTGGGCAAAATAAAAGCGGCCCCTTGCAATTTCAATGCTGAATCGAAATTGCAAGGGGCCGTTTCAGGCAAAAAAATATTCCGCGCCTTTCACAGCGCGGATAAAGTGCTCGACATCCTTGATGTCTTGGGTCATATTCATCTTGGGCAAAGCGTCCAGTGCAGCCCTGTGGTACCGCCCTCCGGGTGCAGCACGCGGGTCCAAAATGGCAACGGTGCAAGTATCGGTTTCAGTGCGGATGGCGCGGCCAAAGCCCTGCCGCAGCTTTTTCTGCATGGTCGGGATGACCTCGGCCTGGATATAGCTGTGCAGGTCGGGATACTTGGCCTTTTCCGCGTCGCTGACAGGGTCCGGCACAGGAAACGGAAGGCGGGCGATGATCAGCAGAGACACTCGGTCGCCCGGAAAGTCCACGCCCTCCCAACACGGCCCAGCTGCGAACAAAACAGCGTTCGGCAGCTGTTTGAATGCCTGCACGAACAACTGCCCGTTGCGGCGGGCGGTCAGCAGTGGATACGCAAGCAGCCCCTGCAACCTCTGCTGCACGCGGCCCACCTGGTCGTAGGACGTGAACAGCATCAGCGCGTGACCGTGACACACTTGCACCAGCTGTTCAATTTCCTGACTTAACCACTCTACCTCGTCAAGCGGCGTACTGGTGCGTTTTGGAAAATATAAAATACAGTTGCGCTTGTAGTCAAACGGCGATTCAGCGCGGAAAGTTTGCGGGTTGTTCAGCCCTATACGCTGCACAGTATGTGTAAAATTCCCACCAGCGGACAGTGTGCCGGAGGTGAGGATGGCCGCTTGCCGAACACTCCACAGGGCTTTGTCCAGCCGGGCAGGCAGGTCACGACAGTCGGCGCAAAGGGTTGGTTTTCCGTCTGAATCGTATTGAACATACAGAATATAATCCGATTTTTGCTCGATGAAAAGCTGTAAAATGTCGGCGCTTTCTCTCAGCCGGTGCAGCAGCCATGCGGGCAGCGGCTTGGCAGTACGGGTCACCGCTGCCTGCCGGAAAGCTGCCTGTGCGGACAAAAGTGCAGCATTTTGCACATTGCTCGGACAAAAGGCGACTGCTGCATTTACTATTTCATCTGCGCAAAACGCTGCTTGCAGTGCCGTTAATCGCTCCCGTAGCTGCTGTGCCGTGTGAGTGCAGTGGCTCTTTTCCAGCAGGCGGCACAAATTTTCGCCGTCCTGCACAGAAAAGCGCCTGCCGTACATCTGCGCCGCCGCTTCAGGCAGTTTGTGGGCCTCGTCAATGACGAGCGCCTGATAGTTTTTGAGCAGCCGCGGCCATTTCTCCTGCCTGTGCGTGGCGTCTGCCAACAGAAAATTGTGGTTACAAATTTGGATGGTAACGCGCCGTCCGTTGGCTTCTTCCAAATATTTTCGGTAGCGGCAGCTTCGCCGCGCCGAGCAGCTTTTTGGGCAATGCTCCGGCACACAAATCAGGCGGCGGTCAAAATTGGAAAGCCCCTCGGCCTGATCCAGATCCAAATTGCGGCTTACATTATATAGAGAGCGCATTTCGGCATCGTGCCCTTGGCCGCGCTGTTTAACCTGTGTTTTTCGCAGCTGCAAGCGCAGGTCGCAGGCAAAACGCTCCTTGCCTTTGCGCACCACCGCACAGATCGGTGCTTGAATGATATGCTCCTGCAGCAAAACCTGCGACAGAAACGGCAGATATTCCCGCAGGATGGCTTCCTGCAGGGTCACGCTGCTGGTGGAGATCACGACCGGCTCGACCAATGCCGCGGGACGCTGCTGCTGCCAGAGCACACAGGCCACCAGATAGGCCAGCGTTTTGCCGATGCCGACCCCGGCCTCACAGAGCAAAACTTCCTTGTTGAACAGGGCATCCAGCATGGCGTGACAGAGGGCGATCTGCCCCTCGCGCACGGCCATGCCGTGGGCGGGCAGCAGGTTGCGGAAAATATGCTCCGCCTGCCTGTGCGCCCGCTCGTACCCGCTTTCGTGGTTCATCTTTTGCTTCTTTCCCCGTTGATGACAAACTAATACGGCGCAGTTTTCGCTGCGCCGCACGGATTTGGCATCAACGGTATGGTTGATTTTGTCGCGCTTTATTTGCCGCTCGCACCCCAAGCGCCGGGAACACGACAGGCGGGCTGCTGACAAACAGCCGCTCGCCGGCATTGCCAAGGTCTAACATTGCAACCAAGGCTCGGCCGCCCCGTCTGATGTGCGGGGCAACAGGCGTATCATTATGACTCCATCCAAGGTCGTGGCGAAACAGCGGATCATGGCTGCTTTTGGGGCAAGCGGAATCGCTCGGTACAAGGCAACTGCCCTGTGCGTCATGGCGCGCTTTCCTGTGTCGCTCACTTGGGCGGGAACGTACCTGTCGTGCTGAATATTCGATTGTCAAAGTCCCTGCGGCGGCCTGCCGCTACTTTCGAGCAAAGGTTTGGAGTATTTCCTGCAGCGGAACAACATCCTCTGCCGCTGCCGATGAAATTGCGTGCTGCAAAGCACGTTCCTGCAAGGGTGTCATATAGATCCGGTAGGGCTGCCAGTTCTGTTCAAAATACACTCCGCCGCCATACCGCCCGTATGCGGTCTCCAGTGGATAGTATCGGGCCAGATATGTAATATCTCGCTGGATCGTGTTGATGGAAACATCAAATTCTCCGGCAAGCTGACGCATTGTCGCATAACCGTTCAAGCTCAAATACTCAATCAGTCCTCTGCGCCGTGCGTCCGAATCTAAGCCCAATTCCTATCCCCCTTTCCTTTGCTCTGGGCATATCATAACAGGTAACTATACCAGCCCTTGGGGTGGTTAAAAAATATTTTCGTACATTTGTTGCTTGGTTTTTATGAAAGCGCGCGGATATTGCACTTTCGTGTTCCGTTTCGACCTCCGGTAGCACGCAAAAAGCCCTCATGCCAAAGGCATGAAGGCTTTTACAAGATTTTATTCCAAGGCATGGTCAACAATAGATTTTTCCAAAGCAAGTGGAATGGCACAAAAAGCGGCTAATGCTCAGTTCAAAAGCGCCTGCCGCTTTGTTGCTGCGTTGGCGGCGGCCCCGGTTGGTTTGTGCGTTGGGTGGGCTGACCGACCACAACTTCGGGTTGAGGTTACTTGTTAGGGGCCTTAGTCCTGTCCGCCGCAGGCTTTTTCTCCGGGCGGCGGGGCTGGTAAAACCATGTGTGGGGACATTCAGGACCGCCCTCCATGGCGCTTTGCAGCGTGTGCTGTACAATCTTTTTAGCAGTGGCATCGCAAAGGGTATCGAGTTTTTTCATGGTGTTCCTCCCATCATTGAATCACGGTTATTCCAAGCCCCATCCGTGCAAAAAGCACACATAGGGCAACGACACAAGCAGACGCAGAAAGGACGCCAAATGCCTGCGGCTGCACAAAAAACGCCATGCTGGAGATGACGGCATACACAGCCAAGCGTTTTTGCATACCGGTACACAATGCCTGCATTTCATTGCTGTCGAAATGAATGTTGATATCATTGACCGGTGCAGCAAGGCGAAGCATAAGCAATGAAAGAATAAGCAGCAGCGCGGCAACCGCAGGCGTCGCTTTTTCGCACGTCCAAAGTGCGGCCAGTTCACAGCACAGCGAGGAAAGCATACAGCCCAAGAACGTATGCAAGTGTAACCCGTTTGCCTTGCGGCGCAAGAACACAACGCCCCAATTCAGCAGTAAAACTTTCCACAGCGGCGCAATCAGGCAGCCGAGCGTAATCAGCACGGAAAAGCAAAGCAGCTGTTCGAGCTTGCACTCCACAAGGTAAGCGCACCACTCCGATTGTTCCGGCGAAATCAGCCTTCGGCGCAGCAGCTTTTCTGTCAGTTTGGCGGCCAGTTTTTGCATAGGATCATTTCCTTTCGGCTATAACACAGAAATACGCCAAAATTCGCCAAAGTTCAACTTTCATGTAGCGAAAAACGAGTTTTTGGTAGCAGAAGGCAAGTCGTTTTCCATCTCTATCGTAAAGGCAAAATAACCGTCCTCATAGGCCATATCGTAGAATGAATCATACTTTTTCAGTGCGGTTTTGACATTTTGAAGCCCAAACCCATGCAGGTCGGGCGGCTTTTTGGTCGTGGCAATGTAACCGTTTACGATTTCCACTGGCGGGGATGTATTGCGGAAAGACAGAAACAGCGTCCCCTCCAATAAAAGCTGGGCATAGATTTCCCTTTCGCCTGCAGGCAGCTTGAGGCACGCCTCAATGGCATTGTCCAACAAGTTGCCGATGATAATCACCAAATCCATGGGAGCGACTTTTGTGCCTGAAAGGTCGTTGACCTTAAAACGAATATCGATGTTGTTCTTTTTAGCCACCTGCGCTTTTTGATTCAGCAGTGCATCGATTGTAGAGTTATGTGTATTGGCGATCAGGATTCGGTCGGTTTGGTGCTCCCGCAGCGTTGCTATATAATCCTGCGCGTCTTTGATCTGCCTGTTTTCCAGATATGAGGAAAGCGTTGCAAGATGCGCATTAAAATCATGCGTCAGTTTTCTTTGCGCTGCATAAGAGGCACTCAAAGCCTCAATGCTTTCCGCCTGCGTGCGTGCCCGTGCGGTGAGCGTCAGATTTTCCCCTTTGAGCCGTTCATCCTTTTCATTCCAGACAATCAGCACAAACGTCATTACATCGGAAAACAGCAATACAGCCGCAAAATAAAGCAAGAAAGCGCCGTTAATTTCGCCCTGATAATATCCGTTTTGCAATCGACCGGTCATTACAATCGAAACCAATGATATTATGGCCGGAATTGTAAATCTGTTTTGTGAACCATGGCTCTGAGGCTGATAGGGATGTGCTTTGCTAATGATAGCGCATCCACAAAGAATCAGCAGTTCATTGATCCAAATCAGCCAACCTCTTTCATGGTATTCAACCGCCAATCGGATTGCATCGTCCTGGAATATAAGTATTGCACCGACAACAAGGTTTTCAATACAGCAAGCCCACGAATAGAAAATGACCGTAACAGAAAGATATATCACTGGCCTTTCCCGAAACAAAAGAGCGTATAGCAGGGCATATCTTATTACGTTATACAGCGTCTGACGCCCCACACCGTCGCCTACGGCCCCACAAACGGAAAAAAACTCGTTTGCCAAAAAACCGTTGCCTTCCATCAAAACACAGTACGCTGCAAAGCAAAGCCAGAACTTCCATCCCTCCAACCGGCGCGGCGAAAACGCACCGTACAGAAGAATCGCGCCCAAAAACGCAATAGCAGAAACAATCGCTACCGCAAGATGTTCGATCATTGCCGGTTCCTCCAACGCAGATATTTGGCCTTGATGCTCGAATACATTTTCTGGCTGACCGGCAATTCCGTTCCGTTTGTCAGAATCACCTTGTCATAATTCAGCTTTTGGATGTGCGCCATATTGACAAGATAACTGCGCTGTACCCGCAAAAAGCCGACTGGGGCCAGCTGCTTTTCGGTGTCCTCCATGCTGGCGTAAAAGTACCCGCGCGACCGCGTATCCGTCAGCGTAAACAGGCGCATCACGCGCTGCCGGCTTTCCATGTACAGAATATCCTGATATTTAATGTGGAATTGCTCACCGTTTTCGTTGAATGTCATTTCATCGGCGGAATGCTGTAATTCTTCCAATGCCTTTTGGTAATAGCCTGGCAGCTTTTCTTCCAGCTCACTTTTCAGCAAATAGCGAAAGGCCTGCACCTCGTACCCCTCCAGCGAATATTGCACATAGTTGGTGACGAAAATCAGAATCGTATCAAGGTTCATACTGCGGATATGGTGCGCCAGCTCCAGCCCGCTGTATGCGCCCATATCGATATCCAAAAACGCAATATCGAACTGTCCCAATGCTTTGTCCGTCAAAGCAATAGGGTCGCAGCAGGTCGTTACAGCAGCGCTGCACCCGTCAACCGGCTGACTTTTACGCACCAGATCGGCCATTTTCTTGCAAAAGGCTGCGTCGTCATCGCAAACCAACACCTTGATTCCTGTCGGCATAGTCGTCGCCCCTTTCGGATGGAGTAGAATGTCCTGATTTTTTTTTCAAACATAATGCCGCACCCCCAAAATGTCAAGTGATTTTGCTGCTAAACGCCAAAATTACACCATAAGCGTATTGTGTACGAGAATAATACACTATTGGCGCATAGTCAAGTGGTAAAGATAAACTTACAAGGCTAAAGTGGGCGGTAGTGAACAATGGCACATCGGTATATCGGCAAAAATATTTATGAGCTGCGCAAAAAGCGGGGCTGGTCGCAGAGCGATCTGGCGCACAAGCTGGATAAAAAGGCTTCAACAATTAGCAGCTATGAGACCGACAGCAAAAACACCATCGGTTGATACGATCATTGCTATGTCGGAGCTGTTCGGCGTGTCCATCGACGAGCTGATTTATGGCGAGAACGCGGAAGCGCTTTCGATAAGACATCTGGCAGCGAACGGAGCAAAAGTGCGCTGTTGCGGACTTATTGCAGGGGTTAACACTGTACAACAACAGCAATGACAAAGACGGGTTTGCGCGGGCACGTTTGCTTTTTGCAGGTCATAAAAGCGAAGGGATTGTAATTGGTAAAACTAGCCTTTTGCTACATAACACTCTTGAAATACTGCCGAAACGTGGCGAATGTGAAAGCTTTGTGGTATGGTGAAGTTGTTCCAAAGAACTACCCCACATCCAAGGCTCAGGCATCGGCGCGCAGATGCTGAACATATCCGCCCCGCAGCCAACCCGATACAACTCGGATACCACAAAACACTACAGTTAAGGAGGATTTCCATGAAAACCAAAAAGCGTTTTTTCACTCTGATGCTGGCGCTTGCGTTGGCCGTCTGCATGGCGGTTCCTGCGTTTGCTAGTAATGAGGATTCGAACTTTATGATTCCTATTGCAAGCAACTATACATGGGGCGCCAATGAGGTCAGCGTTCGCAAAAAGGACAATTCGACCAGTGCCTATGTCAACTACAATATCCCGACCAGCCCCAATCGGATTGTTGTCCGTATTGACGGCGCATCCGGCAGCGCTGGTCCTTGGTATGACTGTACCAGCGCGATTTATGGTACCTCAACATCTCGGCGCGTTGCGGCGGTAACCTTTGGGCAGAAGGGTTATGTCCGTCAGGATGTGTATGAACGGTTCGGCTCTAATGCCTGGGCCCGTATCATGGCGCGTAGTGCGGATGGGAGTTCTGGCAGGGCCAACGGCAGGTGGAGCCCCGACAGTGTTTGGGAAAGTGGTTGCATCGAATTTAATAACTAATCACTTTTTTCTATGTCCCCTGCCGAGAAGCCATACATAAATGATACTCTTCGACAAAACCATCAGGTGGGTCGGCAGGGATTTGCTGCATATGCAAATTCCTGCCGACTTCATAAGTTGGAGGAATTGCAGCATGAGAAAAAGTACAAAGTGGTTTGTCTATGGTATCGCC
>VOFJ01002715.1_pt1 | contig 63574 bp, 84 predicted proteins | sample 5384081 | NCBI WGS metagenome assembly VOFJ01 (sample SAMN12384729, study PRJNA508395) | human gut metagenome | isolation source: healthy gut I | host: Homo sapiens | reverse complement strand
TCCGCTCGAAAGATCTGTTTAATTCACCGGTATATTACCTCAAACAGAATGATGTGGTGTATGTACAGCCCAACAAGGTGCGTGCCGGACAAAGCACCATTAATGAGAACAGTGTGAAATCGGTATCGTTGTGGGATCAGTATCGGTTCGTTCCTATCCTCGCTGGGTGTTTTGTTGTTCAAATAATGTTGTTAGATATTATTTCATAAGCTATTAAAGAGAGCCAAAATGATAAAGAATAGAACGAACGCAGGCAAACCTGCCGATAACTTTATACGGATATACAAGATTTATGGGGGTATGTTTATCCCGAAATGGTATTGGTTTGCCCTTTCCTTATTCGTTGCGTTGGCAACGGCATCATTATATTTGTTGAGTACCCCTAATATCTATACCCGGACGGCTGTCATTTTGATTAAGGATGACTCTAAGAACAATTCTTCTCGGCAAGTGCCATGAATGAGTTTGCAGATATGGGCATTTTAAATCAAACACCAATATCAACAACGAACTGCTCACCTTGAAATCCCCTACGCTGATGACAGAGGTGGTGAAGCGTTTGGGGCTAAATGAGATATATACTATTTCGTAGAGGCTTGAAAAGAATAGAACTGTATAAATCAAGCCCGATATTGGTGACTTACCTTGTTGATAATAAAAAAAATGTAAGTTTTGATATAGAAGTTGACACGCAAAACAAGTTTTATCTTTCAAACTTTATCGTTGCAGGAAAAGAAACAGGGGAACGGTTTGAAGGAAATATCGGAGACTCCATTCAAACATCTGCAGGGACATTGGCTATCAGCTTAACCTCTCAATATGAGAATTCTTTTTACAGGTAGCACTATTCAATATAGTAAAGAACCGGCTGATGCGGTGGCTGATAGTTATACGCAAAAATTGAGAGCTGACTTAGGCAATGAAAATGCCACCATTATTAATTTGAGCATCGATGATGCTTCCGTACAAAAAGGCAGAAGATATATTAAATACACTGATTGAGGTTTATAACGAAAAAAATGGATCCAGGACAAGAACCAGATAGCTGTAAAAGTACCTCACGGTTTATCGGTGAACGTTTGGGCGTGATTGAAAACAGAATTGGGTCATGTGGATGAGAATATCTCCAACTACAAGAGTGAACATCTTTTACCTGATGTTCAAGCGGCCTCCAGTCTGTATATGAGCCAGTCGGCTGAGAATAAAAAAGAAATTCAGACACTCACCAACCAGCTTACCACGGCCCAGTATATTCGTCGCGAACTGAACAGCAAGGATATGAACCAGCCATTGCCGACCAACTCCGGTATAGCTAACGTAAATATCGAAAGTCAAATTGGTGAATACAACAAGATGGTGTTGGATCGTAACCGGTTGATAGCTAACAGTAGTGAGAAGAACCCATTGGTGAAAGATTTAGGGAACTCAATGCAGAGTATGAAACGTACGATTCTTCAATCGGTTGATAATCTGATTGTATCGTTGAATACCCAGATACGCAGTATTCGCCAACAGGAAGCAACTACAACTCAACAGTTAGCTTCTAATCCGAGTCAGGCCAAATACTTGTTATCGGTAGAACGCCAACAAAAAGTAAAGGAAGAGTTGTACCTGTATCTGCTCCAGAAACGTGAAGAGAACGAACTGTCACAAGCATTTACCGCTTATAATACGCGAATGATTACAGCTCCACGTGGCAGTGCCTTACCAACGGCACCGAATAAGAAAAACATTTTGTTGGTGGCTCTTGTTCTCGGACTTTTAGTACCGGCTGTGATTATCTTTTTATGCAAGAGAATATGAACACCAAAGTTCGGGGTAAAAAGATTTGGAAAACCTGAGTGTGCCCTGTTTAGGTGAAATACCGTTATATCTCAGTAACAAGAAAAAAAAATAACAAATCTCCGGAACATGTGATTGTGGTGGAAGAGAGTAACCGAAACATTATCAACGAAGCTTTTCGTGTGCTCCGCTCCAACGTGGACTTTATAAAAAAAACAAGAACACCCAGCAGAAGGTATTTGTAGTAACCTCCTTTAATCCGGGTAGCGGAAAGAGTTTCTTGTCCATGAACATCGCCATGAGTTTTGCCATTAAAGGGAAAAAAGTGTTGGTGATAGACGGGGATTTGCGACATGGAACAGTTTCGGCTTATGTCGGGTCGCCTAAAAAGGGGTTAAGTGACTACTTGGGATACGAGGAAACCAGTTGGAATGAATTGCTTATAACGGATAAAAAATATCCTAATCTGCATACCATTCCGGTAGGAACCATTCCTCCCAACCCGAGACGGAATTGTTGGAGGATAAAAGTTTGGCAACCTTGATACAAGCCTTACGCAACGAGTATGACTATATTTTTTTTATTGATTGTCCGCCGATTGATATTGTGGCAGATGCACAGATAATCGAGCAATATGCCGATCGGACATTCTTTGTTGTACGTGCGGGATTGTTGGATTGCTCGCTGTTGTCTGAATTGGAAAACATTTATCAAGAAAAGCGTTTCAAGAATCTTTCAATAATTTTGAATGGCACGGAAAGCACCGGTGGACGCTATAGTTACCGCTATGGTTATAGTTATGGTTACCACAACGGGTATGCCTCTTATTGTAGAGATAAAAAATGATATAAAATTGTAAGTTGAAATGTGGTTCTTTAAATCTTCTGTTCCTATAGCCGATAGCGGTATCCTGCATGGGATGACTGATTGCCATAGTCACTTGTTGCCCGGTGTTGACGATGGGGTAAAAACAGAAGAAGAAACATGGAGAATTTTAGATGAGATGGAACGGCAAGGAGTGCGGAAAGTATGGCTTACCCCTCATATCATGGAAGACATGCCCAATGAAACCGCTGCATTACAACAAAAATTCTTGCGCTTAAAGCAAAAGTATCAAGGGAAGGTGGAATTGGCTTTGGCTGCGGAATATATGTTGGATAACCTTTTTGAGGAACGGTTGGAAAAGGATGATCTGTTACCCCTTGAGGAAGGAAAACGTTATCTGTTAGTGGAAACTTCTTATTTCAGTCCACCAATGGGGCTACTGTCTATTTTGCAACGCACCCAAAAAAAAGTTATTATCCATTGTTGGCCCATCCGGAACGGTATGAATACATGCAGAAGAAAGATTATAAGATATTGAAGGAAGAACATATCTCCTTTCAACTCAATGTGCCCTCGTTGATCGGGAGATACGGCAGACATGTGCAAGAAAAAGGCCGAAGTCTTACTGAAAGCCGGAATGTATGACCGTACCGGTTGTGACATCCATTCCATAGGCTGTTACAAGACATTGGTCGCTTCGGCAGTAAAATCGGAAGTCATTGGAACCTTACAAAAACAAAGTGATCAATGATTGCAAATTTTGCATTAACGAAACTTGTAATCCGAAAGGATGACCGCTGAAACAAGAACGTACTGCGCATCTTGAAACAAGGAGAACAATATCAGTTCAATGGCTATGGTGATGAGCACAGTGCACTTGAAAGGGATTTCACATGACAAAGTCGTACTTGAATATTTGAAAAAGCAATAAAGCGGAAGCTCTGGAGATCTACTTTGACGCACCCGGAAACAATCTTTTGAGAGAAAATCATGAAAAGTGTTTCCACATTACTCCATTGTATTCCGCATTCAAGGATGTAACGGAAGAAATTATCTGGAAACGCAAGGCATGGGATAAGACCTATATGAAGATGATGAAAAATCAATACAATGGGATGACCATAACTCCTTCCCTTCAGAAACGTATCATTTTTGGTTTTCTGGAGAATGACATTCATCTACGTCCGTTGACTAAATTGCAACAAGACTTGTACAATCAACAGGATTTGGTATAAACCTTAATTTAAGTAAATTTCGCAAATATATTTTATGAATATTCAACTTATTAGGGAAACCGAAAGTCAAAATGACGGTTCTAACATCAACTTATATTGGAATAAACAGATCGGTGCATGGTGTGCATATGGCTACTCAGCATATGGTTTACGCCTTTTGATAAACGACAAGGCTACATGAATTTGCGTAGTTACTCAGACTGCCTTCAGATGCCATGTACGGTTACATCCGGAGAATCCCTTGGCTTATTGCTGCAATACTCAGTTGAGGTAGGTTCACAAACAGCAACTTCTATAAAATTGAAAATGGCAGATACAACAAATTTCAATGCTTATCAGATGTGGTTGCATAAGTTGAAAGGGAGCTCGAATGATGACGCAATAATTGTCACCACACATGTCAGCCAATATGTGCCACGGGACAGTTTTATTCCCGACGGGATGTCTGCATTTGCACGTAATGTAAAGCGTATCAGTGATTTTATCCTGTCATTGATTGCTTTGACAATTTTTTCTCCGCTATTCTTGATTTGCTACATTGTCATTCACATGGAGGATGGAGGAAGTGCCATCTTCAAGCAGGAGCGTATCGGCAGGTTCGGTCGTCCATTTTATATATACAAGTTTCGTTCCATGCGTCTGGATGCCGAGAAGTTCGGGCCACAACTCAGTCACAGCGGACGTGACAATGATCCTCGGTTGACAAAAATCGGTCGTTTCATCCGAGCGCACCATTTGGATGAATTGCCTCAACTCTACAACGTCTTGCGTGGCGATATGGCATTCATAGGTCCGCGTCCCGAACGCAAGTTTTATATAGACCAGATACTTGAACACGACCAACGATACACCTATCTTTACCAAATCCGTCCGGGTGTAACATCGTATGCCACGCTATATAACGGCTATACGGATACAATGGAGAAGATGCTCCGACGCTTGGAATATGACCTTTATTATTTAGGGCATCGTTCATGGTGGTTCGACTTCAAAATTCTGCTGAACACATTCTGTGCAATTGTATTTGGAAAGAAATTTTGAATGATTGTACAAAAATAATAACACTTATATAATAGATTGATAATGAAAGCTTGTTTTATGGGCTTGGGGTATATCGGACTGCCCACAGCCATCATTGCCGCCAAGCACGGCATTCAGATTATGGGAGTTGATATTAACCCTCAAGTAGTGGAAATGACAAATGCAGGACATCTGCATATCATTGAGCCGGGCATGGAAGAGATGTTACAGGAAGTGGTAAATGCCGGCTCGTTGAAAGCATCCATAAAGCCGGAGGTGAGCGATGCTTATTTCATGGTAGTTCCCCACTCCATTCAAAGGAAATCATGAACCGGACACCAGCTATGTGGAAGCCGCTACGCGTGCCGTATTACCGTTGCTTAAGAAAGGCGATCTTTATGTCATTGAGTCCACTTCACCCGTAGGCACTACCGAAGCGATGTCCCGCCTCATTTTCAGTGAACGTCCTGAATTGGAAAGAAATATTTTTGTGGCTTATTGCCCCGAACGTGTATTACCGGGTAATGTGATTTACGAGTTAGTACACAACTACCGTGTCATCGGTGGTTTGAATCCCGAATCTACTGATAAGGCTATTGAGTTCTATTCTCAATTTGTGCAGGGCACGCTCCACAAGACTAATTGTCGTACCGCTGAAATGTGCAAATTGACAGAAAATTCCTGTCGTGATGTACAGATTGCCTTTGTGAATGAACTTTCTTTGATTTGCGACAAGGCAGGTATTAATGTGTGGGAGCTTATCAATCTTGCCAACAAGCATCCGCGAGTGAACATTCTGCAACCAGGTTGCGGTGTGGGTGGTCATTGCATCGCTGTTGACCCTTATTTTATCACAGCTGATTTTCCGGCAGAGAGTAAACTGATTGCGGATGCAAGAGATATCAACAACTATAAAGTCTTTCTGGTGTGCGGAAAAAGTGAAGAACGTTATGTTGAAGTTTGAGTTGAAGCATCACCGCAAACCCTGTGTCGCTATGATGGGCTTGGCTTTTAAACCGAATATCGACGATTTGCGTGAGAGCCCCGCGAAATATATAACCACGAAAGTGATGCAAAGTTGCAATAATGCCGATATCCTGGTTGTGGAACCCAATGTGAGGGAGCACAATGTGTTCAAGTTGACAGATTACAAAGAAGCCTACGACAAAGCGGATATTGTGGTATTCCTTACGGCACACACCATTCAAGGAACTGACGTGGAGAGATGACAAGGTAATACTGGATTTTTGCGGAATTTTCAGGGAATAAAAGAACTCTATATGGTAAATCTGCCAAACATATAAGAAGTATAGAACTTGACAGTATTATCCGTAACGAGCATAATAACGATGGATACCAGATCCATTTACATTATAAAAAGCATAACAGGAATGTGGTATGCATACGGTTATTCGGCAAGACTTAGGGCTGTCTTCGTGAATATGCCAGAAGTGCTCAGACACCGTGTACCGTCACTGAACATAAATCTATTGTACCATTGCTACAGAATGCCGCAGAAATCATTGCCCAGACAGAATTCTATATAGGTTTGCAAAAGCTTGATGTAATAGGCATAAGCGCGTATCAGAGAAAGGTAAACAAATTGAAAGGTGGTATAGGTAAATGAAAGTAAAATCATAATAACCACTTCTGTGAATCAATACGTTCCCAAGGATTGCTTCATATCCAACAACATGCCGGTCTTTTCCCGCAATATCAAGCGTATATACGATTTCCAGTGGTCACTAGTAGTACAGATTCTCTTTTTCCCCACCGTTTTTATCTGCAATATCGCCATCTTCAAGCAGGAACGTATCGGCAGGTTCTATACAAGTTTCGTTCCATGTGTCTTGATGCGGAAATATCCGATCCGCAACTGAGCCATAGCAACAGCAACAATGACTCTCGCCTGACAAAAGTCGGGCATTTCATCCGTGCATATCATTTGGTTAAGTTGCCGCAATTATACAATGCCTTGCGTGGTTATATGGCGTTAATTGAGCCGCATCCCGAACGGAAATTCTACATTGACCAAATTATGGAACATGATTACAGTATTCTTATTTCTATCAGATCCGCTTGGGCATAACATCATATGTCACGTTATATAACGGTTATATAGATACTATGGAAAAAAAATCTCAAATGGCAGGAGTATGACCTCTATTATTTAGGGTACCGTTCCTAGCTTTTTTGACCTGAAGATACTGATTGATTAATATATTTTTTACAGTATTGTATCCGGGAAAAATCTGATACTGTGTCAGCTGGGCGATCAGTATAGAAAGTGAAAGAAAAAGACCGTCAACTTATGTGGTCTGGTGGAGAGAGAGGAGATAGAGTCTTTTTCTATTTATACGAAACCTTCAAGTGGTCGTTTTTCTGAGCATGAGTTCCTTTGAATTTAGGGCATCCTTTGCGAAGTCAGAATTGAATAATTAACGAATATAATTAAATGAAAGAACTTTACAATAAAAAAAATAAACGAGCGCTCTATATTTAAATATTTCTTAGGATTGCTGTCTCGCATAAGACTGTATTTGAAATACGGCTTAATACGTATGTATGCGCGAATACGAGGGGCTTATATTGGGCGAAATAGTATTATAACATGGAAACTCGCATGTCGTGCTAACAAGAATCTCGTCATAGGTAATGATTGCATCGTAGAATCGTGGAACATTGATTTGAGGAGTAAAGTAGAAATATGTGACAATGTTATCATAAACAGAGATGTAGTTATTATTAGAGTAAGTCATTATATCGATAATGACAAGAGCTTTACCACACGTTTCTATCCGACCTGAAAATTGAAATGTATTGTTGGTTATGTACTGGGTGTATAATATTACCGAGTGTCAATACTATTGCAGAAGGTTCTGTAGTAGGGGGCATATTCAGTACTTACAAAGAGCACGATACCGATGGGAGTATATGCTGGTAATCCCGCAATTCTCAAAAGGTTGCATAACACAAATTTTGAGGACTTAGTGGTATCCAGCTTGATGGGAAGAGATTTGTTTTATTATGTGAAAGCAAAGAACTTAAACTAGTTTGCTTGAAAAGAATAAGAAAAGAAAAATGCTGAATAAATTACAAAATTCACCTATAGCACGCGGTTTTACCCTTACTATATTAGGGAGTGGATTATCTAAACTGATTATCATTATACTTACATTTTACTGTACAAACAGATTAACAAAGTCGGAGTTCGGTGAGTATTCTTTGCTCCGGAATACATTAAATATGGTGCTGTGCGTTTGCGCACTGAATTTCTCATCGCTTTGTACAAAATTTACAGTCGAAATAAAGACCTCTCTTGATTCTTATTATCGCTTGCTTATATTGACTGCATTTTCCTTGTCAGTTTGTACATTGCTTGGTTTTTTTTTATACTACTACCTTCAAACTTTTTAGAATCAGTAATCGGGACTTCTAATCTTAACTCCTATGTTAAAATCATTGGACTGTTGCTACCTGCACTTATGTTTCAACCTCTTATAGAGGGTATTCTCAAGGGGATTAATGGAGTTCAAGACAGTAGGTATGTTGCAAATAATATCCTCTTTGTTTTTTCTTGTTTCCACGATTGTCGGGATTCATCTCAACGGCCTCAATGGAGCTATTGTCAGCATGTTGCTGTACTATTCATTCTATACACTGATTTCTTTATATACAATATGGAAGACTAAACCTGATATCCAATTGCATTTTGAAAAAAATCAAAGTTCAAGGAGAATCTACCAGTCTTGTCATCAATGATAATACCTGTTTTTGTAATGTCCTTTATTGAAGCTCCTGTTCTTTGGATTTCACAATTAATGCTTGCGCATTATAGTTCAACAGAAGCAGTCAGCAGTATGAGCATCATTTTGCAGATAAAAAATTTCACCATCTTGATTCCTTCTTATTTTTTCAGTACATTCATGGCGTTTGCTGGAAAAATGAGTGTAAAAAAGGAGTATCCCTCATATTTTAATAAATTTAGCAGATTGATTCGCCTATTCGCTATCTACGGTGTGTCAGTGGCAATTATCATTTCAATGATGGGCAACTTGATATTGTCTCTGTATGGTAAATCATATGTTTCCGACAATACGGGACTCATCTTGTCTAACATAAGTATTCCTCTACTTGTTCTTATTGGGCTAATAAAAATAGATCTGATAATACAAGAACATCAAAAGCAATTGCTTTACATTTCTATTGGCTGGAACATCATATGGTTAATACTTTTTCTTTGTTGCATTAGAATATAAAGCAATGCCTCTACACGCATTTTTTGGAACACAGTTTATAGGTATATTATTTCAATTTTTTTTGCTATTTTGGACTATTTACAATAATGACAGGAATAGGTTGTTCCCATACACATAAAATCAATTCTGAGGAAGCTCATCTACTTAAATTTTTAAAATAAAGAAATGAAAATAGCAATAGCTTTAACCGGACGTTCGCATCTGCTGAACGTCTCAAGGTCACTTATTGAAATAGGGCATGAAGTGACGTTTTATACGTGTATTCCCAAATCTCGGTGCAAAAGATTCGGTCTACCAGCAGAAAATGTAGTGTCTCTGTTTCCTCTTCTTGGTTGGTTATTTATATATCGTAAAATTAAAACGATGTGGCTGCGTGAGATGATTCTCTCGTGGTTAGATTACTTGGTTGATAGTTGTGTGGCATGGATTCTTAGACCATGCGATGTGTTTATTGGCGCAAGTACTGTGGTTGTAAAATCATCTGTAGTGGCCAAGAATAAATATAATGCAACTGTTATCTGCGACTGTGGCACGAAGCATGTACTTGAGCAAAACAAGATACTAAGTCAAATTCAAGTGCAAGAAGAATTGCATATAGTGTTATAAAGCGGGAATTAAAAAATTACAAATTTGCTGATTATATCACAGTGCCTTCATTCCATTCGATGGAAACATTTTTTAAAACATGGGATACCTCAAAGCAAATTGTTCCGCAATCCATATGGTGTGGACATCTCTCTCTTTGGGCCAACAATGAAACCTGCACCAGACCAATCTTATGATGTAATAATTATTGGTACTTGGCGATACATAAAAGGTGTGGATTTACTGTCAAAAGTCTGTACCGATATGGGATTAAATTTATTGCATGTTGGTGGTCAGTTCGCTAATTGCCCATTTCCTAATACACCTTTGTTTACCCACGTTCCACCTGTTGATGAGAAGGAATTAACAAACTATTATGCGAAGGCAAAAGTATTTGTGCTTCCCTCTCGAGCTGAGGGATTGGCACTTGTTTTGGCGCAAGCTGTTGTATCCGGATTACCCGTGGTTTATAGCAAAGATACGGGAGGACACGATATAAAAAACTGATTGAGCCGAAAGGAGATTTTATGTTTGAAATGGAGTCTTTCTCAGAAGAATCCTTTGAAAGCGTGCATAGAGAAAGCGTTGATGGCATATCAGAATCAGCCTGATGGTGTTCCACGAAACTACACCGTGCCCCAAAAAGCTGGAAAAACTGACATGGACTGCATATGGACAGCGCTATGAAACATTGTTTGACAAGTTAATTCATGAGTGATGTGGAAACAATAAGTTCTATAGGCTTCTTATGCTGTTGTGCAACCGGCGTTGCCATTATCCTTGATTTTGCATATAAGTACATCCGTGCATCAACAGACGAGTTTTTGTCACCTATAGTGTTTATAGAGTTGGTATTACTTTATTATACGGTAATATCGCCATTAATTCTTATTAGTAATAGCGACACATACTATGGCTACAAAGATATGAGTCCCTACATCTCACTGTCATGGTGCGGATGTTTCGTTTTTTTATGTGTCACTTATGTTAGGTTACAAGGTTGCTCTATTTCCATATTTTTCAGTGGCTTTCGCTAAAGATACACAGGATAAGGTCAATCTCAAAAATGTATTTAACATTGGAGCCATTCTTGTCTTGTTAGGTCTTTTTCCTCTACATGATTAATGGTGGTTACAGTTTAAAGCAACTTTTCATTGGCGGAGTAAGCGAATCTGTTGAGCTGACCAGTAGCTTTTATCTGGCTATGGAAAACAAATGATAAATTTCTGCATTCCCGGATGCTGCCTAATGCTGATAGCGTATTTACAAGAGAAACATTCCATATATAATAGAGTATTGCTTGTTGCTGCTGTAACACTGTCTTTGAGCAGTTTTATGATTGCCGGCTTCAGATACCGTATCATATATTTGTTGATGGCATTCTTTACAATATATTACATCCAAAAACAGAAAAAAAACCTAATTTGGCACTGTGGGGATTGCTATTTGTCATTCTTGTGCTTTTTATGGGAGTTATCGGAGCCACGAGAAACTATCATAAAGGACTTGATTCTTCACAATTACAAAATCAGACAATTAGCGAACTAATGCAAAAAGGGATGAATGACACTCGCATATTCTATGCAACGGGAGCCTTAATGAATGATGTGTCTTCCAATTCAAATTTTGTCTATTTCACTCCAATATACACAGCAGTCTGTATGCCTATTCCAAGAAGCATATTTAGGGACAAGCCTGATGCAACATATCTCGTAGATATGAATGTAAGAATTTGGGGAACGGCCAAATATGGAATAGCTTTCATGTGCTACGGTGAAGCTTTCTACGCCTTCGGTTGGGCAGGCATAATTCTATGTGGATTATTGTTGGGCATATTTTCACGTTATGTGTATTCTTTATATCATACTAATGACAAGTCTGTTTCTGCCTTGTTATTTCTGTCAACGTATAATGGGTTTATGTACGTAGTGTTAACACGCGGATACTTTGCCCAGCAAGTTACCATATTTTTTCTTATCATAGTCATACCCATGCTTTTTATATAAAGGATTAATGCGATTGAGAATATGAAAAAAAAAAAAACTTTCAAAACTCGTTTTTCTTTTACAGAAGTGGAACTGTAAAATAGCATTCCACATAAATCATCGTTTTTATATGCGTATGTATATACCTCTATTAAAAAAAAAATGGAGTAAAGATAAATGGCACACCACGGTATATCGGTATTCATGTTTCTTTTGACGACTTCAGTAAAATAGAAATAGGAAATAATACCACAATCAGTGACGAGTGCCATCTGCTTACTCACGATTATAGTATCACCAATGCTTTTCGTGCAACGGGCAAGATATTAAGCAAGGACATAGCTTTAGTCCGTGGTATAAGGATAGGTAATAATGTATTTATAGGGGAAAAAATCAATCATTATGCCTAACTGTGAAATCGGGAACAACTGTATCATTGGCGCAGGAGCAGTTGTACGAGGAAAGATACCCGATGGCTCTGTAGTTATTGGCAACCCAGCTCAAATCGTCGGAGATGTATTCAAGCTTGCAGAAAAGTGGGAGAAGCTTTCTTTGGACTACATAAGGAAAGATTTAACAATGAATATTCTTGTCAATACATCGAACTTGAAGGCTGGAGGAGGATTGCAAGTTGCAGATTCGTTTCTTTCTCTCTTATATTTATATACAGAACATTCGTTTTTTGTTGTCTTGTCGGAAGCTCTGTTTTATTTAGAGAGGCCAATGGAAAAGTATGCCAACTGCACCATCTTAAAGTATGATATGCCTAAGAGTATAGGCGGACTTATTTGGGGAAAAGAATGCTCATATGGACTCCATCGTAGAAAAATACCGAATTGATGTTGTCTTTTTTCTATATTTGGGCCTACATTGTGGAGACCAAAAGTGCGGCATGTCTGTGGTTTTGCGCGCCCACAAATCATTTACACAAAAATCACCATTTTTCCAAAAAAAAATATCACTTAAACAAAAGTTTGCTTACAAAATAAGTGAACAGTTTAAACTGTATAATTTTGACAAAACGTCAGATGTACTGATAACCGAAAACAAAGATGTAAGCAAGAGGCTTTCTTTGAAATTGCCACATAAAACTGTCTATACGGTAACAAACTACTATAACCAAATATTTGATAACAAAGAGAGGTGGATTAATGATATACAATTGCCACCATTTGATGGTATAACGCTTTTGACTGTCTCAGCCAACTATCCACACAAAAACCTTGACATCATCTTCAAAATTATAGATTTTTTACAAGAAAATAAACTGGATTTAAAACTGAGATTTGTGATAACATTAAGTAAAGAGCAATTCCCTATGTCAGAGAAATACCAAAAATATATCATTCTGACGGGAAAGTTAAACATTGCGCAATGTCTGCATTTGTATGAACAGGCGGATATCGTATTCTTGCCAACCCTATTGGAATGTTTCTCTGCTTCATATGCAGAGGCTATGCGTATGGGGATACCTATTCTTACAAGCGACTTGACTTTTGCAAGAGGTTTGTGCGGAAAAAGCCGCTGAATATTGCGACTCTTTATCGATAAAGTCAATACTTGACGGAATCATAAAAAAACTGCAGTATAAAAAAAGAAAAAGACGAACTTATAGAAGCAGGTCATCAACAGCTAAAAAAAATTCGATACAACGGAAAATCGTGCAAATAAATACATACAAATAATTAATAACGAAATATGAAGCAAATAATTCAAGATTTAAAAAACGGTGAAACTATTTTAGAGGAAGTACCTGTACCACAGGTTAAAGCCGGATATGTCTTAATCAAGACATCTCGCTCTTTGGTATCATTAGGAACGGAACGTATGCTTGTAGAATTTGGCAAAGCAAATCTTATAGATAAGGCACGCCAACAACCAGACAAGGTAAAACAGGTATTGGATAAAAAATAAAGACAGACGGAATACAACCCACTCTCGAAGCTGTATTCAACAAACTTGGACAGCCTCTTCCGCTCGGCTATTGTAATGTAGGAACTGTTATTGCACTGGGGCGGGGTGTTACAGAATTTAATGTAGGGGATAGAGTAGCATCAAACGGAAACCATGCAGAATATGTTAGTGTGCCTAAAAATCTTGTAGCCTTGATTCCTGATACTGTAAGTGATGAAGAAGCTGCATTTACTGTTATTGGATCTATTGGCTTACAAGGTATTCGATTGCTCAACCCCCAAATAGGGAAACTGTTGTAGTGATAGGGTTAGGACTGATAGGTTTAGTTGCCAGTCAACTTTTACACTCGAATGGTTGTCATGTTATTGGAGTTGATTTTTGATGAGCAAAAAGTACAGCTTGCTAAATCATTTGGTATTGATGCCATTAATCCGGCAAAAAGGCATTGACCCTATCAAATATGTAGAAGAGGTAACGGCTGGAATAGGTGCTGATGCAGTTTTAATAACGGCATCATCGAAAAGTAACGATATTATTCATGAGGCTTGTATAATGAGTCGTAAAAGAGGACGGATTGTATTGGTCGGAGTGGTAGGATTGGATATGCGCCGTGATGACTTCTATAAAAAAAGAACTGTCCTTTCAGGTTTCTTGTAGCTATGGTCCAGGGCGTTATGATGAGGAGTATGAAAATAAAGGTCATGATTATCCTTTGCCATACGTTAGGTGGACTGAAAAAAGAAATTTTGAAACCATCCTGAACTGTATTGCAACAGGACGGTTGAACGTCTCTACATTGATAACCGAACGTGTTCCACTTGAACAATACGATACCATTTACGGAGATATGCGAAGACAAGGCAGTATCGCATCAATCTTAGAATATCCTATCGAATCTAATATAGAACGTATAATTAAAGTAGAAAACAGACAATTTAAAAAATACTTCAAACCGAAAATTTGGAATAATAGGAGCTGGTAATTATGCTTCAGGTATGATTGTCCCTTGTCTTATAAAAAAGCAAAAGCTCCTATCAAGTATATTGCTTCAAGTCAGGGGCTAACAGCAAAAAAAATACTAGCCAAGAAAGCCGGAGCTGAAGCAGCAACAAGTGATTATCATGAAATGCTGAAAGACGAAGAAATAGGCTGTGTAATTGTTTCAACTAGGCATAATCTACATGCGCCAATACTCATCGAGTCGTTAAAAGCAGGAAAGAGTGTTTTTGTTGAAAAACCTTTATGCTTGAATCCAGAGGAGTTACAAGAGATACTTGCTGCATATCACTCTGCTCCAAATGGCACAACGATAACCGTAGGATTCAATCGCCGCTTTTCTCCTTTTGCTGAAAAATTGAGAGTTCTAGCAGGAGAAGGCCCTAAAAATATCGTTGCCACGATGAATGCAGGCTCTATACCCAAAGAGATGTGGGTGCATGATATGGAAGTTGGTGGTGGTAGAATCATCGGAGAGGCTTGCCATTTCATTGATTTGTGTTCCTACTTAGCAAATAGTAGTATTGTGAGTGTCTGTATGAATGCTTTAGGAGAAAACCCACAGGAAAATACAGATAACGCATCCATCATTCTACGATATGCAAATGGTTCGAATGCCGTCATTAACTATTTTCTAATGGTTCTAAAAAGCTATGCTAAAGAGCGTATAGAGGTATACAGTAATGAACGTGTATTCGTGATAGACAATTGGCGGAAATTGACCGCTTTTTGGAGTAAAAAGGATTCTCAAAGCTAGCAGGAAATATGGATAAAGGGCAAAAAAAAACAGTTTGCTCTTTTAAACGACCGAATGCAAAATGGAGGCGAACCGTTAATCCCAATGTACAGTATTATAAATACGACAGAAGCTTGCTTCGCTGCCATTGAATCGCTTAAGCAGCACTCTTGGATTAATCTTTAACTTCTATAACTGTACTAAACCGGTTGTGTAATAAAAGGATTATTGAAAGGAACAGGTCTATTTTTTCTTTATTTCATACTATTCATTATTTAAAGATAAAAGCAAATTATTTTCCAGATTATATATCGTTTATATATCCCTCCATTTATACAGCGATGTCAAGTCGGTGTTTCTATGCTTTTGAAAGATGACATAAGCAAATATACCTGTAACAATGACATGTGCTTTACATTCTTGAATCTGTCTTCATCTGATTTCAAGGGATGGAACGATATATCTAAAAGGTATGCTTTGGGCATACAATCTGAACTATATGGACTGGCTCTTGCAGGAAAGGGATGAGTTATGAGAAAGGGGCGGAATGGATAGACCGATTCATAAGCGATTTGCCTGGCAATCGTATCGGGCTTGACCCTTATCCGATAGCACTACGAGGAATTAATTGGATAAAGTTTATTTCCTGGCGTAGGGAAAGCATTGATGAAAGGCATCTGAAGCAATGGAATGACAGCTTGTATTCGCAATATGTGTTGCTTTCTAAAAAAAACTAGAGTATCATCTGATGGGAAACCATCTTTTGGAAGATGCCTATTCTCTTTTCATAGCGGCTCTTTATTTCAAAGATGACAAGTTTTACAGAAAATCAAAAAAAATGCTCTGGCAGGAATTGAAGGAGCAGATACTCCCTGACGGTGCGCACTATGAGCAGTCACCCATGTATCATTGTATCCTACTTGATAGGCTGTTGGACTGTTACAACTTTTTTCCTCCTACAATATACGGTTTGTTGGTCAGGAAACTTTCAATGAATGCCTGAAAGAAAAATCGTCCTGATGTTGGGGCATTTGGATAGCATCGTGTGGAAAGACGATACAGTTCCCTTATTCAATGATTCGGCATACGGTATAGCACCGACAGTTTCCGAATTGAGAGCATACGCCAAAAGATTGAAGTTGGAATGGAAGTCCTTACTAATGAATGGATGTGGCTATAGGAAGCTTTGTTCAACACGTTTAGAAGCAGTTGTGGATGTGGGTAATATTACCGCAACCTACCAGCCGGGGCATAGCCATGCCGATACATTTAATTATGAACTGCGAATTGACGGCAGACCGTTTATTGTTGATACAGGTATTTCTACTTACAACAAGACTGCAAGAAGGCAGTACGAACGAAGTACGTCAGCTCATAACACTGTAACTATCGGTAACAAGAATTCTAGTGAGGTGTGGGGAGGTTTTTCGCATTAGGTAAAAGGGCTAAAGTAAAAAGTACTATCCGATACCGAGAGTGAAGTTATGGCAGAACACAATGGCTTTAAAGGGATATATACATCAGCGAAAGTTCGCTATTAACGATGAGGTGTTTACGATAAATGATGAAATCATCGGTAATAATACAGCAGAATGTATCAGCTATATTCATTTTGCACCCGATATTGAGCTTCTAGCCATGTCGTCAACTGAAATAAGAACCAACAGGGCTAATATTGTTGTTTCTGGTGCAATTTCTATAGATATTATAAATGATTTTGTATAAATAGAATATAATCGTCTAAAACCTTCAAAAACGATAAAAATATTATTTGACAGAAGTTTAACATATCGAATATTCTAACATAAAATATGAAGATTTTAATTGTATCGTTCTACTATACTCCTGAACTTGGGGCTGCTCCTTCCCGTATAGCCAATATGGCTGAAGGGCTGAAAACTCAGGGGAGCGGAAGTGGATGTGTTAACTTGTTTCATGCCGAATTACCCTCAAGGACAAATATTTGAGGGTTATAGAGGTTGCTTGTCAAAAAAAAAGAAAAGATTAATGGCATAAACGTGTATAGATATTGGACTTATGCAACCGTGTCCAAGAATCCTTTTAAGCGAGCAGTAAGTATGATGTCATTTGCGACCATGTTATGGTTGTTTGCTTTTAAGATAAAGAAGATCCAAAGTTACGATAGGGTGATCATCCAAAGCCCTCCACTACCAGTGGCTGGTTCGGCCATCACGCTTTTCAAAAAAAATATTTGGGCGCAAGATTCTTGTGAACATATCCGATTTATGGCCACTTTCTGCTGTTGAGCTTGGAGCAATGTGTGAAGGTGGGAAGATATACAATATTTTCGCATGGATTGAACGTTATATTTATCGCAATGCAGACGGTATTTTCGGTCAGTCTGAAGAGATAATCCGGCATGTGAATCAATTTCCTTCGACAAAAAACAAGTTTGTATACCGTAATTTGCAGCAATATGCGGTTGCAGCTCAACTCAAAAGAAAGCATACGCCCTTTCGCATAGTATATGCCGGACTATTAGGTGTGGCACAAGATATATATTCAATTATCGAAAATATTCCGTTTAAGTCTATTGGCGCAGAGTTCCACTTATACGGTGGTGGAAATCAGGCAGAAAAAATAAAAAAGAATATATAAATAAGCATCCCGATTGCTTTGTATATTATCATGGTTACGTAAAAGAAAGAACAAATAGCCAAAGAGTTATCAAAATACGATGCTTCAATTGTTCCACTTACCGTGGCAATCAGAGGAGCAGTGCCATCCAAAATATATGATCTTATACCTATTGGCATACCTATACTGTATTGTGGGGGTGGAGAAGGAGCTGAAATTGTGTCGAAATATTATTTAGGAATGGTTTCACAGCCACATGATTTCAAACAATTACACAGTAATATTATCAAGTTGATTAATCTTCCTGACGAAGAATACCGCACAATATCGAAGAACTGCTTGAATGCGGCAAAAAATGAATTCGATTTTAGCAGACAGATATATCGTTGTTATGATTTTATAAAATCAGTCTGATATAAAAAAATAATTCAATGAAGAAAATAATGTTGGTCTTCGGCACCCGTCCGGAGGCAATCAAGATGGCTCCGTTGGTGAAAGAATTCCAGAAGCAGCCGGAACAAGTGGAAACTGTAGTATGTGTAACCGGACAACATCGGGAAATGCTAGACCAGGTGTTAAGAATATTCGATATTCATCCGGATTATGATCTGAACATTATGAAGCAGGGACAAGACTTGTATGACGTGACGGCTCATGTACTAACAGGTCTGCGTGACGTACTAAAAAAGAGGTTAAGCCAGATGTGGTGCTGGTGCACGGTGACACGACTACTTCGACTGCTTCGGCTTTAGCAGCGTTCTATCAGCAGATTCTTGTGGCGCACATCGAAGCGGGACTGCGTACGCACAACATCTACAGCCCGTGGCCGGAGGAAATGAACCGGCTTTTGACAGGACGGTTGGCAACCTATCATTTTTCTCCCACTCCGTTAAGTCGTAATAATCTGATTAAAGAGAGCGTTGATGACCGCAATATCATTATAACTGGTAACACAGTGATTGATGCACTTTATTGGGTAGTGGATAAAATCAAGAATGACAAGGTCTTAGATAGTGAATTGGTAAAGGTGCTGGTTAAAGCTGGATATGACGTAAACCGTTTGAATGGTGGTAAGAAGCTGGTGTTGATTACGGGGCATCGTCGTGAGAATTTTGGTGACGGATTTATCAATATGTGTACAGCCATCAAAGACTTGACAAGAAAGTACCCAGATGTGGACTTTGTTTATCCGATGCATTTAAATCCCAATGTACGCAAACCGATACATGAGGTATTTGGAGAAGACCTTTCTGGTCTTGGCAATATGTTTTTTATCGAACCACTTGAATATTTATCATTTGTATATCTAATGGAAAAATCTACCATAGTATTGACAGATAGCGGTGGCATTCAAGAGGAAGCTCCGGGACTGGGTAAACCGGTATTGGTGATGCGTGATACCACGGAGCGACCAGAAGCATTAGATGCCGGAACGGTAAAATTGGTGGGGACGGATTATGACAGGATAGTAAATGAAGTATCTGTTCTGATTGAAGACAAAGTTGCCTACGAAAAAATGAGCAAAGCGGTGAACCCTTATGGGGACGGTCTTGCTTGTAAACGCATTGTAAACGCATTGCTGTATAGAATATAAAATGGACATGGGGTTGAACTTGAAACTCTGTTTGCTGGCATTCGGAATATTCATAGCCTCATCGGTTTTGCATGCTCAAGAAGTGGTTGAGCCAAAAGTGGAAGTTTTTTGCCGGTGCAGAACTGCATTACCGGGATATCTTCTATGGCAAGATTTATGAAGTGCTTGTAAACGTGACTCCCGGTTTGAAATGGAATATGGGCAAGCAATGGAAACTGGCCGGACAAGCAATTATTCCGGTTTATAATGACTATGGCGACCGCTACAAGAAGATCCGCCTGAACATGGCGGTACTCTCGAAGGAATGGGACTGGAACGGAAAACAATTTCTGAAAGTCAGTGGTGGCCTGTTCGGTAAGGAACGTTATGGACTGGATACCAAATGGATGTATTTGGCAAATCGCTGGCTGGCATTGGATGCACAAATGGGCGTTACGGGGTTCTGCTCGATGGCAGTCGACTGGGAATGCAGCAAGATGGAACGGGTGACCGGACAAGCCGGGGTATTACCTATCAGCCCTCTTTTCAAAAGAACCTGCGTGTGATTGCCGAATATACGGGTGATGATGTGAACGTAGGCTTCGATTGGAAATTATGGAAACATCTGTTGATACAGTCCTCCCTGCAAAACGGGAAGTATTTCTCGGGAGGAGTGTGCTTCTGCATCAACCTGCTATAAAAGATAATATTGCTGTCCAGTAAAACTTTAGCATGATAGAAACTAGACGATTTTTATCCCATATAACATGAATTTGACTAGTATAAATGTTTTCTAAAGGCTTTTTATGCTTGGTACTATCAATTTCACACATGGCTAAAAGACAACTCTCTTTTTTTGCAAAATTGATGTAATTTGGTGTATTTGTGCTGGATATAAGATTGTGCCGATTTTTATCGGACAGCAATAAAAAAAGATAACAAGGATGCCTACAGTCGTTGTACGTTTTTTGAACCATGCAAGAAAGATCCCGTTCGTGGTACGATTTATTATCATATCTACCAATGGTTTAACTGCGTATAAAATTCTTCTCGCCTCCGTTTGCCGGCTTCTTCTTGGGATGAAACTGCAAGGACAGTCAGGATGGATCATCCTGATTCCTGTCGCTTCCATATCCAAATAGAGGCGGATCTCCGGCTTTTTGAACCGGATTATAACGGAAAATGTTACGACCGGCTGACGATGGACGATATGATAACCCTCTTTAAACAGCAAAGGACGATAATCAAATGAACCTTTTTTGGATTTGTAAGCGAATAGAATGGTGCCGTCTTTGACAGATTGCTATCGCCGTCTAGGCTTCTGGGTAACAAAATCTAAGGACGGACTGCAGATAGGCTTCAAACCGGGAATGGCACATGCTATCGTGAAGGAGATTTGGAACGAGCAGCCTTTGACCCGTTCGGATGTTGAAAGGTTTTATGAAAAGCTTTCTTCACTGAACAAAGGATATCGAAATCTCTATTTCAGGATCGTGGCGCACGGCGGATTCCTGCCGGAAGCATTGGATTTTGAACTGCACGGGCTGAGCGTTTCGGATGAAAATTATATTGAAAGCCTCTTGTCCGGAAGACATGTGGAGCTTTATCCGCATAACGAAGTGGCTTACAGGGCGATCACGCAGGGATTCAAACAGCACCGTATCGGTGCGGTCGTGCAGGCTACCGGAACAGGGAAATCCCTATTTGCTGGCACGCTATATTACGGATCATGCGAAGGAGAAGATACTGGTCTTTGCTCCGGAACATCACGATTCTGGATGAGATCCGGAAAGCCGTCGGATTCTCTGCCCCGCAAGTGACGTACCGGACATTCCAGTCACTGACCCGTAACAGAAAGGACAATGGGCTGTTACGGGCAGAGCATATCCTAATCGACGAGTTTCACCATTTCGGGGCGGAAATTTGGGGAAGCGCCTTGCAGGAAGTGATAGAAAACAATCCCTGTGCCTATGTCCTGGGAACGTCGGCAACGCCGATCCGTCCGGAGGGAATGATCGATACGGTGGATCTTTATTTCGAAGGGAATTTGTTTTATGAGCTTACCTTGCCGCAGGCTTGGTATTACAATATCTTACCGATTCCGGTTCTGGTACAGAGTGCTTACGGGCTGGACAACGAACTGGACCGGCTGCAAAGAAAGCTGGAGCGCAGCGGTTGTTCAAAAGGACGAAAAGAAAAAGGTACAGAGGAAACTGGATCTGGCACGTGTGGATTTCAAAGAGGCTTTGGGAGCACCGGAGGTCATCCGGAAGTTCCTGCCGACAAGCGTACGCAAACTGCTGGTCTTCTGTCGCGACCTCACCGATTTGAAACAGATGGTGCCGGAAGTATGCGGATGGCTCACGCGAGCGGGACGTGCCATCACCCCATTCGAGATCCATCATGCCCAAGGTGAACGGCAGAACGGCCGGATACTGGATGCTTTCCGGGAAGAATCAGACCGGCTGCACGTATTGTTCTCCGTCAATATGCTGATAGAAGGACTGCATGTGGAGGGCATAGATGCCGTCTTGTTCCTTAGGCGGACGGAATCATACATCGTTACCTTGCAGCAGCAATTGGGCCGCTGCCTGGATGCCGGGGCAGGAAAACAGCCGGTCGTCTTGGATTTCGTCAACAATCTTTCAGGAAAATCAGTCTATGACGTGATGGCTCCCCACTTGGGCGTCTATCTCTCCTTCCGTCACCCAAAGGATTCGAAGGGAACACCTCTTTTCTGGCGACGGGTTTCCTGTCGGACATACGGCTGCGCATAGAGGAGATATTGGCAGAACTGGAGCCCTGGCAGATTATGTATGAGAGGCTGATTGAATTCCGTCGGGAAGAAAACGACTGGCCGTCGGTCACGGAAGGAAAACTCGGCCTGTGGTGCAACACCCAACGTATCGCCTATAAACGGGGAAAATTGCAGGAGGAGCGTCGCCGCCAGCTGGAATCAATCGGCTTCGAATGGAACCAGCTCGACTCCAAATGGATGAAAGAATACCGTGCGTTGAAGTTTTTCCTCGATACCTGCGGACGCTGGCCCAAACGTGAAGACGGCCCGCTTGCGACCTGGTGTTATACCCAGCGGGAAAGACGGAAGGATGGACGTTTGAGCAAAGAGCGCATCCGGGCTTTGAATGAGATCGGCTTTGTCTGGAATCAGAACCTCCAAGGGGAATGGATGAAGAACTACGAGGAGCTGAAGTCTTTTGTCAGAAAATATCGGCGTTTCCCTAAATCGACGGAAGGGAATTTGGGCGGATGGTGCCATACACAACGGAAAATGCGTAAACAGGGAAAGTTACCCAATGACCGCCGGCTCCTGTTGGATAAAATAGGATTTGTCTGGTCGGCGGAACAGGTCTGGCAAGGCAACTTCGAACAATTGTGCCTGTTCCATAACCTGCAAGGACGATGGCCGGGATGCCGTGAAGGAGCATTGGGACGCTGGTGTACCATTCAAAGACGGGATTACCGCAAGGGGAACATGTCAGACGAGCGAAAAGCACAATTGGAAAGAATCGGTTTCCCTCTTGCCTGATATGGAATATATTCGATTCTATCCGTTATGAAAGTTGTCTATTCAATTATAATCAACATTGGAACAGTGTCTGTCATTACCCGGATTTGGAACTGCCAGCATACGAGTGGAACCAACTGATAAAACCGGAATAAGACCAATCTCATAAAGTAAATCGTTATTGATTCATCCCAATATGGAAGCCCTTGTCTGAAGCCGGTTATCGGAGAAGAACAGGGGCTTCTTCTATATTTTATAAATGAATTATAGATAACTATTACACTGGCTTAACGAATCCGTTACAAATCCTTGGTGGTTTAAAGTGAGTGTTTACGTAAAATGAAAATATTTATGGTAGCAAGGAAAGCTTCATTACAGCATAAGGTTCTTTTAGGGTATATGATATTGATCATGGCTGTTTGCGGCATGGTTTCCATCTTGTTATACGAACGGAGCCGCATGCGTGAGATAAAAACGGAAACATCGGAGATACGCAGGATACGCCATGACATCAGTACGGCGCATCGCTATATCACGGAGCTTGCCACCTATGGAGAGTCCGTCATTGTCTGGGAGGATACCGATTTTCGTGAGTATCGCAGAAAACGCTTGCAAACGGACAGCTTGTTACAAATATTGAAAGTGAGTTGTGGCACGTTCGTCCTGCCAAAGCAGATAGACTCCCTATGTCATTTATTGGAAGCTAAGGAGATACATCTGCTCCGCATTATGGAGACCATTACCAGACAGGGGAAGCGGACAGCCTGCTCGCAAATCGTCTGCCTATTGTTATCAGGGAAGCGGTTCGTACCCGGACAGTCACCCAAAAGAAAAAAGGGATTGCCGGTTGGTTCGGAGGGAAAAGGAGCGTACAGGTCTTCGAGCCATCGAAAGGGCTGCAAGATTTGAATGAGAAGCTGATCGCCATGCAAGAGGAACGTGAACGCCGGATAGACATGTATACCGACAGTCTGCGCATACAGAATAAGGCCTTGAACCGGAAGTTGCAAATACTCATCACCCATCTTGACGGACAAGCGCAGGCGGCGTTCATCAGTCGTGAGGAAAAAATCACGGAAGCCGGAGATTTTTCTTTCAAGCTGTTTGTCTTGGTAATCGTCTCTGCTTCCTCCTTGCTATTCATCTCGTTCCTGATCATACGGCATGACATCAGGAAAGAAAGGGAAGGGCGGGCACAGCTCCAAAGGATAAACCGTGAGAACGAGGAACTGCTCGGTATGCGTAAACAGATCATCCTGACCATCTCGCACGATATACGAGGACCATTGGGTAATATCAACAACTGCGTGGAGCTGGCCTCGGAAACCCGTGAAAAAAGAAAAAACGGGAAGGCTATCTGGAGAACATCCGCCATTCCTGCCGCCATATACTGAATCTGGTGAACAACCTGATGGATGTTTATAAGATCAATGAGACCAAGGATACCCGTAACGAGGTTCCTTTCCGTCTAAACAACTTGCTTGACAACATATCGAAGGAATATGCCCGCAAAGCGGGTGGCCGGGCCTTGCTGTTCGAGCACCGGCATAAGAATGTCGGCGATATTACAGTGAGAGGAGATGCAGACAAATTGGAACAAATATTGGACAATCTGCTGACAAACGCCATCAAGTTCACCCTGTCGGGTACGATCCGTTTCCATACCGAGTACATGGCGGGAAGATTATATGTGGAGGTCGGTGATACCGGTATCGGTATGGATGAGGAGACATTTGGAACGTGTCTTCCGTCCGTTCGAGCGTGCGGCGCAGGAGATAAACTCGGAAGGTTTCGGTCTTGGGCTTTTTTATCACGAAAGCTCTTGTAAAGGTACTGAACGGAAGCATTGAAGTAGAGAGCCGACCAGGTAAAGGTACAACATTCCGCCTGTCGTTTCCCCTTTCGGAAACGACAGGAGAACCGGAAACAGAGGAGCTTCCGGTACAATCTGCGACAATACTTCCCAAACATGTACTGGTAGTGGATGATGACAGCATCCTTCTGAAAATAACGGAAGACATGCTTGGGCGCAACGGGGTGGAATGCACGACCTGTCAAAATGCAAAAGAAGCCATTCTAGCACTCGACCGCTTGGATTATGATTTGGTATTGACAGATATACAGATGCCCGTGACCGATGGTTTCGGCTTGTTGAGATTACTGCGTAACTCGGATATCGGAAATTCCCGTACCGTTCCGGTCGCTGTCATGACGGCACGGGGGGACGGGGACTCGGGCGTGTATATGAAGTCCGGTTTTTGCGGTTGCATACATAAGCCTTTCTCTTCAAAAGGACTGCTGGCCTTTATCTCCTCCGTTACGGAGGGCAGAAGTGCAGGCATGTCTCCGTTCGACTATTCCCGCCTGATGGAAAGTACGGACGACCGTCGTCATATGTTCGGTCTTGTCGCAAAAGAGTCAGAAAAGGATCTTGCCGAACTGGAGGAGGCTTTAAGAGAAAACGATCGGGAAGCCATGCGGAGGATCGTACATCGGATGGCTCCGGTCTGGGAGTTGTTAGGGGCCAACGATGTACTGTTCGGTTATCGAAAACTCCTGCATGACAGAATCTCGAGCGACGAGACGGTCAGAGAGTACACGATGAGAATTATGAAACAGATACGGTTACTGATAGACGATGTAAATAATGAATTAAGAAAGAAAAATGATGGGGATGAAAAAAGACTTTATTGATCGTGGAGGACAACCTGATTCTTTGCGATATTCTTGGAGAGATGGCTACAGAAAGCCGGTTACGGGGTATTGACTGCTATAGATGAGCCTTCGGCACGCCGGAAAATCAAGGGGAATAACGTGGCGCTGGTACTGACGGATGTCCGCCTTCCCGAAGGGGATGGCATCAGCTTACTGGAGTGGAGCATCTCCCAAGGGTTACATATCCCTTTTGTGGTGATGACCGAACATGCCTCCATCGCAGATGCGGTGCGTGCCGTCAAATTGGGCGCAAAGGACTACTTGCCCAAGCCTGTCCACGAGGAGTTACTGATGGAACTGTTACGGGGATTGATCGGTCTGCCAGTTTCCGTTCCCCCGAAGAAATCATTAATGAAAAGGCTTAGCGGGGCGGTCCGGGAGACCGAGCGGATAGCTTGTCGTGTGGCTCCTTTGAATTGTTCCGTCATGATCCTTGGACCGAACGGTAGCGGAAAAGAATCTGTCGCACAGCTGATCCAACAGCATAGCGGGCGTAAGGACAAGCCTTTTTGTGGCGGTGAACTGTGGTTGTATCCGGGGGAACTTGCCGCATCTGAGTTCTTCGGCCACGTGCAGGGGGCATTTACCGATGCGAAAAAGGATACTGCCGGCTATTTTGAGACGGCCAAGGGCGGTACGCTCTTCCTTGACGAGATCGGAAACATGCCTCCCGAAATGCAGACACTGCTGCTCAGGGTATTACAGGAAAGAGTGTATTGTCCAGTGGGCAGCCGCAAAGAACTTGAAGCCGATGTACGGATATTGTCGGCCACCAACGAGGATATGGAGCGTGCCATACGGGAGGGACGTTTCCGGGAGGATCTGTACTACCGTCTCGCCGAGTTTGAGATACGCCAGCCCTCTCTCTCCGAATGCCCGGAAGATATATTGCCACTGGCTGACTTCTTTCGTGAGCAACATTCAGAAGAGATACGTGTGGAGACCTCCGGTTTTACCGAACAAGCCAAAATCTCCATGCTTTCCCACTCATGGCCGGGCAATGTGCGTGAACTTGACAACCGGATAAGACGTGCTGTCCTGTTGGCGCTATCTCCATTGTTAACCCATAAAGATCTGAATCTTAATGCGACCATCTGTAGGACAGGCGAAAAAATGTAAAAAAAGGCTTGATGGAAGAAGCAGAAGAGAAAAGAACTAATAAGGAAGATTCTGGAAGAATGTGGAGGTAAGATCAGTCGTACGGCGAGAATGTTGGGGATGAGCCGTCCGACGCTATACAAGAAAATGGAAAGGTATGGGTTGAGATAGCATCTTCATCCGTTCCGTTTATACATAAGCCGGCAGATTCCGTTGGAGAAAGTTTTGCAGCCAAGAAGTTTCCAGCGGACAGACCGGAATTCTCCCGTCAAGGGGATTCCACCACCATAAGAAAGAGGCAGCAGAAAAAGTACTGTCTCATCCACCAGATTATACCGAAAAAGTCCATCGGCATATTCCGCACTTCCTCTATCTCCCACTCCTGCCAGATAAATACAATCCTTGTCGTGTTTTTCCTTTACATTCAGCAAGTCCATCAAACCGTAATGGGGGTAGATGTGGAATGTGGCCTGTCGCTGCCAGCGTGGGAAACCATGCCGTTTGTTTTCCCTCACCCATCGCATAAGCATCTCGTCTTCATGCGGAAGAAACCCGTCCAAAGTGAGTGCCATGATAACTTGAATTTTTTTGCCATACCTCTTGTTAAAAAAGCATGAAACCCATGCTTATTTCGAACAGAGGCTCTGACAAAGCCCAATACAGAAATTTGCATGAGCTCACGCTATTAGGCATAGCATAAGCTGCACGCAAAAGCCTCTGTATTTTTGAATTTGTCAGATTCCTGTTCGAGACGTCTTGCGACTTATGTATAATAATGGCGATCCCAATTGTCGAGACCGGCCTTATTTCTCTATTTCAAGTTTCAAATATACGGCATCTTTTTCAATAATCCGATCAGTCGGGGTATAATTTCTTCAATTACCCCTCTATTTGTCATGATTTGTCGGGCTTCTTCTTTCCTTTTTCATCTTCCAGACCCAGTCGTTTACGGAGTTCCGGGTCATTTTTGATGCGACGCATCTCCTCATTGATAATAGCCTGCGCATCCGCCTTGATCTGGTCGTAATTGCGTTGTATCTGTTGCATCATGATGTCATTACCGTTCCTGTCCTTGAAGTCGTTGATGACCGGGATTTTCTGATAAGTCTTTTCTTCCGCACTGATCCTTGGTATGGTCTACGACAATTTCGGCATGAAATATTTTCTGCTCTATCCTCTCATCAAAATTATCCGCCACAGCCCCGACAAACGTGCCTTGTGAGAGGTTGGCGATCTTTGATGCGGGAATGAGCGAGTCTAGCTGTGTGTTGATGGAGGTGGATACGTCCTGACGGTTGATGGATACGGACTGACGTTGCTGAAGCACCTTGCCGAAGCGCTCTGAAAGCGTTTTTGCGGTTTCTCCGACCACCTGTCCGCTGAAAATATTCCCCACCGTGTTCTGGATGACCTTGGATTCTTTTTCTCCGTAGTCACGTGTCAATTGACTGAAATCCTGAAAACCCAGAAGTACACCCACCTTGTTGCTTCTCGCCGTCGCGATCAGGTTGTCAAGCCCACGGAAATAGATGGTGGGAAGCTCGTCAATGATAACGGCGCATTTAAGCTGTTTTTTCTTGTTGATAAGCTTGACGATACGGGAATTATATAATCCGAGCGCTGCCGAATAAATGTTCTGCCTGTCCGGATTGTTGCCCACACAGAGCAGTTTGGGTTCTTTCGGATTGTTGATATCCAATGAGAAATCATTACCGGTCATCACCCAGTAGAGTTGTGGGGAGATCATGCGCGTAAGGGGTATTTTTGCCGAGGCTATCTGGCCCTGGAGCTGGTCCTGGGCATTTCCTTTCCATGCGTCCATGAAGGGAGAAAGGTAGTTTTCCAGCTCCGGATAAGAGGTCAGGATGGTGAACAGATCCGAGTAGGGTTTGTTGAGCAGTTCTACCGCATGGGGAAACGTGCAGTAAATACCGTTCTTGTAAATCTTTAAATACCAGATTATTGCCGCAAGAAGAATGATAGGAGACTCCACGAAGAAGTCCCCCTGCTTTTCGATCCAGGTGCGATTGAGGTTGAGCATTATCGTATAGCTTGCCTCGTACGCATCGGAAATGTCCGTCATGAATTCCGGATTAATGGGATTGCACCGGTGAGACCTGCGCGGATCGTCGAAATTGATGACATAGAACCGGGGCTTTACCTCGTACTTGTCCATATTCTTCAACAAAGAATTATAGGCGATGGTGGACAGGTCGTCAAACTTGTAATCGTAGATGTAAATCGCAAAGCCCTTGGCGATAAGCTGGCGGATGTAGCTGTTGACTATCGCGTAGGACTTGCCGCTGCCCGGCGTCCCGATAACCATGCAGGCACGGAAAATATTGACTATGTTGGCAAATCCGTTATGCCACCGCCTGTTATAATAGAATCTTGTAGGGAGATTCACCGAATACTCGTTCTCGATCAGACGGGTTTCCTGCATGAAACTCTCATTTTCCATATTGAACACATCTTCCATGAGGTTGTGCCTGTAAAGGCGGCTCATCCATAACCCCGACATCAACAGGGCGAGATAGCCTGCCGTAAGAGTAAAAATATAGAATGCGGTATTTGCCATGTGTGGCAATGGAAGTTCAAGAAGCCACCAGTTCAGAAAAAACAGCACGCTTCCAGCCACCAGGGCCGTATAGATCTTGTGCCAGGTGATTTTTTCCCCTTTGACCCCATGCGTGCCCAGACAGGAGATGGCCAGCAGAAGCACTGCCAACAGCTTGCTCCAGAGAATACAGTTGAAAATTCCGGTCGTGTTGTTGAAGTTTACCAGAATCCGGTCTATCACCTCAAGGTTCAGGTGCCATGCGGTGATACTCGGATAGCAGTACACATAGACGTGTACCACCAAAAGAAAAATACTCACGGCCCTGCCGAATTCCATAATCTTGGCAAGTGCCCTCAAATCATCTTCCTGCTGCATAAGAATTATATATAAATGGGTTGATACTTGTTTTGTCTAAATGCCACGCTTGCGTCCGGTCTTCTTTTTTTTCTTCATGCGGCGTGCAAAGGCTTCCTCCTCGTAATCCCGCGGATTGGTTTCCAAGGAGAGAATGCCTGCCGCCAGTTCGAGCGTGCTAGAGGATTCGTGACGGTGATGCTGCCAAAGTTCTGTAGCGGAATGTCCGCCCCGTTCCTTTTCGGGTATGTTTTCCAACCATTTGAAATAGTCGTTGAACACATTGGCAGAAAACTCCTTGCCCATGCGTGAGCCGTTGAACACCTCCCGATGTTGTGATCAATAAAGGTGACACCATAGATACGTCCCCGCTCATTCTTGCGGAAAACCACATCAATACGCCTTTGCCCGAGCAGTTCCACAAACCGTTTCTGTGAATCCGCCTGCCGCAAGGCACGGGCGATGTCCGCCTGTATGGAGGGGGCCCATTTCCCCTCTTTGAGAGCTTTCAGATTCATCAGCATCCGCTTTTCCAACTGCTCATTTCCGAAGCGTTTCCCAAATCGGGAACTTTTGAACGGTGGGCTGACCTCCTTGCCGGTATCATCCGTGACCGAATATACAATACCGGTATATGGTGTACCGTTGTATTCTCCCCTGACCTGTTTCGCCTCGATGTTGAGCGTGGAAAGCAGCGCATTGTATTCCCCGAAGGTTTGGAAACGGTAGCTTTCCAATACGGCTTTAAGGGTATTGCCTACCTGATGGCGGACATCTCCCAAGGAAGCGTCCACCTTTCTTAGTTCCGCTTTCGGATTCCGCTTTTCCGCATCCGCTCCGTTTCGCAGACCGAAATCCGCTTCCAGCTCCCGACAGGCGGTCATGGAACGCCGATGCTCGTAGGCATCGCTGATCTTTTTCCCCTGTTCATCCACACAGACACTGACAATATGGATATGGGTATTGTGTGTATCGGCATGTTTGTAGGTGATGTAAGGCTGATTCCCATACCCCATCTTCTGCATATAACGTTCCGCCAGTTCTGCCAGCCGCCCGTCGGTCAGCCGGTCTTCCGGTGCTGGGGAGAGGGAAATGTGCAGGACGGGCTTCTCCGTATTGCGGTTTGCCAGCAGGTAATTCTCAAAAGAGAGCAATGCCAAGCGCATGTCCTCGCTTGGCAATCCGAGCCGGTCGGAAATCATACGGTTACCGGAAAGAATCTCAGCCGTACCAGCCGCTACCTTCTCATAGTTATAAGCAAGCGCTCCGTAAAGACTCATGCCATGGCTTATTTTTGCAACCATTTCCGCTCGTATTCCTGGGTTAGCGCCATGACCTTTTTGCAGATGAGCATCAGCTCAAGACTCAATCTTTCCAGTTTATAGAGCAATGCCCTCGCCCGTTTCTCCCCGAAATTGTTCTTCAAGGCACGTACCACCTGGTTGTAGTTGTTGCCGACAGCCTGGAACTGTTTGTGGAATTCTGTCAGCCTGATGTAATAGTCCATCGTCGCCTTGTCTATTTTCACGACCTTTATCTGTCCCGAGAAGATGGATTTCTTGATGAACAGCGTGAGGTTGCCGGCTCCCGAATCCGCCAGCAACTTTTCAAATCTTGTGTTCTCCTCGGCGTTCAGGCGGAAACTGTACTTGCGGTCCGCCAGATCACTCTTGGGCTTTCTGCCCGTCCTTGTCCCTGTTGTTTTCTCCATACACATGAGATTTTTGGTTTGTACTTTTTTCTCTTCCAGAATCCGCGACTTTGGAGCGGATTCCCCCGCCCCTCTGGGCGGGCAAGTTGGTTCTTGTCGGACAAAAGACTTTTTGTCGGACAAGGACACAACTTGCTCTGTTCGCTTGAACAGAGAATCCTCCTTCGTCGGATTGCTGCGCGACGTTCACGGCGTGCTGTGGTCCGGCGAAGTCAGTTCCTTTCCATTGTCTGATTCCGGTTTTGCAAAATTAGACAGTGATAACCGATTGGTAAACAGTGCTTGATATGACATTTGATGACATCTGACGACATCTGATGTCAGGTAGGGGAAATGTTGGCGGAAGTTTCAAAAATAGCCGCTACTTTTGGCACAGTGCATGAGGGCATACATTGGAACATTGTCCTGTAAGGTGTATTGCTTGCCTGCCACAGGTGGTGCATGACGCGAATGCGGTATCATCCATGTATGTGCAATGCCATATATGCCGCATGGCAGTCCTGCATGACGGGACACATTGCATCCGTGCAATGCAGTATGGGGTACATTGAACTCCATATTGCATGAATGCAATGCACCTTATACGGCAACACCCTCCGGCAACCGGCATTACACTGATGCGATATGGTATGCAATGTATTCATGCAAACAGGCAAGCAATGCGTCATTGCCATATACCAACGGATGCATTGCCGTGTGATGAAACGAAAAAAAATCCAGACAGATATGAAACAAGTTATACACTCTAAATTCAAGCCTATGAGAGAACCTTTATTTGTCGCTTTGAGCAATCAGAAAGGCGGTGTGGGAAAATCCACGTTCACCGTGTTGCTCGCCAGTTATTTCCATTACCTGAACGGATATAACGTACTTGTGGTGGATTGTGATTATCCACAGCACAGCATCAGTGCCATGCGGGACTGGGAAGTGGGGAACATTGAAAAGAACGTGCATCTGCAAAACCTGCTGGTGGAACAGTTCGGAACAAGCGGCAGGAAAGCCTACAGCATCCTGAACTCCACCCCGGAGGAAGCCAGGGAGACGGCCGGCCGCTTTCTCGAAAAGTCGGAGCTGGACTATGACCTTGTCCTTTTTGACCTCCCCGGTACCGTGAATGTGCCCGGTGTCTTCCAGTCCGTAATCAATATGGACTATGTATTCACTCCGATTACACAGGAAAGGATGGTAATGCGGAGCAGCATGTCTTTTGTCCTTGCCATCAGGGAATACATGCACCGGCATGCGGACGTACCCTTGCGTGGCATCCATATGTTCTGGAACCGGATGGACAAACGGGTGTCCAAAGGGCTGTATAACGGCTATACCGAAATTTTCCGCTCTCTGAAACTGCCGGTGCTGGAGACCGTCATTCCCAGTGCGGAACGCTACAACAAAGATTCCGGGATGAAGGGGTCCCTGTTCCGCAGCACCTTGTTCCCTCCATCAGCCGCCGCACTGAAAGGCAGCAATCTGGATCTGCTGGTTGCGGAGATGGAAACCATACTGAAACTTAAATAGGAATCATCATGACTACCAAGAGAAGAACGGATTACCGGGTGGACGAGGATGCCTTGAAGCGCATGATGGCGGGGATGTCACGGCATTGGAGGAAACAGTTCCACCGGCTGGGGCTTTGGAAAAAGAGGCCGTCCCTTTCCGGGAGACGCAAGATAAAAAGGCTTCTGCCAGTCCTTCTAAAAAGCAAACGAGGAAATTTCCGGATGAAGTAACCGGTACCAATGAATACCGGCTGCGTTTTCTGGAAGCAAAGCTGACGGGTACCAGAAGGCAGACCTATGTTAACGATACATTATACAGGACTGTTGCCAAAGTATTGCCGGTCATTGCGCCGGACATGTCCGTCCCGATGTTTCTTAAGCAGCGTCCTGTCAGACCATCTGGAAAGGTACCAGGACATCATCAATGAGATATATAATCAGGAAGCTACACAAAAACCGATAGAATGGAAGAAATAGTTTATTTGTCAATACGGCTCGGCTGTACCGCTTATCTATTATATAAGGTATGGGAGCAGAAGAAGAGAATAGGTAAGATATGCGATCTGCTTTATACTCCCCGTAAGAAACCGGAAATGGAGAAGGACCACCACCGGAATCCGGAAAATGCGGCAGATGTGATGGGTGCCACCCGTTTTGTCTATCTGGATGAGAATGCCGGAAAGACCGTTGCCCCTTACATGAGCCAGCAACTGGAAATGGGAAGCGACCTTATCGGCAAGGATGAGGATATTCCGGAAGATGAAGTGGAATGCAAACTGCCTTTGGAGGAGATGAGAATGCTGAAAGACGAACAGGAGGAGCTGGACAGCCGTTCTCCCGAGGCGGAAGCCATTGTTCCGGCAGTCACTCCTGCCGACCTGCTCAATGTAGGTGACGTGCTGCTTAATCTGGACGGTGCCGGTTCGGATGAGGACAAATCATACCGGGCCGCCATGACACTGCGTGCCATCCGGGAAACGGACATGTTCGAGTTGTTCTCCTCCCAGATGGAGAACAAGAAACTGATAGAGGAGCTGATGGAAAGGTATGTGGATGAGGAAGGGAATGCTCTGCCTTTAAAAAAAGAGAGGAACGTTTCCAAACCTGTCGCAGACTGGAGGAAGCTGGTCTGAAAAGGCAATGTCTGTCATGCCCGGAAAATCCTGTACGCGTTGAAGTGTACGGGATTTTTTTATCATGTGCAACGGGGGTATCCTGAATTTGACCGGCTTTGCCGCCCATATCCTTCTCCATTCACTTTACATAAAGCCGTACGATGGATGACATTTGATGACATCTGGTGACATATGATGACACCTCTGAATCACAGCGTATTATTCCCTTTTATCTTCGCCGTCGAATTCAAATTTATGTCTTACCCAAACGATTCGACAATGAAGAGAAGAATCCTTTTTTCAGTGATGTGCGCGGCGATTGCCGCCGGTGCTTTCGCGCAGGGCCAAGGCCAGGGCCTTGCCGGTATCAACGAGGCGACCAGCCTCATGACCTCGTATTTCGATCCCGCCACCAAACTGTGCTATGCCATCGGTGCGGTGCTCGGCCTGGTGGGCGGCATCAAGACCTACGGCAAGTTCTCCAGCGGTGATCCCGACACCTCGAAAACCGCCGCCAGCTGGTTCTTTGCCTGCATCTTTCTGATTGTAGCCGCCACCATCCTGCGTTCCTTCTTCCTCTAAGCGGTATGGAGTATTCTGTAAACAAGGGGGCGGGCAATCCCGTCGAGTTCAAGGGGCTCAAGTCACAATACCTGTTCGTCTTCGCGGGCGGTCTGGTGACGGTGCTCCTGGCGGTAGTCATCCTTTACCTGGCAGGCGTGGACCAATGGATATGCATCCCTTTCGGGACCGTATCCGGCGGTCTGCTGGCATGGGCGGTGTTCCGGCTGAACGCCCGCTACGGCGAACACGGTCTTATGAAGCTGCTGGCGGAGAAACGCCATCCGCGCTACCTGATCCACCGCAAGAGAGTTTTCAGATTATTTGCAAAAAGAAAAAAACGACAATCATGAGAAATGTATTGAAAGCGGAAACGCTGGAACGCAAGTTCCCCCTGCTCTCGGTGGAGAACGGCTGCATCGTGAGCAAGGACGCCGACCTGACCGTGGCCTTCGAGGTGGAGCTTCCCGAGCTGTACACGGTGACGGCGGAAGAGTATGAGGCCATGCACTCCACCTGGATAAAAGCCGCCAGGGTACTGCCCGAACACAGCATCGTCTGCAAGCAGGACTGGTTCACCAAGGAGAGCTACCGTCCCCAAAACGGCGGGGAGGAACAGAGCTTCCTCTCGCGCAGCTATGAGCGGCACTTCAACGAGAGGCCGTACCTGAACCACCGCTGTTACCTGTATCTGACAAAGACCACCCGTGAGCGCAACCGCCGGCAAAGTGACTTCAGCACCCTCTGCCGGGGATTCCTGCTGCCCAGGGAGATTACCGACAAGGACATGGCGGCCCGTTTCCTGGAAGCGGTGGAGCAGTTCGAGCATATCGTGAACGACTCCGGCCATATCCGGCTGCGCCGCCTGGAAACGGAGGAGATTACCGGCACGAAGGAACATCCCGGGCTGGTGGAGAAATACCTCTCCCTCTCGATGGAGGACGGGACCGCCGTGCTGCAGGACATCTGCCTCAAGCCCGGACGGATGCGTATCGGGGACAAGCGGCTCTGCCTGCACACACTTTCGGATACGGAAGACCTGCCGGGCAAGCTCTCCACCGACATGCGCTACGAGCGTATGTCCACCGACAGGAGCGACTGCCGCCTTTCCTTCGCCGCACCCGTGGGGCTGCTGCTCTCCTGCAACCACATCTACTCGCAGTACGTGTTCATCGACAACGCGCAGGAAATCCTGCAGATGATGGAGAAGAACTCGCGCAACATGCTCTCTCTGTCACGGTACAGCCGGAGCAATGCCGTGAACCAGGAATGGACGGAGATGTATCTGGACGAGGCGCATACCAAGGGAGTGCTTCCCGTCAGATGCCACTGCAATGTCATTGCCTGGGCGGAGGATGCGGAGGAGTTCCGCCGTATCAGGAACGACACGGGCAGCCAGCTTGCCATGATGGAATGCACTCCCCCGTTACAACACCGTCGACACCCCGGTGCTTTACTGGGCGGGCATTCCGGGCAATGCGGGCGACTTTCCTGCCGAAGAGTCATTCTACACGTTCCTGGAGCAGGCGGTCTGCCTCTTTGCCGGGGAGACCAATTACAGAAGTTCGCCCAGTCCGTTCGGCATCCGCATGGCGGACCGGCAGAACGGCATTCCGGTGCACGTGGACATTTCCGACCTTCCGATGAAGCGCGGCATCATCACCAACCGCAATAAATTTATCCTGGGACCAAGCGGCAGCGGCAAGTCCTTTTTCACCAACCATCTGGTGCGTAACTATTACGAGCAGGGAGCGCATATCCTGCTGGTGGACACGGGCAACAGCTATCAGGGATTGTGCCGGATGATCCACGAGCGCACACGTGGCGGGGATGGCATCTACATCACGTATGAGGAGGACAATCCGATATCCTTCAACCCGTTCTACACCGATTCCGGACAGTTCGATGTGGAAAAGCGCGAGAGCATCAAGACTCTGATACTGACCTTGTGGAAACGGGAGGACGAGGCGCCGAAACGTTCGGAAGAGGTGGCGCTCTCGGGAGCGGTGAACGCCTATATCCGTAAAATTACCGGGAATCGGGAGGCAAGGCCGGACTTCAACGGCTTCTACGAGTTCGTGGACGGTGACTACCGCCGGATGATAGCGGAAAAGAAGGTACGCGAGAAGGATTTCGACATCGACGGTTTCCTGAACGTGCTGGAGCCTTTCTACAAGGGTGGCGACTACGACTTCCTGCTGAACTCCGACAGGGAACTGGACCTGACAAACAGGCGGTTCATCGTGTTCGAGCTGGACAACATCAGCGGCAACAAGGTGCTGCTGCCTGTGGTGACGCTGATCATCATGGAGACCTTCATCGCCAAGATGCGCCGTCTGAAAGGAATCCGCAAGGTAATATTGATAGAGGAGTGTTGGAAAGCCCTTATGTCCGCCAACATGAGCGGCTATATCCAATATTTGTTCAAGACCGTCCGTAAATATTTCGGTGAGGCCGTTGTGGTGACCCAGGAGGTGGACGACATCATCAGCTCCCCGATTGTGAAGGAGGCCATCATCAACAACTCCGACTGCAAGATCCTTCTGGACCAGCGGAAATACATGAACAAGTTCGAGCATATCCAGCGGCTGCTCGGCCTGACGGAGAAAGAGAAAAGCCAGATACTCTCCATCAACCAGGCGAACCATCCCGGACGTTTTTACCGTGAAGTCTGGATAGGGCTTGGCGGCACCCGTTCGGCGGTCTATGCTACGGAAGTGAGCGCGGAAGAGTATTTCACGTTCACGACGGAAGAGTCCGAGAAGCTGGAAGTGCAACGGCTTGCCGAGGAGCTGGACGGCAACCTGGAACTTGCCATCCGCCGGATGGCAGAGAGAAAACGAGAGGAACAAAGACAAGTATCAACCCCAAAAAGAGAACAATGAGAAACAAATCCCTTATGAGACTGGCGGTGTGCCTGATCGGTATGGCCGCCATGGTATTGCAAGGCTGCTCGGAGAGCGGCACCGACCGTGACAAGCTCTGCGGCTCGTGGAGCAGCGTGGAAGGCAAGCCGGACGTGCTGGTATATAAGGAAGGGGAAGCCTACAAGGTGACGGTGTTCGCCCGTAGCGGAAAGATGCGCCGTCTCAGGCCTCAGACCTACCTGCTGGTTGAGGAGAACGGGAACCTGTTCATCAACACGGGGCACCGCATCGACATCTCCTACAACGAGGCCGCCGACGTGCTGACCTTCTCCCCGAACGGTGACTATGTGCGGAAGGAGGAACGCCCATGAAAGCGAAGTCACTCCTGATCGGAACGGTACTCGCCCTGTGCGGCACCGGCGCCAATGCCCAGTGGGTGGTGACCGATCCCGGCAACCTTGCCCAAAGCATCATCAACATGTCTGACAACATCGCCCATACCTCGAAAACGGCGGTCAATACGGCCGACAGCTTTGCGGAGACGGTGAAGATTTACGAGCAGGCCAAGAAGTATTACGACCAGTTAAAGGCGGTGAACGACCTGATACAGGACGCCCGCAAGGTGCGCGACATCATCCTGATGGTGGGCGACGTGTCCGACATCTATGTAACGAACTTCGGCAAGATGATGAACGACGGGAACTTCTCGCCCCGCGAGCTGGACGCCATCGCCTTCGGCTACACCCGCCTGCTGGAGGAGAGCAACGGCGTGCTGCAGGATCTCAGGCAGGTCATCAACGTGAGCACGCTCTCCATGACCGACAAGGACCGCATGGACGTGGTGGACCGCTGCTACTATGAGATGCGCCGCTACCGCAACCTGGTAAGCTATTACACGAACAAGAACATCGCCGTGAGCTATCTCCGTGCCAGAAAGAAGAACGACCTGGACCGGGTGATGCGGCTTTACGGGAATGAAACCTCCAAATACTGGTAGCCATGATGCCGTTGTCGATAGATTTTGCCAACCTGCATACCATACTGGCGACCCTGTATGACGATATGCAGCCCCTTTGCAAGGACATGATGGACGTGGGAAAGGGACTTGCCGGGCTGGGTGCCCTGTTCTATGTCGCCGTCCGCGTGTGGCAGTCGATGGCCCGTGCCGAACCGATAGATGTCTATCCCCTGCTGCGTCCCTTCGCCATCGGCATCTGCATCCTGCTTTTCCCCACGCTGGTGCTCGGCACGCTGAACACCGTGCTCAGCCCGATAGTACAGGGTGCGCACAAGATGCTTGAGGGGCAGACGCTGGATATGGAACAGTACAGGGCGCAGAAGGAGGAACTGGAAAGGGAGGCCATGCTGCGCAATCCCGAAACCGCCTACCTGGTGAGCGACGAGGAATTCGACCGTCAGCTGGACGAGCTGGGCTGGTCAACCATAGATACCGCCTCCCGCCTGGGCATGTACGTGGAGGTGGGGATGTACAATCTGGAGAAGAAAATCCGTGACGCCTTCCGCAGCCTGCTGGAACTGATATTCGCGGCGGCATCGCTGCTGATAGACACCGTGAGGACCTTTTTCCTTGTCGTGCTCTCCATACTGGGACCGGTGGCGTTCGCCTTCAGCGTATGGGACGGTTTCCAGTCCACGCTCGGGCAGTGGTTCACGAGGTACATATCCGTCTACCTTTGGCTTCCGGTCAGCGACCTGTTCAGCACCCTGCTCGCCAAGCTCCAGGTGCTGATGCTCCAAAATGACATTCTGGAATTACAGAACAACCCCGACTACTCGATAGACAACTCAAATAGCGTCTATATCATATTCATGCTGATAGGGATTATCGGGTACTTCACCGTCCCGACGGTGGCGGGCTGGATCGTACAGGCGGGCGGAGCCGGAAACTTCAGCCGTAACCTGAACCGCACGGCCACGAAAGCGGGCGGTTTCGCTGCCGGGACGGGCGGTGCCGTACTGGGGAATATCGGGGGAAGGCTGCGGGGCAAATAGGCTCTATGGCAACCCGTTTCCGTGAGTCGGCAACTTGGATTACCGGGTTGGCGACTTGTCGGAAGGAGCCGCCCGGTCATACCGGAACATTTATTTATTCATTCAAACCAATCATTCGCTAAATGGAATTCAAGTCATTGACCAACATTGAGAGCAGCTTCAGGCGTATCCGGTTGATGCTGGCTGTCTTTACCGGCTGCTGTGCGCTCATTACCGGCTATGCGTTGTGGAGCTCGTACCGTTTCGCCGAGAAGCAACGGGAAAAGATCTATGTGCTGGATAAGGGCAAGTCGCTGATGCTCGCCCTCTCGCAGGATCTTTCACAGAACCGCCCCGCCGAGGCGCGGGAACACGTCCGGCGTTTTCACGAGCTGTTCTTCTCGCTCTCCCCGCAGAAGGACGCGATCGAGCACAATATAGGCCGTGCCCTGCAGCTGGCGGACAAGAGCGCCTATCACTACTATGTGGACTTTGCCGAAAAGGGATATTACAACCGGCTGATTTCGGGCAACATCAACCAGGTGGTACACGTGGACAGCGTGGTGTGCGACTTTGCCGCCTATCCCTACAAGGCGCGTACATATGCCCGGCAGCTGATCATCCGTGAGAGCAACGTGACCGAGCGAAGCCTTGTCACCTCCTGTTCGCTCCAGAATACGGGGCGTTCGGACGACAATCCCAACGGGTTCATCATCGAGCAGTTCACCATACTGGAGAACAGGGATATAAGGAGTGTGGAACGATGAGAGGGAAACCTGCCGTCTTAAAACGTGCGGACAGCCGTATCTGGCTGTTCTGCCGCCGGCTGACCGGGAAGCAGCGCATTGTCTTGACAAGTGTCGTCTCGCTTCTGTTCACGGCAGCCTGTCTGTACTCGGTTGTCTCTTCCGTGTCCCGTTTGGGGGAACGGAAGGGCGACATGAAATCCGGGGCATATCCGGCCCGTCATGTTACGGCCGGAAACAACAACCATTCATTCAAACATCCAGAAACATGAAAATGGACTTTCAGAAAATCAGGGAACGGCTGGGGCTGTCGAGTGACAAGCCGCTGACTCCCGAAGAGAAGCGCCGACGCGCGAGGTATATTGTCTATCCGTTCTTCTGCCTGCTGTGCGCCGGATTTCTCCTGCTGGTATTCAGCCCGTCGGAAAAGGAGAAGGCGGAAAAGGAAAAGGGCAAGGGATTCAACGTAGAGATGCCCTCGCCGAAAGATTCGGAAATGGAGGGCGACAAGGTAAGCGCCTACGAGCAGGAAGCACTGGCTAAAAAGGAAAAATGGCGCAGGGGAACCTTCCAGGAGATGTCCAAGCTGCTCAACAAGGACAGTCAGGATACTGCCGGCCTTACCGCAGGAAAAGCCAACACGGAACTTCCGCCGGAACCGGAAACGGGGAAATCCCCCGGCTCCGTCCATTCCTCTGCGGAAGCCTACCGGAATATGAACCGCTCGCTAGGTGCTGTATATACCCGGAATGAAAATCAACAAGATGCCGATCTGCTCCGCCGTATAGAGGAACTGGAAAAAGAAAAGAGAACCGGCGGAAGGACAGCCGGAAGGACAGACCCTGGAAGAAAAGATGGCACTGCTGGAAAAGTCTTACGAGCTGGCCGCTCCGGTACAACGGGAAGCAGCCGGATGCCCCGGCTGCCGTGAATGGCCGGAGCGCCCGGAAAGACAGGACAGCCGTCCGCCCGGTGAAACAGGTACGGAATCAGGTGGTGTCATCGCTTGCACAACCTATGGGCAATGAGGATTTCATCGCCGAATTTGCGGGAGAGAGGAATACCGGTTTCCACACCCCTATAGGCAGGACACTCCCTTCCGGCAGGAATACCATCGCCGCCTGTGTACACGGTACGCAGACCGTATCGGACGGGCAGGTGTTGCGCATCCGGTTACTGGAGCCGATGGCGGTGGACGACCGGCTCATTCCCCAAGGGATGGTATTGACCGGCGGTACACGCATCCAGGGGGAGCGGATGGACATCCTTGTAGAGACGGTGGAATACAAGGCACGCTGTTTCCTGTGGAACTGGAGGTATATGATGCCGACGGACAGCGGGAATCCTCGTGCCAAACTCGATGGAGTATGATGCGGCGCGTGAGATAGCCGCGGGTATGGGCGCCTCAATGGGGAGCAGCATCAACATCTCGACGGATGCCGGGGCGCAGATTGCCTCGGACGTGGGCAAGGGGGTAATACAGGGCGTGTCGCAATATGTGGAAAAGAAAATGCGTGCGGTGAAAATCACCCTAAAAGCCGGACACCGGCTGTTGCTGCACTCTCCCGAAAAATGAAAAGAGAAAAGAAACCAACCATTTATTCACCAACCAATCAAGAACGCACATGAAGAAGATTCTGATGATGTTTGCCCTGATTATGGGCGCAGTGGCTGCATACGCGCAGCAAGCAGCGGAGATTATTACGAGGGATTGAGCCGCAAGATCGGCTTCAGCCAAATGATTCCCCCGCATGGTCTGGAAATCACGTATGACAAGACCGTACATATAATTTTCCCCTCTCCCGTAAGATACGTGGATTTGGGTTCCCCCAACCTGATAGCGGGCAAGGCAGACGGTGCGGAGAACGTCATCCGTGTGAAGGCGACCCGGAAACATTTCCGCAGTGAAACCAATATGAGCGTGATAACCGAGGACGGCAACTTTTACACATTCAACGTCAAGTATGCCGACGAGCCGTTGCTGCTGAACGTGGAGATGTGCGACTTCATCCATGACGGGGAGTCGGTTAACCGTCCGAACAATGCGATGGAAATCTACTTGCAGGAACTCGCCGGGGAGTCTCCCCGTCTGGTACGGCTGATCATGAAATCCGTGTATAGGCAGGACAAACGCAAGGTCAAGCACATCGGCAGCAAGCGGTTCGGGGTTCAATACCTGCTCAAGGGGCTTTACGCACACGGCGAGCTGCTCTATTTCCATACCGAGGTGAAGAACGCCACGCACGTGCCCTTTCGATGTGGACTTCGTAACTTTCAAGATTGTAGACAAGAAAATCGTGAAGCGTACCGCCATGCAGGAGCAGGTTATCTATCCGCTGCGTGCCTTCAACTATGTGACCCGTGTGGACGGGAAGAAGAACGAGCGGACGGTGTTCGCCCTGCCCAAGTTCACCATCCCCGACGGCAAGAAGCTGGTCGTGGAGATGTACGAGAAACAGGGTGGCCGCCATCAGTCGTTTGAGGTGGAGAACGAAGACCTGGTACGCGCCGGGACTGTCAATGAACTGAAAGTAAGATGAGTGCCATGAAAAGAAACTTCATCTTTATTATCCTCCTGCTTGCCCTCTTTACGGGGCAGGCGGAAGCCCAGCGCCGGCTGCCGGGGATGAAATCCGTCCGCTTTACCGCTGAAATGGCCGACGGCTTTTACAGCCGGGCAGACCGCCATGATGCGGGCTACGCCTTTTCGCTGGCTGTTGCCACTTACACAAAGAAGGGGAACCAGTGGGTGTTTGGCTGTGAGATGCTACAACGTAATAACCCTTATCGGAACACGTATGTCCCACTGTCGCAGTATACAGGGGAAGGCGGTTATTATCATACAATCCTTTCCACATCCGGCAAGTCTTTCTTTCTGAACCTCGGCGCTTCCGCCTTGCTGGGCTACGAGGCCGTGAACAACGGAAACCGCCTGTTGGATGACGGAGCTTCCTTGCGCAAGTATGAGTCCTTCATCTATGGAGGCGCGGTGACACTGGAAGCGGAGGGATACCTGTCGGACAGGATAGCCCTGCTGATACGCCTGCGTGAGCGTTTCATGTGGGGTGGCGCATCCGGCCGCTGCCATTTCCAGTATGGAGCCGGAATCAAATACATTTTCTAACCTTAAAAAGAACAGATACCCATGAAAAGAAGAATCCTTGATATGGTGATGGCCGCCTGCTGCATGGCGGTTTCCTTCCTTGGTCTTGCCGCTTGTGACAATGAACTGGACATTCAGCAGGAATACCCGTTCACGGTGGAGTCCATGCCGGTGGCGGATGAGATAGCCGGTGATGAGACGGTGGAAATCCGTCTGGAAATCAAGCCGTCTGGAAATTTTACCGGAACGGTCTATACACTGAGGTATTTCCAGCCTGACGGAAAGGGCAGTCTGAAGATGGAGGACGGCACGGTACTGAAGCCCAATGACCGTTACCTGTTGAACGAATGGAAATTCCGGCTCTACTATACCTCGCAGAGCGACAAGGAGGCGCAGACCATTGACCTCTATTTTGAGGACAACTGGGGAAACTTGCAACAGCTGACGTATGATTTCAATGGAAAGGAAGCGGAGGAAGACAATAATAATACGGAGGCCGCATGAAAAGAATACCGGTTATTATGATTTTTCTGTCACTTGTTCTGTATGGCAAGGCGGAAAATCCCCCGTCTGACAAGGATAAGGCAGTAGCCTGCATCAAGCGGTGGGAAGGCTGGCACCGGGGGAAAATGCCTTACATCGGTTACGGACACCGCCTGCTCCCCCATGAGAAGCTGACCGAGAACCTGAGTGAGGCACAGGCGGACTCACTTTTGAGATGCGACCTTGAACGGTGCCTGAAGGTATTCCGTAAATATGGAAAAGACTCGCTTCTTTTAAGTCTGTTAGGCTTTAATGTAGGCTGTTACCGTCTGATCGGAGACGGGAAGATACCTAAAAGCAGACTGATTCAGAAACTGGACAGCGGCAACCGGGATATTTACAGGGAATATGTATCGTTCCGCTGTTATCGGGGGAAAGTCATTCCAGGCATAGAGAGAAGAAGAAAGAGGAGTTTGAACTGTTCTATATACCCTAGATTGAAATTATGCAAAGCCGTGAACGGACGCTTGCCATCGCCGTTCACGGCTTTAGTCTTAGCCACTCTTAATTTACCTTTACCCGGTTCATCAGCTGCCCCGATATTTCATGCAGTCCCGGCAGCGTTCCGGCTGCTGTTCCCTTGCAAAGGCGGTGATTCCCTGTGTCAGTTTCCAGAGCGTGGCCCCGCCTGTCACTCCGTCGTCAGGATTGTTGTTCATCAGCAGTTTTTCCACCTCGCGTCCTTCGTTTTTCAACAAGGCTCCTTTCTGCACCAGATTCTTCAGTTCCTTGTCGAAATCCACGTCAATTTCCGATGCTCCTTGAATTTCGATGGCCTTCTGCATGATGGTGTCTTTGCTGTACAGTCCTTTGGTCAGGTCGGAAACAGCCGATACGGTGGTCTGCGTGTCCAGTTCGTAGGTCTTTTGGGAGAGGGACAGGGATTCCGGCAGTCGGCCTCCAAGGTGTATCTGCCGCATGACGGACTCCCTGACCATCCCGTTCAGGCACGCCCCGTTGAGCAGGAACGACCGCATGTCCACCGATCCGTTGCCATAGTCGGATGTGGAGAAGCGTGCTCCTGCGAAGATGATGACCGTTCCGTTCTTACGGGTGGGTATCTCTATCGGAGTGGGCAGGATTGTCTCACACCATACTTTCGTGTCGTTCATATAGGCATCGGACACGACCGCCCCCTGTCCTCCCGCCTCACGGATGAAAGCGGTCAGGATGTCCACCGAGTTGAGCCGGCGGTAGGAGTCCGACAATACGCCCCGGACTTCCATTCCTACCGCACGTATCAGTACCCGTGTACGCTCGGTCCATCCCGAATGCTCGTTCAGGATGGTGGCGCACAACTGTTTCTGCCAGGCATCTCCGGCGGAAAGCTCGCGCAGGTATTTGGCGGGAATGCCCATCTTCTCCGAAATCTGGCTTATGGCGTTGCCGTGCAGGTTGAAGTTCCCTTCGGGCATTGCCATCTGTACCCTTCCTTCCGCTTTGAAAGAGATAACGGGGCGTTCCTTGCTACGTTGGCTTACCCCGATGGGAGCGATGAAATCCTGCGCGATCCGCCCCTCACTGAGCAGACGGTTGATGGTGTCCATGACATCCCCCTGCCTGCCTTCTATCATTCGCCGTACCTTGTTGATGACTACCTGGTTGAGTCCCTGCTGTTTCTGTACCGGTGCAGTGGCCGGCATGACTGTTGCTTCCATATTTCTTGTTTTTAAAGTCGTTGATAAATTACAATTTGTTCTTATGGCTTGTCCTGCTTGTTTTAGTAAATTCAGATCTGTACTCTTCTGACAGACGGATATAATCCTTTTCGCTATATCCAGCCGTTCCGAACAGTTCATAATATCCGGGGAAGGGTTTTCTTTCCGTTTCCGGTATATGCGTGCTGGTTTCCTTATGGCAACAGATGATGTGCCGGACAAACCGGTAGCACTTGCAAAGATCCGCCAGGATGGTGTACTCGTTGTCCGTATGAGGTTCATAATATCCGCAGGAGAGATTGACGCAGGATACTTCCAGCCCGTTCCTTTTCAATGCCGCCACATCCGTAGCCAGCCCCTGTGCAGGCTTGTAACCGTACCTCCGGGGATCTACTGCCGAAATGAACTCATTGGAGCAGAGCCTCATTCCGTTGATTTGTGTCACCATGTCCCCGTTCCCTTTCCGGTCGCACTGGATGACGAAACGGCAGTCGGAAAAGAAGGACATGTCGGCATGGCCGCTGCCTATGCATCCTATCTCCTCCTGTACGAAGAAGGCGCATTTCACCGCCTTGAAATCCTCCAGGCATTTCAGGCAGATCCAGATGCCGTTCTTGTCATCCGCGCCGATTCCGGCCATCCGTTTACGCTTGCGGTCATAGCCGACAATCATCGAGTCCGCCACAAGATGGGCTGCATAGGTGCCTGTCTTGCGCCGGTGTACCTCGTCCATGTGCGCCACGACACAGGGGTAGCTTTTCCGGTTGCCTTTGACCGCGTAGATGTTTCCGTGCCGGTCTTGCCGGAAAGGAATACCCATCCGCCTGAGTTCCCCGATGATGAACCCGGCCATCTTCCCCTCCTTGCCGGAGGGGGAGGAGATGTTGTAAAGAGCCATTAATTTTTCCATGATACTGACTTTTCAGGAGATGAACAACTTTTCGATTTGCAGGTACCGTCTGAACTCCGGTACGGGACGTCCCTTCTTGAAGAGGAAGGACGGATATTTCTTCCCTTGTATTCCGCGGACGTGCCTTTCAGTACTTTTCCGAATACGGTGGATATATAGAACATGTCCTGACAATTCTTGCAGAATGCCGTATCCGGAAAGGAATGTATCTTTCCGCATTTGGGACATACATATTTTCTCCTGTTTGCGCGCCCTTCCGTGCTCCGGCAGGTGGCTATGCTCGTGTCGCCCTCCGTATTTCTCAGTTCCAGGTTACCGTCCGTCAGATGGAGGCTGTAGAACGTGTCGAGGTAAGGCACCCCTTTCTTGTGCCACCTGCAGGCGGGCACTTTCACCGTCAATGAAACCTGTATATTGTCTCCGGCCGCCCATTCCTGCCCCTCAATGGGATTCAGTACGGTGAAATCCGTTGTATGTGTATAATCGTTGTATCTGCGTCGCAACAGGATGCCCGCCTCCTGCGCCTGCTTGCGGATCAGTTCGGCGACGAATGCGTGTGAGGAATAGATGCGGTCCAGCAGGGAGGCGGCAATCGGTGTGTTTATTGATTTCCACAATGTTACCTCGTTCCATACGACAGCCCGTCCGAGTATGTTGTTGCTCTCGTCCCTTGCCACAAGGATTTTAGCGCCGGCGAAGTTGGTATAGAAGTCAGCGGCGTTGCGTGCCTTGTCCTCATACCGCATACAGGAACTGTGCAGGCTGGATGTGTCACTGTCGGAGATGGGGCTGTAGTTGCTTTCCAGATAGGCTTCCATGAAGTCGTTCATGCTTTCATGCAGCCTGACCGTGACTTTGCTGTCCAATGAGAGAGAACTACAGAAATAATTGATTTCGTCGGGTGAGTACTTGGGCAGGTTCTTGAACAGTTCCACAAACGTGGAGGGTTCCAGGTCTGTCCGGTTCTCCGGGAACCAGGGTGCCTGCGGGTTGTTCCGGTCCGGGAAACTGGGATGGGCCAGATCCTTGCTGCAGGCCGTGAACACGATCCGGATTTTCTTGAACGTGCCCGCTTCCGTCCGCTTGCGCTTGGTGGAGAAGCAGTTGTAGGTACCGCGTATGATCTCTTCCACCGGTACGTTCTTTTTTACTTCCAAAAGGATGTCTTTGGCTATCACACTCCCGTTTTCCGCCGCATGCACCAGGCGGGATTTCAATTCATTGCTAACATTCAGTTTCATAATCATTCGTTTTATTGTTTATAAATTCTGCCATGTTTATATGGCAATTGTTTCTTGTCCGGCTGCATTTGGCGCAATTTCTCTTTCCGCTTTCTGAGCAGGTCAACGGACATGTTCCTGCTTGTCCGATATTCCTCCTCGCTCATCCGGCGAATGGAAGGAATGCCCGTCTGGGTCAGTGTATGGTTTACCATCCAGCCGTCCATGAAGTTTTCGGGGCAGAGGCTGTCATGGTGGATGACTTCCCCCACGCAGCCGTGAATGAGCATATTGCATATGGTCATCAGGCAACAGGTACGGTTGACATCTTCCGCGACAAGATAATTACCCAGGTGGCGTACATGATATGCCAGCAGCAGCCTTCCGCTTCCGCATGTCGGGTCACAGATACGTTTTCCTGTCGCTGTCTCCCCCGAATCGGTACATAAGACCATCAGGTCGCAGATATCCGGCGGGGTAAAGAACTGTCCGTTCACCTGCCGACCGATTTTGGAAGATATTGCCATGAAGAGGTCACCGAACGCATCAAACCATCCGCCGGATTGCAATTCCCGCTGCATGAGCCGTATCCATCCGGTAAGCATCTCCATAAAATGCCTGTTCTGCTGCCGTTTGTATTTCCAATCCATAAGGGGCGGTGCGCCGGGAGAGAACCCGTGAATGACATAACGCAGGAAATCGTTGAAAACGGATATCGGATCGTAGCCGTTCGAATAGGCGAAATCACAGATCGTTTTCTCAAGCGGACGTATCGCCTGCGGTGTGTTGTATGGTGCCATATTACTCTGATTTTTTATAGATTGTTACTATATGTCTTTTATGGTCTGTCCGTATCCTGACGGGAGAAGACGCCAAGGAAAAAGAGGTGCGTTTCCGCTTTCAGCATGTTCCATTCCCATGTGGGAAGTTCCTTCCATTCCATACGGTATGCCCAGAGTATGAACAGACCGGGACGGAATCCGTTGAAAAGCTCTCCGTGCAGAATCCCGACCAGCCGCTCCAGTTCTTCCCGCGAGTAAAGGGTGAATGACTCATTCCGATAGACAAAGGCATCAGCCGGTTCAATATCCGGCTGACACTCGATGATGTATCTCGTCCATTCTTTTGTGGTGTACTTTCCGTACAGAGGATCGGGTTCCGTGTATTTCCATGCCCTGACGAATGTGTGGAAGAGGACGGCACCGTTCCTGTGCCTTCCGGTATGCCCCCACATCCGGAACTGTTTGCTGCGTATGCCATCGGGAAGCAGCAATTCCGGACCGGTTATAACCCAAGGGCCTCCTTCCGTATTGTAACCGGTACACTTTTCATTTTCATGGCAGAAAGGTGTCTGTGGGAGAAGGCAAATATGGACTTCCCGGTCATCGCCCCTTTCAATGTGTGCCTGCGGATAATAGTCACCGCCACGGGTAGTATAAGTGACGACATCCCCTGCGGTCGGTAAACTGACTCTTTCCCTGTCCTCCCGCATCCTTGAAATCAGCCGGTTCACCTTCTCCACGTCGCACTCCTTTATGGAACAGGCACACCCTTCATGCCTGTTGAGCAGAGTCAGGCTTTCCAAATCATAAAAATTACCGTACTTCATATTGAGAGCGTTTTTGTTGGTACAATTTGACCTGGCGGGCAACCATATCACAGAACTTCTGTCCGTTCTCCTTCTCGCTTCTGAAATAGGCAATCATGTCCCAGAGATTCTGATTGAAGTAGCCGGTCCATTTTTCGTAGCAGTGACTTCCATAGACCTTTCCGAACGTTTCCTCGAAAAGTGCGGGAGTCAGCCCTTCATCCCCATGGTGGTTGTATTGCCACAGAGAGACAAGCAGCAGCCGGTTATAATCCAGTGTTTCCATATCCGTTCTTTTTTAAGTAAAACATCGGCCTACATGGGTAGGCATTTTTATTTCTTGGTGTCTTTCCGGCCTGTTTGCCGGGGATTGCGACAAGGCTTGGCGAAAGAAAATACCGGAGCGAAGCGAGGATGATTTTCTTTCAGCCAACCCAGCCCCTGAAAGGGGCCGCCTTGCGCAATCAGCCCGGGAAACGGCTATCTTTACAGCAAGAAATGAAAAAGCAGACCTCGGATTCTCTGTTCTGAAGTCTGCTTTTCGGTCATTGTCGAGTCTCATGTTTTTCAGGTATGTATCTGCCATCCGTGGAACGGCTGCAATGTTACGGCAAACGATCTGTCAGGTATTCCATGATAGAGCAGACCTCCCACGATACCTGTCCTTCCGTCGGGATAGCGCTGTGTAAAGCCGAACGAGTACGGGGCATGGTCGTAGTAGAGTGAGATTTCGCAGGGACAGTCAGGGTTTTCTTCCCAGCTTTTCAACCGTTCCAGACATTTTTGGAGCGAGGTGTCACCGATGGATTCGGCATAGCGCCTTACATTCTCGAAATGTTCTTCATTCAGGATTTTCATGACTTTTGTATTTTTATCTGTTAAACACGTCCGGCTCCGGGAGCCGGTATTTTTATTTCTTGCCTGCCTGACAGTCCCGTGGCCGTACCCGCAAGGTTTGGCGAAAGAAAATACCGCAGCCAGGCGAGGATGATTTTCTTTCAGCCAACCCCGCAGGGGCCTGACCTTGTACGGGTACACAGGACACGGGACTACCTTTGCAGGGTGGGAAATAAAATATACGGTTGTTCCTTGTTGTGGGATCTTGTATGGCTTCCGGAGATAATCTTCCTGATTTGTTCGCCATTGCCGGACAAATGGTGTATTTTTGCAGTTTCTAATTTCAGGATCATGGAAAACTATATAAAGAAAGCGGCGGATGCTTTCCTTGTGGAGCGTCCGTATGGTATGCGTGTGGATTACAGGAAGAAAGGATTCGTGCTGTTTAACCGCAACCTGAACGTATTGGGCAATGTGGAGCATGCCCGTCTGGAAGAGCTGCCTCTGGAGCGGTTCAATGTGGAGGAAATTCCGTTGGAGGGTGAAATTGTGGAAGAACATGCAGGATTTACCGATGTATTCTTCTACACCGATTTGACCAACCCTTATGCCGGATATGTGCTGAACCTGCAAAAGCTTAAAGCCTATAACCGGTTGATGTTTCCGCTGGCAATGGCGCTGAACCGTGAGTTGTGAGGTCGGAAGATGGTAGCGGTAACAGCTGCATGGAACAAGCCGTTACCGTCCCGGATTTTATTGTTTGCCCTCTTTTTCTGTTATGAACGCAAGATAGGCGGGCACGGCCTTATGGCATCTGGTAAAGTCCGGTGTCCGGCGGCCCTTGATTTTCCGGAAACTGACGGTTCCGTTCCTGTCAATGCCTCTTACATGCCTGTTGAATGTCCCTTTGGTTCTGATATGGATGTCAAAACCGTCCCTTCCGGTGATTTCAAGGAACATTCCTCCCGTGATCCGTTCCCCGTCCAGGAATTTCTGTTTCTGTTCATTGAGCAGCCGCTGATGTTGCTCTTCCCGCGCTCTGCGCTCTTCCGCCTCTTTCTCCTCCTGCTCCCTGCGTTTCTGTTCCTGCTTCTTTTTGTATGCCTCACGGGCTTGCACCAGGGGGGTGGTGTCAAGTCCGAGAGCCTCGAACACGCGGACGGAGATCAACCTGACAAAGGCTCCTCTTTCCGCGCCCTGAAGCGTATCCGCGATCCAGTTCCTGCAATAGGCGGCAGTTTCGTCCCTGCGGTTTTCTCCGTTGAGGAACCGGCGTGAATACTGCCCGCTGGAAAAATAAACGTTTTCAATCCGGCAGACCACATGGAAACAGTCATCGTCCTCATTCCCATATTCGTTCTTTCTAGATAGGGAGAGATATACATTCTCGGCGTACGGTTCCAGTTCCATATAAGGAGCCACGACGGTATTCCCGTCAGACCTGTACTTGAATACTTTTGCTTTCATACTATCGTTCAGTTTGTCGGTTGTTGCATATTACATCTATAATCTCTTTTCCGCTTCTTTCACCCTTCAGGAAGGCAAGGAAGCGCCTCAAAAAGAGCCGGGCACAGTCAGTTCCCAGCTGGGAGCTTTCACCCTCTTTGGTAGCACATACCGCAAAACGCCCCAGTCCGAAACTGTCCTGTTGCGGTACGATGTGGTAAGACAGGTCCTCGCTTGCGTTGATGTGCAACCCACGACGGAAAACATAGAAAGTTTTCGGGATTCTTCTGTCGGTATCGATTTCCATACGCTTGTAACCGTGATGTTCCAATAACCGGCCCAGTTCCCTGTTTGTCGGAATTGTATGTCCGATCCAGTCCGGCCAGTTTATATTTTCTATTGTGTGTCCGTAATTGTCATATAATATGTTGAACTGTTCCTGGTATTCATCGTAAAATTCCCCGTTCCCGTTGCACATTTCCTCCAACGCGATGCCGTTTTTACGGACAAGGGCAAGGTCGCCCAGTCCGCACGCGATTTCATTGAGCAGCGTGCGTTCCTCATCCCTGTCTTTTGCCGTTCCGTAAATTCTAAGCAGGGAATACCGGTGTAGTGCCGAACGGGATGGCATGTCCAGTTTTTCCCATATCCCATCGCCTCCTATAGCCTGTCTGGTGTTTTCCGGAAGTCCGTGCCACCACTTGTCCAAATTGTTTGTATCCATAATTTCTGAATCAGATTGTTTTCAAACCCTGTTTTGAGTACCATGCCTGATATGCGGCGGCGTACTCCTGACGTTCCCGCTCCAGGGAATCTCTCATCTCCGGGGTGTACCCGAGCAGGCGGATGTATCCTCCGTTATAGCCGGTGAGTTCGCACCTTATTCCGGCTTCCTTCAGTTTGTCGATGCGTTTTTGGGCCATTTTTGCGCTTGAATATTCCTTCGGCCAAAAATAGAGTTCGCCCCGTGAGCCGAAACAGTCTTCCCCCAGAATTATTTCCCCGGCATACTTCCGGCTTTCGATGAAGCCGAAACGCGCTTTGCCCAATGCCCGGCGCATTGCCTTGTGTGCCGGACCTTCCGGATGCTTGAATACCTCCGGTTTGTCTTTGCTGTCGAGTCTGGGCGGTTCCACCTTGTACGGCTGTTTGTAACTTCCGATTCCGAGCGTCAGGTAAAAGTTGGTATGGAAATAGTCCGTCATGGGGTCGCTGTCATCGAAATTGTATGACATGATGAAATCGTAGATATTCATCATTACTTCTTTTGTCCTGTCCGTCAATGATTTGTCTGAAGCGATACGATAGTGGTTGACATCGCCTTGAACTTTTCCGGACTCTTTGGTGAACGCCTCGAAATCCGCTTTCATCAACCGGATATGGATGGAGTGGCAATTCTCCCGTCTGACAGAGAACTTGTATCCCGGATAGGTCTCCTTGAGCCATGCCCGTACCAGTCCCACGATTTCAGGAGCGTGCTGCCCCTTGTAATTGCGGCCTTTCCAGCGGTATTCGTTATACACATACTTGGTGTATTCCTTTGCCGTGGCTCCCGGATAGTCATATTCATATCCGGTTGAGGTCGAGATATCCGGTTTTTCTTTCCAAGCCTCAAAAAGCCTTCCAAACTCGGTGTTCACCTGTTGCATGATTGCGGTGTCACCACCCTTGTCCGGGTGGTGCTCCAATGCCAGCCGGCGGTATTCTTTCTTCAAGTCCGCCAGAGAGTGTATGTTCTGAAAATAGGTCATAGCCATAAGTTTTTTATGCCCCTGCGAGGCGGTTGATAAAATATTCCCGGTAGTCAAGGTCAAGACCGAGGTTGAGACAGGCCGTTTCCATGTCATCTTCTCTCAGGTCGTCCGCCTCCTGCAATTCGCGCAGGTACCGGATTTCGGAGTCCAGGTATTCCTGTGCTTCCGTTTGACCGCAACCGCATGAGTTGCAGATCAGACTGATAATGTTTCCCTGCATGCTGTTTGATTTTTGGGTTTCTGTTCCTGTTTCTGAGGCCTCGTCCGTCGTATATCGAGACGGCCCGTTCCACCAAAAGCCTGCGGTTGTCTTCCGAAAGTTCCAGATAGAACCGTTCCGCCGCGCCGAATGTGCCCTTGTCTGTCGCCACGCACCATTTTTCCCAGAAATGCGGGTACATGCCGCCATACACGGTTTTGCATTCCTCCTCGCTCCAGGCGTTCCACATGTAGTAGAAGAAACTGGAGACGGTATTTTCCGCTTGATATTTCATGGTTCTTCTATTTGTGATTCTACATTGTTTGTTTCTCTCAGTTGATGCCACACAGCCTCATACATCTCATGAAGCCAGTCTATGTTCTTCGCGCCGAGTTCAAACGGGCTGTGACACTGCACCTCGTCACCGCTTTCTTTCTCTTCGGCAAGGACGGTCAGGCTGTCCGCCGTTACCCGGAGTCCTGTCACCCTGCATTCATATGGTTCTCCGTTCTTGCCAAACCATATCACCCAGACCGGATCATAATCCTCTTCCGGAAGACGAATTTCTTTCACGCAGTGAGCATGGAGCAACTGCCGTATCGCGTCGATGATGTCCCCCCGCAGTTCCTTGATCCTGCCGCTGAAATCAACGGCTTCTGACGGTAAACTTCCTTTTCCGCCTCTTTCCTGCAAGGAGAGAATCCGCGTGTCGGGATGGATACAGAAATCCCAGTCCAACACTTCATCGTCATCGCGTGTCGTGTGGATATCGCCGCCCAAAACAAGACCGCAATCGTCATTTACCATTCTTTTTGCTTCATCGCGGTCTTCTGCCGCTACCGTGTAAGTGCCCTCGAAGGAATACCTTACTCTTATGTCATATCTTTTCATGATTCTTTCCATTTGATTGTTGATACCAGATTCATTGCCCGGAAGGATTACCGGATATTCAATATTGCGCTAAAGGCATGTGGGTCAAGCTTGTAAAACGTCGGAAGGTTAAGTGTGACCATCGGGTAGCTTACTCAGCCGCTCTGACGTCTATAACCTGTATCCTCAGCCAATTTGTTAGACAGAAGGAACTCCATGGCATCAGGATTGTTGTTGATGTCCACGAATGCCCTGTCAGGCAGTGAGAATGCCGCCTTATCTTCTAAGTTGACCGTCAGGACCGTGTATATCTCATGGGTCACGGGATCTTTCAGAGACAATGCCGGCCAGCCGTTATGGTACATTTCAATCACGATTGAGAGACGGCTTTCCTGATACAGGAAAGTCTCTTCCATGGACGGATGGTCGCATTTGGCAATTTCAAAATCATCCTCCCCTTTGGTAAATGTCACCATCGGATAGGATACATCGACAAAACATTCCTCTTCCCGGTAGCAGAGATGTTCTTTTCCCTCTGAACGGATTATAGCCAATCGGGTGTTCATATTCGTAACTGGTTTTAAAATTATTGACTTGCAAGTTAATTGGCCGGCATTCACCTGCCTGTTTCTTTAAACGTGTGATTGTCACCGCCTGCGGACATTTGGGAGAGTTGCTGTCTCACCGCCTTGATTTTCCCAATCAGTTCGTCCTCCCTTCGGAATGAGGGGGTACATTTGGTACGCCTCATCCCGGCTCCCCAGGGGATGCCGCCGCATACTTTTCTCAGGCGTGCCTTTTCGCTTTCCAGGGCCGACTCCAGACGGGCCAGCCTGCGTCGCAACGATTCTTCGGTCACAGTTCTCATGATTTCATTGTTTTTTTAGTGTATGGTGACGGGTCGGAAAGACAGTCACCATACCGTCGTTATGTGTCACGTTATATTTTAGCTTTTTCCCTTTTGATGCCTCTCAGGACGTACAACAGGTGCAGGAACAGCTCCCTGTCGTAAATCCGGAAGAAGAACGGCTCGCCTGTTTCCCTGACCGTTCCGGTAAAAGACACGGACTCCCGGTTCACGGGATATTGGAGGAAGTTGCCGTTTGCCAGCAGGGTGTGCTTTTTCTTCATCACTTCGCCTAGGAACTTGTCCATATCGTCGTTTCCCTCATAGCCGGAGAAGTAGAGGAAATGATGACGGCGCAGGCTTCGCAGGATTTTGGCGGTTTCCAGCCTTACATCCCTGCCTGACGATTCGTCCGTTCCTCTCATCAGGTTGCAGATGAACTTCTTCTCGCCATTTATGTCAAGAAACAGATAAGGAACTATAATTATAGAGGCATGCCGTGCGTGGTCAGAGATGACCATCGGCTTTTCTTTCAGGATGTCTCCTTTGAAGGTAATGTTCCGGTAATGGTTGTCCATCTGCCGTTCCAGTTCCTTTCTTGGCGTGGTAACGGAGCGGAGTCCCGTGAAGTAGCGTCCGCCCGCCCGGAAGCAGAACCGGTAGATGTCCGCATGATAAGGCTCTCCCAGGAAGAAATTCCGGGTATGGCGGATGGGGGGCAAGACATCCATGTAGTCGAAATATCTTTCTTCCGTAATCTCACTGAACGGGGCGCAGAGGGATTGCAGGTGGATGCGTATCATCTTGCGGACGGTATTTCCGGACACGGCTGTGAGGTACGGGTTCTTTTCCCTGTCCCTCAGTTCCTCCAGTGTCTCATGATGGTAGTCGCCGTGTATTCCGTCAGACATGGTGGTCACGCAGCTGCCGTCAAAACTGCGTGAATCGACTACGAATTTCAGTTTGTCGTTATTCATGGTTCAGATGTTTTGAAGGTTCAACACTCTCTTGGCGGCACTGAGGGCGTTGGAGGTGAGCTGCCGTTGCCATGCCTTGTTTCTGGGTGACCAGCGGAATCCGGAGGATTTCAGCTCCTTGCGTCTGTTGTCTTCGGGAATCCTGTCAAACAGGATCTGAAGGCGGTCTTCCCCATAGTTCCATACAAGTGTCCCGCCCTCGAACGGCACTTCCTTGTTTTCCCGTCTTTGCACCGCTTTCAGCCTTTCGCGCATCCGTTCCGCAAGTTCCGGCAATTGGAAGAATTTGTTTCTCGGGGTGATGACGGGTTTCCTTACCCTTGCGTTATATTCGGAAATGAAGTCCACGGCCCTGCGGACGATTTCCACTTCCCCGTGATTGGCGAAGGTGGATACCTTGTTCAGGATGCTGCTGACGAACAGGGCACGGCTATAACCCCGGCATTGTCCGGTATCAATCCCGTGGATGGTGTCGGCGCTGCTCCTGATGTCGCGTTTGAGCGTCTGCCATGCCTTTTCCAGTTTTTCTTCCTCCGGTCGTGCGGCTTCCTTTTTCCGTCTGACGGCTTCAAGAACCTTTTGCCGCCAATTGCGGAACTCCTCGTAGCGGTTCCGGTAGCTTCTGTTCGTATTCTCCTGCCTGTGGTAATCGAATCCGCCCCGTCCCGTCACCATCGGGTTGGCGCAGCGTGAGAGGGCCGAGAGCTGGGCGGACAGCTTTTGCCGGTAGGCGGCGATGTATGTATCCCGTTCCTCTTCCTGCATGAGTTGCAGGTCGTTGTGCAGCTCCTCCCCGTAGATCATGATGTCCGTCTCGCCACGAATCTCCGGGTCGAAGGAACTCCATGCGTATGCGTCGCAAGCCTGTTTCCACATATCCTCCAGATAGCCCGGATGTTTGAACGCTACGGCTTCCCAGTCTTTGAAGTCCCTGGAATGCAATTCATTGCGGTCTTCCGGATTTCCGTACAGGTGTACGTAGTTGCCCGTTCCATGATGCTCCTTTCTGAAATGGAACGGTACGGGAGGATGGTCCGTACCCTTTTCCCGGATCATCGTGACCCGGTGTGCATTCTCTGCGGTAAGGCCCGTTACTTGTTCTTCCCGGACCTTTGCTGTTGTTGTTTCAGTCATAACCGTTGCCATTCATAAATTATTTCTACCAGTTCTTCGTCCGCCAGTTTTTGGATTTCCTCGTCCGAGCAATAGCAGGCGATTTCCTCGTCCAGCTTGAAAGCTGCCGGATCATGGCTTCCGATGCCGTCCAGCAGTTCCGGCACCAGGCTGTCTGCGGCAACCGTATAGCTTCCGTCCCTGCCTTGCACCTTCCGTGCGGGATAGCTCCTTTCCCGATAAACCAACATTCTCATTTTCGGATTGGCACCCTGCTGTCCTTTGTGGACTTTGCTTGTTGTCTCTCTGTTCATACCTTCATTTTTTTTAGTTTGTTTGACATTATCGGCTCCGTGGAGCCGGTTTTTCGGTTTCTTACTTGCCGGACTGTCCTTTGCCGGGTTGATTGCGCAAGGCTTGGCAAAAGAAAATACCGCAGCGAAGCGAGGATGATTTTCTTTTAGCCAACCAGCCCCTGAAAGGGGCCGCCTTGCGCAATCCCCGGCAAAGGGCTATATTTGCAGGTAAGAAATTGAAAGAATGGCTGGGATTTTCAATTTGTCGGATACAACATGTAATAAGTGTAATGAGCAAATTTAAAAGCATACAACGAAGGTTTTTCAAATATTTTCCAAACTATCGGATATCAATATCATATCGTAAAACAAGCGAAGGTGTGGCATTCCGGAATAAATACATATCTTCGCGCCAAAGGTGATTGAAATGAATATATTCTCTGCTTTTGATACAGGCGTTATGGTGGCTCTCTTACTGGGCATTGAGTTTCTTAGAAGTGATATCCGAACGATTCTCTATTGTAAAAGAAACGATCCCGGGATTTTTAAGAGCTGCCTGTATACATTATTTATATTGTTGGCAAGTCTTTATTCTATTGTGGCCGGAGCCATGCTTCATCCGGAACCCGTACCTGTTTATGAGTTGATACCCGGTTTTCAAATAGGAGTTTATGGTTCTTGCTTTTTGTTTATATTTCTTGTCATCGCCGGTCTTTACCGTAAAATATTACCTCTCGTCCTTTTGGGCTACGCTATGGTATATGTAATCGGTGTACTGATACCGTTACTTGGATATGTAGTGTCCATGATGAATTATTTCGCCAGTACAGGATGATTATGAAGACCAAAGATGTTTTCCAGAGAAAATGGATAACAGACAGTATAACAAAAAGAGGCTGTCTCAAAATGATTTTTGGGATGGCCTCATTTGTATCTGCAAAAAAATAGGCAAGCCCCAACTTCGCTCAGCCGAGACTTGCCCGTGTCCCTAATTTTTTGTATCTTAGGGAATCAGGTTTAGATATCTCAAAGATAATGTTTAAAGGTTACACATCCAACGATAATCTGCTTTTACCTCCGTGTTTAGGCGATTTTATCCCCCAGAACGATCCGGTCCGGGTTGTCCACCGCATCATCGAACAGATAAATCTGGAAGAACTCTACCGTAAATATTCTCCTAAAGGTTGTTCGGCCTATCATCCGCGTATGATGCTTCAGATTCTTGTCTATACCTATTTGCGCAATATCTATTCCAGCCATCGTATAGAAGAGCTCTGTCGCAATGACATCCGCTTCATGTGGCTTACCGGCAATGTGACTCCTGACCATAACACCATCAACCGTTTCCGCAGCAGCTGACTGAAGGATACGCTGAAGACAATATTTGCAACCATTGTAAAGTTCCTCGTGGCGGGAGGTTTTGTAAGTCTGGATGTGGCCTGTACTGACGGGACAAAGATGGAGGCGAACGCCAACCGTTATACATTCGTTTGGGGAAAGTCCATACATACCCGCATATCCAAAATAGCGGAGCAGCTTGAGGAGATATGGCAATACGCCGAGTCCGTCACCAAGCAGGAACTGCGTGATTCCGCTCCTCTCACATATCAGGATATCATCCCGGAGAAAGTGGAAAAGGCACTCGGGCAGATAGATGATGTCCTGAACGGAGTAGATGCCTACAAGAAAATGAAAGCGAAGATAAGGCGTGTAAGGAAGTCATGGCCTGAGCAGCTCAAGAAATACGAGTCACAGGGAAAGATATTTGACGGACACAACAGCTATTCAAAGACAAACAATGACGCTACTTTCATGCGCATGAAAGAGGACCATATGAGGAACGGACAACTCAAATCTGGATATAATCCCCAGATCAGTACCAATAAACAGTTCATTCTGAACTATACCCTCCACCAGTGCGCAGGTGATTCCTCCACTTATCCACTGCACATGGATGATTTCCACTCACTTTACGGCAGATATCCTGACGTGTCTGTCTGTGAGGCCGGATATGGAAGCGAGGAGAATTATCTGTATGCTTTCAGGCATGGCATTGAAACCTTTATAAAGTACAATTATTTTCATAAGGAACAGAAAAGGAGTTTCAGGAACGCCCCATTCCTGTCCGCCAACTTCTACTATAATGAAAAGACCGACGGCATGTATTGTCCGATGGGACAGAGAATGGAAAGGCTCTCCGATGTAAGACGGGTAACAGACAACAGTTTTGAGCAAACCATATCAAGATACAGGGCACATAACTGTAAGGGCTATCCGTTAAGATGCCGGTGACACAGAAGCCGGTCGGAAAGGATAGTACAGGTGAATCACCGCCTGAGAAAAATCAAGGAAATGGAACGTGAAAAGCTCCTGTCACCGGAAGGCCTTAAAGACTGCAGGATGTGGAAGCCGTATTTGGAAACCTCAAGAACAACAAGCACTTCAAGAGGTTCAATCTTCGTGGACTTAAGAAGGTGGAAATTGAGTTCGGACTGCTGGCCATAGCACACAGTCTCGCAAAAGTAGCCTCTTAGGAGGCTTATGGTAACGAAAAAAAGTTGGAAAGAATGAAATCTTCAAAAAGAAGATTGAAAACTCCTTGTTTTGAGAAGAATCAAAAGAACTTCAATCTGAAATGAAAAAACAGAAGCCGTCTCAAGGTTATTTTGAGACAGCCTCATTAATGGTGTTTGTTAGAATGATTTCTTCTAAAGAATGTAGAAACAAAAATTTATCGTATATTTGTCCACAAACTCTTAATAATTAAATATGAAAATAGAGAAACTTGAACTGAATAATTTCAGATGTTTTGAACATATCAATTTTGAGTTGCATCCTAGAATGAATGTTATGGTAGGTATAAATGGAACTGGTAAAACAGCTCTATTAGAGGCTATTCGTATTTTTATAGGAGCTATTTTTTGTGAATTGGATAAAATTGAGAATAAGATTTCAACACCAAGTATCGCTGATGATGATGTTAGCTACATAATTTGGAACAACAATATCCGGTTAAAATTACTGGTGAAATATCAATTGATAATCAGCTCTTATCAATTGCCCAACCTTCGTGGGACAGAATATTGGAGCGATATGGAGGAAAGACTAAGTTTGGGCCAAGTAAGGACGCAAAATCACTCTCAAAGAATGTACAATCAATAATACGCGAAAGTAAAAATACTGCAATCCCTATAATAGCCTACTACTCAACGGACAGATATAAAAAAGAAAAACGGAATACAGGATTAGAAGCTGATGGAAGCCGATTACGTGGCTATTATAATGCGTTAGATACAACTACAAATATTTGGTTTTTCTTAAATATGATTAAAACAGAGACTTTATGGGAACTCCAAGAAGGTAAAGAGTCGATAGTTTTATCTATTGTTCGCAAAATTATTACTAGCTGTGTACCAGATTGTAAAGAAATTAAACACGATATAAAACAAGATAAGTTAATTATCACTCAGGCTAATGGTGAGAAGGTCCCATTTTCTTCATTATCTGATGGTGTTCGTAATGTACTTTCGTTAGCAATGGAATTGGCACTGCGTTGTTATCTATTAAATCCAAGTTTAGGTGAGGAAGCTCCTTCTATAACTCCGGGAATAGTATTAATAGATGAGATAGATCTTCATTTGCATCCTGAATGGCAGCTTCATATTTTGAATGATTTGACTAGTGTTTTTAATCAAATTCAATTTATAGTTACTACTCATGCTCCTTTGGTATTAAGTACGTTGAAAGATGGTGAAATTTTCAGTATTGCTGATAGAAAACTATACAATTTCCCTAATCAATATATGCGTAGGCCAGAAGAAATTCTTAAAGATATGGAAACTGATTTAGGAAGTGAAAGTGCAGATAAGACATTAGCCGATTATCGTTTACTTATAGAAGAAGGTAGAGGAAAATCTGAAGAAGCTGTTATACTGAGAAAAAAATTGGAAGGGTTATTCGGTGCAAATCACGAAGAATTGCAACGAGCCGATATTATGCTGCAGTTATTTTAAATTACTTTTTTTATGAGATATATTCATAAATCAAGAAATTCACAAGTTCGTACTTTTTTTGAATAAGGCATGCAGAAATTTAAGAAAAAGTGGAGTTAAAGTAATATATGATAACTTTAATGACAAGAAAAAAACTTAATAATTTTCTTCGTGCTGAACAAAAGAATATTTGTTGTTACTGTCAAAGACGTATAGACCATTTTCAGGGTGACAATGAATCTGGTAGTCATAATGAACACTTTGAACCAGAAGGTGGTCCTAATGCTCGCATTGATCTTCAATTGTCTTATGAAAACATATATGCTTGTTGTAATAAATCAAAAGGATTGAAAAAGAATTTACAACATTGTGGAGAATATAAGGGAAGTGAAGTAATTCAGCGAAATTTTCTACAAATGCGTAAATGTTCAGATTATTTTAAATACAATGTGAATGGTGAAATATTGCCCCAATGTCCAATGAATAATTTTAATGATGTTTGTAACAATCGAGGGGCTTTAACATCTATACAAAGTGAAGCTTTACAAATGATTGAAGTATTAAACTTAAATGTAGATAGTTTAAAGGAATTTAGGCGAAAAGTTGTTGATGATATATTGAATTCTACATTGGGTAAAAGTAAGCAACAATTAAACTATACAATACAAAAGTTAAATACCGAACAAAAGGAATATGTTCAATTAGTTGATATGGTGATATATTTCTTAAAGAAAATCAGAAGTAATAAACAATAATATTAAGCATAAATTGTGCTATAACAACAGATTCGCTACATTAGCTTACTGGATTTTTACGCTTGTCGGGACGGGTGGTCCCTCCCCTTCGCGCTGGCCGTTCCCCGACCAATGAGTTAAAAAAACGTAAAATAATCTGCGATATATTTTGATTCTCCACGGATTATCGAATAGCAGTTTTCTTATTTCGATGTTTTATGAATTTAAGATATTTGTAATTACGTGGAAGAATTTCTTCGTTTGACTCCCAGAATTTTTCACTCACATCGGGCTGGATCGGAACAAGGTGCTCGACAGACTTGAATTTTTGCATCGGAGTCTTGCCGTTCAGTGAGGAATGTGGTCGTTTCTTATTGTAGAACTCCTGCCATTCCATAGCCAATCATATTCAAATCAAGTGTCTTGTCCGACAAATCTATAAGATTCCAAAACTCTGTCTTATCGGTCTGCTGAGACCTTTCGACTTTGCCATTCAGATGCGGAGTCCTTGGTTTGATTGGTCTGAATTTGATAAAATTCATATTGGAAGTCATAATTGAAAAATTCTGTTCCCCAATCAGTTTGTATCCGCTGAACGGGAAAAGGAAAGGTGTTCAGTATCTCTCCTAAAAAATGAATTGTATTTTCCGCTTTTTTATTGGGATATATACGAATGGTTCTCAAACGGGTACAATCATCTATGGCCGTGAACTGGTATGCTCCGTTTCGTACTTTCATTATATCTAGCTGAACCCTTTCCCGGGGAATTTCTTTACTATATCGGATATAGTCTGACTTTTTACGCCGTTTCACAACAGCTTTGACCTGATGCTTTTTCAACACACGCCACACCGTCATGGCTGAGAGCTTTATTCTCTTCCTAAGCAGATAGTTGGCAATCCGTTGCGCTCCCCATCTTCTCGTCTCACGCAGATTAAGGATAATGGGTTCAATTTCAGGTGTTATCTTCATATTGGCAAGTCTTGATGGACGTTTAGACTTATCGGACAATTCCGACTTGCCTTGTTCTTTCTCGCAATTTATCCAACGGTATAACGTGGAACGAGCAATCCCGCACTGAAGGGCAGTTTTTGTCACAGAACCCGTTTCGGCATATAGCTCAAGCCATTTTTGGCGCATCCGTATTTTCCGTATATCTTCTTTCATGTTACGAAGATACAGATTAAGATTTGCCTACGAAAAGAAAAAGTGTAGCGTATCTATTGATACTTTAC
>VOFJ01003668.1_pt1 | contig 63650 bp, 93 predicted proteins | sample 5384081 | NCBI WGS metagenome assembly VOFJ01 (sample SAMN12384729, study PRJNA508395) | human gut metagenome | isolation source: healthy gut I | host: Homo sapiens | reverse complement strand
ACGACTAATTTTTCTTAGCTGAATAAAATTTTCAATATATCGCAGATAGATTTTATCACCATGAAGTTGAGTTTGAATGCACAGCTTTTTTCATACTGTATATTCCTAAGCCGGTCACTTCAGGTGCGTTCCAGTTTATAAGTTCTTTAGATTTTCCTCATATATTTTTCAATTTGTTCTCACAGATTCATCACAAATTCCGCGTATATTAATAAACAAATAAAGCGAAAGCTTTTTTACATAGATTATAAATATACTTTTTCTTTTTTCATACTTGCCGGGCCAAAAGGTCCGGCCCTCCTTCTTTTTAGGAGAATTTTCGGAAGTTGCTTACGTCGGAGAATTCGAATTTGATTATAAATTTAACATAAAAAATCCCGGTCTTTAGAAAAGAACTGTCTTGATATTTCTTTTCTGACCGGGATTTTTATAATTCAGGTTCACTCTTCTTTTAACGAAAAAACACTGAGCCACAATAAAGTGTAGCCCAGTGTTTTTTCTTATAACTCATCAAGCCCATAATCTTCAAATTGGAGAGTTTCTTTATCCAATTTTAAAGCTGATCCGGTTTCTCAACTGTATAAACACTCTGATCCTGGATTGCCGTTGCTCCAGACATATCTGCTGTGTCGCTGTAGGAACCAGTTGTAATGGTGTACTCGCTGTCGCCAGTTACAGTCCAGGTGGAATCTGCGCTTACATAAACGTTGCAGTATCCCTCTCCGCCTTCGCCTGCATAACTCTCATCATCTACAACTGCACCTGTCAGGCTGCTGCCATCTGTGAGATAAAAATCCAGATCACTGATAGAATCCCAGATCACATTTCCTTGCATATCCCGACTGATTCCTGTAAAGTGGCAGTCAGCTCCGTTTGCTCCAGACTGTCCCCATCCTCTCTGGTTGGTATTACCTGTACACTGCAGGAAAAACTCATTCTCATCGTTATAGTTAATATCTACATTATTTAAAGTAATTGTACTCTCTGTATTGGTTGTATAGAATACACCGCCGTTCTCAGAAGTCGCTGCCTCCATCCATTTGAAAAAGTACTGTTGCCAACCTCAGAATCACCAGACATGCTCTGGTAAAGGATTACAGTCCAGGTATTATCATTCTGATCCAGATCACTCATATTTCCTGTCAAGTCACAATCATAAAGGTGAATAGAATTCAGACCTTCAATACAAATAGCCTCAGAACCATTTGCTGTCAGAGTTGCATTGCTTACCGCAATATCTGCTGTGCTGTAAATAGCAGGGAACCAACGCCGTTGGAAACATAATTTCCACCATCGATCACCATTGTTCCGCCGCCTCTGTCACTTCGGATTGCAGCAGAAGACTCACCGTTTGTCTCTACATCCAAGTCCCATCCGTAAAAGAGTCCCACCACCAGCTACATGAACACCACCAGAGGTATCCTGAGTCGTTTTCTACAATTGTACCAGAAGCATATACAGTTCCATCACCATATGCAAAAAAGCCCTGCTCCACCTGCTGCATCTGTAGTCACGCTGCCATCTTTCACATAAGCAGTACCATCTGTTGCCAGAACAGCAGCTCCTACACCATAGAAGCTGGAATTGTCTCCGCCCTGGCTGTCTGCGGAAGTTCTTGTAATGGTATCATTATCACGTTTGCTCCTGAAGAAATCAATGCTGCATTCTCGTCAGTTCCTGTTGACTCAATTGTCTCATTTGATACAGTTGTATCTTCTATATACTCATTTACCGCCGTATAACTGTCCACACCCTGAGACTGGCCATCAGGGCCTCCCTGTCTGAAGCGCCTTGTCCATCACCGCCAGGCTGGCCCCGACCGCCCATTTCCATGGACATTACAGTAATGGAAGCAGCATTTCCATCCTCATCTAAAGTGATAGAAACGATATCGCCCTCTTGAATGTCAGAAAGTGAAATATCCTCAGCCTCTGCGGACTGTCCGTTACCGTCTGGTTTTTCCGGCTCTTCTCCGTCCTGGCTATCTGTATTCTCACTTTCCTGGTTATCGTCAGCTGCGTCCTGACTGTCACTTGCTCCATCAGAAGAATCAGAACTCTGTCCATCACCTTCCGGCTTCTCTGGCGCACCGCCATTCTGTCCATCTCCGCCAGGCTGCATACCGCTTGCCTGCTTTGTGATCACTGTATCCGCAGTAATTGTAATCGTCTGCTCCTCCCGCCAGTCAGATCCAACATAGAAGGCGCCTCACCGCCCTGGCCATTTCCATCCGGTGCTCCGCCATTCTGTCCATCTCCACCAGGCTGACCCATCTCTTTCATAGTCCCAACTGCAATGGTAATCTCCGAATCAGAAACCGACTTAACCTCACCAAGTACCATATTCTCCTGACTCTCGTCACTACTCTCACCCGAAGCATCTGCCTCACCACTTTCATCATTCGCCGCATCCGCAGCCGTCTCCGTCTTACTATCCTCCGCATAAACCATAGCCGGAACAGAAGTTGTTGCTACCATAATTCCCATTAAAACTGCTAAATATCTACGTTTCATACCCATTCATTTCCTTTCTGTATTCATTCAACCCTTCCAAAGTCCTCATTCTCTCCATCCGATCATTTTGTTTTGTGTTCCTTATGGCTAATAATATACAGACCAAGTGTGTGCAATTAATGGGCAAAACTGTGTTCATTCCATGGTCAACCTGGTAAGAAACTGTGAACTCCCACCAAAAAGAATATGCCGCAACAACCAAATTCAGTCGAAATATACTCCACTCAAAGAATACACATAACAGAAATGATTTTTTGACAGAACTCAAGAAGAAAGCTGACTAAAAATATACAAAAGAATAGAATATAGTAAACACGAAAATCTCCCCAAAAGGAATCAGCCAACGTTTCCTACCAGTACACAACGCTAAGCAAACGTAATTACCATCCGCCTCTCTTCCCAGGCGCTGCGTCACTTCCTCCCCTCCTTCAACTACTCCCCACCTGCAGCCGCCGTCCTGTTTTTTCCCTTGCCAGTACACAGTGAGAGGAAGGTGGTGTCGGCTGGGGCTTTTTGCCAAAATGGGCATTTGACGAGTATAGCGTCCCTAGGGAGAATTGCACTGTCTGAGCCCTGCAAGGGCGAGTTTGCAATTTCCCTGACAATAGGCGACGCAGTCAAACGCCCATTTTGGCATCGCTCCCAGCCGACACCACCTTCCTCTCACATCCCCACCTGAAAAAACAGGGTGCCTCACGCACCCTGCTTCATCCTCTTAATAACCTTTAAGTCTGGTAAATTCCTCACGCTCCTTCTCCTCCAAAGCATTGGAAATATCCTTGGTCAGAGCCTCGAACTTCGGAATCGTAATATTCTTCAGCGCATTCGCCCTCTTCTGAGTCTTCTTAATATTACTAGCCAGCCGAATCGCCGAATTCTCAATCATAGACAGCTTAATGGAAAGCTCCTTCACCCCCTCTCAAAAGCCGCCTTCGCCTCATCCAGAGACATCTTCGTACTATAATAAGCATATGTCGGCACATTTCCCGACTTATCATACTCTACCAGCGGAATCTCCGTACCCATAACACTACGTGTCTTAATACGGATAGAATTCTCCACCGGCACCGTATGGGAAATCTGATCCACAAACGCGATACCCATCTCCATATTCGCCTTCTGCAGTGCCTGATAAGCAGTCCGGAAGGTCTCGTCAATCTGTCCCTGGATATCCTTCCGCCTGATCAACCAGATTCATCATCTCACGAATCAGAATATTACGTTTTTTATCCATCAGTTCGTAACCCTGACGGGAAAGAGCAAGTGAATTCTTAGCCAGAATTAAATTACCCTTGGTGGGAAAGGTATTCGGATCCATTCAAGTCACCTCACTCTTTTCATTTGGTAGTCTCGTGATAATACTGATCCAGAATCTTGGTATCAATACGGTCAAGCTCATCCTTCGGAAGCATACCAAGAAAGAAGCTCCCAGCCCTTATTCAGAGTATCGATAATACTTCTGTTCTCTGTATCTGTCTGACCGACAAACTCAGCCTCAAACGCCTTACCAAACTGCAGATACTTTTATCCAGAGGAGAAAGCTCATCCTCACCAATAACGGATGCAAGGGAACGCGCATCTCCTACCTTTGCATAGCAGGAGAACAGCTGGTTCGCTACGTCCTGATTATCCGCTCTTGTGTAGCCCTCACCAATGCCGTCCTTCATAAGACGGGAAAAGAGAAGGAAGTACATTAATCGGTGGATAAATAGCCTGTCCATGAAGCTGACGATCCAGAACGATCTGCCCCTCTGTAATATAACCGGTAAGGTCAGGGATCGGATGGGTGATATCATCATTAGGCATGGTCAGAATCGGGATCTGTGTAACAGAACCTGTACCACCCCTGGACAATACCTGCACGCTCATATAAAGTAGCAAGCGCACTGTAAAGATATCCAGGATAACCTTTACGGGAAGGAATCTCACCTTTGGAAGAAGAAACCTCACGCATTGCCTCACAGAAAGAAGTGATATCTGTAAGAATAACCAGGATGTGCATGCCTTTTTCAAAAGCAAGATATTCAGCAGCAGTGAGGGCAATCTTCGGTGTCAGAAGACGCTCAACAGTCGAATCATTTGCCAGGTTCAGGAACATAACAACATGATCAGGAAGCACCGCTCTCCTCGAAGGTCCTGCGGAAGAATTCGGCTACGTCGTATTTAACGCCCATTGCTGCAAAAACAATAGCGAATTTCTCATCGGAATCAGCCCCAGAGATGCCTGACGCACGATCTGTGCCGCCAGCTTATCATGTGGAAGACCGTTTCCGGAGAAAATCGGAAGCTTCTGTCCACGAATCAGGGGTGGTCAGACCATCAATTGCAGAAATACCGGTATGGATGTAGTTACTTGGGTACTTACGGGTAACCGGGTTCAGCGGCAGACCATTGATGTTCAGGCTTACCTCCGGTGTGATCTCGCCCAGCCCATCGATCGGCTGTCCGATACCGTTGAAGGTACGGCCAAGGATATCCGGGGAAAGCCCGATCTCCATAGGATGTCCGGTAAGACGTGTGTGTGTATTGCCGAGGGACATATTATCAGTTCCCTCAAATACCTGGATAACGGCTTTGTCTTCGTATATTTCAATAATACGGCCAAGCTTTTCGGTTCCGTCATCCATACGGAAGGAGACGATTTCCTCGTAGGAAGCGTTTTTAACGCCTTCCAAAACTACAAGAGGGCCGTTTATTTCACTAAGGCCTAAATATTCGATTGCCATAAAAAACTTACCTCCCTATCAGCCGTTTCTCTCTAATACGTTATCATAGAATCTGTCGATGTCAGCCTTATACTGGTCAAACATCTCAAGGGTTTGTTATTCGGAACATCATATTTGATAGCAATAACACGCTCAAAAATATTGTCCTCCTTCAGTACGGAAACCGGCATTCCCATTTAACAAGGGAGCGGCACTTCTCGTACAGATAAAGGATGATCTCCATCATCATTGAACTGTTTTTCCATCGGTACACAGGTATCCTCCTGCATGGAACGCATTCTGCTGCAGGAATCCCAGACGAATCACCTTCGCAATCTCCAGGATCAGCTTCTGGTCATCCGGAAGCACATCACTACCGATCAGCTTAACGATTTCCATCAGAGAGCTCTCCTGGTTCAGGAATCGCCATCAGCTGATTACGGTCGCTTACAAATTTTTGGAAACATTATCTCTGTACCATGGGCTTAAATCCTCCAGATATTCACTGTAGCTGGTGAGCCAGTGGGTAGCCGGGAAGTGTCTGGCGTAGGCAAGGGATTTGTCCAGTCCCCAGAAGCAGCGCACAAAACGCTTTGGTGTTTTGTGTGACAGGCTCTGAGAAGTCGCCACCCTGTGGAGAAACTGCTCCGATAATGGAGACAGAGCCTTCGGTTCCGTTTAAGTTCTGCATCATTCCTGCCCTTTCATAGAATGCGGACAGCTTGGACGCCAGATATGCAGGAAAGCCTTCCTCTGCGGGCATTTCCTCCAGACGGCCGGAAAGTTCCCGCAGAGCTTCGGCCCAACGGGAAGTGGAGTCGGCCATGATTGCTACATCATAGCCCATATCACGGTAATATTCTGCAAGAGTAAGTCCGGTGTAGATGCTGGCTTCACGGGCGACAACCGGCATGTTGGAGGTGTTGGCGATCAGTGTGGTACGGTCCATCATCAGGTTTCCGGATTTCGGGTTCGATCAGTTTGCTGAAGTCTTCAAGAACCTGAGTCATCTCGTTTCCACGTTCTCCGCAGCCAATGTAGATGATAATGTCTGCGTCAGACCACTTGGCGATCTGGTGCTGGGTCATGGTTTTTCCGGTACCGAATCCGCCAGGGATGGCTGCTGTGCCACCTTTTGCGATCGGGAACATCGTATCCAGGATACGCTGTCCTGTGATCAGCGGGACGCTTGCGGGGAAACGTTTGTGGTTGGTCTCGGGATACGGATCGGCCATTTCTGTGCAAGAGCGATGTCACGCTTCGCTGCCGTCAGAAAGACGAACCGGTTACAATCGGATCAAGGATAGTATATGCTCCGTCCGGAACTGCCTTGATAACCTCAGCCTCTCCGATTGTTGGCGGAACCATGGACTTGTGGAGGATAGAGTCGGTTTCCTGTGTCTCGGCAATGATAGTACCTGCGCACATACCATATCTCCAACTTTAAACAGTTACATGAACATCCCATTTTTTTTTCTGTATCAAGGGAATCAACGCTGACACCACGGGAAATATATTTTCCGGAGGATTTGCAATCTCTTCCAGAGGACGCTGGATACCATCGAAAATGTTATGAATGATTCCAGGTCCCAGAAGAACGGAAATAGCATCGCCTGTTCCCATTACTGTATCGCCTGGCTTCAGTCCTGTTGTCTCCTCGAAAACCTGTACGGTAGTCATGCCCTTTTTCAGACCAATGACCTCACCGACCAGCTTCTCAGGTCCAACATAAACCATCTCGGAAATCTTAAATCCCGGGTCGCCTTTCAGATAAATAACAGGACCGTTAACACCGTAGATAATACCTGTTTTACTCATGGCTGAGACCTCCGTCAAATTTGAATTCTTTTTTCAGCTTCTCATAAGCACTCAGGAAAGAGTTGTCGATCAGGATGTTTTTTAGCCGGGATTGTGGCTTTGATACCACCCATAAACGGTTCATCGGAAATCTCAACTGTGAATCCGTTGTGTCTTTTTGCTACAATAGAGCGCTGTAATGCTGTATCTTCAGCGGAAAGATAGATAAAAATCTCATCATTTCCCGCAAATTCTCTTGCTTCTGGATTCTTGCTACAAAGATAATCCTGATACGCAGGACTCTCCATGAAATTCTCCAGATGATTCTTAACCTCTACAAAAAAGCTCGTTTTTTAAGCTCTGTCTGTTTGGCTGTCCAGTCACGTCTTAAAGTCAGCTGCTCAGCAGAAAGTGCCTTGTTTACCTCTCGGGTAGCATTTTCTGTCTCTGCCTTGATCTGTGCCTCGGCATCCATTTTTCTTGATTCTTTATGCTTTTCAAACATTTCTTCCAGACTCTTCTTATGTGCTTCCAGTGTATTCTCAGCCTCTGTCTGGGCTTCCGCAACGGAAGTGTCATAGAAATGCTGCAGTTTTTTCTTCAATTGTCATGCTTGGTCTTCTCCTGCCTATAACTTTAAGCCAATGGCTTCGTTAACATATCCGGTAAATAAAATCGGGTTTGCGGCCTGTACCATGCCTGTCGGGGATTTCGATGATCAAAGGCGTTTTATGGTTCAGCTTTACATCGTCCACGATCTGGGGAAACTCCCGGCCGAATTTTTCGGTCAGGAGAAGGATCCCGATTTCTTTGTTGGCGATTGCTTTTTCCAGAGCGTCCTTCAGTTCGTCACGCTCATGGACTACCACGCCTTCCACACCTGCCAGTCTCATTCCTGTACAGGTATCGATGTTGTCACTGATCAAAAACATTTTCATAATTATAATTTACCGATGATCATGAAGGAGATGATCAGTCCATAAAGAGCAACACCTTCGGCAAGACCTACGAAGATAAGAGATTTACCAAGGATGCTCTGATCCTCACTGATTGCTCCAAGGGCTGCGCTAGCCGCACTGGCAACGGCAATACCACCACCGATACAGGAAAGTCCGGTTACGAGTGCTGCTGCGATGTAGCCCATGACCTGTTGCAAGGCCTGCGTCAGCGCCTGTAGCAGCCTGTACAGAAGAGCTTCCTGCAAACATAACCATTGCTGCTACTAACATGGTACCAAAGAAGAAAAATGCGTTTGTTGCGATTGTTGTTTTTTGTAACGTCCACGGCTCTTCTCGCCGATGAAATAATAACCAAATGGAACGATAATGCTTAATACAAGCGCTACTGCTAAGATAATCTGTGTTATAACTGTCATGATAATTGACCTCCTCGTGTTTTTAACATTTGTAATGTCACTGCATTTCACAGAGACATTTGATAAATATTTCACTACCAACGGCAGTTTACTTTGCCTCTGCATCAGAGCGGAATGGCTCGAATTTTCTTCCGCTTCCTTTATAGAAACGGCTGAACATCTCGTAATAGACAAGTCTCAGGACCTGGATTCCAACGATCAGACCCTCAAGACCGCATACGAAAATATTTCCGAGAACAATCACTACCCAGTTCGGGCTTCCGTTCTCGGCACCGGCCAGCATCAGTACAATCCTGCATCATAGCTGCATGGCTGACTGCATAAGCTCCGATACGCACGAAAGAAAGTGTGTTGGAGAAATAGCTCAAAAGGACTTCGAACATCTCGAAAAATCCCTGAACAATAAACATTCCCACACCGCCTTCAAAAGGCTGCCGGCTTCTTTTCCACAAGGTTTGTAAGAGGCTCTTTTAAGAACATTACAAGCAGCGGAAGAATAAACATAATGCAAAAGAACAATACCGCCAGGAAGCTTATGGCCTGTCATGAACAATGCAATTACAATCACTGCGGATCCATAGAATACAAGACCTGCAACAGAGTTGGTATCAAACCATACTTTCTCTGTATCCTTTGCTTTCAAAGGGAATTCATAATATTAAAAATCATACACAGAAGAATGATTCCCATACCAAAGCCAATAGCGATAATAAATACGGTATTCAGTTTTCCGATAAAAGGCACATTCATCATGGCATCCATAGGCCTTAACCATACAGGCTCTATAATATCCTCAAATCCGAAAACGCTGCCGAACATGAAGCCAAAGAATGTGGAAAAGATACCTGCACAGCTGATGATTCCGGCAAGATCAATATGCTTGAATCTGTAAAGAAGATATCCGCCGATCAATAAAACCAGACCCTGTCCTGCATCTCCGAACATTGCGCCGAAAATAAAGGAATAAGTCAGTGCCACAAACCATGTGGGATCCATCTCGTTATAGGCCGGAAGACCATACATCTTAATGTACATTTCAAATGGTTTAAACAGTTTCGGGTTCTTCAGTTTGGTAGGCGGTGTCTTATGGGCATCCTCCTGCTCATTCTCATCAATCAGACAGAAAATACGGGAATCTCCGGAAATATCATTCTGGAAAGCTTTGGCATCCTTCTCTGTCATCCAGCCACAAAGGATATAAAAAATGGTTCCTTCGGCTTATAATCGGCTGCTGCCTCTCCCTTAGTTGTCCCCATGTGTGCATGCTGCCAGTTTACGGATATCAAAGTTCCGTTTTTGAAAACTGGGAAAGTGTATGTTTGCAGGAAACAATGTCGGATGCATTTTTTCTGAAGAAAGCTTTTTCTTGCCGCTTTGTTTGCATCAAGATCTGCAATTGTTTTTCTTGTACTGCGCTTCAAGTGCTGTGTATGCAGCTTTGGCAGTTCCATCATACTGATCCGGTACAAAGATTTTTTCAAAGTGCATAGCAGAATATACGGCATGGATCCGCTGCGCTTCATGAACGGGAACAAAATAAATTCCCCAGATATAACGGTCATCTTCATCACATTTAATGAAGATCGTATCCAGATTATCATAAATGTATGTTTTAAATTTATCGAAATAATCTTTCTCGATCCGTCCAAAGCGATAATGGATATAACGCATTTTCAGGATTGACTGCACATCAAAGTCTACATTTCGGAAAGGATAGATAATACGAAGTGATTCTGACAGAGAATCACGTTTCTCTTCCAGTTCCTGGCGTGTCTTGTTAAGGACATCCGCTTCATCTTTTGATCTGCTGTACGAAAGAGAGCTTTTTTCGATTGGCAGCTTCTTCGCAGAAGCCTGCTCCGGGTTCTCAACCTCTTCATAGAAGCTTCCGACTGTGCTTAAAGCTTCTTTATAAGGATTGATTTCAAGATAAGGAGAAAGATTCTTCACATCTGTGAGCTCAGTAAGAGCATTCTCCAGATGAATCTCATACCGGCTGAGGTAATTATTTACAACTCGGTCGATATCCTCTCTTGGCCCGGTAATGCTGACAAATTTCATTTTCTCAATCACATTGCTACCTCCGGGTTACTAATTGTTATGAACATAATGCATTGCCTCGTCCGGATCAACCTGGTAACGAACACACTCCAGTGCGATGGTCAGACGGTTTTACCTCATGCTCTTTGTGGTAAAGATAAGAATACAAAACAGCTACTGAATAGGGATCCTTGCGAGCCTCTTTCTCAAGCACGGTACGGAGCAGACTATTATAAAGCTCCTCCATGGAGATCAGGTTCAAAAGCTGCTGATATTTCCTGCCGTACCAGGTACGGGAAAAGATCTGCTCACCTTCTTCTTTGCTGGTAGCTTCCACCAGAGCTGTGATTTCTTCTTTCTTTAGTTTATAATTCACGGGAATCAGCTGTGCGTAGATGGCTGCCGGCTCCATTTTGTAATAACGCTTGGACCGCAAGGATAAACTGCAGGTTCAGCATATCAAACTTTTCACCGTAAGCCTTTGTGATCTCTGCCAGGTCATTTCCCTTGAACAACTTTTTGCGGACACTCCAGATCTGATTGAAATAATACAGATCCAAAGCCATTCCATAGTCAAATAAAAAGTCCATTGCCGTTCTCATATACGCTCTGAAGCGGAGCATAGAATTCATTGCCCTTCAGGGGCTGTCATGAACTCATCCATATTTCCGGCACCTGCCACTCTGTCAATGTCCAGCTTGGAATGGTGAAGGAAAAAAGTCGCGGTAAGGACTCATATCCACAGGATCGGTGCTTCTGTGATCCAAAGAGATTTGTCATGATCTCTTTCAGAACACGGATTTCGTAGCGCTTGGAATAAAGTGCCAGGAACTTGCGCTGCTCCTTGTTTTGCAAAATTGTAAATGCGGGAGAAATTTCCGAAAATGGATTTCTTCAGAAGCTTCTCGATCTCACCTCGGTGAAGATTATTCTCATCAAGGTCTGACCATGCTTTCGCATATTCCGGCGTTTTCTTCAAATAAGCGGCTACCTGTGGAACGTCCGAAAAGCGGACGATTTCCTGAAGCTGTTCATCTGTCACCAGATGACTGCTCATAGCGCGTATTTTCGTGGAAATTCCGCTGTAGGAAAGAACGCTTCCCATTACATCACTTCCTCCTGAATGATCTTTTCAAAAATTTCTCTGGAAAGGCGTTCGTGATTCTTCGCATAGTAAGCGTCCAGCTGACTTAAAGGCAGCCTGAGTGTCTTCCCGCAGGGATGACAGGCGCTTATCCTTCTCACCCTCAAGATTCCGGCGAATTTCCTTAATCTGCTCTTCTGTCTGTTTCTCCAGCTGGGTGTCGAATTCCTTGGACTGCCTTTCCATCTCAGCTGAAAGAGCTTTCTTCTTCTGCAGTGCATCCCTCATAATGGTCTCTGCAGTTGTCTCTATCTCGGATAACTTACCGATTATCTGTTCCATTTTTCCCCTCCTTTTTCAAGTTTTAAGTATCTTACACCCATTTTGATGAAAATACCAGTCAAACTTTGCCTAAAATTTTCACAAAAATTCAATACAATTCAGATGTTTTGACTAAAATTAACGATCTTATCAATTCCTGTCATATCGAAATTTTATACTAGGTACACGTATTAATTATAAATAGGAAGAAAATCATATTTATACAGAATTTTCTCGTTTTTCCATTTGCATTTTTTTGCTGATAGGTTTCATATTCAGTCAAAATTGGTCAATTTTTTCTAGAAAAAGAACTTTGCGTTTTCCCCTGACATAGAATGCGTGTCTGAAGAATCACGATAATCAATATTATTGCGGAAAAGCAGGAAATCATGTATAGTAGTTTTGTTAAGAATGAATACAATTTCAGCTGATTCTGACAAGCATTTTTTTACCACCCGGTAAACTTTTTGCAAAGAGCCGGAATCAGTTTCATACAGCTATAAATATAATTACAGGAGGAACCTATGCGACTTAGAAATATACCAGGCGCCAAAGACGCAATTGCAGAAAGTATCTACGTGATCCAGAATCCCCAGGAGAATAAGGGAAACTGGGACAAGGTTTTCCCACAGCATCAGCCTGTCCATCTGGAGGTTGGCATGGGAAAAGGCCGCTTTCTTATGGATATGGCGAAGCTCCATCCGGAGATCAACTATATCGGAATCGAAATGTATGACAGCGTACTCCTTCGTGCCATTCAGAAGAAAGAAGCCCTTGCAGAAGAAGGACAGGAGCTTTCTAATTTAAAATTCATGCGCATGGATGCAAGACTTCTTCCAAGTTTTTGAAAAAGGCGAAGTTTCCAGAATCTATCTGAATTTCTCTGATCCCTGGCCTAAGGCTCGCCACGCTTCCCGCCGCCTTACCTCCCGGGAGTTTCTTTCCCGCTACGACAAGATTCTGAAAGAAGACGGAACCATCGAGTTCAAAACTGACAACCGCGGTCTGTTCGACTTTTCCCTGGAAGAAGTCCCGGAAGCCGGATGGAAACTTGAAGCTCATACCTTTGATCTTCATCACAACGAAGAAATGATGGTTGGCAATGTAATGACCGAATATGAAGAAAAAATTTTCTTCTATAGGAAATCCTATCTGCAAGATGATCATTCGTCGTTAAATGTTTCACGTTGCTGTATTTCTTTTCATATTATAAGGAAGAAATATCTGGCAGGAGTTTTTTATATGAAGCGAACCAGATCTTTGCAAAAATTTGCTGCTCAATTTGGCTATGAACATAAAAACAGAAGCAATCCCTTCTCCGGCATAAAGAAGCATGCCAACGAACTGTCCAAAACTGCTGGACAGCATGTTTCCCAAGGACAAAAACGACAAAGAAAAATCATAAAAAGGAAGCCAAACAAATGAAAAATTCTCCGACAGAAGTGAAAAAGAAAAGAAATGGAAGAGCGCAAACGTCAGGAAGAGCTGGAAAAACAAAAGCGTAACGAAACGTACCAGCTTCTTGGCGGTTCCCAGAATGACAGTGACGCAGACGACGATTCCTCATTAGACGGAAATATCCAACAGCTGGAAAATTACAGCTACTTTGACGGCGACAAAATTCTTGAATCCCTAAAGCTTGCCCCAAAGACCGAAAAAGCGGGGGGAAGCCATCTATCGCCAAGGGAAAATGAATGTCACTGACATTTCCTGCGGTTACGACAGGATGAACGGTCAGCGCCTTGGCCAGGTAGAGGCAACTTTCCAGACCGGCAGAAATATTTTGGCGTCACCCTTCTTTTTTTCTCACACGAAGAAGTTACTTATGCAAGATGCGGATGCCCGGAATGCAGCAGGAAATACTGGGGCTGGTACTCTGATAATTCCAGATGCCAGTATACCGCTGCTCTGGCCTTTTTATGTTCGGGATTATGTAAGCCACAATAATTTTTCAGATGCCACAGACATGAACGGAGACTATCTGCTGAACTCCTATCGCAGAGGGCAGCTCAAAAATGGCCAGAAAGAAACACCGGCCCAGGTTTCTCCAAGCGTTTCCCTGATTCCAAGGCTGACTCAGAATGACAATAAACTTTCCGTTTCTTTTTTAAAGTGGGAACTTCCAAAATGTTCGTGGTAAAAAAACTGGATGACTTCTGCCGCCAGGTTCGCAACGGTGAGATCGTTCAGTATGGAACCAGCACCCAGATCAGCCACAAAACGCAGGATTTCACAGAGGAGAGCCGCAAATGGATCCGCTATATTGACCGGATCGTCCGCGAGGAAGAGCAGTTCGTAGACAAAATCCAGAATTCCGGCATCTATTTGCCAAAGAAGTTTAATGTTGGCAATTCTCTGGATCTTTTTTGGCTGGCGTCTGGACAGTTTTTACGACAATGTCGGCAGTGAGAAAATAGATTTTGAAGATAAAACTCCGGATGCAGCCCGTAAAAAGCCCAGCTTCACTGCAAAACAGGGAATCCACGGATTTCCATACGGATTCTGGATGCCTCTAAGGATAAAAAGCAGTTTGACGGTGTCACAGTAAAGGGATACATCCCAGAGCTTTTTCAAGGTATGGACTCTTCATACTTTATCCAGGATGACAGCTTCTGTAAAACAGAACCGGCCTTTATGGAAAAGGTCCGTCCATTGACAGCGCTTTCCAGAAATGGAGAATTCCACTTCCAGATGGGGCGTAATACATTGTCCAATTTTTATCACAATGTGCTGCCTCAACTTCAGGAGGTGGCGGATATTACAGAGGAAAATCCGGAGAAATTCAGGCAGTACCTCACCCCTGAAGCGCACTTCGTATTTTATCTGGACATAGAAAAATGATAACGTTATCTGCAAGGTAAGCGCCTTTTATGGAAAAAAGGAATTCTCTGTAGGAAAGCTTTTACTTCATGAGAACATCTCCCCGACCAGCAGTTCCGAGATTTTCCTCTGGAAAACAGCATTCTGGATCAAACAATGGAATGGCTGCCTTACTATGATCCCGACTTTGACGTTCTTCACTGCAATCATGACGAAGAACTTAGCTATCAGATCATGGAATCCGGAACTGCCGCCCTCATGGAGCTTGGCGAAGTACGCTGCACCAACCGGTTTCCGCAGCCGACACACCTTAAAGACTGTAAAGGTTTCCGTTGGTGTGTCCGTATCCGGCGGACTCCTGGATCTGAATATTTCCACGGATGATATTTCCAGCCAGGAGCTTCTGGATATCCTGAAAAGCTATCAGCTGAAGAAAAAATATTACAAGCTGAAAAGCGGCGAATTTGTCAATCTTCAGGAGCAGAACCTGGAAATGCTGGCAGAACTGATGAAAACCCTTCATCTCTTCACCCCAAAGGAATTTGTCAAAGGAAAAATGCACATTCCGGCATACCGCACCTTATATCTGGATCAGATGCTGGAGAGCAACGAAAACATATATGCCAACCGCGACCGTCATTTCCGTGAAATCGTAAAAGGCTTCAAAACCATTAACGATGCCGATTTTGAAGAGCCGGAAAGCCTTTCCAGAATCATGCGAAAATACCAGAAGAACGGTTATAAATGGCTGCGTACCCTGGAAGCATGGAAATTTGGCGGAATTCTCGCCGATGATATGGGCCTTGGAAAAACCTTACAGGTAATCGCAGTTCTTCTTGCAGCGAAGCTTGAAGGAAAAACCGGCACATCCCTGGTAGTAGCTCCTGCTGCCCTTGTTTTCAACTGGGGTGAAGAGCTTGCCCGATTTGCCCCACAGCTGAAAGTTTCCCTGATCGCAGGAAGTCAGTCCGAGCGTCAGGCAAAGCTTCAGACGTACTCAGATTTCGATGTTCTGATCACCTCTTACGATCTTTTTAAAAAGAGATATTGACCAGTATGAGGAAAAAAGAATTTTTATACCAGATCATTGATGAGGCACAGTATATCAAGAATCACACAACAGCAGCAGCCAAATCTGTAAAGGTGATCCACAGCCAGACCCGCTACGCACTTACCGGAACACCAATTGAGAACCGCCTCAGTGAGCTTTGGAGCATTTTCGATTATTTAATGCCGGGATTTCTCTACGGTTATGATTCCTTTAAAAAGGAATTTGAAACTCCGATCGTAAAGAACGACGATGAGTCTGCCATGACCCGTCTGCAGAAAATGGTGTCTCCATTTATTCTTCGTCGTCTGAAAGAGGATGTGTTGAAGGATCTTCCTGAAAAACTGGAAGAAGTCCGTTACGTAAAATTTGAGGATGCGCAGCAGAAGCTGTATGATGCCCAGGTTGTGCATATGAAGGAAAAAAAAATTGCCCAGCAGGACGAGGGCGAATTTAATAAAAACAAATTGTGGATTCTGGCTGAATTGACGAAGCTGCGGCAGATCTGCTGCTCTCCTTCTCTTTGCTTTGAAAATTACCGGGGTGAATCTGCCAAGGCTGAGAGCTGTATGCAGCTGATCCAGAGTGCTATTGATGGTGGGCACCGTATGCTTTTATTTTCCCAGTTTACTTCCATGCTGGCTCTTCTTCAGGCAGCACTGGAAAAAGAGGGGATTCCTTATTACATCATCACTGGGGAAACCTCCAAGCAGAAACGACAGGAGCTTGTGAAACAGTTCAATTCTGATACCACTCCTGTATTTCTCATTTCCCTGAAAGCAGGCGGCGTTGGACTGAATCTGACAGGTGCAGATGTGGTTATCCACTATGACCCCTGGTGGAATCAGGCTGTCAGAAATCAGGCCACTGACCGTGCCCACCGTATCGGACAGACAAAGAAAGTTACCGTGTACAAGCTCATCGCCCGCAATACCATTGAAGAAAAAGATCCAGAAGCTCCAGGAAGCAAAGCAGGGATCTGGCAGAGCAGATCATCAGCGGTGATATGGGACAGCTGAGTGGTATGAGCAGGGAGGATATTCTGGAATTGTTGTAGGAAATAAGGTACTATTGCTATTTAGTTGATTAAAAGTTCTTCAATGCGGACGCATTTGGACAATGTGTATTACTCACTCGCCGGCGCAACGCTACAGCGAACTAATCGCTAACTGCGACTAAGACGCTCAGGAGAGCCTTCGCGCCTAAGTCTCCGTAAGCGCTGGATTTCGCTTACGCTAAGAGCGCGCCTGAAATGGCTCGCTGGAGTAATACACATTGCCCAAATGCTGTGTACTGGCTGGGACTTGCTGGTTGATAAGAACTTTTAATGAAGAGGGGTGGGTGAGTGATTGGTTTCCCTACACTTTCTTGACAACGATAGATTGGCAAAAAACAATAAAGTTGCGGGATACCAACTACTTCACCCCACCCCCATTGTTGTCGTTATTGTTTCTTTCTTCCTTTCCAATAACCAGCGATTTTGCAATGTATATTCGCAAGCCGCGCATTTCAGGAGCGGTTTTAGTGGAGGCGAGATCCATGACTTACGGAGACTTAGGCGCGAAGGCTCTCCCGAGCGTCTTAGTCGCAGTTAGTCATTAGCTTGCCGGAACGTTGCGACGCGCGGCGGTGAATATACATTGTGAAATCGCGTCCGGGATAACGACCAACACATTAAATAGCAATCGTAAAAGTTTTCGAAAAAATTTAAAAAATTATAAAATTCCTATTGACTTTTGTCCTACACTTGATATATAATACATCTTGCGTTGAGGAAATAACAAATCAACGAAATAGGAAATGCGCCTTTAGCTCAGTTGGTAGAGCAACTGACTCTTAATCGGGTGTCCAGGGTTCGAACCCCTGAAGGCGCACTGAAAGCACTGTTTTTGCGGACAAAGCGATTGCCGCGGGGACGGTGTTTTTTGTGCCCTTAAAGCCAGTAAAATCAACTCTTGCCGCTTCACATCCTTCTCTAATCAATCTCTCCAATCGTTCCGACTCCAGTTCCAATACCTGTCCACCCATAATCTCACCAATTCCTTTCTTCACCCGGGGGATTCCTTGAAAATATAATCTGCAATTCTGTCAATCAATTCAATCAGATCTCGATAGTGTTTCTCTTTTCCCACATCCAGAAGTTCTTTCTCCAGTCTTTCCCCGATAAGTCTATATTCCTCCATCAATTGCTGAAATATGCTATCGTCTTCATCAATTTCTTTAACTCGGAAAACTCCGATATTTATCTTTTGTAAAGTAAAAAATCCCTTCCTCCTTATGCCCTATTTTGCATGAATACATTTTATTTTTTTTCTATCCCAATTTTTCAGAAACCTAGAGCGTGTTTGAAAAATATTACTTTAAGCTTGAATCTCTTAAATAAAACCAATATACTCATATTAGAATTTTTCTGTATCGTCCAAGAGGTCGAAGCTGCTTCTGCAAAAATGAACAAACTTCAGGTTATACAAAAAATTAAGGAAGATCAGAAAACAAAGGAGGAGAAAGAAATGCTTGAAAAAGGAAAAAAATTTTTAAACATCTGCTTAAGCACGTTCCTGTTGCTGTCAATAATATTCCTGTTCAGTGTACAGAATGTAAAAGCAGAGGAAGAAACGGATACGATCAATCCAGATGAAATCCAGATGTCAGTAGACAGCCTGCTCACAGGCATCAGCTCCAAAGGATTTCATCCAAGCAAAAAGAAACTATCTTTCCATTCGTGCTGGAGTATCATTTAACACCGAACAGGACCTTGAGGGCACAGCCATCAATGTACGTCTTAGGATTCTAAACAAATCTGGTAAATATGTTTATGAAAAAACATACAAAAACATTGGCGGAACAAATTTCTGGGGCGATCCGGTCACTTCTTTTGAACATAAAACCATTCGCCTTGACTGGAACGGAAAACCCTCAAAAGGAAATGAAGCTGGGAAAAAGCCCACAGCCTACGCATCAAATGGCACCTTACAAAGTTGAGCTTTTCTATTATGTAGAAAAAGACCAGATCTGCATAAAATCTGTCACCAAAACCAAAAGTTTTAAAGTATCTTCCAAAGCCCCATCCGGAAGCAAAGGTCTCGCAGCTTCCACCACAATTCCAGAATACACCGGAGTCGATACTGTAGACTACATGGCAGAAAAAAATGATCCAGTCAGCCAAAATAAAGCTCACTATGAGCCAGGATGAAAAAGTTCGACGTATCTACCACTGGATGACTGTAAACTTCAAGCATAAACACGCCGATGAATTTGTAAAAGCCAAAAAAATTACTACGATCTCACCAGCACCAAAGCCCAGAAGCGGATTAAAAACTACAAGAAAAAAGACTCTCCAGAACTACCAAAACGGCAAACTTATTTTCGGTGGCTCCTCCTGGTCATCCTTTATGGCTCCTTATATGCAGAAACGCGGCGGAGTCTGCAGCGACCAGGCCGCAATCTTTGTCATCCTCTGCAACCACGTAAGGCGTAGATGCCGGTGTCTGCAACGGCTACTATAAGAATCTGGATGGCACCAGAGCCGGCCACAGTTGGAACTATGCCATCGTAGATGGTAAAAAATATTACTACGATGTAGACGTAGAAATCCAGAACTACAGTAAAGGTCAGGGCGATTACTACTGGTATAAAAAAACCTTAAAACAGGCAAAGAAAAAATCATATCTTCCAGTAACGCCAAAATAATATCAAAAACATTATAAAGAAAGCCCTTTGCAGAGGAAATTTTTCTCCGCAAAGGGCTTCTTTAATATAATTCCATATTTTACCAGAATCTCATTGTAACTTCTCTATAGTTTTTCGGAGCTTCAGGCAAAAATATGCCCTGTAATGAACAATTTATTTTGTCAGACATTTTATGTTTTTTACCTCTAATTGTAATATTTTCCGCGAATATTCTATAATATTTTGATTTTGTAAAAGTCAATACCTTTTTGCCGATTTCTGTCGAATTTTACATTTTCATAACAATAACCAAAACATTTGTTTCGATTCCCATTATGTAAATCAACTCATCCACATGCTTTTCCATGTGGATAATGTGGATAACTTTGTGCATAACTTGATTTTTCAACATTTTTTCATATTTTTTGAAAGTGGAAAACTTTCTACCTATTAATTCACCTATCCACATTTTTTTTAAGTCTTTGTGCAATCTGCTAATTTCAACACTTTTTCGACATTTTCCCTTGCAAAATATCGTATTTACAATACCTTACAAAATACACACAAATCAATTTTATCCTCTCACCATTCCCCTTTGTATCGTGGCATGGTTACCGTTCGCAACCTTCACAGTAACGAGCTTCGCAATGCACAAAAATCATGCTTTGCATGATTTCGCGCCGCAATTTTCGGGTTTTCTGCGAACCTTGTTCAAAAAAGCACCTCGCAGAATGTTATCAGCGAATAACAACGTGGCAGACTCCCGTCACTGTACAAAAAGGCCGGGGAAACCTTCCCCGGCTGTAAATGTCAGAACAGGATAACCGGATTTCATATCCGTTTTATCAAATGCTCCGCTCCCTCACTCTTATTCACTAAAGAAGCCGTCCGCTTCAATGTAAGTTCCTACTCCCACAGGCGCCTCATAATCATAGTTGGAAATCTTGATTCCAGACGCAGATGTACTTGCATGGATAATCTGTCCATTTCCAATGTACAGTGCCACATGGCTGATTCCGCTTCCATAGAAAATCAGATCTCCTGGCTCCAGATCTTCCACGCTTTTTTTCGCTGATTGATTATACTGATCTGCTGCTACTCTGGGCAGTGAATAGCCAAACTGTGCAAACACAGACATTACAAACCCGGAACAGTCTGCTCCGTTTGTCAGACTTGTCCCACCGTAAACATAAGGATTTCCCTCAAACTGCAGCGCAAAATCCACGATTTGCTGACGAAGCTCTTCCTCAGAAAGTACCTCCTCTGCCTCTGCAGTCTCTGTCATCCCAGCTACAAATGCCTCGCCCGCCTTTTCCACAGCAGCCTTAGTCGCTGCAAACGCAGTCTGTGGAAAAATCATCTGAGAACAGACCGTTATACACATTGTCATTCCGCAGATCAGTTTTTTTCATTTTATTTTTTAACATTCATACACCTCTCAATTTATATAAAATCGCCCTTCAAAATATTACATTTATATTAAGCATATGTAACAATTACGCATAATATCACAACAATCTGTTACCGTCAATTTTGCTCCCACAAATAAAAAAAAATCGACTTTTCCGTGAAATCCAACAACTTCCCCCATGACATCCCCAACTAATTTCGTCATTCCCGTCAGTCTTATACACAAAATACACATAATCTTAAAGCCATGGAACCAAATATTTCGCATACTACACTGAAATTCTCAATAATATAGTAGAAATCCCCCAGAGCAGAGGGCATCCTATGTCAAACAGACCAAAATTCACCGCCGCTATTCTGGCTTTTTTTTTATTATCTGCTTCACATTTTTCCTGGCTTTTCAGTCATGTCTTCTCCGAAAATGCCCGCTTCGAAAACTTCGCGGAGTCCATATTTGAAAAAGAGGTTTCCGGAAACGCCCTGAATCTTCATTATTCCCTGGCTTATCCGGAAAAACAGGGCATCTCACGCCCCCGCGCTACCCTTGGCACAATACATCCCAACAATGAAAAAGCCTCTGCCCAGTGCCAGGAATATGTAAAAAAGCTGAAAAAATTTTCCCAGTCAAAGCTCAGTACTTCCAATCGCCTGACCCTTGATCTGCTCCTCCTTTACTACCACACCGAAGCCTCTCTGGGCGACAATTATCTTTTGGAAGAGCCGCTTAGCCCAAGCCTCGGGATCCAGGCGCAGCTACCTGTACTGCTGGCGGAATACTCCTTCTACACCAATCAGGACATCACCGACTACCTGAATCTGCTCTGCAGCACAAAAGAATATTTCCAGAGCATTCTCGCCTTTGAACAGACAAAATCTGATGCCGGATTTTTTTTATGTGCGACGAAACTCTGGAACGCATTCAGGACCAATGCCGTGCTTTTTATTCAAAACCCGGATTCCAATTATATGCTGGAAATTTTTTCTCAGAAACTAAAAGCCTATGGAAAGCTTTCCGAAAAGGACCAGGAACAGCTGAACCTGACCCATAAACAGATTCTGAAGGAAAAGGTTCTCCCCCGCATATCAAACGCTGATAGAAGGTCTGGAGCAGCTTCAGGGGAACAGGCAAAAATACCGGAGGACTGGTCAATTTTTCCGGTGGAAAGGAATATTACCAATATCTTCTAAAAAGCCAGGTGGGAATCTACATACCTGTGGAAAAACTGGAAAAGCGCCTCACCCAGCAGCTTTCCACCGATTCTCAGGAAATTTCAGAACTTTTGAAACAGCATCCACAACTTCTCACATTGCTAAATGAGAAAACGGATTTGCCAGATATGGAGCCCACACGGGTCATGGAGCTTCTGGAAAAAAATATTCAGCAGGATTTCCCCTCCACTGCTTCTGTAGATTTCGAAATCCGGTCTGTACATAAATCCATGGAAGAATTTCTCAGCCCGGCGTTTTACCTGACACCGCCAATGGACACAGGAGCGCCAAATGTTATTTACATCAATCATGGACGGCAAATTTCCAATCTAGAGCTTTTTACCACGCTGGCGCACGAAGGCTTCCCCGGTCATCTTTACCAGACCGTTTATTTCGGACGACAAAGTCCATCCCATATCCGGTATCTCATCGATTACAGCGGATACGTGGAAGGCTGGGCCACTTATGTGGAAAGTTACGCGTATGATTATGCAGCAGATTATCTGTCTGCCGGCACCTTATCCTCACAGGAAGCTTCTGCTTGCACGCGACTTTCCTGGCTGAACCGCAGCGTGAATCTGTGCATTTACTCCCTGTTGGATGTGGGAATCCATTACCACGGCTGGACTCCTGCGCAAGCCGCCCGCTTCCTAAAACTTTTCGGAATCCGTGATGCTGCTGTCACGGCTGAGATTTACCGATATATCACCGAAACACCTGCTAATTATCTGAAATACTATTGGGGATATCTGAATTTTCGGGATCTGAAAGAAGAACAGCAATCCCTCTCCTTGGCGAAAACTTTGATCTGAAAAGTTTTCATCAGAAGATACTGGAAATCGGCCCTGTGCAGTTTCCGGTTTTGCGAAAATACATGAACGAGAAATTGTGATTGCCTCTGAAGCTGCAGTATTTTCGCCCGGCTTCTGCCTGCCAGATCCACGCGCAATATTACCCGAAAATTCCCGAAATGCTGTAACATTTTTTTAAATATTTATGTAATAACTTCTTTCTTTGAGCACAATAATTTGCTATAATGAACTCACATTGAAAATATGCAGGAGCAATCTGATTTTCTGATCCTGCTGGTCATATTTTCCTACATTAGAGAAGGGCAAAATCATGAAAAAACGAGATAATCTCCCATTAAATTATAAAGAACGACTGAATTCCAGAACCAGCTTTCTGGTATCCGTCGCGGTTCTGGTGGTTCTCTGCCTGGTGTTTAACCAGATGGACTACACCATGATCCGCCAGCCAGCTGCCCAGGCGAAAAAGGCAGCTGACTTACAAAAACAGAAGGAAGAAGAGGCAACTGCCACCACCCAGGAAGTCACTACAGCCACAGTTCTTGCAGTTGGGGATAACCTGGTTCAGCCAAGTCTTCTTGCATCCGGTCAGTCAGAAACCGGCGCCTGGAATTATGACAGTGTTTATGCTAATCTGAAATCCGATATACAGGCTGCCGACATTGCTATGGTCAATCAGGAAACACCTTTCACCACAGACCACAGCGCAGTCAGCGGTACCGCGCCTTACGCCACTCCTACAGAGGTTGGCGACGCACTTATAAATGCCGGATTTAATGTAATCACATCTGCCACAGCACTGATCGATGACAATGGTTCTTCCATGATCAACGAAACTTTAAATTACTGGGAAACCAGCCATCCGGATGTCACTCTGGTTGGTATTCATAAAAACCAGTCCGGTATAGACGCTCCGAAGATTGTAGAAATTAACGGAATCAAGATTGCGTTCCCTTAACTATACCTTCCGTCATATGGAAGCCAGACTGTAAGCTCCGGCGACAGCACCGATAATTCCGATGGTTCTGCAAACGACTCTGCCAGCTCGGATACTTCCGACAGTTCAACAGGAGATGCAGACAGTTCTGGAAGTACAGATACATCCACTTCCGGAAAAGGCTCTATGATTGACACGTTCAGCACTGCCGATGTTGCAGCCGCCATCAAACAGGCCAAAGCTTCCGCAGACTGTGTGATTTTCTCTGCAAACTGGGGCAAGACCGAAGAACCAATGCCTACCGAATACGAAAAAGAATGGGCCAACTTCCTTATGGGGCAAGGTGTTGACTTTGTGATCGGAACCAATCCGAATGTGCTCCAGCCATATGGCTACCTTACAGATGACTCTGGTCACAACATGCTGATCTACTTACTCCCTTGGCAACTTCGTTACCGGTCAGGAAACACTGAAGCAGCTTCTTGGCGGAATGGCAGCCTTTACCATTCAGAAGACTGTAGACGGCGACCAGACCAGCATCCAGATCCAAGATGCCACACTGACACCGCTGGTTATGCATTACAGCTACGATACCCTGAATATGCACCATATAAGCTGGACGATTATACAGACGCTCTAGCATCTGCACACAGCGTCCGCCAGTCCATCGGAGATGAGTTTTCCCTGGAAAACCTTCAGACAAAATATGATGAAATCATGTCCATGAACGTCACACCATCTACTAAGACGGATCTTCTGGATGTCACATTTGATTCCGACGGAAATATGCTGGATTCCAACGGAAATTACGTGGAGGATAATGATTCCATCACCTCCTCCTGGTACTATCAGACACTTGCCACCCAAAGCAGTTCCAGTTCTGACGGCTCTGGATCAGACAATTCCGGAGCAGACGCATCTGATGACAATTCAGAAGGTTAAATGTCACTGTTCACCGGTAACGTTCCGCGAGGTGTTTGTGTGAACAAAGTTCATACAAAACCCGAAACCTTTGACGCGAAATCATGCGAATGCATGATTTCTATGCAACGAAGAGCGTTTCTGTGAACAGAGTTAGCAGAACCAAAAATAAATTACGCCCCATACCAGGTTCAATATTACTAATGACAAAATCTGCAGTACTATTATATATAGGCTGCAGATTTTTGTTATTCCGGCATTCCAAACATTTTTTGTCATCAAATGGCTGGTATACAATTCCTATTTACTGCAAATCAGATAGTATCTATGTCTTATTGTCACGAAAAACCAGTCATTTATCACATATAGGTTGTTTTTTCAGACAAAATCAGATAAAATTTATAGTAGAGTAGTAACGATTCCGCACATTCACAGTGATATCCTTCTGGATACACAGAAATCATGTTTTATACGATTTCGCGCCGCATTTCTCGTTTTTCTGTGAACTTCTCGTTCACAAAAACACCTCGCGGAATAATGTCTGCTGAATCGTTATGTAGAATAATTAATAAAAATCATTCTCGGACAATGACTGTACAAATTAACGAAACCGCTATGTCTGCTCACACAGACAGCGCCAGATATGAACCCCATGGTTTCTGCGCTAGAACCTGCTATTGGAATCGGGTGGCATTCGTTTACATAATTTTTCCAGTCATTGACCGGTCAAAAAGAAAGGAGTTACAATATGGGACTTATTAAAGCAGCACTTGGCGCCGCAGGCGGTACACTTGCAGATCAGTGGAAAGAATTTTTCTACTGTGATGCCATCGACAATGACGTTCTGGCAGTAAAGGGTCAGAAGCGCACATCCAAACGTTCCTCCAATACCAAGGGAAGCGACAACATTATCACCACCGGATCCGGAATCGCAGTCGCAGACGGACAATGTATGATGATCGTAGAGCAAGGCAAGATCGTTGATATCTGCGCGGAACCAGGCGAATACACCCTACGATGCCTCCACAGAGCCAAGTATTTTTTCCGGAAATCTGGGCGACGCCATCATGAACACTTTCCACACCATTGGCAAGCGTTTCACATTCGGCGGTGACACTGGCAAAGACCAGCGTGTTTACTATTTCAATACCAAAGAACTGGTGGACAATAAATTCGGAACTCCGAACCCGATTCCATTCCGTGTTGTAGACCAGAACATCGGACTGGACATTGATGTTTCTGTCCGCTGCAGCGGTGTTTATTCCTACCGCATTGCAGATCCGCTCCTCTTCTATTCCAACGTCTGCGGAAACTTTGAACAGCAGTACGACAGAGAACAGATCGAGGGACAGCTGAAAACAGAATTTATCTCAGCTCTTCAGCCGGCATTTGCCAGCATTTCCCAGCAGGGAATCCGTCCAAGCGCACTTCCGGCTCATGCAATGGAGCTCTGTGATGCCATGAACCAGGCTCTCACCCAGAAATGGAGTCAGCTTCGTGGTCTCGTGATCGTATCTGTTGCCATGAATCCAATCACTCTTCCCGGGAAGACGCTCAGATGATCAAAGAAGCTCAGCGTATGGCTATCCTCCGCAATCCTGCCATGGCAGCTGCTGCTCTTGCAGGAGCACAGGCAGACGCCATGAAGACAGCAGCAGGCAACGCCGGCGGTGCCATGACCGGTTTCATGGGCATGAACATGGCAGGCATGACAGGCGGTTTTAACGCACAGAATCTTTACGCTATGGGACAGCAGCAGGCAGCTCGGGGCACAGCAGATGGCCCAGCCACAGCCAAATCCGGCCGTATCCCAGGCTCAGGCAGGCGGTTCTGCTCCGGCAGCTGACCAGTGGAAATGCTCCTGCGGTGCTATGGTTTCCGGTAATTTCTGCCCGGAATGCGGCGCGAAAAAAAAGCCTCAGACACCTGCAGCAAATGCAAGCTGGACCTGTTCCTGCGGCGCTGTAAATACAGGCAAATTCTGCACCAACTGCGGTTCTCCTAAACCGGCTATGAAGCCTCGGTACCGCTGTGACAAGTGCGGCTGGGAGCCGGAAGATCCGACGAAACCGCCGAAATTCTGCCCGAACTGCGGCGATCCATTTAATGAAAACGATACCCAGTAAAAAAGCAGCATAAAAGGAGATGAACTATGTCCGATTTACTTGAATATAAATGCCCCTGCTGCGGCGGAGCAATCGAATTCAACAGTACGCTCCAGAAGATGAAATGTCCTTACTGCGACACTGAATTTGATATGGAAACCGTCAAAGAATTTAACGAAGCAGCAGCTAACCAGCAATCTGATGAATTGAACTGGGAAAGTGCTTCAGACAACTCCTGGAAGGAAGATGAAGCCAGCGGAATGTCCGTTTACATATGCCAGTCCTGCGGCGGAGAAATCGTTGCCGATGAAAGCACAGGTGCTTCCTCCTGCCCATTCTGCGGCAATCCGGTAGTAATGTCCGGCAAATTTTCCGGTACCCTGCGTCCGGATTTTATCATTCCGTTTAAGCTGGACAAAAAGGCAGCCAAAGAAGGTCTGACCAAACATCTTCACGGCAAGATCCTTTTACCCAAAGTATTTAAAAAAGGAAAATCACATTGACGAGATCAAAGGTGTTTATGTGCCTTTCTGGCTTTTTGACACCGACGCTTCTGCAGATATCCGCTATCATGCCACCAAGACCCGTTTCTGGAGTGACAGCGACTATGATTATACGGAAACCAGCCATTACTCTGTTTTCCGTGCTGGAAACATCGGGTTCGACCAGATTCCGGTAGACGGTTCTTCCAAAATTGACAATGATTTAACAGAGTCTCTGGAGCCTTACGTAATTTCCGAGGCTGTGGACTTTGCCACTCCTTACCTGGCAGGATACGTTGCGGACAAATATGATGTATCCGCAGAAGAATCTGCTGAGCGCGCCAACCAGCGTGTAAGAAAAGCCGCTGAGGATGCTTTTCGCGATACGGTCATCGGTTATGACAGCGTTACCCCTGAAGATTACCCGTATTCAGTTAAAAGGCGGTAAAACCCACTATGCCCTTTTCCCGGTATGGCTTCTTTCCACCACCTGGAAGGGCAACCACTATCTGTTCGGCATGAACGGACAGACTGGTAAATTTGTAGGAAATCTGCCTGTAGATAAAGGTATTTTCACTAAATGGTTCCTTGGACTTACTGCAGGTTTTTCCGTTGCTGCTTACGCCATTGCATGGCTGATTCACACATTTTGTTAAGGAGGAACATGCCATGAAAAAACAATCATTTGGAATTATTCTGGCGGCAGTGCTGGGAGCAGGAAGCCTTTTCAGTGCAGTTATTCCAGGCACGGATGCGCTTTTTACTACTGCTTTGCCAGGTACGGGAGCTGTTACGGTACAGGCCGAAGCTTCCAACAGCTTTGGCGGATCCGGCAGTGAGGAAGATGACTCTTATCAGGACTTTGCAGCCTCCGAATTTTCCCTTGTCCTGGACGAGGCGGATCTTCTCACAGATGAAGAAGAATCCCAGCTTCTGGATAAGCTGGAAGCCATCACCGGGGAATACAATCTGGAAGTGGCAGTTGCCACAGTAGAGTCGAAAGACGGCAATGAGATGAACTACTTTACAGATCATTTCTTCGATGAGAATGGTTACGGAACCGGCGAAAACCACGACGGAATCCTGTTCATGGTCAGCATTGGCGACCGTGAATGGCACATTACCACCCACGGATATGGTATGACTGCGTTTAACGATGACGGACTTGCTTATCTGAAGGAAAATGTAGAGCCTCTGTTAAAGGATGAAAACTTCTACGGCGCTTTCGATACCTACGCAGATCTGTGTCGGGATCTGTTGGAAATGGCTGCTAACGGGGAGCCTTATACAGAGCCCTTTTCTCCCATATGGATTCTCATTTCCCTGGGAATCGGTCTTGTGCTTGCGTTTCTGTGCACCATGGGCATGAGAGCCCAGCTGAAAAGCGTACGGACACAGGACAGCGCAGTGGATTATGTGCGCCAGGGAAGTATGGCACTGACAAGATCAAACGATATTTTCCTGTATCACACAGTTACCAAAACAGCGAAACCGAAGGATAGTGACAGTTCCTCCGGCGGCTCAGACAGCGATCACGGAGGTACAGGCGGAAGCTTCTAAAAAAGATTCCTTCTTGCAGAATTGCACTGCGGCAGGTCGCCTCGAATGACACCTCCCCTTCCGCCGCAGTGCAATCCTGCCCGGTAATAGGAAATTCCAACAGCATTTCCTATTACAACATAAAAAAAAGAACTCGATTCATACATGGCAAATAAATGTACTTAGAGCCTCTTTGAAAAAGACTCCCGCATTTATTTACTTTGAATCGAGTTCTTTTTATATATCAGCTAAACGGACATTTCACCTGCCGGCAGCATCACCATATAGGAAAGCCAGCCGGATCAGTCGTCTTCCATCTCCTCTTTCTTCTTTGCAGTCTCAAACACATAGTCATTTCCCGGAAGAACGGCGTTCAGCAGGATCTTCCTACAATTGCAGCAAGTGCAAGTCCTGTAAGAGTAATATGTGCGCCTGCGATGGTAAATGTAAGTCCATCGGAAATGCCAAGACCACAAACCAGGATAACCGCTGTAATAACCAGGTTACGAGAACGTGTCGGTCTACTTTGTTCTCAACTACATTACGGACACCAACAGCAGAGATCATTCCATAAAGAATAAAACTGATACCACCGATGATCGCAGACGGAAGGGAACTGATCACCTCAGCCATCTTCGGGATAAAGCTGAGGATAACTGCATAAATAGCAGCCAGACGGATTACCTTCGGGTCGTAAACACGGCTCAGAGCAAGAACACTGGTGTTCTCTCCGTAAGTTGTATTTGCAGGTCCACCGATCAGTGCTGACAGAGAGGTTGCAAGTCCGTCACCCAGAAGTGTACGGTGAAGCCCCGGGTCTTCGATGAAATTGCGGTCAACCGTTGCGGAAATAGCAGAAATATCGCCAATGTGCTCCATCATGGGAAGCAATTGCGATCGGTGCCATTGCAAGGATTGCAGTAATGTTAAATTTGCAGAGGAAGAATTTCGGAACACCTACGATCGGCGCACTTGCTACTCCTGCAAAGCTGAGGATAGCACTTCCATCTGCGTTTGTCATACCCAAGGCATTCATGATCAGGGCAACCACATAAGAAACAACAATACCCATCAGAATCGGAATAATACGGAACATTCCAACGCCCCAGATGTTGAAGAAAATAACAGTTCCAAGTGCGATCAAAGCAAGGATCCAGTTCTGGGATGCGTTGCTGATTGCAGACGGTGCAAGGCTAAGACCAATACAGATAATAATCGGACCAGTTACAACCGGAGGCAGATAACGCATGACGCGCTTTACGCCAATTACCTTAACGATCATTGCAAGTACCAGATACAGAAGTCCTGCTACAAACACACCACCGCATGCATATGGAAGCTTCTCTCCATAAGACATGTTGGCAAAAATTCCGGTGTCAAGCTCTGCAACGGTGGCAAATCCGCCAAGAAATGCAAATGATGATCCTAGGAATGCAGGTACCTTCAGCTTAGTCAGTACATGGAACAGAAGTGTTCCAAATCCGGCACAGAACAGGGTTACCTGAATGGATAAGCCCTCGCCGTGAAAATAGTTGTTTACCAGGATCGGCACCAGAATGGTAGCGCCAAACATGGCGAACATATGCTGGAGCCCCAGAATCAGCATCTGTGGGATTCCCAGCTTTTTGGCATCATAAATGCCCTCAACTCTGAATTTCATAAATATAGTTCCTCCTTTTCCCTTAGAGCGTGTTTGAAAAAGGCTTTCTGCAAGATGTGCGTCACACTTTGTGGGAGATTTTGTCCGGATGAAGGCGCCGTAGCGGGCTACGGCAACTGAATTCGGGCAAAATATACCGCAAAGTGGAGCGTGCAGATTGCTGAAATGATTTTTCAAATACGCTCTAGCGCCTGTTCACGACCCGACTGGTAACGCGCTTACATGCGAATGCACAGAAATCATACATTCGCATGATTTCTTCCAATACGGTCTATACTGTGAACAGCAATCTTGTTATAGTATAAAGTATGCGACAATTTTTTACAATTATTGACTTTCTATAGAAAGTGCGATATGATTTTTACAGTATTCCCATAAAGCATTTTCAATACGCTATAGAGCCTATTTGAAAAAAGTTCTGAAGGGATTGTTAGTTCCTGTTCACTGGTAACGTACCGCGAGGTGTTTTTTGTGAACAAAGTTCACTGAAAACCCGAGAATGAAGTTTGCGCAGCAAACGCTACTTCTTGTGCTTGTCACAAGAAGGTTCGTCTTTCTGTGCATCGCGAAGCGTATTACTGGTCACGGAGTGAACAGTAACGATTGTTGTTGCATAGGGCAATGGCAACTTTATCACACTACGGAGGTTTTTTTATCATGTCAAATTTTTCAGATATGGACAATGTTTTTATTATGGATCACCCGCTGATTCAGCATAAGACATTTCCATTCTTCGTAATAAGGAGACCGGAACAAATGAATTCCGCAAACTTATTGAGGAGATTGCAGTTCTTATGGGTTTTGAAGCTCTTCGCGATCTTCCCCTTGAGGATGTTGAAGTTGAGACTCCTATTGAGACTTGCAGAACTCCTATGATTTCTGGTAAGAAGCTTGCTGTTGTTCCTGTACTTCGTGCAGGTCTGGGTATGGTAAATGGTATCACCACTCTGGTTCCATCTGCCAAGATCGGTCATATTGGTCTTTACCGTGACCCGGTTACTCATGAGCCTCATGAGTACTATTGTAAGCTTCCGGATCCTATCGACCAGCGTCTCATCGTTATGGTTGACCCCATGCTTGCAACTGGCGGCTCTGCTATCTCCGCCGTTAACTTCATCAAACAACATGGTGGAAAGAGCATTAAATGTATGTTTGTTATCGCTGCTCCGGAAGGTCTGAAACGACTTCATGAGGTGCACCCGGATGTGCAGATCTATGTAGGAACATCTGGACAGAGAACTGAACGACCGCGCTTATATCTGCCCGGGACTTGGCGACGCAGGCGACAGAATTTTTTGGTACTAAATAGATTTTTGACCAGAGCATATTTAAAAAGGCTGAATTCCGGAAATTATCTCATTTCCAGAATTCAGCCTTTTTGCCCGATCATGCTTTTTCCATCTTCGCCTTATACTCTACGCAAAGCATGGTAATATCATCAAACTGCGGTGCCTCTCCCACAAAAAAGCATCAATATCTTTTTTTCACTTCAGGCAGAATTTCTGATGGTGTTCTGTCTTTTACACGATTCAGAACCTGCTCCAGACGCTCCATTCCATAAAGCTGATTTTCTACATTTGTCGCCTCAGTCACACCGTCTGTATACTGGAAGATCAAATCTCCCACATCCAGCGTCATACTGCCGGCTTTATAGTTCATATCTTCAAATCCGGCGAGGACAAAGCCTGGACGGATCTTATATGCCTCAAAACTGGCGCCTGCTTTTTACAGATAAACGGCATTTCATGTCCAGCATTTACGAAACAGAACTCTCCTGTCACCAGATCCAGCACACCTTCAAAAGCAGTGATAAACAAGCCTTCACTGTTTGCCTCACAAAGAAGATTATTTACAGTAGAGAAAACCTCCCCCAAATCTCTTCCTGGTGTAGTGTGATCCTTGATAAGCGTTTTTCCAATGACCATAAAGAGCGCAGCCGGAACACCTTTTCCGGATACATCGGCCATAACAATTGCCAGATGTGTCTCATCTACCATGAAGAAATCGTAAAAATCACCGCCAACTTCTTTTTGCAGGTGTCATAGTTGCATAAATATCAAATTCCTTACGATCCGGAAAAGCCGGGAAAATACATGGCAGCATGGATGCCTGAATATTCCTGGCGATATCCAGCTCAGTGCCGATTCGCTCCTTCTCAGCAGTCACTTTGGACAGATTGGCAATATAATTTTCAAGCTCTTCCATCATAAAGTTGAAAGAGTCACTTAGTGCCTCGATCTCATCACCAGTTTTCATGGTAATTCTCTGATTCTCAAACTTTCCGCTCTCTGTAATCTCCTGGGTAAAATCAGCCAGCCTGCTGATCGGTCTGGTGATTGTCTTTCGCACAAAGACAATATACGCGGCCATCGTCACTGCGATAATGCAAAAAGAAATCAGAAACATATTGATAAGAAAGGAATTCAGATAATTCCTGACCTCTTCCATATCCAGAATATACTGAATTTCTGCCAGAGCCTTTCCATTCTCATCCAGAATCACCGAAATACCCGTGTAATTATAGCCATAGCTGTTGTCCGTCACAAGCGGATGATCCACACCTTTATTCTGCTGATATTGGTTCCATATGGTAATATATTTCTCCATGTCAGCAGGATCATCGGATTTGCAGCGTCAGTGTACAAAATGTCACTTCCATAGGCAATCTGATTCGCAGGATCATCTCCCAATTCCTCAACCAGGGCATCTATGTAGAAATGAACACTGTCTTCATCCGGAACAACCAGAGACAGATATGTAACATCGCCGTCCTTTTTCAGCTTGTTAAACAACGTAACCATTTCCGAATATTCTTCTGTCTTGTCCCCCACCTTCTGCCAGGATTTTCTTCACATCCGAAACCGACATCATATCTGCAATACTATTGCTGTTCGTCATTACCCTCTGTGCATATAGATTTTCCAGATAGGATCTGGAGCTTCTATAGCTGAAAAGAGAAATGGCAATGGTAAGGGATTACACCGATCACGCCAAGTGAAAGTATAAATTTAGGAAGAAGTTTTATTTTCATTTGCAATTCCTTTCCTTAACTTTCTTAAAATAGACCTCTGCATCACACTTGCAGCGTCCTTTGCAATATGGACAATAAAGTTCTTTTTTTATTATACCAGATCATCTTTGCAGAAAAAGATGAACAAACTTACATTCCTGAAGTGCCCTTTCCAGAGGAACTTTACCGCCTGCATTCCAGCAGATGATAAACACTTCCCCTATGCCCTTCTCCGCAAACTGATTCAATGCATAGTTCATAAGCCCAACTGCCAGACCCTGTCTGCGAAATGCTTCTTTTATTCCTACTGACTGAATCTTGCCAACAGGTGCCAAAAGTATCCTGCTGGCATACCCGTTGATTTTCTGTTCTGTAAGCCTGGTATCCTCTGCAATCTGCTTCTCATTGGTAAGATAGTAATAAATATATCCTGCAAGTTCTCCTTCTGCAGTTCTCAGCAGCAGAAATGCTCGTTCACTGCTTCCAATGGCCTGCTCAAGTTCTTCTTTCTGATACAGATTTTCGCCTACGCACCGGTCCATAAGCTGCAGTGTTTCTTCAATATCCTCTTTTTTTCCAATGAACACAGACAAAATTCTCTGCCAGAAGCCCCAAGCCAGCCTGTCTTTTGTGTCATAAGCTTCCCTTCTCACAGGACAAAATCTGCATGCCCATTGTAATCTCCGATTCCTCACTCAGAATCAGCTGCTGAAGCTCTTCATAATTCTTCTTCAGCCAGTTCTGCCAGTCCTGATATTTTCTGTTATCCGGTTCTTCCGCCAGCAAGATTTCCACATCCTCGGGCAAATAGGAAAAAAGGTCTGGAAAATATCTTCTTTTTTGCTGCTGTTCGCCTTTGGCAGCGGAAATCCCCTTGCACCAGACATGGATATGATCGTATCCGCAGTTGGTCAGCCAGCCGGGAACGGCCTGACCGGTTTCTCTTTTTCCTGCGTATTTGTCCTCTTTTTAAGATATCCAGAAACTGTCCAAGAAGATTCTTTTCATCTGGAGCCAAAGTGGATATGCGGTCATTGCTTTCTGTGATAAAAATCACTCCGCCTTTTTTTCAAAAAAATTCTTCAATGTGCGAAGCAGCTTTTTCCCCATCATATAAATGCATTAATACAAAAGAAAGACAGATCGGGTCAAATTCTCTGTCTTCCGGTTCTGCGCAGAGCTTCTGAAGGTCCGCTGAAAACGAATCCCGATCCACATCCATCTGATAAAAAGAAAATTTAGTATTTCCGTACTGACTGTTGGCTCTTTCCACAAGCTGCTGATTATACTCCAGGCCAATCACCCTGGAAATCCTGTCATCTGAAAAGCGGTGAAAGGTTCTGGGCTCCATCATTGCAGCCAATATCCAGAACAGAAAGTTCTGATTTCCCCTTAAAAAAATGCTCTAACGCAGGTTTCTCTGCCTGTGACAACAGCAAATTCTGTCTTCTCAGTCGTTCCCTCTCTTTTTTTCCTGAAATACTAACTGACTTTGCACTACTTGTCTCCTTGTCCGTCAAAATTTATGCTCTGAATAATAACCGCTTCGCATTCTCTTCCGTCACTGCAATTACTTCTTCTGCAGTAATTCCCTTAATCTGCGCCAGGGCTTCTGCAACATAGGGCAGATTCAAGGAAGAATTTCTCCTGCCTCGATTGGGCTCCGGTGCCATATAAGGGCAGTCCGTTTCCAGAACGATCTGGGACAGCGGCGCTATGGCAGCTACTTCTTTCAGCTTCTTTGCATTTTTTGAAAGTAAGCACGCCGCCAATGCCAAGATAAAGTCCCATATTCAAATATTCTGCGGCAATCTCACGGCTGTAGGAAAAGCAGTGAATAATTCCTCCGGACATATCTTTTTTTTCATATATTCCTTTACAATCTCCAGAGTGTCCTCGGCTGCATCCCGGCTGTGGATCATAAATGGCAGCTTCTCCTCCCTAGCAATGTCCATCTGCGCCCGGAACATCTCCTGCTGCTGTTTATGCTCTGCCTCTTCCTTATGCCAGTAATAATCCAGGCCGATTTCTCCGATGGCGACCATTTTCTCCATATGGGAAAGACGCCGGATCTCATCCAGAGTATCCTGTGTCATAATTCCTGCATCGTCGGGATGAACCCCCACTGCGCCATACACAAAAAAGGATACGCTTTCATCAATTCCAAGGTCCCGCCAAATCCCCCGGCTGACGCGCACACATTTACAATACAGCCCACTCCCCCGTCTTTCATGGAAGAAAGGATCTGATCTCTGTCTTCGTCAAATGCCTCATCATCATAATGTGCATGTGTATCAAATATCATTTTTTTCTGCCTCATTTTTTCTTTGAAATACAACAATTATAGCATACTAAAATCATACCAGTAAAGTGTTATAAACCGCTTTTGAAGTTCTATTTTAGTTGTTACTGTGAATAGAACGAACATCGAACTATTTTAAACACAATTTTCCGGTACTTCTCACTTCACATCACTTTATAAATTTATAAAAGGCGGACATGTTTCGGACTGGTTCACTGCATCCATACCAAATCTAAAGGAATAAATGCTGTCATCGGCTCCGTCCTTGGCCGCAAAAATACTTAATCTGGATCCTCGCGTCTCATATTTGCCAAATATCTGCAGATAATAATGGTACTACTACGCTTCCCGTTGCAGCGGTCTTCATCCAGGGGATTCTGCCAACAAAAAGCTTAGGCGGACAGGTTCAAGATGGACACCCAGTGTAATTGACTTTCCAGAAGACCAACCTTGATAATCCGGGCGGTACTCTGATTTGGTCTGATATTAGGTGCCTACATCCCCGACAAGGTTTTTTGACGGTGCCGGAGGCGGTGCATTTATTTTGCTTGCTTTTACCACGCTTACCAAACTGGATCAGCTCACAGCTTCCGGCAATGCACCAAAAACAGTGACGGAAAATGAAAAACCAGATGAAAATGATCGCATATGCTGTTGAACCGAAAAGAACTTCCCTGTTTTTAGAGAAGTATTACCAGAATTACAATATAGACCTTAAGCTTTCAGCGAAAAACCTACACTAAAAAAAACACTGCCCGTGGTTCCATCATTGATTCAATAGCACTTTGGTCAAAGCACTTGAAAGCGGCCATATTGCAGGAGCAGGTCTTGATGTAATTGATGGAGACCGGAATATTTATTACCGAGATCACAAAATCAGATGATTATACATCACGAAATGGCGGAATCTTAAACTCTATGCCTAATGTACTTATGCTGCCTCACGCCGCATATTTTACAGATCAGGCACTGGAAGATATGGTGCACAACTCTCTGATTGTAACAAGCCAATATTTTAAAACTATGAAAGAGCAGCCATAAGCAGTCTTCGTCAGCCCCCAAACTAAGAATCCCTCCACAAAAGCAACTGCTGCATAGTGGAGGGGATTCTCATTTACTATAAAATTTATGAATATTTACTGCCTTGCACAATTTCCAGCTTCCCCGGTCATAATCTCAATGCCATGACCAAGAGCTCCAATAATGTATTCCAGACTCTCCTTTACTGCTTTCGGACTGCCCGGAAGATTTACGATCAGTGTCTTCCCTCCGGATTCCGGCTGTCGCACGGCTCAGCATCGCACGTTTTGTGATCGTCATGCTGTATGCGCGAATTGCCTCCGGTATTCCCGGAACCTTACGTTCTGTGATATCTTCGGTGGCCTCCGGCATAACATCCCGCGGGGAAAAACCTGTTCCACCAGTAGTCAAAATCAGTTCTGCCTGATTCTCATCTGCGATTTCCGCCATTCGTCTGGAAAGCATGGCACGATCATCCGGAAGAATATCCATAGATACTACCTGATAGCCTTCTCTTTCTGCGATTTCCTTAATTGCCGGACCGCTTAAATCTTCCCGCTTACCCTGATATCCCATATCACTGGATGTGATAATTGCTACTCGTTTCATTTTTCTCCCCCTTCGTTTTTATTTCTTTGAATAAAAAATCTCCCCTCTTACCGCCAGTTTTTCTCTACCAGGTGAATATCCGTCATCACCATATGCTTGTCGATTGCCTTGCACATATCATAAATTGTAAGAAGAGTCACCTGCACACCTGTAAGGGCTTCCATTTCCACGCCTGTTTTACCGTCTGTCTTCACAGTGCAAAAAGTGCGGATAATTCCATTTTCTTTTTTCAATTTCGAAATCAATGGTACATTTGGTAACCGGCAAAGGATGGCACATAGGTACCAGATCCGAGGTGTGCTTCACAGACATGATCCCGGCAACTCTGGCAACGCCAAGAACGTCTCCCTTTGCCACAGTGCCTGCAGTAAGATGCTCCATGATTTCTGCTCCAACCTGGATAGAACCTGTTGCAATTGCAGTTCTGTGGGTAATCGGTTTATCCGAGACATCCACCATAACAGCATTGCCGTTTTCATCAAAATGGCTTAATTTATTACACATAATTCGTCCCTTTTTATAACAATATTAACCTATTATATTATATTCCGGCTATATCAGATGGACGCTTCCGGTCAAAATCAGCAGATTTCAGATCCTGACGGCATATTTTTTTTTCAGGGCTGACTACGCATACATTTCCCTCAGCATCCTCTGCGCAAAGGGAATCATTCCCTCACTGAGGATTCCTGCAAGCTTGGCAGGTTTCAGGTTTGTAACAACCATAACTTTTTTGCCAACCATTTCCTCTGCGGAATAGTGAGCCTTGATTCCGGATACGATCTGGCGAACCTGGCTTCCAATCTTAACCTGGGAGCAAAGAAGCTTCTTGGATTTCTTCACCGCCTCACAGGCAATAACCTCACCAACCTGGAACTGAAGCTTTGCGAAATCATCAAATGTGATCTCCGGCTTCGCCTCAATATCTACAACCTTCTCCTCTGGCTTTTCTTCCTTCGGCTCTTCTTTTCGGTGGATGAAGCTCGTTTACTTTTTCCATAACTTCTTTGATGTCCATACGGGCAAAAAGGATCTCCGGTTTGTCGGTTACGCGGTTTCCTGAAGGATACAGTCCAAATGTCTTCAGATCCTCAAGAGTTCTCTCTGAAGCATTTAACTGACCAAGGATTCTCTTTGTTGTGTCCGGCATAAAGGACTCAAGAAGAGTGGTTCCAATGCAAATGCCCTCAACCAGATTGTAAAGAACGGTTGCAAGACGATCCTGTTTGGATTCGTCCTTTGCAAGTGCCCATGGCATTGTCTCGTCGATATATTTGTTGCAGCGTTTAAACAGAGAGAATACCTCTGTGATAGCATCTGCCACACGAAGTTTCTCCATCTTTGCATCAACCTTTGCAGGAACAGAAAGAATGAAGTTCTTCAGATCATCATCTACAGGTTCTGTAACGCCTTTGTTTTCTACCACACCGCCGAAATATTTGTTTGACATGGAGATGGTACGGTTTACCAGGTTTCCAAGAGTATTTGCCAGCTCGGAATTCATACGCTCTACCATCAGTTCCCATGTGATCACACCGTCATTCTCGAATGGCATTTCGTGGAGTACAAAATAACGGACAGCATCAACGCCGAAGAACTCAACCAGCTCATCTGCATAGATTACATTTCCTTTGATTTACTCATTTTTCCATCGCCCTGGAGAAGCCACGGATGACCGAATACCTGCTTCGGAAGAGGCAGATCCAGTGACATCAGGAAGATTGGCCAGTAAATAGTATGGAAACGGATGATATCTTTTCCAATAAGATGAAGGTCGGCAGGCCACATCTTGTTAAACAGTTCAGAATTGTCTCCATCGCAATCATAGCCGATACCGGTGATGTAGTTCGTCAGTGCATCCAGCCATACATAAATAACATGCTTGTCATCAAAGTCTACCGGAATTCCCCACTTAAAGGAGGTTCTCGATACACACAGATCCTGCAGTCCCGGAAGAAGGAAGTTGTTCATCATCTCGTTCTTACGGGATTCCGGCTGAATGAATTCCGGATGTGTCTTAATGTGCTCGATCAGACGGTCTGCGTATTTGCTCATTTTGAAGAAATATGCCTCTTCCTTGGCAGGTACGCATGGACGTCCGCAGTCCGGACATTTGCCGTCTACAAGCTGGGACTCTGTGAAGAAGGACTCACAGGGTGTACAGTACATACCTTCGTAATGTCCCTTGTAGATATCTCCCTTTGCATACATTTTTTTGAAAATCTTCTGAACCTGTTTCTCATGGTCTTCATCTGTGGTACGGATGGAATTTATCATAGGATGTGTTCATCAGATCCCAGATGCGTTTGATCTCACCGGAAACGTTATCTACGAATTCCTTTGATGTAACACCAGCTTCCTCAGCCTTCAGCTCGATCTTCTGGCCATGCTCGTCGGTTCCGGTCTGGAAGTATACATCATAGCCCTGTTCTCTTTTGTACCGCGCAATGGCGTCTGCCAGAACCGCCCTCGTAGGTATTGCCAATGTGTGGTTTGCCTGATGTATAGGCAATTGCTGTGGTGATGTAATATTTTGGTTTACTCATTGTATTTCCTCCTTTTCTGTGTAACAAAAAAAGAGCTGGTTAAACTTCTCCTTCCTGTCACAACATAAAAAAAAAACGTCTTCTCAAATATACTGAGAAGACGAGTTATCCTGTGTTACCACTTCTATTCATTCCCCCGCCTCACGGTACAGATGGAAAAACCATCTTCGGGAATCTCACCGGGTACCTTTCATACCCTTCCGCTATAACAGGCGTTCCTGTCGCAGCCTAAATTACTTCAACTGCGCCCCTCCAAAGCCATCTTCCATCTGTTCCATACACACCCCCCTCTCAGCCTGGAAAAGCAACTCTTAACTGCTCATCTCCCGGGGGATTCTCTGTAATGCGGTACGCAAATGTACTCTCTTTTTCTATGGGTTTGGCTTATAAATTCATATAAAAGAGCGTATCACATTTTAATGGGTTTGTAAACCCAAATTTATCATTTTACAGCGATGCAATATTTATAATTTTAGTGTAAATTTAGCCAAATTACTATTGACAAATTTGCAATTATCTTGTATATTAATATCAGTAACAATTACTATTATTGAGAGAAAGGAGGAATCAGATGGCCACATTGAAATACAGCCGCCAGAGAGAATCTATTAAGGAGTTTCTTACTGGCAGAACCGACCATCCCACCGCTGATTTTGTTTATGAGAATATGAAGCAGATTTATCCAAACATCAGCCTTGGAACTGTATACCGAAACCTCTCTCTTCTCGCTGATCTGGGTGAAATACAGAAGCTTTCCAGCTTTGGCGGAGCAGACCGATTCGATGCCCGCACCGTTCCCCATTGTCACTTTATGTGCACCCGCTGCGGCAGAGTGATGGACGTATTCAGCGAACATATTGATAAAAGCCTTGAGAGTATTGCAGCTGACTTTAAGGATGGTCAGATTTCCGATTATAAAGCAAGATTTTTTTCGGAATTTGCAAGGAATGCCTGAAGGAAGAGTCTCACTAATCAGTTGAATAAATTTTTCATTTTCTGATCATAGCTATTCTGTAGGGAATTACAGCCGCTCGACAAGCAATGGCCACAGCACCAAACTTTAAGTGAACATTCGATCCTGTTAGAAAAAAAGTTTCAATAACTCTTGACAAGCAAGAAACAATATGTTACCATAAAACAGTAATGATTACTATTATTAAAAACAAAATAAAATTTTATATAAGAAAAGGAGAATTTAATTATGGCTAAATGGGTATGTAGTGTATGTGGTTATGTTCATGAAGGTGACACAGCTCCGGAAGTATGTCCAATCTGCAAGGCTCCGGCTGAGAAATTTACGAAACAGGATGATGAAATGGCATGGGCAGCTGAGCATGTTGTGGGCGTTGCTAAAGGTGTCAGCGAAGACATCCTTGCAGACCTGAGAGCAAACTTTGAAGGTGAATGTTCAGAAGTTGGTATGTATCTTGCAATGGCAAGAGTTGCTCACAGAGAAGGATATCCGGAAGTAGGTCTCTACTATGAGAAAGCAGCTTACGAGGAAGCAGAGCATGCAGCTAAATTCGCAGAGCTCCTTGGCGAAGTTGTAACAGACAGCACAAAGAAAAACCTTCAGATGCGTGTAGAAGCCGAGAACGGTGCAACAGCTGGTAAAACAGACCTTGCTAAACGTGCAAAAGCTGCTGACCTTGACGCTATCCACGACACAGTACATGAGATGGCTAAAGACGAAGCAAGACATGGCAAAGCATTTCGCTGGTCTGCTTAAGAGATACTTCGGAGAATAATTTTTACCGGGGAATCGCATAAAATAAAAGCTTTTTATAAAAGGGAATCACTTTCGTGATTCCCTTTTTGGGCAGACTTTCCGTCATTTTTAATATGTAAATCAGGTGTCCCCTAACCCATTTTTCACTCTTAAAAACTCTCAAAAATGTGTCTCTCCCTTTTCGTTTAATTTGTGCGGACCACAGCCCCTCCCAGCATAGCTTTTCTCTCTATTTTTTACTTAATTTTCTGTAAATTCATACAACGGCATATTGTTCTCATCATATAAAACAATCATCATAACCGCATTCACCTCGCCGGTTGCACTTTCAAAGCATAATAAATAATAGCCGTCACGGTCTAATGATTTCACAATATACCGTTTTTCCTCGATTTCCAGATGTAATTGTTCGGATCAGTTTTCCATCTTCGATTCGCCAGCTTCCATCAATCTCAGGGCCAGTTGGGATTTATTTCTTCTCTCTTGTGCGATAGCTGTCATCTGTTCCAAAGCTTCCAAGCTGTTTTGTATTACCATCTGCGTCATATTCATAAAGGTCTCCGGCACCAGTGGTTCCGCCAATTGCCCAGTTGACCGTATAATACCGGAATCTGCATGGAAAAATGGAGGATAATTCCTCTTCTGTTAAAGTCTCAAACTCGTCTGCATGAGCTTTGAAGTAATAAAATCCACTTTCATAGTCATTATCCGCATCTGTATGATTCACATATGCAGCAATAAAATCATCTTTGGATTTTATAACCTTCTCCGCCTGTGCAAGCTCTGCTTCCTGTTTTTTCCTGCTGCTTTCCTGCGCTTCTTCTATTTCATGTTTACTTTTTTTTTCCTTCCTGCCTTCCTCATCTAACGGCGCACCATATCTGCCTTCATCAATTAGCTCTGCGATATTGCCTGCTTCCAATGCAAAGCTATATTTAGATGAACCAAGATTCAGTACACAACGTATATCATTTCCTTCATACATAAACATTTCACAATATCTTCTCCTGAAGATCCGCTGACATAAACATTGCCATTGGGTTCCTCACCTAGCAAACCATATTCATATACCGTATTTATACTTCCAACTTTTATTTTCAATTCTTTAGAATCAGAAGAAAAATAAGTAGCAGGGGTATCCTTATACTCTAAAAGTTTAAAAGATAAATCATAACAATAATCAAATTCATCAAAATTAATATATGCTGTGACAAGCAGATCACTACCGGTTGTTGCCGTGTTGCTAAAGGTTCCGGAAACAACCGTACTTATAACAGATTGCCCTGTTGCATCCCCGAAGTCATCTACTACCGCAACTTTTCCCCAGGAGTTATTGTTTCCTTCATCCGTACTGGAATCCTCTTCTATTTCTGAAACTACCTCTGCATTCTCTTCCCCATAGGAAAGCGTTGGAGACATAAATACACACCCCAATGCCAACGCCAGCGCTAATGTTCTTTTTCTTCATCCTTTGACCCTCATTTTTTTTTTTTGTAATTTTATTTGAGACTGATAAGTTATCATATAATAATAGGAGGAAGGAAAGCAATTACCTGAAAAGCATAGTACAAGAAGAAATTATTACTGTTCACGACCTTCACAGCAACACGCTTCGCGATGCACAGAAATCATACTTTGCAGGATTCTGCTACTGCAGCAGGGAGTCTCGGCGGCATCTGCCATTGTGCCGTAATATAAAAAGAGTTACAGACCGCAAAATGATTAATCTGTAACCCTAAAACTCTTATTAAAATATTACTTGAACGCTATATAAAAAAGCCCTCACAGAGCATTACTCCGAAGCAGTCTCAAAATTTGCCTTCGCCGTATCCACCGAATGCTCTGCTTTATTATTATCAATGTCCACATCATTTTCTGAGAAAGTACTTCCCGCGAAATCAAGGACTTCATTCCCAGGTAGATTCTCAATGCAGACCGCCGTTCCATTTCCGGTAAATGTATTATTCAGATAGTTGGGCGCTGTACCATAAGCCATGCTGCTGTTAAACTTCAGTGCAATTTTATTATTGGTAAAAAAAGTACAGTCCATTGCATTTACCCAGGCTTCATTATTGGCAATTGCAGCCGTATCCCAACCATTAAAACTGCATTTGGAAAGTAAAGTAAGACAATACGCGTTCACCCCAATTCCAGAATTCCCTTTAAACTGGATTCCGACATTTCCGCGTAATTTCCATTCAATCCGCGCAAGCTGACGGTTCCTGTGAAAGTAGTCACGTCATCTCCGTCTGAGCTGCCATAAATTCCCCCACACATGATTTCCAAAAACAATATCACCATCATAAGTTACTGCCGGAAGATGAAGGTAAACCGGGTTTCCGATGACACCTCTTCCTCAATGGAAGCCAGCAATGCATTCAGTTCCTCTGTGGTCTCCATAGGCGCGTATCCTCTGAAAAATAGGTAACTGCTGCCTGCTTTTCAATGGTAAGCCGTGTGCTAAGAGAAATCGTATCTCCGTTTCTTTTCATCGTCAGATTCCACAAGATATCGTTAGTACCGCTGTCTGAGGTATAAATAATATCAGAAACATATGCTGCATTTGGAAAACTCTCGTTATGAACCGGTTCTACATAATCTACCTTCCGGGAATTTTCTCCAGGTTTTTGTATCCACCTTACAGGAAACTACCTTTTTCTGTAAATTCTTCCCCACGCCAGTTCTCCAGTCTCCTGATCCAGAACATACAGCTGACATGGAAGGGCACTCTCCATTCCCTGCGCCAGTGTATCAGTACGTTCACCCTGGGCATGTCCTGTTACTCCATCATCTTCGGAAAAATTCAACAGCATTTTATAAGATTTTCCTTTGTCTGTATAAACCACCTGCGCCCCTCCCTCATAGGACTTCGGACGGTGATGCAGAGAAAAAGCTACTCCAACAGCTGCCAGAAGCACTACCACAGCAGTTGCTCCAAAAGCCGCCTTTCTCCATCGTTTCGGTGCTTTTTATCTCCTGTTTTTCCTTCTGGACTGCTGTACAATGAGGACAAAAGAAGCATTGTCCGGAAGAGGCTGTCCGCATTTTATACATTTTTACTCATATTTTTCTCCTATTACGATATATTTATGGTTAACATACCTTATAGCTGGTACATCGTTTTCGAAATAACTGTATCATTCACTTGTCTGTGAATCCGATTGCACAGGTATAAAAAAGCCTCGGCGTAGCCCGCTACGCCTGCGTTTTTTTATACCTGCACACTCGAATCCACATCCTACGCGATTGGTATAGTTATTTACGAAACGATGTACTAGTAAGTAATTATCCATCTTGTATTATAAATTTACAGGCTTTTTTCCAGAGACCATAAGCTTTTTATGCTTTACAAAACCTCCATCAGATGAAGGATATTCTTGTATCTTTTCTCCGGATTTACCATGGTACAACGCTGGACGATCCTGCCCATTCTTCCGCTGGCAAGCTTCCTGGAGGGATGTTCCCCAGTCAGCATAATGTTCAGCAGAACTCCCAGTGCATAAATATCCGGACGCCCATCAGACTGGGAGAGCCCATACTGTTCCGGTGCTGCAAAGCCTGTGGTTCCAAGAATCTGTGTATCTTCTCTGTTTTCATTTTTATAAATTCTGGAAGCATCAAAATCGATAAGAACCGCTTCGGTTCCACGTATGATCACATTATCTGGCTTTACATCTCTATGTACAACTCCCAGGGAATGGAGCACCCACAAAGCCATGCACAGCTGGCGGGTGATCTGCTTTGCCTGTGCCGCTGTCAAAAGTCCGCCCTGTAAAATCTCCCCCAGCGTATCACCTTGCACATATTCTTCCAGAAGAGCTGTTTTTCCCTCCTTTTCCCCCACCTCCATGATCTGGGGCAGATTGGGACAGGATACCGTAAGAAGCTTCCGGTACACTTCACTGCTGCCGGAAAAATGTCTGAAAATATAGCGGTTTCCGCTTGCCCTGTGGCGTATCAAGGTTACTTCGCCCCGCTCGCTTTTTTTTGATCAATGTGACCCTGTCATATTCGTCACAAACTGCGCCTAAAAAGACTGTCATAAATTTCCATATTTCTCCTTATCACCAACTATCATTCCCCAAATGGACATATCACCTGCACGCTATGAAAATCAGATGTTCCTCGCCAATGGCACTCCCACAGCTATGGAATACTGCCAGAGGGCAACAACCACTATGCTGACTGCATATTGTTTTTTTCAGAATTTTTTATAGTATAGTTTTTATTTGATTGTATTGTTAAAATTATTTTAACTTATTGACAAATTATTGTAAAGGCGCGAATATGAAAAAGAAAAATACAGATGGTTTACAGCAGGAGCTTATGGATTCCCCGGATCTGAGCCAGTTTCTGTCCCAGAACCAGGAGCAATTTGAAAATAAGAGTGTGGCAGAATTATTAAACCGTCTGTTCGAGAAGAAACATATCTCTAAGGCAGCGCTTGCCAAACAGGCCGGTATGAGCGAAATATATCTCCATCAGATTTTTCGCAGGCCGCCGTAATCCATCGCGGAATCGTCTTCTGTGCCTGTGTTATGGGCTTGAAGCGACGGTTGACGAAAACCCAGGAACTGCTGAAGCTTTGTGGAATGGCACAGCTTTATCCGAAATTAAAGAGAGATGCCATTATTTATTATGGATTGCTTCATAGGCTTAAGTTGTTTGAAATTAATGATAAACTATTTGAGGAGAATGAAGAGACGTTGTTTTAATTCTCTTCACCCAACGCCTAATGATACAAAACTTAGATTCTACATGTTACAAAGCACGTTGTTGTGCACAGGTTACTGTTCACTGGTAACATTCCGCGAGGTGTTTTTTGTGAACAAAGTTCACAGAAAACCCGAGAATTAAGTTTGCGCAGCAAACGCTACTTCTTGTGCTTGTCACAAGAAGGTTCGTCTTTCTGTGCATCGCGGAGCGGTTACTGGTCACGGAGTGAACAGTAACGTGCACAGCAGAAGTTGTTATTTGATTTATAATTTTCTTCTTGCCACCACTTTTTATAATGTGCTATTATACCACCAGAAACAAATGGGAATGAATGTCTCCCCGGGATCATCCCGAACCGCTTATTAAGCTGATGACTTCTGCGATAACAATTGTCGCAGGAAGCATCAGCTTTTCTGCGTAAAAAGGAGGAATTTATAACAATGTTAACATCTCTGGCTTTTTATTTTTTTTTGTGGGACTTTCCCTGGCTGCTATTTGCCAGATACTGAAACTACCGCGTATTATCGGTATGCTGATCACCGGTATTTTACTGGGACCTTATGTGCTGAACGTATTGGATCCGTCGATTCTGTCCATCTCATCGGAGCTGCGGCAGATCGCGTTGATCATTATCCTGCTGAAAGCGGGACTTTCCCCGAATCTTGCCGATCTGAAGAAAGTGGGACGTCCTGCCATCATGATGGCCTGCATTCCTGCAACTTTCGAAATCCTGGCTTACTTTTTGCTGGCACCGTATTTTCTGGGAATTACCAGACTGGAAGCGGCTGTGATGGGCGCTGTAATGGGTGCGGTATCCCCGGCTGTAGTTGTCCCAAGAATGGTACAGTTGATGGATGAAAAATACGGCACAGCCAAAAGCATTCCCCAGATGATCCTGGCAGGCGCTTCCTGTGATGATATTTTTGTGATCGTGCTGTTTTCCACATTTTCTACTATGGCACAGGGCGGCAGCGCACATTTGAAAGATTTTATCAACATTCCGGTTTCCATTATCCTGGGTATTGCACTTGGAAGTGTGGCTGGTTATCTTCTTTCCTTGTTTTTCGAAACTGCTTATGCGCACAGTCATATGGTGCGAAACAGCATGAAAGTGATCGTAGTAATGGGCGTGGCTTTCCTGCTTATGTCCATTGAGACATGGCTGAAGCCTGTGGTTTCCGTCTCCGGACTTCTGGCTGTGATAAGCATGGCTTGTGTTTTGAAGCTAAAATGCACCGCCTCCGTTTCTGCCCGCCTTTCCCAGAAATTCGGGAAACTATGGCTGGCTGCTGAAGTCCTGCTTTTTGTACTTGTAGGTGCTTCTGTAGATATCCGCTATACCTTAAAAGCCGGTCCTGCTGCCCTGGCCATGATCTTTGCAGCACTTCTGATCCGTACCCTGGGCGTTTCTCTTTGTGTTACCGGAACAAACCTAACATGGCGGGAAAGACTGTTCTGTTCCATTGCCTACCTTCCGAAAGCAACCGTACAGGCAGCGATTGGGTCTGTTCCAATGGCTATGGGACTTTCCTGCGGGCAGATCGTGCTTTCTGTGGCTGTACTGGGAATTCTGATCACTGCACCACTTGGAGCAATCGGGATGGATTGCAGTTATAAGAAGCTGCTTTCCAGGGAAATCGATAAAAAGCCAAATATTCTCTAGCTAACATATAACGATACAGGAAAAGTGGAACATTCTGTTTATTAATTTTAAAGAATGTTCCACTTTTTTTTTTACTCTATTCCAAATTCTTCCATCAGATGTTGACAAAATTCCCTGGGTCTTTTGCTATTCTTTTTTACAATCTTCTATGCGATTTTCTTCTAATAATTTATCTATCAATCGTGCCATAGAACTTCTTCCCTCTGCTCTTCCCTCCGCTCTTCCCTCCGCTCTTCCCTCCGCAAGACCCTGGGTTCTGCCCTCAGTAAGTCCCTGGGTTCTGCCCTCTGCGAGTCCTAATTCACGTGCCGCCTCTTTTTTCCATTTCCATTTCTTCCCATCTCTGCATATATCTCACACTCACTTCCTCACTGGATTTGATACTGCATATACGCTTCTGCATCTTATGTATTCTTTCGCTTTTACAGCCATCTGCCATGTCCTGAGTGGTATGTTCAATATAATGAAGCAATTCTACCAGCTCCGGACTTGCTTCATCTGGATTTTCCCCATGGGTATTCAGAAAAATGCGGGTAGCGCCATCCTCAAGCGATACAGATGGATCCTCTTTACAGGTCATCTCAAATGTATACATATATTTTCTCTTCCCAAACAAATCAAACGGAGCTATCAGAATAATATAGATATCATTCATTTTGTTAAAATCACGTTCACCGGGTTTTAATAATTTCGCATCAATAATACTTTCGTAATATCTGCTTCTTTTGGGAAGATTCTTCGTATTCGTCCCCTGTACCTCTGTATCATATACAACTTCATCTGTATCCTTTGCCCACACATCCACTTTAGCAAAACGATACGCTGGTGAAATCCGTGCTTCTTTTTCTGTCTGGGGTAGGTGCTTCAAAACTACATCTTTTCCAAGAATAATTTCCAATACATCCCGCATATTCTGCGGATCTTCCATCGCCTCAGCAAACAGAAAACGGTCCAGCAGGTTCAAATCCTTTAGATATTTCATCCATCAGTTCTCCTTTTATTATATAGTTTTCTATATTGGAAGTAAAGAATAACTGTGCACCGTTTTTCTGTTTTTCCTCTATAACCATACCTTACAAAATCACAGCTTAAAAGTAAAGTTTTATCGTTCGAAAAAATTATCCCATAAAATTACAAAATCCGCTCTGGTCATTTACATTTCCAGCATATATAATGATGTCAGATGCATAAGACCGCTCACAGAACACTTTTTGCAAAGAATCGCAAATTTATTTTCATATTTTACGGAGGCATTTCCCATGATAAATTTTGATTTTTACACTCCTACCAGAGTTCTTTTTCGGTGCAGACCGGGAAAACGAGGCTGGCAAACAGGTTGCCGCATTTGGTGGGCATAAAGTTATGATCATTTATGGAAAAAAAAAGGAGGACATGTTGAATCATCAGGACTATTGGAACGTGTACATCAGAGCCTGAATGGAGCCGGACTTTCCTATATAGACTTTAGTGGCGTGGTTCCCAATCCTCGCCTTTCCCTGGTAAAAAGAAGGGATCCGCATTGGACGGTCGGAAGGTGTTGACTTCCTTCTGCCAATTGGAGGCGGCAGCGTAATTGATACAGCAAAGGGAATCGGTTACGGAATCGCCAATGATTTTTTTGAAATAGAAGATCTGCTTTACGGTCGTGTAAAAACAGATAAAAATCTGCCAATCGGTGTTATCCTTACAATTGCAGCTGCCGGTTCTGAGATGTCTTCCTCCATGGTTCTCACCATTGAAGACGGTATGATGAAACGTTCCTATGGGCACTGACTGCTCACGCCCCAGATTTGCTATTATGAATCCTGAGCTGACTTACAGCCTTCCGGCGTATCAGACAGCCAGCGGCGCAGCTGATATTATGATGCACACTATGGAGCGTTATTTTACCCCTACAGACACAGATACCAGCCTTACTGACCGGATTGCAGAGGGACTGATGCTTTCCGTTCGTGATGCCGCCCAGGTTGCTGTAAAAGACCCTGAGAACTATGACGCCCGGGCTACTCTCATGTGGGCCGGAAGCCTTTCCCATAACGGTCTGACTGGTGCCGGACGGGTATCTGATTTTTGCCACACACAAGATTGAGCATGAACTCGGCGGTATGTTTGATGTAGCTCACGGAGCCGGACTTGCAGCTGTCTGGGGAAGCTGGGCGAGATATGTGTATAAGACAAATCCGGGAAGGTTTGCACAGTTTGGTGAGAAGGTTTTCGGAATTGATGCTTCCCAGACCAGCGATTCTGATATTACGGATACTGTTCTCGCATCCATCATTGCCTGGGAGACCTGGTGCCACTCTATAGGCATGCCAACCACCCTTACTGAACTTGGCATTTATCCAACCGATGCCCAAATCGAGGAAATGGCTGAGAAATGCGTTTTCGGCAGAAACGGACACATTGGCTTCTTCCAGCCGTTGACGAAAGAAGATATTGTGGCAATCCTGCAAATGGCTAAATAACACCAGCCTGACTCTAAACACAGCATAGAAAAAGAGCATTCACTTCCTCACTGGATTTGTCATTTCTTATTTCTGTGCCACCGCTTCGCCCAGTCGGTTATAAATTGTTTTCGCGTCCAGAATGTGCGGCACTCCGTAGCGTCCGCCGCGGCGCCTGCAGTTACCAGAATGTACTCCCTGCCATATATCTGTGCAAAGCTTGCCAGACAATGCCCTGCCTCAGAGGTATACCCGGTTTTGCCACCCAGAATTTCCCCGCCGGTTACCGATGTATCCGACATATTTTTAAACATGGTACTGTAATAGGTAATTCCATCCGGATGTACATTGGTAGCTGGCGTAGAATGGAAATGGCTTTCTGCCACTTCACGGAAAGTATCATTATGTAACGCATACTTAAGCAGCAGCGCAATATCATATGCTGTACTATAATGCTCTGGATCATGTAAGCCAGTACAATCCATAAAATGGGTATCCTTCATCCCAATGGACTTGGCCTTCTTATTCATCTTTTCCACAAATGCTTCTTCTGAGCCGGATGCTTCATCTGCCAAAGCCAGACAACATTCTGCTCCGGAAGGCAGCATTACGCCGTAGACCAGATCACGCACTCTCACGCTCTCCCCTGGCAGAAAGCCTGCCTGTGTGGCATCCTGTCCATCCAGAGCATAAAAAATATTCTCACTTAAAGTAATCTCATGATCCAGATCTGAAAATGCTTCCAGCGCCACAATTGCAGTCATGATCTTCGTCATGGACGCCGGATAAATCTGCTCTTTTCCCATTCAAGTCACCAATAACTATTCCACTCTTCACATCCATTAGAACTATTTACTCCCGTCACATCCAGTTCCTTCACAGGCGGTCTGTCGAATCGTCCGAAAAAGCCTGAAATTTTCGTTTCCAGTCCTCTGTTCCAACAAAACGCCAAAGCCAACACTGCCAGAATCAAAACTTCCACCAGCGCACTAATCAAAACCCGACGTCTCTGTTTCTTTCTACGAATTCTCCTCTTCCGCTCCATCTGCGCCCGTTTGCTTCGCTCATCCATTTAGACTCTCCTTCCATTTTCCACTGCTTTTATACGCTCTTCTTGCTTTCGTCTATTTCTATACTCTGCCACAGCAAAGCACCATCTTTCACCTCAAGCTCCATCCCAGATTTTCTTTTTGTATCGCTGGTATTTTCCATACTACCACATCTCTCTTTATAATTTCTATAAAAATGAAAAAAAATAAGAGCAAAGTACACATACGCATACCTTGCTCAGTCCTTTTTAGTCAAGCGAATATTCGCAATCCGCTTCACTACTCGCTCATAACCAAATAACTGCTTCGCAGTTTATCAATTAGTTTCAAGACCCTTCTGGCACAAATACGAATTTCTTCTTCTGAAAGCTCCCCCGCTTCTGTAACCATCCAGAATACTTTTATGATCATTCTCACTTCCCGGCATGATAATATCATTTCCGGCAGCTGTGCACTTCCATGGAATACTTCCATCCTTGGGTTCCGTAGTATTCCAGTCCGACATGATCACGCCCTCAAATCCCCACTCATCACGCACAATTCTGGTACACAGATCCTTGCTGTTTGCGGCATGTACCCCATTTACCAGATTATAGGAGGACATAATTGCCACAGGTTTACTTACTCCTTTATGGCAATCTCAAATCCACGACAATAAATCTCACGAAGAGCCCTTTCAGAAAGATGAACATCTACTCCCATACGATTATCTTCCCTGATTATTGCATGCAAAATGCTTAATCGTTACCCCGCATCCTGCTTTACTCTGAACCCCTTTGGTAACTGCTGCTGCCAGACTTCCTGCAAGCAGCGGGTCCTCTGAATAGTATTCAAAGTTTCGTCCGCACAGGGGATTTCTGTGAATATTCATTCCCGGTGCCAACCAGAGATTGACGCCAAATTTCTCCATTTCCTCAGCTATCATTTCTCCAAACTCTTTCAACAGCTGCCGATTCCAGGACTGCGCCAAAGCTGTACCAACCGGAAAAAGCAGTACAGTACTGATAATACGTATCTGCATTTTGGTGAGGCTTTTCTGTTACCAGAAATCCATTTTCCAAAGAACCAAGAACACCGATTCCATAAACAGAATCATTCTCGCGATTTACCTCATAACTTCTTTTTTGCAGTCTGATACCAGCTGGTCCGTCTGCCATGATCAATACCGGAACTCCATATTTTTCATAAAGAGCTTCTGAAGTTTCGCCAGCTGAACCAGGCACTTTAATCCCTGCTGCTCCAAGATTGCTGCTAATACCACCAGTATTTCCGTATAAAAGTGGGATCAATTCTTCTACAGGCAGCTCTTCTGCCAGAATTTCCAGCGAGTTTCCCATGGCCAGAGACTCTCGGTCAACATTTCCAGCCTTTTGTTTTTCTCTGCAATGCTTCAAACTGTATGGTGGGAAAATCAGCATTTCTACTTTTCTCCAGCTGCTTTTCTGCAGCCTTTACATTCTTCAAAGCTTCCATTTTTTCAGATAATTCAACCAACGCCTCCAGTTTCTGCGTCTGCTCCAGAACTACATCCTGGTTCACATTTATAAAAGCCTCCAGCTTCAGATTGGCTGAATTATTTCCAATCCAGAGACCATACTTTCCTGTTTCCACGATCCAGGCATTTTGCATCCTCAAAAAAAGCTTGCAATAGTTTTTCCATCAAACAGGATCTTTAACTCCTGTTTTTCTCCCGGCTTTAATACATTTGTCTTTGCATATCCAACCAGGCGATGGTATTCTTTCTCTATCCTGCCCCGGGAAGTGATACATACACCTGTACAACTTCTCTTCCTGCAAAAAAGTATTTCCAATATTCTCTACAGATACATTTACTGCAATCTTATCCTTGTCAATTTCAATACTGCAAAAACTGAATCTTAAAATCTGTATAAGAAAGACCAGAAGCCAAAAAGGAAAAAGTGGCTTTACACCAAAACTGTCGAAATACCGATAGCCCACATAAATTCCTTCTTTATATTCTTCCAATTCCAGATTTCCATTCAGATAACTAAAATTCTCTGCAAATGGCACATCCGCATATTTTTTTTTGCCCAGGTTGTTGTAAGCTTTCCGCTTGGAACAGCTTCTCCAAGAAGGATCCTTGCAACCGCACGTCCCCCCTTCCCTGTCCAAGCTGGGAAATATTGAGGATACCTTTTATCCACTGCGCTTTTCCAGAATATCTGTAAGCTCCACAGGACCACCGGCATTTATAAGCAGAACAATAGGCACACTTCTGCTGTTTAGAAAAAAGAATATCTTTCTCTTCTCGTTCACTAAGATAATAGTCACCTTTTTTTCAAGACGACGATCTTTTCCTTCACCAGAAATACGGCTGATTACATAAACAACAATTTCAGCTTCCTGGATATCCATTTCAGAAACAGGACGCCCCTCCGGCATGATAAATGGATTGGATGCATAGGCATCAAAAGGATTATTTACATGCTTTGCTTCTTCAAAATTTTCTCTTTCCATATAAGTCTTGCTTTCTGATAGCGATGTTCATAATCATCCAGCCAGTCCCTGCTGGTGATCCGAATTCCGGATTCTTCCATTCCTTCGTAAATGGTAATATTCTGCCTGTTATTTACATCTCCGGAACCAATCCCCCTTTTACAGTTTTTATCCGCACCGATGCCCAGAAGGGCAACCGATGCAGATAATGAAATGGGAAGAATATTTTCATTTTTTCAATAGAACAATGCCTTCCTCTGCCGCTTTTTTCTGCAAAAGAGCTATGCTTTTCTCTCGCAGACAGATATTTCCGGATTCAAAGTCCCACTGTGCTTAAACTGTGTAAACGCCATTACTCTTTGACACCACCAAGGGTAACACCTGCAATAATATACTTGGAAAGAAGCAGGTACACAACAATGATCGGCACGATCGCAACTGTGATCATCATGTAAATTTTTACCCATATCAAAATTCATATAATCAGCACCACGAAGAGTAGCGATCAGAATCGGCACCGTCATTTTACTCTTGGACTGGATGATCGGGCCGGTACAAAGTAGTTGTTCCAGGAACCAACAAATGTAAAAATCGCCCGAACTGCAATTGCAGGCTTCATAATTGGAATCACAATGCGATTAAAGGTATGGAATTCTCCGGAACCATCGATTTCTGGCAGCCTCCACAAGAGAAAGCGGCAGAGACGACTGCAGATAACTGTACATAAAATAAAATACAGCTGGAGATGCAATGGAGGGAATGATCAGCGGCAGAAGGGAATCATATAATCCCATCTTCGTAACCAGACGAAGGAATCCCATTGCAGTAACCTGCGTTGGCATTACAAGAATTGCCATGATAAATGTAAAAGCAACCTTTCTTGCCTTAAACTCATAAGCATAAAGACCATATGCCGTAAGGGATGAAAAATATGTACAAAGTGCGGCACTACAGGAAGATACGATCACACTGTTCAAAATTCCCCGAAACATTGGAAAGCTTCCGTCGTTTGCCACGTTTTTCAGATTCTCAAGGAAATATTTTCCTGGAAGTGCTGAGAAACCTTTCTGCAGATCCCCATGAGATCTGGTTGCATTAATTATCAATACGTAAAAAAGAAGAACAGGCACATAAAAGACAGAAGAATCAGTACGATATGTGCGAAAACTGTTCTGAATTGGCTTCCTGCTTTCTTCTTCATCTTCTTAATCTTCTCCTTTCTTCCTTAGCACGTTTTTTGCAGCCTTTTTGGAACCATCCGGATCATTATCATTGGTCATGCGATATACGATGAAGCATAAAATACCACTGATAATAAACAGGTAAACAGATAATGCACCAGCCATACCATAGTTCTTACTCTTCAGATGACTGTTCAGGAACATGATCAGCGTCATAGACGTTCTATCTGGATTACCCTGTCCATTTGTCAGGATCTGTGGTACATCAAACATCTGAAGACCACCAATTATAGATGTGATCAATGTATATGCAAGAATCGGTCTGATCAGCGGCAATGTAATATAATAGAAACGTTGAATACTATTGCAGCCATCCAGGTCAGAAGCCTCAAAAATATCCATACTGATACCCATAACAGCCGCCATCAGCATAATCGTTGTATTTCCAAACCACATAAGGAAGTTCATAAAGCCAATTAATGATCTTGTTCCAACTACAGATCCCATAAAATCAATAGGGTCTTTAATCCATCCAAGAGACATCAGAATAGACTGTATTGGTCCGTTTGTAGAAAACATAGTAAAAAATAAAGGGGCAAATGCAGATGCCATAATCAGGTTCGGCAGATATATTACCACTTTAAAAAAACTGTTTTCCTCTTATTTTCAAACGGGCATCTGTAAACCAGGCTGCCAGAACTAACGCAACCACAATCTGCGGCACAAATCCGATCAGCCACAGAATCAATGTGTTTGCTCCATATTTAAACATATCGGATTTCAGCAGACTGATGTAATTTGCCATTCCAATAAAATTGGGTCCGATTTCTTTAATTCCAGAACGGAAATATTCAAAAAAGCTGTAACGGACCGTATCAACCAATGGAATCAAAGAAAAATCAAATAGATTATAAAAAAAGGAAGGATAAACAGGTAGCCCCATTTTCCATAATTAATGCTTTTCTTGTTTTTCTTCATAACAGTTCCTCCTTTACACACATCTTACAGAACAGGAGAGAATCCTATGTTACAGGATCCTCTCCACGTTCCTTATACCAATTTTCAAACGTCACATGGACATTATTTTTTTTTAATAGTATTCTGCAAGATGTTTTTGCAAACAAAATCCTCAGAACTATCTACATTATTCCGGCCATTTAACCTCAGAGATCTCAGGATAACGCTCTTTAATAGCAGTCTCAAAGTTTGCCTTTGCTTTATCAAAGTCAACATTTCCCTGAAATAATCACTGAAGGAGTTCTGGATAAGCTCTACACATCCCTGATCATATGCAGAAAGCGGTGCAATCTTAATGTTCTCTGCAACAGGTGCAAAAATATGCAAATGGGTTCTGTCCGCCAAGGAACTCAGAAGAGAAGTTTGCATCATCTGTAGCAGCCTCTGCCATACCACTCTTTGTATTTGTGAAGTCTGAATAATCCTTAGAAATCTTTAACAGGTTGTCTTTGTCTGCAGTCATAGCAAGGATAATGTCTTTTGCATGCTCTGGATTATCAGTACCTGTTGCTGCATGAATGTAAGAACCGCCCCAATTGTATTCCTGCGGAGGATTTGTAACTGCCCATGAGCCTGCATCGCCATCCCAGTTTGGACTTAATGTAAAGTCGATTCCCCATGCCGGAAACAGGAATGCAAATACTTTTTGACTGGGAGCCCATAGCTTTGTTCCAGTCATCGTTCCACTGTCCTTTTTACAGTAGGGTTAAGGAAACCTGCATCCAGCCACTCTTTTTGAATCATTTACCCAATCCATAATCTTCTGGTCAACTGTAATGGTTGTCTCACCAGGCTGTACCCAGGACTGTGCGATGCTGTTTCCATATAAACGGAAGGTGTCTGCATAAGAAGAAAATGTATAGTAACCTTTCTCCTTCAGTTGAGCAGCAGTCTCTTTCATTGTATCCCAGTCTTTTTACTTTCTCGCCTACTTCTGCCGGATCATCTGTTCCAAAAACTTCTTTTGCAATATCACGACGGTATACCAGGGTTCCTGGGCAGCACTGCCATGTAGAACCTCTCTGTACTCCGTCAGAGTCAGAAGCAGTTGTTCTTGTAAAATCGTACTGATCTGCAAGATCTGTATCCGGGTCAATTCCAAGATCTGTAAGCGGCATTGCTACATCTGCATCTTTTTCTGTATATTTGAAAACATAATCGGTCTCAGTTAAGAAAATATCTACTTTATCATCATCAGATGCATCAGCCTGATTCAGAAGCGCCTCATCAAGCTTCTGCTGGTAAACACCATCCTGGTTTGGGTTGATGATCCAATGGATCTCAGTTCCGTCTTTTTAAGGTTGTAACAGTTCCATCGCTGGAAGTGGACTCAACTTCTGGATAAATAGCCTCCAGACGTGTACGGAACTCATCGTTCCAGGAATAGATGTTAATAACCTTTCCCTCTTCTCCTTCTGCATGTGCTACGGTTGCTGTTGCAGCCATACCGGTAACTGCCATAACAGCTGTAAGTAACATAGATACTGCTCTCTTCTTCATATAAAAAGATCCTCCTTTTTTTGAGCATTTTCTTAATGCTGTATCTCTTTGGTGCAATAAATATACCATTTTTATTTTTTTGACATTATATTATTTCTCTTAACAAAATATCAGATTCATGTCATAATATAAAAAATGACACATTTTTGTTTTGGAGGGGATTACATGGCAATATCAAAAGACTGGTACAACACAGAATTTGAAGAAAACGAAACTGAATCAAGCACAGGCCGCCTTCTGTTGAATATTCCTTTTTATACGGCAGTAAAAACCGGAGATATGGAAACTGTCATACAGAACTGTAATGCAGATTCTTTTTACGAATCTGGAGGGAACCGGAGTCCTTTCCAGAAACCCTGTCACGAATCTGAAATACCACTTTGTGGTTACAGCTGCGATGCTTACCAGATATTGCATTGACGGAGGGATGGAGGCAGAGCAGGCCTACCGGCTTAGTGACTTTTACATTTTAAAAAATGGATTCCTGCACTTCCCTGCGACAGATTGCAGACCTTCACCACACTATGGCAAAGGATTTTACCGGAAAAATGATCCTGCAAAAAAATTATCCGTACTTTCCAAGCCAGTTATGCAGTGCATTGATTACATCTATGCTCATATAAAGGACCGTATCACCATAGAAGACCTTGCCTGCCACACCGGTCTTTCCCAGAATTATCTATCCAGGGTATTCAAACAAAATCTTGGAATTTCCATCAGTGACTACATAAGGGAGAAAAAAATAGAAAAAGCCACACATCTTCTTCGCTACTCGGACAAAGCAGTAGTTGACATCGCCAATTACCTATCCTTCTCTTCCCAGAGTCACTTTTATTCAGGTATTCGAAAATTTCACTGGTCTGACTCCAAAAAAATACAGGGATAGGTATTATAAATCCATGTGGTAAGCTGACCTAGAGCCTGTTTGAAAAAAGCTTTCTGCATGATGTGCGTCACAATTTGTGGGAAGATTTTGTCCGGATGAAGGCGCCGTAGCGGGCTACGGCAACTGAATTCGGGCAAAATATACCGCAAAGTGGGGCGTGCAGATTGCGGGAATGATTTTTTCAAACAGGCTCTAGCACGTAAGGCTCCTGCAATGCATAATTCTCCGCCTTACATAAAAGACCGGATATTCAGGAATAACCTTTATTTATGCATTGTTATTCCTGAATATCTGGTCATTTTTCTAATTCTTTATCCAGATTAGTTCAAAATAATATTAATTTCATGTACTTTTTCCAAAGTCAGTTTTTCTATTTCAGAGCGCTTCAGGCGAGCCTGCCTGCCGCCTTCTGCCGACAGCAAAGTACCATCACAAAAGGCTTCTTTTATCTGCACTTTATTCCATTCTTTTTTTCTCCCTGTTAAAAATATGAATGGAAAATTTCCTTCCGGCAAATTCTATTTTCAAGGAAGCTTTTCCTTCCTGATCGTACTGCTCAGGCATAAGTGCAGGTGCTATCACCATATCGCCCAGCTGGCCTTTTACTCCAAAAAACTTCTGTTATCATGGTCAGCATATACCAGCTTGCAGCTCCGGTCAGATATGCGTATAAGCCTCTTCCCTGATTATCGAAATATTCCGGATTCCCGGGTACATTTTGCTGCGTTCAAAATCCATTGCAGTATCAAGCAGAGTCTGAAGAACTTTGTATCCTTCTTTGGCGTGACCGGTTTTGTACAATGCATTGGCATACATAACTGCCATATGGGGAAAAGACGGCACCATTTTCCTTTTCTCCATATGCAAATCCAAACATTCTTCCCAGGTCAAATTTTTTCCTCTTTGAAATCTGTATTCAGGCGGTAGCCGCCGGCTTTCCTGTCATACAGATATGCATCTGCACTCCTGCAGATTGCCTGTATCTGTTCCTCTGTAGCGGTACCACTCATGACAGCAAATACCTGTCCGGTAAGCATCATTCGGGTGTTACACTCTGCACCAGCTTTTATTGTCGGTTTTCATCTGAAACCGCGCTATATTCTACTTTTCTTCCATGATTATCATAATATCCATTAAACCAGCCTTTATCCCCATCCTGGATCCATTCATTTTTCCGAATATTTTCCACGAGCCAGTCTGCTTTTTCTTCCAGATTGCTGCATACCATTTTCAGAGAAAGCACTACTTTATTTCCACTGAGATTATGGGCACTCAAATCAGTATATTGCTTCAAAACCTTCTGTTTTTCTCAGGGTTTTCATATAACTGTTTTCCACAGGCAAACAGACATTCCATTTCTTCTGCAAGCTCAATCCTGTTAATTCCCTGAACACTCTCTATTTCTCTAAGCACATAAGCGATATCCTTCAAATTTCCGGCATAAGCACAGGTAAAGGCCACACTCTCACCTTTTTCCCAGGCCATGTCTAAGGCATCATTCCAGTCTGCTCCATGCAGACACATTTCATTATGATCTCCCACATCAAAAAATGCGCACAGATTTTGAAGAAGAATATGTTCCAGAACAGTTCCATGATATATTTCATTAGCATCTGTTTTCTGTAAATTACCATAACTGCTGTTCCATTCTTCATCATGAGCTGTTCCGCGTTTTGACTGAAGATCCTTAAAATATGGAATCTTCTCAAATAAAACATCAAGATCCCCGGTCTGATCCAAATAAAGCTTCGTAGTTACAAACGGCCAAAAGCTATGATCCATCCATACACGGGTAATATTATTTCTGTCCGCAATAAATTCTCCCTGACCACTTCCGATAATTGTGGCATTTGTTCCATCAATACGAACACCTCCATAATTATCAATGATCATCTGTCTTACCTCAGATGGCTCCATGATCAACAAGGCAAGGCAATCCTGCCATAAATCGCGCCAGCCGCGTCCCCCCTTTTCCATAATCATGATAGGGGAGAAAAGAACATCCATAAATTCTTCTGAGGATTGGCTGGAAACAGATCCATTTCAGATAATTATCCGCATCTTCGCTTCCAGTTTCAAAAACGCTACATTAACCTTCCGAATCCAGTGTTCTTTTACTTCTTCCAGCATATTCCGTACCTGGGAGCGGGTCCTGCAGCCAGAAGTCAACGACTCTATCCATTTAGAAGCTTTTGCCGGATCTATTGCCTTTTTTTATCTGTATTCTCCTTTCTTGGGAACTGCTGCTCACCGGCATCTGCAATCCCACATAGTAAAATATAACCAGCTGTTTCCCTTGGTTTCAGTGTTTTCCGGCTGAATCGGATGCCTCCAACAGCCTCTTTTCCCTGAAGTTCTGTTCCAGAGGGTTTTCCGGGCTTATTAATTCTTACTGCCTCTGGATTCAGAAAGGTTCCGCCTTCTCCTATAAACTCCTCCACCGTAGGATAAAATGACTCCGGCTTCTCTCCGTTTTCATCTGAACCGTATACAAAATATGTAGTACTATTTTTCTGATGTCCCCGCTCGTCAAAGGACAAAACCGGGGTTACTTCCACACCATAATCGGTGGTCCGAATTCGGTGGAGAAGGGAGGTAACATGGCGGTGATCTCGAAGATTATCTGCACTTCTTCCATATACTGGAATTGCACCTGTTGGCACAATTTCCACTTTTTTCGGAAATATTTGTGATTTCCACATATTCTACTTCCATGTCCCCGGAAATTGTAACAAAAGAAGTTACTTCTGCCCGAAGACCATATTTTTGTGATTTTCGGGAAATCTTCTGCCACATAAAACCAGCTTCCAGTGTGCTTTCGTCCTGCTTATCTGTAAATTTCTGAAATTCCTGTTCTGCGGAATTTCCACAGACAGACCAACAGCCCAGAAGCTTCGGATCTGCTCCAGACAGAGCAGTATCACCTGCTTCTGTGTTTTTATATACCCGACACCAGAAATTTCTGGTATTTCGGTTATTATGCAGGTTTTCAATACTTACAGGCTCAAGAAGGAAATGATTCTGATCTGTTTTGCTGTCACCTCCCCAGATTAGGGGTGATACTGGATTTCAGTCCTTTTTTCTCCCGCCAGAGGCAGATACAGACCACTATAATTTTCCGGATCATGTATAATAAAGCTTCCGTTTTTATCCTGAAATTCTATATGTTTCATCAATGTTTCTCTTTCTGCCTGCGTCCACCCACCAGGCCTACTAAATTTTTACGACAGATACAATTCAACCTCAGTTTCAGCAGTCAGCTTATCCTGTGGAATATAATTATCTTTTAACTCTTCACCGTTTACAGTAAGTTTCTTAAATCCACTCTCTGCATGTCCCGGATTTTTGCACTTTAATGTGCAGATGACAGCCGCGGAAATCTTTTTTCGACTTCAAATCCATCCCATTCTTTCGGTATGGACGGTGCGATACGAAGGCCATAGAAATCAGGACGCATTCCAAGAATGCCTTCCACACATCCTACCATAACAGTAGACGCAGTTCCAGTAAGCCAGTGTACATGAGAACGGCCAAAATTCGGACTTGCTTTCCCCTCTGTAAACTGACCATAGCAATATGGCTCAAGCCTGCGGATCTCCGCCTTATCATTCTGTGCAGCCGGAGCATTTTCCATAAAGTAGCCAAATGCTCTTTCTCCATGTCCCATTAATGCTTCTGCCAGAATGATCCATCCCTGTGACTGAGAAAAAAATCCCTGCATTTTCTTTTGTTCCTGCATTATAAATTACAGCCAGTGCACCGTCAAAAGCATGTGCGTGGTATGGGGGATCCATGAGAATAGCACCATACTCTGTATTCAGTCTTTCATAAACCTGCTCAAGTGCCAGTTCTGACTGCTCCTTTGTTGCAAGCCCACTGATCACAGCCCAGCTTTGGGGATTCAGCCACATATTTGCTTCCGGATCTGTACGCTGTCCGATTATTTCTCCTGCTTCTGTAAAACCGCGGATAAACCGGTCTTCATTCCAGCAAAGCTTTTCAATCAGTTCCCCAAGCTTTTCCTGGCTTTTTTCCAGATATGAGATATATTCTTCATCTTTTTTCGTAAGCCGCAAACTCCTTCAAAATGGTCATTGCATAATAAAACTGCAAAGCTACAAAAGTAGATTCTCCATCTTTTCCAAGCCTCAGGCAGTCGTTCCAATCTGCATAAAGTCCCGCCGGCATTCCATGTTTTTCCAAGATGTTCCATCGAGAACTGGATCGCACGTTTCAGATGCTCATATACTGTTCCTTCATCTTTATTGGCAAATGGGATTACCTCATCAATAAAATCTACATTTCCTGTCTCTGACACATACTTATATACAGTTGGAAAAAGCCATAGAGCATCGTCAGCACGATATGCCGGATGCCCTGTTTCCTGTACATAAGAAGCATCGTCCGGCGTATCCTCATGTCCTGGATTGTGGGTGAATTTAACAAGAGGGCAGACCACCACCATTATCTACCTGGGCAGACAACATGAAACGGATCTTATCCGCTGCCATTTCAGGTGCCAGATGGATCACGCCCTGAATATCCTGCACAGTGTCGCGATATCCATATCCATCCATTGCGCAGACCGCAGTAAGTAAAGGATGCTGCTCTGGACCAGATAAAAGTCATAAAACAGTTGTAAGCGTTCCATGTGTTGATCATGGTATTAAATTCATTACTTGGAGTTTTTATCTGAAAATGTGAAAGCTGTCCATGCCAGTAACTGATCAGTTCTTCCAGTTCCCTTTTTCGCAAACCTGCTGGCAATTTTGGTCATAACGCGCAACAATCGCTTCTGCCTCGTCATTCTTTTTCATACCTACAAGAAAAAGCCATCTCTTTCTTTTCTCCCGGGGCAAGCTTTAACACTGCTGTCAATGCACCACAGCTGTTTTCATTATAATTTCCCTCACAATTAAGCTTGCCGTCAATTACTCCTACCGGGTTTCCATAACCGTGATATCTCCCCAGAAATGCTTCTTTTTCACCGCACCAGGAATCCACTGGCACGCCGGCCAGACCCAGGAACCGATTTGTCACATCTTTGTTATCTACCTTTTCCTTAGCGGCCGTAACG
>VOFJ01003169.1_pt1 | contig 63676 bp, 85 predicted proteins | sample 5384081 | NCBI WGS metagenome assembly VOFJ01 (sample SAMN12384729, study PRJNA508395) | human gut metagenome | isolation source: healthy gut I | host: Homo sapiens | reverse complement strand
TCCATACTTCGTTCAGTTTACGTATTGCTATCGCGAGTAGCTTTTTCCAAATTCTCACAGGCCAATCCCTATTACCGGAAAGTGAACGATTATGGAGAGCCGGAGGCAGTGCTCGAGAAATATAAACTTATGTCAGGTGATGAATATGTCTTCAATCCGTTGTACGATAATGTCTTTTGAATTCTTCCAACCGAACCCGGAATTTCGGCTTCCGAACAATTTTGAGGTGGATTGGCGGGTTATTGAACCTCTCCGGTTGAGAGCCAGAATCAGCGTATCGAAGTCGGTGTGTCTAAACAAGAAGTTTTTTCAATCTCCTAAAGCTTCGGTATTTTTACGGAAGAGTGAAAAAGAAAAAAGGATCTTATTCTGAAACCAATGGGGATGTGTTGAGCTATGACGGGGATTTGAATGCGACTTTCGGTAAGTTGTTTGACAATAAACACATGATGAATGCCGTTGTTAAAATGCAGGTGTCCGATAATAAAAAACAAGACTTTTCGGTTTTAGAGCGATAGGGTTATGTCGACGACCGGAATATCACTCTACTTTTTTCCAATGGTTATCCGTCCGGAGAGAAGCCTTCTTATTCAAACAGCCAGAAACGTTCGGCCGAGTTATTATATGAACGGGGGATATGCCTATGATAAACCGTTATCTGTTGATGCTAATTTCAGGGGCGGACGGTTCATCTGTTTTCGGAGTTTCGAATAAGTTTACGACAACCTGGGCGGTAGGTGTCGGCTGGAATATACAACAATGAATCTTTTGTAAAAAACTGTGCGTTTATTGATTTTCTGAAATTGCGTTATTCGATCGGTAATCCGGGTAACCAGAATTTTAGCCTGTACATGTCGTCCAATATGTATAGCTATACGACAAGTTTTAATAATCCTTTCGGTTTAGGAGCCAGAATATCTTCTTACGGGAATCCGAATCTGAATGGCAGAAAACAATCGATCAGAATTTCGATTCGATGTAGAAATATTTCATCGTCGTTTACGTCTGAATTTCGACTATTTTATGAAGAATACCGATCCTTTATTGGTATCAGTGACCTTATGCCGACTTCGACAGGCACAGCTTCCGTACCGACCAATCTGGGAAAAACAGACGACCAAAGGGTATACACTTTCGGCTAATGTCGTCGTGTTACAGAAGGAGGAGCTGAACTGGAGTATCAATGGAAATTTACGGCATTTAAAATATGAATATAAGAATATCGGGGAATGCACTGGAAAAAATACAATGCACAAAACCGGAAAGATGAAACTGATCAAAAGATCGGAAGTTCAAATTTGAAACGTTATTATGACGGAGGAAGCCCTTCTGATATCTGGGCTGTACGTTCGGCCGGAATCGATCCGGTGACCGGACGGGAAATTTTCATCAAGAAAGATGGAACTCAGACTTTTGAATTCGATTATAATGATGAGGTCATCGTCGGTAACTCAGATCCTAAGCTGGAAGGTGTGATCGGCAGTTCATTCTATTGGAAAGGATTGTCGGCTTCGATAAATTTCCGTTACCGGGTAGGTGGACAGATTTTTCTGAGTGCTCTGTACAATAAAGTAGAGAATATTTCTGATCAGGACGTGTATTATAATCAGGACAAACGAGCCCTGTACGACCGTTGGCAGAAACCCGGGGATGTCGCTAAATTTAAAGCCATATCTCTGAATGAAACCACTCCGATGTCTTCCCGTTTTGTTGCCGATGAGAATACATTATCCTGTGAATCGGTTTCCATCGGGTATGAAACCCGGCTCGCTGGCTGAGGCATTTCGGTGCTTCTTCCATGACTATACGCGGATATATGAACGATATTTTCCGGATATCTACTGTAAAAAAATGAACGGGGATTGGATTATCCTTTTTTGCCCGTAGTGTGGCTTTTTCTTTAGGTATAAGGTTTTAATGCTAAAAAGATTAGATTATGAATAGAATAAAAAGAATATGGATACTGGGGCTTTTACTGATAGGCGCTTCATGTAATTCCTGGTTGGATGTGGCTCCGGAGGATCAGATTATGGAAAAAGACCTGTTTGAAGAAAGAGAGGGGTTTCTGATGGCTTTAAACGGGGTGTACCTGAATATGAATAGTTCGTCGAATTATGGAGGTAATTTGTCGGCCGGTATAATCGATGTGATGGCTCAGTATTATAATTTGTACCACCAGTGAGCACAATTATAGTGGTTACCAGTCCTATGCTTATGATAGTAAGACGTCAAAAGACCGGTTCGAAACGGTATGGAAGACCACTTATTCCCAGATTTCGAATTTGAATGCTATACTGGAACATTGCGGAGACGGGAATCCGGTGCTGCCGGAACTGTATTATAAATTGATCAAAGGCGAGGCGTTGGGATTACGTGCTATGTTACATTTCGATATGCTCCGGCTGTTCGGGCCACTTTGGACGGAAAAGGAGCAGGCAAGTATACCTTACCAGACTTCTTCGGAACGGATTGTCGAACCTTTGTTAAGCGCAGACAGCGTATTAAACTGTGTGCTTACCGATTTGACAAGAGCTGCTGATTTATTGAAGGATGTCGATCCTGTTATTACCGATGGAGCCAGAAATTACAGTGGAGGAGAAAATGGTAATGATCTTTTTACCGGCAATACCGGATGAATTACTATGCAGTGAAAGCTTTGATGGCAAGGGCGTATATGTGGAAGGAAGATTACAGCAAGGCAAAAGAATGTGCCATTGAGGTGATTGAGGAAGTCGCTGACGAAAAGAATCCTTTGTTCCCTTTGTGTACAGCAACTTATGCAGATACAGCCTCCAATGATAATATGTTTGCGACAGAGGTATTGTTCTCTTTGTACAATAGTATTCGTACAGAAAATATTTATAAGACCTATTTTACCTCTGATCTGAATGTGGTGAATTTACTGACTTTGGCCGGAGGCTATCAGAATGGCCGTATCCGTACCATTTTCGAATCTCCCGATGATTTGCGTTTTTAAAATGTGGGAATCTGTAACACAGGAAGCAAAAAGAGTTTTGTTGTTTCAAGAAGTATGCAGAGGTACAGACGACTACCGATGAAGCAAAGGCCAAGGCAGAGCGTTTTGCTTATATGGTTCCCCTGATCCGGGTCAGCGAACTTTATTTGATTGCGGCCGAATGTGTCGGAGTCCGGGAAAGGCAGGTCGGTATTGCTTTGGAAAAATACCTGAATCCTTTACGTAAAGCCAGAAAGTGTATCAGCCTGAATACAGAGTCGCCGACCGATCTGAATACGGCTATCCGGAATGAGTATATCCGGGAATTTATCGGAGAGGGGCAAACCTTCTATTATTTCAAACGCAATCGGTTGGAAAGTATACCCGATGGTTCCTAGCCGACAGAGACGTTGACGATGCAACTCCGGAATTATGTGGTTCCATTACCTGACAGTGAAACCAGTCAACGGGAAAATCAAAGTAGTTCAACTGAAAAAAGAGTAAATTATGAAAAATATTGTTTATATAGCGACCTTATTCCTCATCATTGCCGGTCTGTCCGGATGTGAAAAAGAAATCAAGGATTTCGACGGAGAGGAAGGAGTTTATTTCTATGTACAATGGGGACCGGATTGGTTTGATACCACTTATTGGGCCGCCCAGCCTTATACTAAAGTTGAATTTATTAAAAAAGGGTGTAGACGAACTGCTTCTGAAAATAAGGGGTACAAATGACCGGAAGGGTAAAAGATTATGACCGGAAATTCCGTATTGTAGTCGATCAGGATAGTACGACAGCCGTAAAAGGTGAAAATTATCTGGAATTTGATGAATGGCAAACCATAAAGGGAGGCTGGAGTTATGCAGATGTGCCGGTGACTGTGAAAAATAGTGAAGCATTGGATGAAGTGGAACGTAATCTTGTACTTCGTTTATTGCCATCCGAAGATTTCACCCTGGCTATTCCGCAATGGTTCGATTTGAGCGGTATGTTGGGGGAATGATAGCGGCAAGGAGGAATTTGACGGGACACGGCATAAGATTATCCTGAACAACTTTTATTACTTGTCCGAAAGTTTGGATGGGAAGGGAGTCCGGTAAAATCGGAGATTTGGAGGGAGGATTGTGGGGATTCTTTTCAAAGGAAAAAATTTGAAGAAATCCTAAAGCGTTTTCCGGAGTTGACTTATGAAGATTTTATGTCCAATGAAAACGATGCCGTCCGGTTTGAAATATGCTATCCAAAACAAGATGGCTATGGATTTGCAGGCATTATATGACAAGAGCCCCGATCATCGTGATGCAATCAGGGAGAAAGATGGACGACTGATGTGGTTTCAGGGGGTGAGTTGGAAATCTTATTATGGGGTTCCGTTTCAACCGGGAGAATGATAGAATTGAAATATACTAAAAATCTGACTACGATGAGAAAATTAATATTGATATTATGGGCGGGAATTCTATCTGTTTTTAGTATTTCCTGTTATGATGACGAGGGATCGAATGATTATCATCCGATCAATGAAGTAAAAATTTCCGATTGGAAAAAAGGAGGTTATACGGCTATTTTTAAGAACGATACTTTAAAAATCACTCCGCTTTCCTATCTGGACACCGTACGGAAAGAACCTGTGATACAGTTTACAGAAGACAGTGATCCTTCGCGTTATGAATACGAATGGAAAGTGGTGGCCAGCAGTTCGACCGATGACCGGGATAAAGGAATCGTTTTGGGTACGGAACGGAATCTGAGGTATTTTGTCAATTTGAAACCTGATTCTTATACTTTATATCTGAAAGTCAAAGATACGAAGACCGATTTGATCTGGAAATCCTATACCTCACTGACTGTTTTGAGTGTGACGGATAAAGGTTTTTTTTTGTTCTTGGGGAAAAAGAGGATGGTACGGTAGGTTTGGATATGATCTCTACGGCAAAAGATACGATTGTGTTGAAGAATCTGTTGGAGGGGAATGGACTACCTGGAATTACGGGGGACCGATGCGGGTCATGTATACCGGTTCTTATTATTGGGAAACTCCGGCTATGAAACTGTGGATATCCACAGAATCAGGATCCTACTATCTGGATTTGACTTCGTTTGCTTCAGGACCGATGAATACCTTGCGTTCTATGACTTATTCAAGTTTCCCGATGCCTGATATGCTGAATGTAGTGGATATGGCTGCCAAACAGCGTTTTACCGGTATGTCAAATAACCGGATTATGATGACGGAAGATTATGTATTCGGAGCGAGTTTGTACTCGGATGAAAATTATGGAAATCCTTCCAACCGTATGGATGTGATGAGTGAAAAATGCTTCCGGCCTTTTCCATATATTTTTACCAGTATAAGCAGTCCGAGTGGTTGGATTATTTATAATGCCGACGATCATTGTTTTACCTTTTTTGAGTACTGTTACCGGGTTAAGTGTAACTCAGTTACAAGATAATGCAGGAGAAGCATTTCCTTGGATACAGCCGGCGGGCCGTACTTGTATTTATGGTGAGAATACATTTAATACAGTGGGAGGTAGTTCAAATGGAAATTCATTTGCACTGATGGAAGATCAGCAAAATTTCTATGTCTATCAGTTTTATTGCAGTATCCGGAGTTGGGTGCCGAGCGATATGCCTCAGAAAAGAGCCGGCTATACGATAGACAAATCGAAAGCGACCGGTTTAAGAAGCGGATTGCTTTACGCTTTTTGCTTCTAAGCGTTCTTTGTGATTGTATGCTAACGGACAAATATTACATGCATATGATTATGTGAATCATATGCATTATGAGAAAGACCTGGGCGATCAGATTACCTTTATCAAATTTGATCCCTATGGAAATAATTACGATGAGTTGATGGTAGGTACCTACAACGCGGCAGAGAAGGGAATTGTAACGCGTTATCTTTTTGGGCACTGACCAGGATTCGTTTGAATTGGAACCTTTGAAAGATTGTCGTTGGAACGGTTTGGTGAAAGTGAAAGATATTGATTACCGGCAATAGTTTGAGATCATATCTATGAATAAAAAGTGATCATATGGATGGCCGGAATCCTGCTGTTGCCTTTGTGGGTGTGTGCCCAGGGGGTAAATTTCCGGCCGCTTTCTTATACGGAAGCGATAGAACTTGCTGCGAAAGAGAACAAGATGGTTTTCATTGACTTTTATACAACATGGTGCGGACCTTGTAAACGAATGTCAAAAAGAGGTTTTTCCCCAGCAGGAAGTAGGAGAATATTTCAACCGTACTTTTATTTCCCTCAAATTAGATGCAGAGAAAGAAAATGGGTTGGAACTGGCAAAGAAATAGGCCGTAAAGGCTTGTCCTACGTTTGTGGTATTGAGTCCGGATGGTACGGAGGTATTCAGGACCTCCGGCTATCGCCCGGCCGATGAGTTTGTGGAGAAAATCCGCAAAGGGATCGATCCCCGATGGTCACCTGCCGGATTGACTAAACGCTACGAAAAGGGCGAACGTACTCCTCAGTTGGTTGATGATTATGCCACGTTATTATTGGAACAAGGGAAGACAAATGAGGGATTCGGGGTGATCAATGATTATTTTAATCGCTTATCTGCCCGGAAAAAAGGTAAAACCGGAGAACTTCTTTCTATATGAACGCTCAACCCTGAATTTTGATGACCCCAAAGCACAGTATGTGTTTGATAACAGGGAACAATTTGTCAGGGCAAACGGAAAGGAGATTGTAGATAAACTGTTGTATTCATGGTTGCGCATCCGGTTGATTCCCTATTTCTCATTGAGAAGCCCGGAACCTGTTACTGCTGAGGGGTTGCAGAAATTGAAAACGGATATCGAACAGGTAAAGCTTACCCATACCCGTGCGATGCCGGATTTATTGGCCATAGCTGATGTCCGGATGGGGAGGGAATGTCCGGGAATATCTGGAAATATGTAAGGAAAAAAATTCCCTGTTCTGGAAGATCAGGACCGTTTTCTGATTCTATTGGATCTGGAGGTGGTAATGACCGAATCTCAGGAGGTTAAACAACTGGCAGTCGATTTATTACGCAGCAATATGCAGGTTGCCGACGAATTCCATCAGCGTATTCTGCGGATGAAGATGCTGGAATTGGAAGGGAAGAAAGATTTTTACTTTGCAGGCAGAAATCGATGCTGTAGAGAAGGGAAAAGTGATCGTCATGGGATGGACACCCCAGGGGTATGCTACAGGATACTTTCGATTTTTACTGATCACCGGATCAGGTTGAATATGGCTGCCCGGGATACTTCCCGGTTGACGCTGAAAGCTTTTTGTGTGAAGAACTGGCTTGTCCGGCACCCCGCTTGGGTACCTATTATCCGAATGTCAGTCTGATGGTGGTCCCTGGTGAATATGCTGTTATGAAAATCAGAGCTCAAAAAAGGGAAAGTACCGGAAATTGACTGGATTAGAGGAGGTACTGTGGCGCACGATTACTGGCGTCTTTATTACGAGCAGGTTGATCCTGCTGAAGCGGCTTACCGACAGTTGACAATGACAAATATGCTTGAAGGAGGAGATATCCGCGATTATAAAGAGGAGTTTGACGCTTATATGCAGGCCAACAAACAAACCATAATGGCGTTTGTACGGGCAAATCCCCGAAGTTATATCTCCCTGATGAATTTGCTGGAACATTATAATTGGTTTGACGAAAACGAGGCCGAACGGATATATGATCAGCTTCCTCAGGAATTGCAAGGGTACAGCTTATGGGAAAATACTCAAACGGAAATTGGATGCCGGCCGCCCTTATCGTCCGGGCACAATAGCACCTGATTTTGTGAAGAAGGATATGAATGGTAAAGACGTTTCTTTGAAAAAGCTGAAAGGGAAATATGTATTGCTCGATTTCTGGGGAAGTTGGTGCGGACCTTGCCGGGCCTCCCATCCCCATTTGAAAGAGTTACATAAAAAATATAGCGGGAAGGTAGTCTTTGTCAATGTGGCCGATGAAAATGTGAAGGATCTGGAGCAGGCTAAAAAATTATGGAAACAGGCGGTAAAAGAAGATGGTATGACCTGGACTCAAATCCTCAACAATGAAGGTAAGGAGGAACAGGATCTATTGAAACTTTATAATATCACTTTTTTCCTACTAAGATACTGATAGATCCCGAAGGGAAGGTGGTTGCCCGGCTTGTCGGAGCAACAGCTGATCCTGAAGAATTTCTGAAAGCACTTTAAAGTAAGAAAACGGGATTTCTGAAATGATAAAAGCTAATTGAGTAGGAGAAACGGGATTATGTCCCGTTTCGACCTCTCAATCAAGTAGGTAAAAGGAGTTTCACCAAATCCCTAAGTAATGCGTCTGCCCTGCCCTCTCCCGATGTCCGACAGAAACAAACCGCTTTCGCGCTGTTCTGTCTAAAATCTTGTATGTATTCTTATTTTAAGGAATTACATATCTTTTGGTTCATTTCCCGGATTTTTTTCTCGTTTACCTTGATTTCTTTTCTGTCATAGGTCATCAGTCCATTGACTTCTCCTTCGACGTCAGTAATCTGGGTATATACGCCGGCAGAGAATCCCCGGGGGGATCAACTGAAGTAAATGTTCGGCATATTTGATATACTCCGTCGTCACTTCTTCCGGATTGTTGAATTTCACATATCCCCAGTTTCTGTCGGGCATCCAGAGGTGGTCTTTCATTACCAGTCCGATGCCGCCGTATTCTCCTAATACGGTTGCCCGCATCGGATCGTAGAGATATAAATCGGGATCCGGATAATTGTGCAGGTCGAGAATATCTCCGCAGGTGTAGTGATTTCCACCGCTGGCAGGATTGACCAGACGACTCGGATCATAAGCTTTTGTCCAGGCTGCGATATCGGGAGTTTTGAATTGTCCCCAGCATTCGTTGAAGGGCACCCATACCCCTACACAAGGATTGGAATACAGCAGGTCGATGATTTCTTTCCATTCCCGGCGGTAATTGGCTTCCGATTCGGCGGAATGGACCATTTCTACTTTTGAAATATTGTCTGCTTTGCCATTCCGGTCCTCTGTCGCCATTCGGCATATCCTGCCATACGATCATGCCCAGCTTGTCGCAATGGTAGTACCAGCGTGCCGGTTCTACCTTTACATGCTTACGGATCATATTATATCCGAAATCTTTTACTTTCTTGATGTCGTATACCAGGGGCTTCGTCGGTCGGAGCGGTATATAATCCGTCGGGCCACCAGCCCTGAGCCAGCGGACCGAACTGGAAAAACATTCCGATTGTTCAGCTGTAAACGGGTAATACCGTCTGCGCCTTGGCGGATAGAATATTTCCGCATGGCAGCGTAGCTGTTCACTTCGTCGATCACTTTTCCATTGTCGGTCAGAGTCACTTTCATATCATAAAGGAAAGGATTTTCAGGGACTCCATAATCTGGCATTCTCGATCGCCAGCTGAACGGGCTGGCCCTGCATGGCTTTTTCCCGTAGCTACGACCTTTCCTCCCTCCGATACTACTACCGAAACAACGGCGGAAGGATTGCCGGTTGCCGTATGGGCTTCTACGGTCAGGATCTTTTTTATCGATATCCGGTGTCGTTTTCAGCCGGGTGATGTGGTTGGCGGATACAGGTTCCATCCATACCGTTTGTCAGATTCCGCTGACCGGAGTGTACCAGATACCGTCCGGTGTTTCACCTGTTTTCCTCTCGGTTGATAACCTTCGTCGCTCGGATCCCATACTTTTTACCGTGATCTGGTTTTTCCCTTTAGCTAAAACCGGGTAATATCGAAAGAAAGGGGGGTGTATCCTCCCCGGTGTTGTCCCATTTTAACGCCGTTTACCCAAACATCGGCTTGCCAGTCGACAGCCCCGAAGTGCAGCAGTATGTTTTTGCCTTTCCAGGAGGAGGGAACGGTGAATTCCCGGCTATACCACAATTCGTTTTCTTTGCCTAAAGTCTTCATCACACCCGAGAGGCTCGATTCTACGGCAAATGGTACCAATATCTGACCGTCCATGTCTGCCGGTTGCTGAGTACCCGTCGGACGGATGGCATATTCCCACAAGCCGTTCAGGTTTTTTTCCATTCCTTCCGTTCCATGATCGGTCGGGGATATTCCGGAAGTACATTATTCGGATCGATTTGCTCTGCCCACGTGGTTTTTATTTTATCGCCCGCAGGTTTCCATTGTGCATACCCTGCCAAACTAACAGCCAGAGCAATTGCAGAAAATAAGATTTTTTTCATAGATATCTGATTGATTAATTTATTTCGACGGATCAAAAATACGTGCTAACGTTTGAAATCAAGGGTGATTATTATTCAAATAAAGGTAAATTTTAACCAAAATTCCTCCTTTGACCAGAAATTACTCTTTTTTGAATAGTTTGTTTTCAGACACCTTCTTTTGCACTTCGCTCTTCTTGCTGATCCTCTCCCATTCCGATACTGAGCCGGTAGATGTCCTCTCCTATTTTTTTTAGTTACAACGGTGAAAGCTTCACTTCTCTAACCTCTGTAACTGTTAAAACGTAGAATTATTCCGGTCCTTGTTCGTCTTCGGTATTCGTGTTCGGGGACGCGGTCGCTTCTGTCGGTCATCTAGCTTTTTCTTTCACTGACCGGCGGAACTCGTCACTGCGCAAAAAACTTTACGCTCAGACACCACCGGCCGGGCGTTCAGAAAAAAAAGCAAGACGACACTCGCCGGAGCTCCAATGGTCCCCGAACACGAACACCTCCGACTTACGTTATCACTACCTGGCAAGCTAAACCGGACCTGAAAACCATAAATTTCAGCGAAAAAAGATTTTCCGGTAAAGTAACCCAATTATCCATAATCCGATAGAGGTGAGCCGGTATTTTATTCTATAAAATTTTTCTAATCCTTCCTTTGCCAGGTCGTGTTAACGTGAGATGAAGGTTTTTATGCCGGAAGACCATTGGAGCGGGAACGAGTGTCCGGTTAGGGTTTCCGAACGCCCGACCGGTGGTGTCTGAGCGAAGCGAGTTCCGCCGGTCAGTGAAGGAAAGCCTTAACGGACCGGTCCAGGCGAACCGGTCTGACGGTATAAAAACCGGAATCGGAATAGAAAGAAAAAATTATACCTACGTTTTATGATGAACTTTATAAGCTCCGATTCTCTTTTTTTTCAACCCTTTTTCCTTTTTCTTTGTATACTTTTTTCCCGGTAAATATGAAAACTGCTTTAGCTATAACACGAACTCTGTCCAGACGTTATTATCCTCTGCATCCGGAGGAACAGGAAGCACTTGCTTCTATAATGGAGTGTCGCCGGGTCGATAAAGGAGAACTTCTCCTCGAAGAAGGCCGGATAGCCCGCCATTTCCATTATGTCGAATCGGGAATGTTACGTCAGTATTACTACAAAAACGGGCATGATATCACCGAACATTTTTTCGTGTGAAGATGATTTGGTATTTTGCATCATCAGCCTGTTCAGACAAGAACCCACACGCTTGATGATCGAAGCCATCGAACCGACCGTGGTGTACGACATCCCCTATACCGGTCTGCAAGAATTGTTTGTTTCTTATTCCTCTATTGCCCAATTATACAAGAAAATTTTAGAATGGGGGCCTTATGGTATCCCAGAACAAAGCCGACTCCTGGCGATTCGAAACTGCCAAGGAACGCTATAAACGTTTTCTAAAAAAAAAGATTTTCCCGAAGCAGCCAAAAGAGCCCCTATCAGCCATATCGCTTCTTATCTGTTGATGACTCCCGAAACCCTCAGCCGCGTGAGGGCTGAAATTTTCCAGGAATAAATTGTAAGATAGGTGATCAGTAAACTTTTTCTAAGATAGTACCAGTCCTCAAGAAACCCCATGCCCCGGTCCCATGGGTTACAAAAAAAGAGTTAGATTTTCATCTAACTCCTTAATTTTCAATTTGTACCCAGGGCGGGAATCGAACCCGCACGTCTGTTGAGGACACTGGATTTTGAGTCCAGCGCGTCTACCAATTCCGCCACCTGGGCAAAGAACTCGGGTGCAAAGGTAGATATTTTCATATAACCTCCAAAGAAAAAGTAGAATTTTTTTGAATCTTTTTTGCTAAGTTGCTCGTATAAAGGATATATTCTTAATGTTCAATACTCATATTTTCTTGAAAAAATTCCTCATTGACCGGTAATCGATGGGGGATTTTTTTGTCAGATGACGATTCGTTTGTGTACATTTGCCGACCCGTCGGGAGAAGAGTTTATAAATAGTAAGATATTTTAGAGATGAGATATTGGATCGTATTATTTTTATTTTGTCTGGGTATCGGACCAGCTGTCCAGGCACAAAATAAAAAGGTGTCGTTAAAGGACGAGTCTTCGATTTGGCGAGCAATGAGGCGATCCCATTTGCAAATGTCGTAGTTTATGGGACGACTCTGGGGGAGCGACGGATGAGGAGGGAAGATTCCGGTTGGAAAATGTTCCTCCGGGACTTGTCCGCTTGGAGGTGAGTAGTATCGGTTATCAGACTTTGGTGACAGTAGGGTTTCTGTTGGGTACTGCCGGAGAGAGAACGGAAAATATCGGTTTGGAACCTGCATCGACTACTTTGGAACAGGTCGTAGTCAAAGCCAGTCCTTACCGTAAAACAGTAGAAACTCCGGTTTCCATTCAGCGGATAGGAATTGCGGAGATTGAAAAAAAAAATCCCGGAGGCAACCGGGATATTTCCAAAGTAGTACAATCCATGCCGGGGGTATTGTCTTCGCCTGCATTCCGGAATGATTTTTTTTGTAGTCCGGGGTGGTGGGCCTGCTGAAAACCGGTTTTATCTGGACGGAGTTGAATTGCCCATCTTAAATCATTTCGCTACTCAGGGGCTTCCGGTGGGGTAGTCAGTATTGTGAATATCGATTTTGTCAAAGAGGTAAATTTCTTTTCCGGTGCCTTCCCGGCTTCTTATGGTAATATGATGAGTTCTATGCTCGAATTTCGACAGATCGAGGGAAATCCCGACCGGGTGAAGACGCGGGTTACTTTCGGTGCTACCGATTACGGCCTGTCTTTGGACGGTCCGTTGGCTCCAAAGACTACTTTTATTGTTTCGGCCCGGCGAAGTTATCTGAAGATGTTGTTCGGTATCATCGGTTTGCCTTTTCTTCCGGTGTATAATGATATGCAATTCAAGACGGTCACCCGTTTGAATGCCCGGAATGAATGGACTTTGCTCGGTATTGGCGGATACGATATCAACCGTCTGAATACCGACCTGAAGAATCCCGACGATCATCAGAAATATTTGCTCGATTGGTTGCCGGAAAGCCGGCAATGGAGTTATACTTTGGGAACGACCTTTAAGCATTACGGCAATAACTGGTATCACTTTTTCCTCCTAAGCCGGAGTGGATTGTACAATAAGGTCGAGAAATACACCGGCAATGACCGTCATAATCCCAAAACAATCGACTATCGCTCTGGAGAATCGGAAAATAAATTCCGTTTCGAGCATCATCGTTATGCAGCGAATGGGTTTAAACTTCAGGTTGGGGCAGGTATCGAATATGCCCACTATGACAATACTACGGCCCGGCGGCTGTTCGCTGCGGGAGAAGCTATCGATCAGTATTATTCCCGGGCTTTGAATATGTGGAAATGGGCGGTCTTCGGCCAGGTGTCCCGGTCTTTTTCTCCGAACGGCTGGCTTTATCCCTGGGACTCCGGGCGGACGGATGTAATTATACCGGTAAAACAGCTGCTCTTTACCGGCAAATATCGCCGTTTCTCATTTTTTCTTACGCATTCGACGAACGCTGGTCGCTAAATGGCAATATCGGCCGGTATTATCAGTTGCCTGCCTATACGACGCTGGGTTTTGCAGACGCCGGGGGAGTTCTGGTGAATAAACGGAATAAGACCGGATATATCGGAGCCGATCATTATGTACTGGGAGTTGAGTATCGTCCGGGAACGACTACCCGGATTACACTGGAAGGTTTTTACAAGACTTACGATCATTATCCCGTATCCCTGACCGATTCGGTTGCTTTGGCCAATAAAGGTACCGACTATGTGGCGGTGGGTGACGAAGCGGTTCGACCCGTCGGAGAAGGGAGAGCTTATGGGCTGGAATTGATGCTCAGAACCCAGGAATTTTATGGTGTCGTTGCTTCGTTGGCTTATACCTGGTATTATTCGAATTTAAACAGTTGGATGAAAATTTGCAGAATACCCGTCGTTATATACCCAGTAGTTGGGATAACCGCCATATATTCTCTCTGACAGCAACCCCGTAGGATAGGTAAAAGTTGGGATTTGGGGTTTAAATGGAGATATGTGGCGGGTGGGCCTTATACGCCTTATGATCAGGAGACTTCGGCACGGATAGAAGCCTGGGAGGCCAAACATCAGCCTTATTATGATTATTCGCGCTTCAATACACAGCGATTACCGGCTTTCCATCAACTGGATGTCAGGGTGGATAAGAGTTTTTTCTTTCGAAAGTGGTCGTTGATATTTTATGCGGACATTCAGAATATCTATAACTATAAAGCTTTAGGTCCCGATGAGCTGGTGCCTGTCGAAAATCCCGACGGAAGCTATCGCAAAGATCCTGACCGGGAAGGTTATTATCAGATGCGCAGCATAAAAAATGAATTGGGCGGAACGGTTTTACCCTCTGTCAGGGGTAATTGTAGATTTTTAATCCACTTGCCGGATAGATTTTTCAGTGAGCGGATAAGTTGGTATAAGTTTTGTAACTTTAGATATCGAAAATAGGTATGATTGGAAAAATGACAAGTATATGAAAAATGTGGTTTTTGATTTGGGTGGAGTTGTGGTCGATTGAGTCCCGAACGTTTGATGGAAGAATATACCGGTGATCGTGCAATGCCGGTGAGTCTGTTTGAAAGGGGGGTTTTTCCGGAAATTTTGGCCCGATTACGACCGGGGACGATCGATCAGGTGAATATCGTTCGGGAAATGAGTGTTTTTCGGGACGTCCTTATGCCGAATGTTGGGATTTTGTCGAATTTATCAAACATTCGTTGCGGGATATTCCCCAAACACAATGTCTGATTAAAGAGTTGGCCGGTAAAGGTTACCGTTTATTCTGCCTTTCCAATATGTCCCTGGAATTTTATGACTACCTGAAAGAACGGGAGGTCTTTCGGTATTTCGAGGGCCAGATCATCTCGGCTCACGAAAAACTGATTAAACCCGAAAAAGAGATTTATCGGATCCTGATCGACCGTTTTCAGGCATACCCCGAAGATACGCTCTTTATCGACGACCTGAAGGAAAATGTCGATGCGGCTCGTCAACTGGGTTTCCATACCGTGCATTTTGCCGATAAGGAAAAAAGGATACCGGGAAATCAATAAAATTCTTTGCTCTGAGTTTTAGTTTTTAGTTTCCAGTAGTACCTCCCGCAAAGCATGACTCCGGTCAGGGTAAGCCCTATCGGATAGCCGATCCAGATTCCTGTGATGCCCCACTCGAGTACAAAGCCGCAGATGTAGCATACGGGCATGGCGATCAGGAAGTAACCGATAAAGGAGATGACAGCCATGGAGATCACATCGCCGATACCGCGGAGGGAATTGGCATAGGTAATCTGAAGGGCATCCCCGAATTGGTAGGCCAGCAGGATATAGACCAGGGTGGATACGACCCGGATGACTTCTTCGGAGGTGGTGAATAGATATCCGATCAGTTCCCGGGAAAATAAGAACACAGTACAGGCACAGACAGCGAGACAAAGAATGAGATGGAAGCCTGCCATCTGTCGTGCGGCGCACATGGAGCAGGTCCTGACGGCCGAAATAATTACTCACCCGTACAGATACCGCTGCTCCGACTCCGTAATAGATCATAAAACCTAAAGTCGAGATAGCCACCATCACCTGATGGGCGGCCAGGGCAATGCTTCCCAGCCAACCGATCATAATTCCCGTAATACTGAACAGGGCAGTTTCAGTCCCATCTGTAAACCGACCATCCAGCCCATTTTATTGAGTGAGAGGATATCGGTGAAATTGTATTTACCCCGTTTGTAACCGACCAGATAGCGGCGGTAACGGAGGCTGCGGTAAAATAAGACGGCGAAAGCTGCAAACATGAGGATACGGGCCGTTAAGGTGGAAATGCCTGCTCCTACGACACCCAGGGCCGGTAGTCCGAATTTTCCGTAGATCAGTATATAATTTCCGGCAATATTCACCAGATTGGCGGAGATCATGATGTACATGGGCGTTTTGGTATCCGTAATACCGTCGGCGAATTGCTTGAAAGAATTGAATAACATGACGAATACCAGAGATGCCAGCTGGAGAAGAAAAATAAGGCCGGATCAACGGGGAGTAATTCTTCAGGCTGTCCTAGCCGGTCGATATTGAACCATACCACTGTCATCGCCAGGGTCAGGAGCAAGCCGATGAAGAGATTTACCAACAGACTGTTGCGTAGCAGTTGACCGACATGATATTTGTCATGACGGCCGAAAAAATTGTCCGACCAGGGGAGTAAGACCATAAGAAAAACCCAGACCGAAAAGAATGGGGATATTGAAGGCACTGTTGACAGATGAAGCTGCAGCCAGGTCGAGAGTGGCATATTGTCCTACCATCATATTATCGGCCAGGCCTACCACCACAATACCGATTTGTCCGATGACAATGGGGATACCCAGACGGATGAGGGCTTTGTAATGTTCTTTATAGGGTGTGAAATAGCTCATGTCGCTTAGCATTTATAAAGTTCATAAAGTCCGATGGCCTCAGGGAACCCGATAGACTGAATTAAAATGGTAACGGATAACGATATACCTCTTCCATTTGCAATGATACTGTCCAGCAGCAGCCGTTCCCCGGTCAGCGTGTCGCTTACCGGAATATCTTTCACGGTTATGATCTCCCCGTTAAAGTAATTTACTTTTTTATGACATCCGCCTAAAAAGAAACAGTAGGGATAACCCTCCTGCCAAAGCTTTTGTTTTTCAAAGCCATAGCTGTTCTTATGGATATCTTCATAGACTGTTCCGGATTTGGATTATAAACTGTTTTGATAATTGTCGCAAAGCTAATCAATTTCTTGCCTGCCGGCAAATGGATTTCTTGCTTTTACGGATCGCTTTTTAGCATTTGTCTTTTACTTTTTGCATGCTACTTTTTACTTTCTGCCTTTTTTTCGTACCTTGTCCCCGTTGAGATAAGTCCCGACTAAGGGTGGAGATTGGATGATGTTTTAAATTATTTGAATTATGAGAAAACTCTTAACTACTTTTTGTTTGTGTATGGTTTACCCTGGCGGTATGGGCCGGAGATGGGATTTATGAAAAGTTGCAACAGATACCACAGATTAGTGAGATTCAGAAACTGGATGTAAAGCCTTTTTCAGGAGTATTATCAATTCTGGTTCGAGCAGCCGGTCGATCATTCCGATCCCGCGAAAGGGACTTTCCGGCAACGGGTGTTGCTGGGGCATAAACAATCGGATGCTCCGGTAATCGTCGAGTTGGAAGGCTATAATATCTGGTCGTCGGAAGAAGGTGAATTGGCTAATATCCTGAAAGGGAATCAGCTGACGATAGAGCACCGTTTTTTTTCGATCAAAGTGTGCCGGAAGGAGGGATTCCCTGGGAAAACCTGACCATCAAGCAGGCTGCCGATGACCAGCACGCGATTATACAGGCTATCAGGCAGAAAATTTATCCGGCATCGAAATGGATCAGTACCGGAATCAGCAAAGGAGGACAGACGACGATATTTCACCGTTATTTTTACCCGGCCGATGTGGATATCAGTGTACCGTATGTGGCTCCCCTGAATCTGGAGTATGTAGATCCCCGTTTGGATAAATACCTGAACCGGTTAGGGACGGCGAAGAGTGGGGTGAAAGCGCTTTTTAACTGGGAGGATCTGAATACCTGTCATTATACGATCCGTGATTTTCAGACCATGTGTTTTCGAACATCTCGATACGCTGCTTCCTATGCTCGAGGAACTGGCTGCCGAAAAGAAATATACCTACCGGATGGTGGGAGGGACCAAACGGGCCTTGCAGCTGATGATTCTGGAATATCCTTTTGCGTTTTGGCAGTGGGGGAATAATTGTGCCGATATTCCCGATCAGGAAAGTGCCGATTGGGAGGAGATCTTCGAATACCTGGTGAAAGTGTCTTCCCCTGATTTTTTTTTGAAGATAAGTACATCGTCCGCATGCAACCGTTTTTTATGCTGCTTTGACCGAGATCGGGATGTATGATTATAAAAAATAAAACCCATTCAAGAAATTCTTACCCGAAGACGATAAAGATATCGACTTTTCATTCACTATGCCTGAAGGTGTTGAAAAAAAGCCTTTTTAATGACAAACAGATGAAGGCGATCAACGAATGGTTGCAGACGGATGCCGAGCGGATTTTGTTTGTATACGGCGGAAGTGATCCCTGGTATGCTACCGGCGTCGATTTGAAGAAAACGGAAAATGCCGTAAATACGTAAGAGGGGATATGAGCCATGCTTGCCGGATTAAAGATTTCGATCCGGTGTCGAAAGAAGACTTGCTCGATACGCTGAACGAATGGATGCAAGAAAAATGAAAAGTGAAGGTTTGGCCGGCCTGACGACGGTAAGTGTCGATTGGGAAGAGCCGGCTGTAATTATTCTCGACCAGACGCAATTGCCCAATCGGGAAGCATATCTCCGCTTATATACTCCGGAGGAGATTTGGGAAGCCATTTATCACCTGAAGGTGAGGGGCCCCGGCGATCGGAGTTGCTGTGCTGCCTATGGCATGGCGGTTTGTGCACAACAATTCGGGGAACAGTCTTTTTCCGTTTTTTTTCAAAAATTTACGGAGGTAAAAAATACCTGGCTTCTTCACGTCCTACTGCTGTAAATTTATTTATGGCTTTGGACCGGATGGAAAAATGTGTTTTTGTCGTTGCAGGATCAGCAGGTTGATACAATAAAAATAAAATTGCAGCAGGAGGCGGAAGCTATCCGGGCAGAGGATGCGGCTGCTTGCCGGAGTATCGGGGAATGGGGATTAAGTGTTTTACAACCGGGAATGGGGCTGCTGACTCATTGTAATGCCGGACATCTCGCAGTTTCTGCATATGGTACGGCTTTGGCTCCTGTTTATTTGGGGCAGGAGCGTGGTTATCATTTTAAAGTGTATGCAGATGAAACCCGTCCATTGTTACAGGGGGCACGTTTGACTGCCTTTTGAACTTCAGAAAGCAGGAGTCGATGTCACTTTGATCTGTGATAATATGGCTTCCTGTGTGATGGGACAGGGAAAGGTGCAGGCTGTTTTGGTAGGATGCGACCGGATAGCGGCTAATGGAGATGTTGCTAATAAAATAGGTACTTCCGGAGTTGCTGTTTTAGCTAAATATTATGGAATTCCTTTTTACGTACTTGGACCGACTTCTACAGTTGATCTAAAAATGTCCGGATGGGGCACATATTCCCATTGAAGAACGGCAAGCCGGTGAAATCACAGAAAAATGGTATACCCGACGGATGGCACCTCCGGAAATAAAGGTGTATAATCCTGCTTTCGATGTGACCCGTCATGAATTGATTACGGCAATCATTACCGAAAAAGGGATTTTATATCCTCCTTTTGATCGTGTTCTCTCTAAATTGTAGTGCTTAGTGCTTCACTGATTACTGCTGTCGCACCCAGTTGGCTGTTCACATATTCCAATGCCTTTTGTCCGGCGGTTTCTGCAATTGCCGGATGCTGAATCAGGCTGTCCAGGATCTCCGAAAAGTTCTGCCCCGTTGGAAATGCTGAAAGCTCCGCCTTCCCGGATCAGGCTGACCGCTTCGTTGAATTTTTGATATTTGGGTCCGAAAAATTACCGGTATTCCATACACGGCAGCTTCAAGGGTATTGTGGATACCGACTCCGAAACCTCCGCCGATATAAGCGATCTTCCCATACCGGTAGATCGATGAAAGCAGACCGATACAATCGATAATCAATACCTCCTTATCGGCCAAATCGGTATTTTCCGAGGTGTAGCGGGCTACCTTCTTCCGGCATTTGTCCAAAATCGCTTTGATGTGATTTTCCCCGATTTCGTGAGGGACGATAATCCATTTATAACCGTCCGGATGGCAGTTGATATATTCCAGGAGAATTTCTTCATCGGGTGGCCAGGTGCTGCCGCAGACGATGGCGGGGCGGCCGTCACAGAATTGCTCTACTTTGACGATTTGTTTTGCATTTTTCCGCGATCTGTTTTACCCGGTCGAAACGGGTATCTCCTGTCAGTCTGACATTTTTTATGCCGATGGATTTCAGTAATTCCACCGATTGCCCGTCCTGCACGAACAATTCTTTGAAGCATCCCAGCATCCGCCGGTGGAGTTTTCCCCAACTTTTAAAAAAAAAAGGCTGGTTGGGACGGAAAATGGCTGAGATGAGATATACCGGGATGTTTCGTTTGTTCAGTTCGTTCAGGTAGTGGAACCAGAATTCATATTTGATAAAGACCGCTGCATCCGGACGGAATTTTTCAATCAGGCGGACCGCATTGCGTCGCGTATCTCCCGGCAGATAAAGGATGTAATCTGCACCGGTATAATTTTTGCGGATTTCATAACCTGAGGGCGAAAAAAAAAAGTAAGCAGGATTTGGGTTGCCGGTTCTGCGGCCTTCAAGGCTTCGATTACCGGGCGGCCTTGTTCGAATTCGCCCAAAGAAGCGGCATGAAACCACACCAAACGACCTTCTCCCCGTTGTATACCGGCTGCTTTTTTCCCCAGACTTCTTTTCTGCCTTTATGTAAAAGGGCTGCTTTTTCATTGAAAGGAGCTGCCAATTGTATAGCCAGATGATATGCCTGAATTCCAATATTATATAAGAATGCCATAACGATACTTTGAATATAGGCCGCAAAATTAAGAATAAAACCCGAATGATGCGCTTTTTCTTCTTTCTGCTTTTTTTTAACCTTTAACTTTTTTTACTTTTACCTTTTTCCTTCCTATCTTTGTCCCGTCATTGTGGAAAGATTTGGCTGATTGCAACCACAGAAAAAATTGCTAAAATGCATATACTTCTGAATTCAACCATCCATTGCCTTTCCCGTAATATAATTAACCGATTGGATATTGATTGCGTATAGTACATTTTCAATTTTCAATTTTTCAATTTTCAATTAAATTATGGGATATTTATTTACTTCAGAGTCTGTATCGGAAGGGCATCCTGATAAGGTTGCCGATCAGATTTCGGATGCAGTGCTCGACCGGATTCTGGGCGTTCGACCCGGAAGCAAAAGTAGCCTGTGAAACTTTGGTGACAACCGGACAAACTGTCATTGCAGGCGAGATTAAAACAAAGACTTATGTAGACGTGCAGCAAGTGGCCCGTGAAGTGATCAATGAGATCGGCTACACCAAGAGTGAGTATATGTTCGACGGAAATAGTTGCGGGGTATTTTCTGCGATCCACGAACAATCGCCGGATATCAACCGGGGAGTGGTGCGTGAAGATCCGATGGAACAGGGAGCCGGTGATCAGGGGATGATGTTCGGTTATGCCTGTAACGAGACCGATAATTATATGCCGTTGTCCCTGGAATTAGCCCATCTTTTACTGAAAGAATTGGCTCAAATCCGGAAAGAGGGTCAGTTGATGCAATATCTGCGTCCCGATTCGAAATCACAGGTGACCATTGAATACGGTGATGAAGGGAAACCGGTCCGTATACATACGATTGTCATTTCTACCCAGCATGACGATTTCATCAAGCCGGCCAACGAAACGCCGGAAGCCCAGCTGAAAGCCGACGAGGCTATGGTGGAATGGATCAGAAAAGATATCGTCGATATTCTGCTGCCCCCGGGTAAAGGCCCTGTTGCCAAAACGGGTACAGGCTTTATTCGATAAAAATGTCATTCTTTTGTCAACCCGACCGGTAAATTTGTGATCGGAGGTCCTCATGGAGATACAGGGCTGACAGGGCGTAAGATTATCGTCGATACCTACGGGGGAAAGGAGCCCACGGTGGGGGAGCTTTCTCCGGAAAAGACCCTTCGAAAGTCGATCGGTCTGCTGCCTATGCTGCCCGTCATATCGCTAAAAATATGGTAGCAGCGGGGATAGCCGACGAGATCCTGATCCAGATTTCCTATGCGATCGGCGTTGCCCGTCCTGTAGGAGTGTATGTGAATACTTACGGTACTTCGAAAGTCAGTTTAACGGATGCAGAGATTGCCGGGAAAGTCAGCGAGATTTTCGACCTTCGTCCGAGGGCTATCGAAGAACGCTTGAAATTATGTAATCCGATTTATCAGGAGACTGCCAGTTATGGGCACATGGGACGCAAACCCGAAATAGTGAAAAAAGTGTTCACTTCGAATTATTGGCCTACGGTTGAGAAAGAAGTGGAACTTTTTTTACCTGGGAAAAAACTGGACTATGTCGATGAGATAAAGCGGGTATTCAAGGAATTTAAGAAACCACAGCCATAAGAGAAGGTGTCCCTGGACATTGAAGTTGTAATTTGAACTGTGTCAGCGAAGAAAAAAGAATAAAGTATGGACTTTGCTGACACAGTTTTTCAAAAATTTGGAATATAAATTGGAAAATCTATTATTAATCCTTTATTTTGTTCGGTAAAACGACGGAAGACACTGTGAGCGAACAGAAAGATTTTTTGCAGCGCTTTAACTTGAAAAGACGAACAAGCTTATCATAAACTCTTTCAGCAATTTTATAGTTACCTTGTCCTTTTTTGCAGAACGCAGAGTGGAGGAAATCACAAGGTGGCTGAAGATATCGTGCAGGAAATCTTTATCAATATCTGGGAAAGTAACAAACAATACAATTCTATCAACGGATTTAAAGCTTATTTGTACGAAGCCGTCTCGAACCGTTGTGCAGATTACTGGAAACACCGGGCAGTCGAAGAAAAATACACGGCACATGTGCTTTATGAACAAAAACTACCCGATTTTTCAGTGCAAGAGGAAGAAATATTGCGGGAGTTGTACGCAGCCATCGGTGAATTGCCGCAACGTAGCCAGGAGGTCATTCTTTTATCTTTAGAGGGTAAGAAAAATCAGGAAATAGCCCAACTGCTGAATCTGTCTGTGCTTACTGTCAAAACCCATAAGAAGAATGCTTTCCGTTATTTAAAAAATCGACTGCAAAATCTGGTGCTGTTAGTTATGATTATACAGATTTCTAAAAAGATATCCTGCCATAATGTTTCCGGCTAACCGGTAAGTTATGACAGGATCTGATGTTTTATTCGGCTTGAAGTTCTATTTCTTATTTTACCTGAGCCGGCATCGGAAGGGGGGCTGTCCGATACGGTATAGTCGGCCGGTAGTTCATATTGGTCATGTTCGAAAAAGTAATTAACCAATCCGGTCATGCCTTGAGGGGAGTATTCATATACGTTGAGACGGAACAAAAAGCCATTGTACGATAGCATATCGCGAAGCAACATTGAAATAAGGTACGTTGTTTATCATACAACTCTCTTCTTCACAATGGGAGACAAATGCTTTCTTCTCTGTGTCACTGATACATCCATAACCTCCGTCGGCAGGTTTTAATACTCCGCTATAAGAATCTATACTACCCTTGACGTATTGGAAAAAATTCCAGGTAAACTCTGGATAATTAGATACCATTGCTGCATTCGTGGGTAATCCCAGATTATAACAGTATAATTTATTATTTTTATAATTAGTTATCAAAGTTTTGGCTTCAATTGTGAACAATTGCTCGGCAGACCATTCGTCTCTCCCAGTTTTCCGATAGCGTGTCCACCGACTTCATGTAGAAAAAAATGTTAGTAAATCCACCTGGCAATTGGGTATCCCTGTTCAGAGGGATATAACTGATTGCTCTGTAATCAACATCGCTGGCATCGGCGGGATCGATGAACCAGTAAGTAGAACCTCCATAACGTTCGTCATTAACCAATACAATGACAACCGAATTGGTTTTCAATATATTGTCATTCATCCCCAGAATTTTAGCTGCATAACTGAAAGCCGTCGTATGATTTCCGATGATACGATAAGTTTCGTTAAAATAACTTTGGAATACGGTGTTTCGGGGAGTTGAGGTTCCTGCATCTGAACTTCCGGCTCCCCCCGTTCTTTCGATTCACAAGCGACCGACCAGACATTGAAATACTCTTTGTAAGTTTTATAGGGGCTCGACTGCGAATAAAGCCTCATAAGCCTCTTCCACTGCTTTGTCGAATACTCCTGTTTCTGCAATCAAATCATCGGTTTATAAAGCCATCTCCCAAAAAAATCAGGTTAAAACCGTTTTCGGGTTCCCGTTCACCATAGTGTTTCCGTATGTGTCCGTCCACACGGATTCCTCCTTCTTGGGAAGCAGTTAATTTCAATGTGCGTACACCGTATTTCAAACGAATGGTCGTAGACCTTCCTTTCTTTTGACTATTATCTGTGGTTGTAAAACCAGTTCGGCATCTCCCGAACCTATGGTATCTGCTACTTGTAACCAGCCTGTCGTATCGGCAATTTCTACTTTCCAAGCCATATTGGTATGAATCTTCAGGGTATCGGTAGCAACCTTCTTCGTGAAATTTAAAGTTTTCTTACCATCCGTCACTTCAAATACCATCGGTTCCTGACGTACAGACAGACGAATCACATTATCTCCACAAGTTACTTTCACTGCCGTTCCTCTTTCGTATATGTCATCCGACGGACTAACCCGGATGATCAACTTTTTCTTCGGCTTCTCCCTGCTTCTCTTCCACTGTACACCAATCGGCCATACTCTCGGCTTTCCATCCGGAACCGGCAGTCACGTCAATGACAACAGTATCACCGGCCGCTCTTAGTAAAAAGATTATCATCAGAGAATTGTAAAAAGCTATCTAACGTATCGTTATCGCATCCGGACAAAGTCCATAGCATTGTACAGCCGATTGTAACAATTCCCATATATAATCGATGTAAGATTTTGTGTATCATATGCTCGTTATTTTCCGGTTTTTATATTATTTTTTCCATTGTTCCAGTCCTTCATTCATCCGCCTGATCAGTTCTTCGGCGGGTATGTATCCCTGTGAAGTATACACGATTTCTCCCCTGAGGATCCAGAATCAGATAAGTCGGGAATACACGAATGTTCCATTTTTGAGCCAGTTCTTTGCCTTCATCTTTTTCCATATCGATTTTAAGGCTGATAAAACGGGGATTGAAAAAGTCTCCGGCTTGCTTATCCGGAAAGACTTTAGAGCTCATCATTTTGCAGGGACCACACCAACTGGTGTAACAATCGACAAAAACCGCTTTGTTTTCTTTCCGGGCTTTTGCCAGGGCTTCCTGCAGACCACCTGTTTCAAACCGTATTCCTTGATAGTCTGACAATTCAGTTACAATTTGACGGTAGCGTTCCAGGGTTGAACCTGTCATTCCTGCCATTCTTTCTTTCAGATAAGCGATTGCCTGTTTTTTTTCAGTCTCGTTCATATCTTGCAAACGTCCCAATGTAGCGTCATATCTGACTTTCAAGGCTTCATTCGGCAGGTTCGGGACCATTTTTCCCCAGAGGTCCAGCATTTCCGAATACTTTTTCTGTTGTCTGAAATGCAGAATCTTACACATATCCAACAATTGGTCCCGGTTAAGTGAAGTAAATTCCAGGTGACCGGCTTTTTGTTCTATTTCTGAAATGAAATCCATATCATATACTTTTTCAAACATCATGTAAGGATAAACTTGATGAAAAAGTACCTGTACTATAAAATTCAGTACTTTCTCTCCGTTTTTCTCCACCAACTCATTTCTGTGGTCATAGATAAAACGGAACCATTCGCTGTCATATCTTTTCCCCTTATTCCAAAGGATTTCCCACGACTGTGGCAAATAGAGACCGGCAGAATCGATATGCTCCAAATAATAGTCAGCTACTTCCTGAAATTTCTCATTTTCGTCTGCCGTTTTCAATGTGCCGGCATAGGCTGCTAAAAATTTAAATGACCGGTCACCTTTTTCATAATGCCGGGTCATTCCCGCCAATGAGGTTTTTGGATTCAGGCCTGCTTTCAATTTTTCTTTAAATTCAGGAGCTTTGGCTCCTCCGGAAATCCGGTGTATGATTTCTCCTTTTTCATCCAAAAATCAGATAATGGGCATAAAACTTTACCCTGTAACGTTCTGCCAGTTTGCGTCCCTCTTGGGTTTTGGGCATATCCACACGTAAACTGACGAAATGTTTCTGAATAAACGAAACCAAATCGGGATCTGTCAGTACGACAGAGTCCATCAGTACCGAAGGACCGGCCCATCCGGCATAACAATTGAAAAAATCGGTTTATGTTTCCGGGCGGCCTGTTGCATGGCCTCTTCCAAAGTAGTACAATACTGGATACGTTTGTTCTTTTCTTCTTTAGCCCACACTGTCGAAACAAGCAGACAAAAAACAATCAGGAATATATTTTTCATATGAGTTTGGTTTTTTTCTATTTTACTAATCGAACACTATAAGAGGGGCGTACATTTTCAGTTGTACTGATTAAACGGCTTGTCATGCGCCGGATTCCGGAATGATACAGGGATATGTTACGGACGATTCCGTTAGATAAACTGTCCGATATTACAATCTGATCACTGCTCCAGAAGTAAGCACCTTCATTTTTATACACATAACGGGAATTATAGGCTGTTGACAAGGCATATACGGCAGCTCCGCCATACAAGGCATCAAATCCGATTCCTTGTTCTCCTGTTTTCAATAGCTCACCTGCGTGGCCTCCTCCAATTTTCCAGGCCCTCCAATTCTCCGGCATCCATTCCCAAATGACGTTCCAGCATCATCCATTCCGCGTCAGTGGGCAAATGAAATCCTTCCGGAGCTCCTTCTTTTACGGCTTTTAAAGCTCCTTCATACGAATACAGGTAACCGAAACGTGTCAGGTAATCCTGGTCGACCTTAAAATAATAATTTACAGCATCATTCCATATGGCCATCAATTCATCTTTAATATCATCGTGCATATTATAAGACAGGAGGTTAGGAATGGTGTAGTTGCCTACTTGTGTCACAATCCAGTCTACTCCGTAGGGACTGCTCGTATTCAAACGGCCTGCCTCATCGGCAGCCAAAAGCTGTTCGCGCAGATAGAGCAGAAATTTCCGACCGGAATAATTCCGGCAAAAAGTTTGGTAACTATTCATATTTGTACCTTTCCAATATGGCACGCTCAGTGCCTCCGTATGATTCTCCGTAAGTCACCAGATCGGCAGCTGTAGCTTCGTCCGGACGGTAACGGAAATTTTCTGCCAGCCAGGTCTGGTTTCCTATGGTCAGGGTTTTATAAACATTTCCTCCTTTATCCGTTACCGTACCGTAGGTAATCCCTTCCGGCTTCGGGATCACAGTCGTCTCATCGTCATCCTGACAAGCCAGTCCTGTCAATACCAGCCCTAGCAGACAACAAAAAAATATTCGATCTTTTTCATATACAATTCAGTATTATAATTCAACACCTAACTCGTCCCGGATGATGGCATACAGGATTTCATATTTCTTAATCACAAGCGGGGAACTTTCCCAGCGTTCCAGAAATTGTTTCCGGGGATATTTCATCATCTCCTCCAGGTAAAGTTCCAGATCAACATCTGTATTTCTAGGCGTAAAACGGTTTCCATACCCCGGATCATAGCTGACAAACCCCAATGTTCCGACTAATCCCCGGCAATAGAGGGCATAATTATCAAATTCTTCATCCGTCCAGACTCCTTCCGGCCAATTCGGATTGGTAACATTTCCATAGGTCATCATCTCTTTCCGGTAACTGCTGTCCTGTTCCCATTCTTCCACTAGCGGCCAAGGAAACCAAATCTGTAAACTGGCCGAACTTCTCCAATAAGGAATACGTTCGTCCGGGTAAAAACTCCCCCAATTTTTTTATCATATAGACTTTCATCCAACATATTATTGAAAGCATTCAGTTCGTCACTATAATTCTGAACCTTTAGTTTCACGATTTCATTCCGGTAACCGGCGGCTTTTTTCCAGCATATCCTCTTCGTTTATCTGATTTATCCAGGAAAACATCAGGTTCCGGTAACGGCTGATTATTTCTTTTTGTTCCACTCCTGCAGAAGATAGTTGATAACATTTTTCTGTCAGCCACAATGCATATGGATAAAGTGCCTGTTGGCTGTTTTTCAGAAAAAATTTCCGCAAAACGTAAAGATTTCATCATCAGTCCGGGATCGGTCAGCCGGGTCACCTGATAGGTGACCGATCCGCCGCTGTTTGTCCCGCTGAATGCCCAGTTCAGATCCAGGGTTTCATAACGGAAAACCGAATCTCCGTTAACATCTGTTTTCACAAACACTTTTCCGATGGTATCGTTAAAAAAGACCGGAACCCCATAAGTGGTATACAGTTCATACCGTTTGTGCTGAATGGAATCGTTCGGATCATCCTGGATCGTATACAGATTTTCAAATCCGGTTCCGGGGTTATCCCGTCCTCTTTCTGGCAAGCCAGCAGCAGGCAGGCCAGCAGCATATATAATCCTATTTTTTTCATACTTTTTGTTTTATTGATTGTCAACTATTCGTCATCGCCCAGCGGAGAACGTTTGTTTCTCGGATTTTCCGGCATTTGTTCTTCGTCGTATTCCAATACAGATTTCGGAATCTGCATCACATAAGCCGGATCATTTTTCTCCAATACATAAATATCGGTATGGTCCCATTCGTATTTATTACCGTCGTATACATTAAATGCATGCCGGATTTGTTTTACTATAAGGATATTTTTTCACATACCGCATAACGTCTCAGGTCGAACCAGCGATGTCCTTCGAAACAGAGTTCCCTGCGGCGTTCCAGCCGGATTTCTTCCACCAGTTTTTCTCCGGTATAAGTTGTATGTACATAATTCCGGATTCTGCTTTCGCGGAGTAACCGCAGATACTGGTTGGCCCCTGGAAATTATCTTCCATGGCGTATGCTTCAGCCAGGTTCAGATATCCTTCGGCAATCCGTAACGTGTAAATATCGGATACGTGTGGAACTGCGATCGTATCGTATTTCCATTGTAATGAATTGGCAGAAGTACTCTGGTTCTTTCCGAAAAAAAATACCGGCGGTAATCATTCTCTTGGTCATACAATTGTACCAAGCTGTCAGATACTGCAAAATCACCTCTGTTTCCGGTCATTCCATTGTAAAAATTCATAGAACCCTGAGAGAAAAAGAACTTCCGTATTGTCTTCCGACAGGAATATTCTGGCAGAATCCCGGGCGGACATGTGGTAAAGCCGCGTATCTTCTTTCAACAGCTCTTCAGCTGTCAGAGCTGCATTATGCCAGTCCTGCATATAAAGATATACCCGGCTGAGCAATAATTGTGCAGCTTCTTTGGAAGCCCTGTGTAAGGGGCGTTTTTGCGGACTTTCCGTCAAATAATTTACCGCTGTCTTCAAATCCTCTACGATTTGTTCATATATTTTTGCGACGGGAGTACGTTCAAACTGGGTTTTCTTATCTTTGTCGTGTTCTACATATTCCGTTAATTTCAAAGGAACTCCGTAGTCCGTAGCCGAAGTAGCCTTATTATAGGCTTTCCCGTACAGATTGACCAGAGTGAAATAAAGGGAGGCCCGTATAAAATGACACTCTCCTTTCACCCGGATCCGATCCAGTTCTTCAGATGGAGAACTGACAGAGATGTCGTCGATTTCCTTCAGAATAACATTCATCACATTGATGCGCCGGTAAAAATCGAGCCAGGTCTGACTGTCATCCCGTAATACATCTCCCGTGGGATTACGTCCTACTTCTAATTGCCAGGCATAATAGCCGAACAGATTTACACTACAATCCGGCCAAAAGAAAACGGCTAGTCCGCTTCCTCCCACCGTAGTGACATCGTCATCCATGATATTCAGGAAACCGGCATGATCCGTTGAAATATAAGCTCTGTTTTGGGCAGGTAAGTATCCGTCCCCCAACAATACTTCATCGAAATGAGAGACTTTTTTTGGCAACCGTCTGCGATTGCGAATACTCTTCCAGGAAATTATCGCATCCGGAACAAAACAAGGCGACTACAATTCCGTATATTATTTTTTCATATCCATCATTTTTATCAGAATGAAACATTTAGTCCTATCGTATAATTCGGACGTACCGAAAGATTCGGTTTAGCAAATCCGGCTTGTGAAGGGTCCTGGCCTTTCAGGGCCTTGGCGGAGATGGTAAACAGATTCTGTGTACTGAAAGAAACTGAAGCGGAAAGAAAACGGAGTCTTTTTCAGCAATTTGGGTTGTAAGGAATAACGTAAAGTCAGTGTCTGCATTTTCAGATAATTACCGCTGACTACCCGGATGTCGGAATTGTCATACATATCCCAGAGGTTATAGGCAAAAGTTTTGGTTTTATTACTTTGCTCCTGCGACCAATGGCGGTTATAGTAATCGTACATCTCGTCCGAACGATTGATAATGGCCGGAATACGGGTACGTTTTTTCATCTCCGGGCACTTGCCAACGGTTGACAAACTCTTTCCGTACATTATTTTCCGCACTGACTCCCCGAAATGATCGGTTCGTACAGAGCGAACAGACGCACTTTGGAACCCAGACTATAGGCCAGGTTGAAGGATAAAGTGATTCCTCTCCAGGTAAATGTATTGAAAAGATTACCACTAAAGACCGGTTCCCGGGTCCCGCTCTTCGTCATCACCATACGGACTACATCTTCCAGACTTTTGTCTTCCAGTAAATGCCGGCGGTTCGGTATAGTCATCGAATACCGGTGTTCCGTTTTGTGCGTTCAATCCCAAAAATTCATAGGAGTAAAACGTACCGACGGATTCTCCGCTAATGATAGCCGTACCTGCCAGATAATCTTCCAGTTCGTATTTTTTTCGACGGCATCCGTTTGTGTCTTGTTCTTATTCGCTGAATAACTGGTAGAAATTCTCCAGGCAAAATCATTGATTTTAACTGGAGTTGCCGACAAAGTGACCGAATAACCGACATTTTTCAAACTCCCGTTATTCATCAGATAAGAAGTCAATCCATTGGTAGGAGCTACATTTACCCAAGAGAAGACATTTTCAGTCTTTTGTAGTAAAAATCTCCACCGATATTCAGGCGTCCGTTAAAAAGCTCATATCCAATCCGATATTGGTTTGCTTCGTTTCTTCCCATTTCAGGTTGGGGTTCGGGAACTGATATACATTGGAGACGTTCTCGTTGTAATAAGAATTTATCGGTTGTTGAGTGATCAGCATATTCGGAGTCTGGCCGTCCAGCATATTTCCCTGCATACCGTAAGACATGCGTAAGCGCATTTCAGACAACCAGGAAGCCTCTTTCAGGAAAGTTTCCTGTATATTCCACATGCCGGATACCGACCATACCGGCAATAAACGTTCGTTACTCCGGCTTCCGGAATTTATTGGAAGCATCCGTACGTCCGTTTACATTCAATGTAAAAATATTCCCGATAACCATAAGTCAGGGATAAGTATAAACTCAACTGATTGGTCAATCCCCGGGTTAGGGTCAGGTGATTTTGCTGGAGCCATTCCTTATATAAAGGGTAGTCGTCGAGGTTCAGCGAACTCATATCGGCAAACTGCATCCCTCTTTCTTTCAAATAGCCTCTCACTTCATTATTCATCGATTTGGAACGTAGCATATTAACCTCATATCCCAACAGGGCTGTAATCAAATGCTGGTCATCTTCTCCGAACAGTTTACGGTAATTGGATTGTAAACGGAATGTCCAGATTTTCCGTATCTGAATTCTTGGTTTTCAAAAATACCTCCATAGGGAAGAATACATTTTCCGTCATCTCCCGGTATCGGTTTATCTTCGTATTCCCCGTTTTTCAAAGCAGCGACATAGGCTGTTTTATCGCCCCACCAATCTTCTTGTAAGGTGCTGCTGACAGAATATGAACCGGTAGCTGTGACATCCCAGGTGGGCAGAATGTTGTATTTCAGGTTTAAATCGACCTGAATACCCTTACCGTCATATCCGCTGGAGCTGTTGTCAATTTCGTTGACAATATTATAACGCAGGTATTTATTTCCCTGTCCTCCGTATCCTCCTCTATAACGTTCGTAATAAAACAGGGAACCATCTTCGTTGAAACAAGGTAATGCCCGGGTCGTATTGTAAGCATAATCCATCGCATCAAGGGTGGAGACCAGGTGGTTTTTCTTTTGTACATTACCGTTCAGTTTGATTGCCATCAGCATTTTGGAAGTCATCTGTACATCCATCCATTTTGGCAGTTACGGTGTATCTTTCCGTATAAGTTGTATTGGAAACCCCGTTATCCCGGTCGTATCCCAGGGAAGCATAATAGCGAACGATATCCGAACCTCCGCTTACATTCAACGTATGGGAATGGGAATACGCATCCCGGGTCAGAATATCGAACCAATCGGTATTGACCTGTTCGTACCAGGTTACCTCGTTGAGGAAAGTATCGTAGTCTGTCAGACCGCTCTGTAAACGATAAAGAGCACCTTCGTATCCTACCATCGGCATTTGGGTAGGAAATATATAATGCTGGTCTGCCAGTTCTTTTCCCGAATCGTACCCGTTCCTGAGAATTCATCAGATTGATATTCCGGTCGGTATAGCGTGGGCGGCGAGTGATTTTAGAAGAGTGGGAATAAGAAAAGAACCGGTTTTCCGATCCGTCCTTTTTTTTGGTAGTTACTACAATCACCCGTTCGCTGCACGTGTTCCATATAAAGCTGTTGCAGAAGCGTCTTTTTCAACACATCGATCCGTTCGATGTCCTGAGGATTGATACCGGCAATGGCATTACCGATAATATTCAGATAATCGGGATTATTCAAATCGTCGGGATCGACATCGACAGGGTCTGTCATCACGATTCCATCCAATACCCACAGGGGTTCCCGGTTTCCCAGCAAAGTAGAAGTACCCCGGACACGTAAACGGGGAGTAGCTCCCACTTCTCCGGAATTCAGCATAAAGGTCATTTCAGGAATACGTCCTTCCAGCATCTGGTCAATGCTCGTTACCCCCGGAATCATAATATCCTCTGCTTTAACCGTTGTAATGGCACTGGTCTGGGTCCGTTTATCCAGTACCTGGTAACCGGTCACCACCACCTCATCCAGTTCCTTCTGATCTTCATAAAGAATCACATTTATCTCCTTTTGACCGGCATATTTTACAGAAGTTGTCTGCATGCCGACAAAAGAAAATTCCAGTACGATCTGTTGTTGGTTTTGGGGATAACTAAACTTGGAATTTACCGTTAACATCTGTAGAAGTTCCGATACTTGTGCCGGCGATTTTTACGGTTACTCCTGGTAAGGCATTTTTTGAGCATCGGTAACTGTCCCGGTGAGTATCACCATTTTTTCTTGCTGAGCCTGTTGGCGCTTTGTCGTTTCTGCAGTAGTCTGGGATATCAGAATCATATCTTCCTGAATTTTCCAAGTCAATCCGGTCCCTGCAAAAATACGATCCAATAAACTCGTTACACTCTCGTTATGGGCTTCTATAGAAATCTGTCCCAGTTGTTCAGTTTGTTCGGTGTTGTAGATAAAACTCAAACGGGTTTGTCGTTGAATTTCATTCAATACCTGCCTGACCGTTACCTGCTTGAAATTCAAAGTTACCTGCTCGTGCTGTGCAAAAAGCAGTAGCAGATACAGAAAAAAGTCAGCGTACACATCAATACTGAAAACATTCTTGCAATCTTCCAACTTTTCCCCCAACACCCTCGGGGAGTTTGGAAACACAATCGTCTTTTTTCCATAAATTTGTAATTAAATTGATATCTAGTGTATTAAGATTATTTGTCCGTTCATCCGGAATTCCACTCCTGTCACGTCGGTAATGGCCGACAAAATCGTTTCTATCCGCTCATAACGTTTGATATGGCCGGAAAAGTGAAGAGCCCGGCTTCGTTTTCCTACAAAAAGGAATTCTTTATCGTACCATAGCGACAGGGTGTGCATGATCTCTTCCAGGGGTTCGTCTTCAAAAACGAAATATCCCTCTTTCCAGGAAAATATAGGAAGTGACATCCACTTCCTTTAAAGTAACCTCTGTCGTTGTGCGGTCAAAGTCAGCTAATTCTCCGGGTTTCATCCGGATTTCTTTTGATCACCCCATTCAAGCGCTACAGCACCTTCGACCAGTACGGTCCTTACCCCCACGGGTGTAGTGGGTATTCACATCGAACACCGTTCCCAGTACCCGGACTTTAACCTCTTCTGTTTCTACATAGAAAGGGCGGTTTTTATCGGGAGCCACTTCGAAATAAAAAGCTTCCCCTTTCAGATATACCCGTCTTTCCTTTTGCATGGAATGCAACCGGATATTTTAATTCGGTCGCTGCATTCAGCCACACCCGTGTACCATCTGGCAATACTATCCAATACTCGCTCCCCCGGGGTACTTCGATACGATTATACTTATTTTCTTCTTGCCCGGCTGTCGTATCATAAATCAATCCCCTCCTGCCTGGTATGCTTTTACTTCCTCATTCACATATATTTCTGTTTGTTCTTCCGGATCCAACTGATATTTTTTCTCCGTTATCTAATGTCAAAACCGGATTTAAACGGGCCACTGTAGCCTGTTTATTTTTTTTCATTTCCTCTTTCCAGGTATACCACAAGGTTATGGATAATAAAACGGGTAGTACCACTGCGGCATATTTCAACCACTTCGGTCTTATACGCGGACGGACAGGAGGAGCTCCGGAACGTCTTTTCCCTCACTTTTTCCAGGCATCTTCTACATCGGTCTGTAAATAATTTCTTATTTCATTTATACTCAATTGCTTTTTTATTTTACAAAAAAGTAACCGGTGTTCTTCCGATTCATTGATCCACCTTCCAATTTCCCTTTTTCTTCCGGAGAAAGTCCGCCAACCAAATCAAGTTGTATCAGACGGCGTATGTAATTATTGTCGTATTCCAACATTCTATAAGATTTGCTAATTTTACTCTATATATACGATGAGGGGGACGAAAGGAGGTAGCAGATTTTTTTATTTTTTAATGTAAATATACGGTTACCCATATATAGCAAAAGCATTCTTGCTGATATTCAACAAAAAAAAAACGAGATCCGTTTTATTGATCCCGTTTTTGCTATTGGGAATTAATCTTGATAAAATTGTCGCATGAAGCAATTGGTCAATCTCTTCTGTTTAAATAGATCATGATGTAATAAAGCAAGGTGGCCAGTGAAGAGAGAGCTGCAATCACATAAGTATAGGCTGCCCATTTTCAAAGCATCGAAAGCATATCCCTGGGTTTGATAATCCGTGATTCCGGAATTGCGCAGCCAGGCTAATGCGCGGTGACTGGCATCGATCTCTACCGGTAAGGTAACGAAACTGAATAAGGTCATAATGGCAAAAGCCCGATCCCGACCAGCAATAGTCCCGGAAAACTGTTCACCATCAGGATACCGGCCAGCAAAATCCATTGCACCCAATGGGAAGCGAACTCTACTGCCGGCACCAACGTTGACCGTAGCTTAAGCATACTGTATCCTTTGGCGTGCTGCAGGGCGTGGCCTGTTTCGTGGGCAGCTACGGCTGCAGCGGCGATACTGTTTCCGTAATAGACATCCCGGCTGAGGTTGATGGTTTTATTCACCGGATTGTAGTGATCGGTCAGCATCCCTTCCACAGAACCGATTTTAACGCCTGTCACCCATTATCCCGCAACATTTTTTCCACTACATCTCTTCCGGTCATACCGTTTGCTGTGGGTATTTTCGGAATATTTCTGAAACCGGCTTTTCAGTTGATGACTGATCAGCCAGCTAATAACTGTGAAGCCGATGAATATAACCCATATCCAAAGACTACCTCAAACATTGTTGTATTTTCCATTTTTTATTTATCGATTGATATTTATCTTTTTTCTTCTGTGCAAAAAAATGCGCCAAAGTTTTTATTGTATACGCCTGATATCGCTTTTCCTGCATTTGTTTTTTTAATAATTAACAAATACTGACAAAATCGTATACAGACACGGTACATTTCTTATCTCGTTTTTTAGCCGGAAAAAAGGAAGAAATAACAATGGTTATTTTAACTAAGGAAAAGTTGATTTTGTTAAATTTGAACCAGGGTTTCTTTTGATTTTAGAAAAAATTCTGTTTAATTTGTGAACCGATTTAAAACGATTGAGTCGACATTTTTGACGAATAACCTAAAATTAATTACCATGAAAACCTACAATCCGAATGAAATCAAGAATATCGCTCTTGTAGGCAGTGCTGGTTCCGGTAAGACCACACTTGCTGAAGCGATGATGTATGAGGGCGGGGTCATCCTGCGCAGAGGTAGCGTAAGTGCTAAAAACACTTCCTCTGACTATAGGCCTGTGGAGCAGGAGTATGGTTCTTCTGTTTTTCCGGCAGTATTATATACCGAATGGAAAGATCAGAAACTGAACTTTATCGATACTCCGGGGGCTGATGATTTTGTCGGTGGAGTTATCTCTGCGCTGAATGTAGCCGACACGGCGGTGATGGTTGTCAATGCTGTCAAGGGTGTTGAAGTAGGGACCGAAATTATTAGCCGGCATGTCCGGAATTTAAATAAACCGATGATTTTTGTCATCAACCAGCTGGATCATGAAAAAGCTAATTTCGAACAAACGCTTGAACATGCACAGGCTTCTTTCGGAAAGAAAGTGGTACTGGTACAATATCCGGTCAATCAGGGGCTCGGTTTCAATCAGGTGGTGGATGTCCTGAAAATGGAGATGTATCAATGGAAACCGGAAGGGGTAAACCCGATGTATTGCCGATCCCGGAGTCGGAGAAAGAGAAAAGCCGACGAATTGCATAATGCCCTGATCGAGGCGGCTGCCGAAAACGATGAAGGGTTGATGGAGCTTTATTTTGAGAAAGGGAGCTTGTCGGAAGACGAAATGCGCGCCGGTATCCGGAAAGGGTTGATCGCCCGTGATATGTTCCCTGTGTTCTGTGTGTCGGCCGAAAAAGATATGTGTGTACGGCGTTTTATGGAATTCCTGGTGAACGTGGCTCCGAGTGCGGCTGCCATGCCGGGGAATGCTTACGAAAGACGGTCGTCTGGTGCCTTATGAAGTGAACGGCCCGGCTTCGGCTTTTGTATTCAGTACGACTATCGAGCAGCATCTGGGAGATATCAACTATTTTAAAGTTGTTTCCGGTACGGTGAAAGAAGGGGATGATTTGATCAATATGACTACCGGTACTAAAGAACGTATTGCACAGTTGTATGCTGTTGTAGCCGGTAAAAACCGGACGAAAGTGACGGAACTCCGGGCCGGTGACCTCAGAGCGACCGTGAAACTGAAAGGAACGAGAAACAGGGGATACCCTGAATGAGAAAGATTGTGATTATGTATTTCCCGGAATCAAATATCCGAATTCCCGTTTCCGTACAGCTGTCCGGGCAGTGAATAAGGGCGACGAGGAGAAAATGGCCGAAGTGCTTTATCGGATGCACGAAGAGGATCCTTCTTTGTTGGTGGAATACTCCAAAGAATTGAAGCAAATGATCCTTTCGGGCCAGGGGAGAATTTCATTTGAATACGATGAAATGGCGGATCGAACACAACGATAAGATTCAAATTGAATTTTATGCTCCGAAGATTCCTTATCGGGAAACCATTACGAAATATGCCCAGGCCGATTACCGGCATAAGAAGCAATCCGGAGGAGCCGGACAATTCGGGGAAGTACATATGGTCATCGAACCCTAGGAAGAAGGAATGCCCGAGCCGACGACTTATAAGATCGGTGGTGTGGACAGCAAGATGTCGATCAAAGGAAAAAAGAAGAATATGATTTGCCGTGGGGAGGTAAATTGGTGTTTTACAACTGTATTGTAGGTGGAGTGATCGAAGCCCGTTTTATGCCGGCTATTCTGAAAGGTATTATGGAAAAAATGGAAGAGGGGCCGCTGACGGGTTCGTATGCCCGGATATTCGCGTATGTATTTACGATGGTAAGATGCACCCGGTAGATTCCAATGAAATTTCTTTCCGTTTGGCAGGACGTCATGCCTTTAGCGAGGCTTTCCGGAAAGCCAATCCGAAGATTCTGGAACCGATTTATGATGTCGAAGTGCTGGTGCCCGATGAAGATATGGGAGATGTGATGGGTGATTTGCAAACCCGCCGGGCTATGATTATGGGGATGGATGCCGATAGCGGTTTTCAGAAGATCAAAGCCAAAGTGCCGTTGAAGGAAATGCAGCGTTATTCTACTGCTCTGAGTTCCATTACCGGTGGACGGGCCACTTTCACAATGAATTTTGCAGGCTATGAAAAAGTACCGTCTGAAGTACAGGAGGAATTGTTGAAAGCTTATCAGGAAACAGATGACGATGAATAATTTTTGGTGAATTATACGGAAAGGAAAGGTTGTTGCTAAATGATTTTGCATATTTGTTTAAACATCTTATACATCGTTTGTTCGATTGGCTATTTTAGTTCAACTTTAATGTAATTCAGCTTAATGTCAGCCTATTCGCCGTAGGCTGACATTTTTTAATGCAATTTGCAAATCAACTTTGGTACATTAAAGTATATAGATGCGAAATTAATTTATGGACGTCATGTTACATATCTAAAACGTTTTAAGAGCTTTTACTATGGATAATATTTGCAGATTATTGTATTTTTATTTGCCAAGTAGTTTAAAAATTGTCTGTTCTTATTATTTGGATAGTGAAGTGGGTTAGGGAGGAATTGTTTAAAAAAATGAATAAAAAACAGGTAAAATGGCTAATGGAATAATGTATTTTTTAATTTTGTTTGTGGTGAATTGTAAGGATAGGGATAGTTGAATTAATTCGTGGATGATGGAACAGCAATTTCAATATTACGCTTTTATCAGCTATAAACGGAAGATGAGAAATGGGCTAAATGGTTACAGGATCGGTTAAGATGGTATAAGTTACCTTCGAAATTATGTAGACAAATCACCCGGTTGCCTAAAAAAGTATGGCCTGTTTTTCAGGGATAATACGGATCTCGACAGTGGGAGACTGGAAGAAAATATAAGACATGAACTCGAGCGTTCACATTATCTTATTGTGATATGTTCACCTGAAGCAGCGCGTTCGCCCTGGCCGGAAAAAGGAAGTGAAATATTTCGCTACACTTCACGGAGCAGATAAGATCATCCCTTTTGTCGTTTCAGGGATTCCCTACAGTAATGACATCGAGACAGAATGTATCCATGAACAGATAAAGGCGATAAGCCAGGAAGAATTATTGGCTATAAATGTCAGGGAAGAAGGGATCGGTTCATTTGCGATGAAGAAAAAAGGGCTTTTATCCGCGTTGTCGCCCGTTTGTTGGTTATAAAGTTCAATACCTTATGGCAGCCTTATGAACGTATTCTGAGGATTCGTAAATGGAGTACAGGAATCGGGTTGTTTTTTTATTCTTATTCGTTTTATTCATCTTGTGGGACTATTACCGGACTAAAAATGAATATTTTGCTGATTATGTGGATAGATGGGGAATACCGGAAGGGGTGGTTGAGTTAAGTGCGGAACAGGTAAAAAAAAAAGAAGTACACATTATCGTTTCGAATATACCCACCGTAGTATATTGGGGAAAGGAAAGGGCACGCTGAAAAGAGTTGTTTTTGCCAATTCTGCCGGTTTTCCTATAGAGCACAATTTTAGTGAATATGTCGATCGTTCTTCTATTCAACAGATAGAAAAGCCGAAAAGATAGACGGGGGACAATCTGTCATTGAGATTGAATATCAAAATTCCAAACAAAAGCCTTTGATTGTTGCCTATATTGCCGGGGACAGTTTGCAATATGTAGATCTGAAATCATTGGATAAGGGAATGGGTATCGGACTTACAAGTTCTTTTTACTTCTATCACTTCGAATGCATTTGAAAGTATGTTTAGTAATTCGAAATCTGAAATCCGGCGGTATCGTTTAATCAGGGACCGGCAAGGTTTCATTATACGTAAGTTATTTAAAAAAATATAACGGTAACGACGATATCGCTGCTTGTGATGCAAAGGGAATTTATGGCTTTGATTATCTCCTGGATTCTATCGGAAGGCCCCGGTTGGTCAGATTTATCGGGTTTGAAGGTTTTAACTTTCCCAATAATATGGGGATAGCTTCTAAGAAATATAATTATGACGAATATGGTAATATTTCGGTAATCGCTTATCTCGATCCGGCAGGTAATCCTGTTTTGAATGAACAGCGGTGGGCGACTTATACCAGAAAATGTGATGAGAACGGGTAATATTGTAAAAGGTGTATATCTGGGAATAGACCAAAAGGTTTGTCCGTTAAGTAATGATGGGGAATAATCGGGAAAAGAATACGATGAACATGGGAATAGTATTACCGAATCGATTTTTGATAAAGACGGTCAGCTTGCCTGGGGACGGGAAGGGGTGGCAAGATGTGTTGCAAAAGTACAATAAGCAAGGAAGAATCATCGAAACGGCAAATTATGGGACAGACGGTAATTTGTGTTTTAATAAGAAGAAAAAAACCCTGTTTGAATAATAAAGGATATGCGAAAGTTTCTTATGGATACGATGAGTGGGGAAATGTAACGGAGATTCTGTTTTTGGGGTGGATGGAAAACCATGTACCGATTCGAGTGGAGGGCCCGGTGTGTGATGAGGTATGACGAACGGGGAAATAAGATAGAGGAAGCTACTTCCGATACGGAAGGAACCCCTGTTTAAATGCCCAGGGGGCAGCTAAAATGACTGCTGTATGTGATAGTTGGGGAAATGTAACGGAGATGACTTATTGGGGGGACGGATGGTAGGTTAGGTCTGAATAAGGAAGGTTTCGCCAAGTTGAATTTTAAGTATGATGAGCGTGGTTTTCAGGAAGAAACGGCTTACTTTGATGTGAATAATAAGTTGTGTATGCGTACAGGTGGCTATGCAAAAGTGCTTGAAAAATACGATCCCCGCGGAAATTGTACCGAAGTGGCTTATCGGGATGAAATGATAGACCCTGTCTGCTGAAAGATGGTTATGCAAAGTTGTCTTTTTCAGTACGACGACCGGGGAATGTGGTAAAAACAGGTGTATTTCGGTACGGACGATAAACCCTGTATAAATACCGGCGGTTTTACTGCTATTTCCCAAAAATATAATGAAAAAGGGATGATTACCGAGGTCGCTTTTTGGGATATAGCCGAAAAAGCCCTGTTTGGTGAACGGTTATTTTATGGAGAAGACTGAGTTTGACGATTGAGGTAGAATAATAGAAAAAAAGAAATATTTAGATACTGAAAATAAGTTATGTAAAGGTGGATATGGATTTGCAAGAATGACGGTAGAGTATGATCGTACAGGTAATTCGGACAGTCAGAGTATTTGACGAAAAATAATCATGAAACGATGAAAAAATCGCTTCATGTGAATGAAATAATACAATGAAATTAATTCAATATTCAGGTTGGTAAGAATTTGTTTGATGGTTGAAAACATGTAGTTTTGTCGGATAAATTTAATCGTTGTTATGCATTTATTTTATACGCCGGATATCGAAGGGGATATTTATACGTTGAATGCGGATGAATCCAGACATTGTGTACGGGTATTGAGGTTGGGGGCCGGAGAAGCGGTTTCGTTGGTGGATGGGAAAGGAACTTGGTATGAGGGAGTTATCGAACGGGCGGAAGTGCGGGGATGTGAAATCAGGATTATGGATCGGCGGGAACTATACGGCCGGCGCAATTTTTCACCTGCATTTGGCTGTGGCTCCGACGAAGAATATAGACCGCATCGAATGGATGCTGGAAAAATGTACCGAGATGGGGATCGATGAGATTACCTTATTGCATGCAGCTCATTCCGAACGGAAGGTTGTGAAAGAAGAACGGCTGGAAAAAGTGATTGTGGCGGCGATGAAACAGTCTTTGAAAGCCTATTTGCCCCGGCTGAATCCGATGACCGATTTCCGGCAGTTGGTTACTTCTTGCCGGGAGCCCCCATAAATTTATCGCCCACTGTAATGAAGGGGGGATAAAAAACGCTTGGATGAAGTGTATCGGCCGGGGAAGATGTGGTTATACTGATCGGACCTGAAGGAGATTTTTCGGAAGAAGAAGTGGTATTGGCCCGGCACCACGGTTTTTGTGCCTGTGACTTTAGGGACGAGCCGGTTGCGAACCGAGACGGCGGGGATTGTGGCTTGCCATAGTATCGATTTTATGAATCGCGTTTAAATCTGAACATATGGAACATCTTTGGAAAGTGGTGTTTTTTTGATCGTTTTGTTTGTGTTTGTGCCTCGCTGGTTGTGGAGCCAGGAAACTAAAAACGAAACTGGCTCTGTTGAAATATAAAGGAGGAGGCGATTGGTATGCCAATCCGACTTCTCTGCCTAATCTGATCCGTTTCTGTAACGATAAATTAGGAACGGATCTGGCTAAAGAGCCGGCCACTGTCGAACCGGGAAGCCGGGATATTTTCAATTATCCCTATGTGCATATGACGGGGCATGGAAATGTTGTTTTTACAGAGGTGGAAGCCCATAATCTCCGGGAGTATTTGTTGGGGGGTGGTTTTTACATGCAGACGATAATTATGGGTTGGCTCAGGCCTTCCGGCGGAAATGAAAAAGTGTTTCCTGAGGATGAATTGGTTGAGATTCCCCTGGGAACATCCGATTTTTAATCAGAAATATAAATTTTCGCAGGATTGCCCAAAAATTCATGAGCACGATGCGAAACGGCCGCAAGCTTTGGGCATCGTAAAAAGAGGGAAGATTGGTGGTTTTATTTACTCTCGAAACCGACCTGGGAGATGGCTGGGAAGACCCTGAAGTGCATAACGATCCTGAAAACAGGCAGCAGGAAGCCTTGCGGATGGGGGCGAATATTATTTCTTATGTGTTTTCCAACTGAAAAAAGGTTAAAATAAGAGATAATTATTCTTCGGGTTCTTTCAGTAAATTTTTCCGGTATTCGGCGGGCAGGATGTAAGTGTATGTCGGAGACGGACAGTCGCGTTATTTTACTACTGGTTTTGAGATTGCGGTAACGATTATAGGAGATGCGTGTATATTGGAGGAATAATGTAAAGGACTTGTCTTTACTTTATCGGGATTATTTTGTTTTGGGAGACTTGCAAGGAATGGTCTTCCGGCATAAAACCCTTCATTTCACGGCAGAGCTAATCGGCCAAGAAAATATAAGCGGAAATTTGCAGCAATAGAAAGTTGGACTCTCCGGATTATTTCCAGTGAGAATAATCTTTCTTAAATCAAAGACTAATCTACGATTCAGTAATAACGTTAGGCGGAGGTGTTCGTGTTCGGGGACCCGGTCTGACAGTATAAAACCCGGATAAATTGTCGGGCCGGATCAAGGAAGACAGTAGGCCGGTCATTTTGTTCTATTGGTTTAAAGGCTGTCGTTTTGTCTTGAATATTTGCATTGATTGTGTCAATTTGACAAAATAATGATAAAAAAATTTGCTGAAACCTTTCATTCGGAGAATCGGTATAAGATTTGTAATCCTCTATAAGTGAAAGGAGAGATAGACAATGAATACAAATAATTATACGATCAAGTCGCAGGAGGCTTTGCAAAATGCAGTACAGCTTGCGAAGAGTAAAGGGCAACAGGCCATCGAGACCGGGCATTTATTGAAAGCCGTGATCAATGTCGGTGAGAATGTTACTCATTTTATTTTCAATAAACTGGGCGTCAATAGCCATAATCTGTTATCGGCACTCGACCGGATTATCGATAGCTATCCCAGGGTTTTCGGGCGGAGAAGTATACTTATCGCCGGATAGTAACAAAGCGCTGGAGAAGGCGACCCGTTTGGCGAAAGACATGGGTGACCAGTATATTTCGCTGGAACACATCTTATTGGGATTACTGGATAACCGGGATCAGGTGGCTCAATTGTTGAAAGATAGCGGTTTGACAGAGAAAAAGAGACCAAAGAAGCGATTGCGGAGCTTCGGAAAGGATCGAAAGTCAACTCTCAATCGGCAGAAGAGAGTTATGATGCCTTGGGGCGGTATGCTATAAATTTGAACGAACGTGCACGGAACGGTAAATTAGATCCGGTGATCGGGCGGGACGATGAGATACGGCGGGTGTTGCAGATTTTATCACGCCGTACGAAGAATAATCCGATACTGATCGGTGAACCGGGTGTAGGTAAAACAGCGATTGCCGAAGGATTGGCACAGCGTATTGTGAATGGGGATGTCCCTTCCAATCTGGCTTCGAAACAGATTTTTTCGCTGGATATGGGTGCATTGATCGCCGGAGCTAAATATAAAGGTGAATTCGAAGAGCGTTTGAAGGCAGTGGTCAACGAAGTGCTGGCTTCCGAAGGCGAGATTATCTTATTTACCGATGAGATTCATACTTTGGTCGGAGCCGGAAAGTCGGAAGGTGCTATGGATGCTGCCAATATTTTGAAACCGGCTTTGGCACGTGGTGATCTGAGAGCTATCGGAGCGACGACCCTGAATGAATATCAGAAGTATTTCGAACAGGACAAAGCGTTGGAGCGTCGTTTCCAGAAGGTGATGATCGACGAACCGGATGTGATGAGTGCTATCAGTATTATGAGGGGGCTGAAAGAGAAATATGAAAATCACCATAAGGTGAGAATTACCGACGATGCGATTATCGCTTCAGTGGAATTGTCCCACCGGTATATTTCCGATCGTTTCCTCCCGGATAAGGCTATCGACCTGGTCGATGAGGCTGCAGCCAAATTGCGGCTAGAGATGAATTCGGTGCCGGAAGAAATCGATGAACTCGACCGGAAGATCCAGCAATTGGAAATCGAGAAGGAAGCCCTGAAACGGGAAGGAACCAGCAAAAAATTGTCGGATATCCAGAAAGAATTGGCCGATTTGAACGATGAACGTACAAAACTCAGGGCACAATGGGGGAGTCTGAGCGTTCTCTGATTGATGAGATACAGAAAAATAAGGATGCTATCGAACAGTATAAATTCGAAAGCAAGTCGTGCAGAGCGGGAGGGTGACTATGGTAAGGTGGCCGAATTGCGTTACGGTAAAATCAAGGAAGCCGAACAACGGATCGAGGTGGTTAAGAAAAAAATTAGCCGATATGAAACATGGTGAATCCCTGATCCGTGAAGAGGTGACCTCCGACGATATCGCTGCTGTAGTTTCGAAATGGACAGGTATTCCAGTCAACCGGATGATGCAAAGTGAGCGGACGAAGTTATTACATTTGGAAGAGGAATTGCATAAGCGGGTAGTGGGGCAAGAAGGTGGCTATCGCTGCTTTGGCCGATGCTGTCCGGCGAAATAGGGCAGGGTTACAGGATGCCCGTCGGCCGATCGGGTCATTTATCTTCCTGGGAACTACCGGAGTGGGTAAAACCGAGTTAGCGAAGGCATTGGCAGAGTTTTTATTCGACGATGAGACGCAGATGACCCGTATCGATATGTCGGAATACCAGGAGAAACACTCTGTATCCCGATTGATCGGAGCTCCTCCGGGATATATCGGATATGACGAAGGTGGACAGTTGACCGAAGCAGTACGGCGGAAACCTTATTCGGTGGTGTTGTTGGATGAGATCGAGAAAGCACATCCCGATGTGTTCAATATCCTGCTGCAAGTGCTCGACGATGGTCGTTTGACCGATAATAAAGGACGTACTGTAGATTTTAAAAATACCATTGTTATCATGACTTCGAATATCGGTGCACATATTATTCAGGAAAGATTGAAAGACCTGAATGAGAAGAACCGTGATCAGGTATTGGAGACTACCAATAATGAGGTATATGAATTGCTGAAACAAACCATACGTCCGGAGTTCCTCAACCGTATCGATGAGGTGATTATGTTTACCCCCTTACAGAAGAACGAGATTGTGGATATTGTCCGCTTGCAAGTGAAATCATTGCAGAAGATGTTGGCTAACAACAGTATTACCATCGAGGTTACCGATAAAGCTGTGGAATGGATAGCTCAGGAAGGGTATGACCCTCAATTCCGGTGCCCGGCCTGTGAAACGGGTGATCCAGCGGAATTTGCTGAACGACCTGTCTAAACAGATTCTGGCAGAAAAAGATTACCAAAGACAACCAGATTGTAATCGATGTGAAAGACGATCATATTGTCTTTACTAATAAATAACGGTAACGCTAAAGGAGACGGTAACAACGGTTCTGGATACAGACTGTTGTTACCGTTTTTTTATGTGCCAGGACTGTTTCGGAGGTCCGGGGTGAAAGTAACCTTGGGCTTTCTTTATCGTAAAAATTCGGATAGGCCGTTGAGGGAAAAATGAGTTTTAACAATATTTTTTTTAATTTCTAAGGGGCGATATTTGCAAATTTCCTTTATATTTATAAAAATCTTATTTATATCGTATATAAACTTATAAATATTATCTATATGCATACATCTGATATTGGTTTGATCGGCCTGGCAGTGATGGGGGAAAACCTGGCACTCAACTTCGAGAGTAAGGGATTTACAGTTTCGGTATTTAACCGTTTACATCCCGGGAAAGAAAATGTGGTCGATCGTTTTCTTCGTGGCCGTGGTGCAGGTAAACATTTTATCGCTACTTACTCGATTCCGGAGTTAGTTGCTTCCCTGAAGCGGCCGAGGAAGGTGATGATGATGATCCGGGCCGGAGCTCCGGTCGATGAGATGATTCAGGAATTGTTACCTCATCTCGAGCCGGGAGATGTCATTATCGATGGAGGAAATTCCGATTTTAGGGACACGGAACGGCGGGTGAAAGAGGTGGAATGGCCCGGGGAATGCTTTATGTGGGAACGGGGATTTCGGGTGGAGAAATCGGAGCTTTGACAGGCCCCTCGGTAATGCCAGGCGGTTCTCCGGCAGCCTGGCCGCTGGTGAAGGATTTACTGCAGGGGATCGCTGCCAAATTGGATGACGGTACGCCTTGTTGTGAATGGATAGGAAGCGGTGGGGCCGGGCATTATGTAAAAAATGGTGCATAATGGAATCGAGTACGGAGATATGCAATTGATCGCTGAGAGTTATTTTATGTTGCGGAAATACGGACAGTTGGAGAATGACGAGATTGCCGATATTTTTGCCGGATGGAATAAAGGGGAACTCAATAGTTATCTGATTGGAATTACGGCCGATATTTGCCGGGTAAGAGATACGGACGGAGGATATTTACTGGATCGTATTTTGGATATTGCCGGACAAAAGGGTACCGGTAAGTGGACTGCCGAAGCTGCTCTTGAGGAAAGCGATCCGTTGACTTTGATCACAGAGGGCGGTACATGCCCGTTTCCTCTCGGCCATGGCCGACGAACGCTCGAAGGCGTCGGCTCTGTATCGAAGTGAAAATAATGATATTCATGAACATGCCGGTTTACCGGATTTATTGCGACACGCCCTATATGCTTCGAAATTGATTTCTTATGCACAGGGATTCTCTTTGTTGAAAAAAGCTTCCGAGCATTATCAATGGAATTTAGATTACGGCATGTTGGCTAAAATTTGGCGGAAGGGCTGTATTATCCGTTCCGTTTTCTGGAGCAAATTACCCGGGCTTATCACGCTTTACCCGGTTTGGAAAACTTACTTTTCGACGATTTTTTCCGAAACCGAATACTCGAGGCTTTGCCTGCATGGAGAAAGATTACGGCCGACTGTCTGTTGAGTGGCATTCCGATTCCTTGCATGGCTGCCGCTTTGACGTATTTCGACGGTTTGCGGACAGAACGTTCTTCTGCAAATCTGATTCAGGCGCAACGGGATTATTTCGGTGCGCTCATACGTATGAAAGGACAGATATGGAGAGAGGACAATTTTTCCATACCGATTGGAATGAAACGGGAGGGAATGTTTCAGGAACTTATAATGCTTAGTAGATGAAGTTTAAAAAGTTATTAATCGAGGATTATGATAAAACCAGATGGACAAATATTGGTCATTTTCGGGGCTTCCGGAGATTTGACGAAACGTAAATTATTGCCTTCGTTGTATGAGTTGTTTGCTCGGGATATGCTGCCTGAAAATTTTGTGATTTTAGGTGTTGCGAGGACTCCTTTCTCGGATGAGGAATTCCGGATACAGCAGAAAGATAATCTGAAGGCTTTTTTGAAAGGGAAACATCCTGAAGCTAAACAATTGGATGCTTTTCTGGAAAGGGTACATTATTTAGGATTCAATTCGGATGAAGCGGCCGAGTATCATTTGCTGGTTGAGAAGATTGCCGAATTACGGAAAGCAAAAAGATATTCCGGATCATCTGATTTTTTACCTGGCGACTCCACCGCAAAAATATGGCCCGATTGCAGAAGCGCTGCGTAAAAGTAAATTGAATAAAGCGTCGGAAGAAGGAGGTTGGAGGCGGATTATCGTCGAGAAACCTTTCGGGAGCAGTTTGGAAACGGCACAAGCACTGAATAAACAACTGTGTTCGATCTTCGACGAAGAAGATATTTACCGGATCGATCATTTCCTGGGGAAAGAGACGGTACAGAATATACTCGTGCTTCGGTTTGCCAACCAGATTTTCGAGTCGTTGTGGAATCGGAATTACATCGATTCTATCGAAATTTATGCGGCTGAAAAATTAGGGGTAGAAAACCGGGGGAAAATATTATGAAGGGGCCGGAGCATTGCGGGATATGATACAAAATCACCTGATGCAGTTGATGGGGTTCGTTGCTATGGAAGCTCCTTCGGCTTTCGATGCCAACCTGATGCGCGATGAAGTGGCGAAGGTGTTCAGGGGCTTTGCATCCCCTGTCACCCAATGATGTGATTCGGGGACAGTATATTGCCGGAAAAGCAGGAGAGGAGAGTGTGGTCGGCTACCGGGAGGAAAATGGAGTTGCGGCGGATTCTACGACAGAGACGTATATCGCTATGCGCTTTTTTATAGATAATTGGCGTTGGGGAGGGGTACCTTTCTATTTTTATACGGGGAAACGCAGGCAAGAATCCCGGTCTGAAATCGTGATTCATTTCAAGAATGTTCCGCATCGTTTGTTCAGCGGAATTTGTCCCCGTTCTTCTTGTAATGAGTTGATACTGAAAGTGGATTCGCCGGAAAGTATTTCGTTGAAATTCGGGTTGAAAGTTCCGGGATCGTTCTTCGAAGTTAAACAGGTGAGCATGAATTTCGCTTATGATTCGTTGTGTAATACCTATATTGCTAATGCTTACGAGCGTTGGTTGCTGGATGCGATGCAAGGGGATTCTACTTTGTATACCCGCACGGATGCCCTGGAATTAAGCTGGCGTTTTATCGATCCAATCCCTGAAAGAATGGGCCAAAGATCCGGCCAAAGGGTTAACTTTCTATCCTGCCGGTAGTAATGGGCCTGAAGAACGGAAATGGTTATTGCATTATTCATTATAAAAGGTAACGATAGATAAAACGGGAACAAGAGAACTGTTTTCCCGTTTTATCTGTTTTTTTACCTGTTTTCACCGTAAATTTTTATGGAAGAACTGACCCTGACGACACCTTCGATTTTGTTCTCGGCGATTTCGTTGATTATGTTGGCTTATACGAATCGTTTTTTGGCTTATGCATCGGTGATCAGGAGCCTGAAAAACAGAACACGAACAAAAATCCGACCCCTATGGCACAACGGCAGATCGACAATTTGCGGAAAAGGTTGTATATGGCTCGCTCGATGCAAATTTTCGGAGTATCCAGCTTGCTGTTGTGCGTGGTTTGTACGCTGTTTATCTATGTGGGATGGCAATTGGTTGCTGTATATACCTTCGGAGTGGCTTTACTCTTGTTGGTGATTTTCTCTCGCTATCTCTATCCGTGAGTTACTGATATCGGTGAAGGCACTTGAATACCGATTGGATAATGTAAAAATTAAAAAGGAGGGGGAAGAGAGTTGTTGAGTTAAAAGAGTTGCTGAGTTGCTGAGTTGCTGAGTTACTGAGTTACTGAGTTGTTGAGTTATAGAGTTGAAAGAGTTGAAGGGGTATAGATGGTTGGATCAGAAGAATTTTTTTTAGATACCGATTATTTAATCCCAATAACAGAATGATTCAAATAATACTTAAATTTACCTTCCTTTCACAAATTTTCCCAGATCAACAGCATGGCAATTTAGTCATTCATCAACTCTTTTCAACTCAGTATCTCTTTCAACTCAATAACTCAGTAACTCAGTAACTCAGCAACTCAGCAACTCAGCAACTCAGCAACTCAGCAACTCTTTTTAACTCTCTCAACTCTTCACTCCTGTCTATCGATTTGTTGCAAAGCGAAGGCGTATGCTCCGAGTGAGAGCTATGGCACGGCTGGCACCCAGTTTTGAGATGGTGATACCGATGCGTTTCATAGGGTCGTAGACTACTGATTTATCGGTTCCGTATATTTTCAGTTCGCGGGACCCTCCTTTGGCAAATTCGACGAATTCATTGAAATCATCCAGGTCGTATACTTTAAACTGAAGCCGGCTAATGGTTTCACCGTTCATGCGTTGTAGTTGTCCCCTCATTTCTTTTTAATAAAGCAGGCATGATATATTTACGGGCTGCGGTAATTCCGCCGCCGATGACGATCAGGCCGTCGATCAGTGTTGCTGCGGTTGCCATAGCATCTCCGGCGATTTCTCCGTAGTCTTCAAAAGTTTTTAGGACGGCTTCCCGATTCCCCTCCCGGGTCCCTTCTGCGATATCGAACATATCTTTGGGTTCGAGGTTGTGATCGGTATCTCCGGAATTTTTGGCATATTCACGTTTTAAAGCATGGATCGCCACACCATCTTCACAGATCACGTCGGGGTATTTTTTTTTATTTCTCAGGCAGAAAGTCTCCACACAAGAGTTATCTCCGATGTGCATTTGTCCGTTGACGGTAAATCCGAATCCGAATCCGGTTCCCCAGGTATATCCCAATAAATTTTTATAGCGTTTGGCACTGTTCAGACGTTCCAGTTTGAGTTGATTTCGGGCAATGCTCCGGCAAGTGCCTCCCCGTAAGCAAAATAAATCTGCGTCGTTGTTGATAAATACAGGTATCCCGAATTTGTCTTCCAAAAAGGACCGAGGGCAACCCCATCCCGGAAAGAAGGGAAGTTAGGCAGATAACCGCCGATGATTCCGTTGGGATAGTCGGCCGGACCGGGGAAAGCAAAGCTGATGGCTACCGGTTTTTATCCAGAGCGTTGATTACTTCCCCGAAATCCTCTTTTCCAACGTTTCCAGGCATTGACCCAAATCATGTGAATTGGAAGGAAGAGAAATCGGTTTGATCACATCCTGATTGCCCCGGATAGCTCCGAAAACACAAAATTAGTCCCTCCGGCATCGAGGGTAATTACTGTTCTTTTTATCAGTTTAATACATTATACTTTTGTTTAAGTTTATAAATGAGATATAAAAATATAGTCTTATTGCACCTACTAAAACAGGTAAAATTACAAAAAATCTTTAATTTTCAGGATTATTCCGTTTTTTTCTCTGTTTGAGTCAAGGAGATCGGATGGGTGAACCAAAAGCAAGACCCTTCGCCCTCTTTGGAGTTTACACCGATTTGTCCTCCCATTTGTTTTACCAGACTTTTGCAAATCGATAATCCTAAACCTGTACCTTGAACGAAAGTATTTAATTTGACGAAACGGTCGAATATGACTTTTTTGTTTTTCTTCGGCAATGCCTTGGCCGGTATCACAGACATAGAGTTTGAGTTCATGATTCGGCAAGAGTTCATATCCCAGTGTAATCGTACCTTGTGAAGTAAATTTCAGCGCATTGTTGATGAAATTCGAGAGTACCTGAATCACCCTGTGCTTTTTGTCACTGGTTATGTAATAAACCGGGGATTGTTCATCGAATATCAATTTGACATGATGATTTTTAATCTTGATACTGTAAGACCGGACAATCTCATTGCAGAGTTGATAAACATTTACCCGGTCGTTGATAAATTTGAAAGTCCCTGCTTCAATTTTAGAAAGATCGAGGATATCTGAAATCAATTGTAGTAACAATTCATTATTTTCTTGTACAATCTTCAAATAACCGAAACGTTCTTCCCGGTCGTCCGACTCGGCCAACAAATCGGAGAAACCGACGATTGCATTTAGGGGTGTCCGGATTTCATGGCTCATGTTAGCGAGGAAAGCAGATTTCAAACGATCACTTTCTTCTGCCCGCTCTTTGGCTTCGATCAGGCGTTGTTCGGTTTCTTTCAATTCGGTGACATCATAATTGACACAGATCATGTCCAGCTTTTGGGGATCATCGTTCATTGTGTTACGGATTACATTGATCCGCGTCCATTTGTTGCCTTTCGGCAGTGGTGATTCTCAAGTCTTTGAAAAAGCTTTCGATTACTCCGGCTTTCATTTGCTGGATGGACTTCAGGATATAATCCCGGTCTTCAGGGTGTACATGTTTGTATACACCGATGATTTCAGAGAGGGGCGTCGTTGCTTCTTCTCCCAGATTATAATACCATTGAGGGATCCCATAGCCGGTACGTGTCCAGATGTCGAATCTACAATATCCGATTTTGCCGAATTTGCTGACCATAGAGAACGAACTTTCGAATTCTGCCAGTTGGCTATATACTTGTGTGATTTCGGTATTGTCGATATTGATTAACAGGTAATTGATCAGATTTCCCTGAGAGTCGTAGAGTTCTGTTGCAGTTGTGTATATTTCAAGAAGACCGTTTTTCTTCGATGAATAATAATTTTTGATTGTAGAGAGAGGATATTTGATGCGGAAAGTAATGGCTTTTTACGGCGCAACGCTTCGATAATATGTAAAGGAAGATTCGGATTTTCCGAACAAATTGACTCCTAGTACCGTCTCTTTGTTAGCGATTCCGAAAATTTCCATATCTTTGGTATTCAGGTCTATCAGGAAACCGTTTTTGTCGTAAAGTTCAATTCCGGCCGGTAAATTGTCGTAAATATTACGCAGAATTTTTTCACTGCGGTCCAAAGCCTGATGAGTATTGAAAGTTTCCGTTATATCTGAAAACAGATAGATGACTTCGTCGGGACGGGTCATGTAGGAAATGAAATGAAAATATTTATTGATTCTGCTGACAAAATGGGTATCGTCCAGATAATCCTTGTTGGGTGACAGTGTTGTTAATTGGAGGAGATTGGATGAAAAATCCAAGCCTAGCGAGCTGGCCCGAAGACCGTTGAAGTTTGATTTTCCGGTGATTTTTTTAGCAGCCAGATTGGCGTCGGTAAACAACAGGTCTACGGGATTTTGTTGTTGATCGTAAAGAATCCGGGCACGTAGATAGCCCAATGGCATATGTTTGTATAGAGTTTTTTGCAGATAATCCCTTTCGGTTTGTGCCTCTTGCCGGGATTTTTTTGAAGCTCTATGTAAATATTGATGATATTGACCAGGGAAGTAAACCATTGACAATCTTCATCGCTCCACTGATGAAAATCTTCAACCACGTCGATTCCTACATATCCCCAAGCTCCCTGAGGAGACACCAGAGGTACGACGATAAGTGATTTTATCGATTGTAAAGCTAAAAATTCTTTTTCGGAAGCAGCTTCTTCCGGTAAGTCGTCCAGAGTGGATAAGACGATAGAATGTCCCGACATGATTTGTTCGGTCCACCAGACATTATCGGTGGTCGCCAGGTCGGTGATCAGTGTCTGTTCCTTCTCTATATTGTTATCTACTACTTCAAAAGTACAAGTCTGTGTTTTGATTTCGGAATCGTATTCGATGATATATGCCCGTCCTGCCTTGAATACCTGAAGAATATCCTGCAAGATTTTATTAATGATTTCGGATGTATTGTTGTTTTTTGCAGAAAAGACAGTAAGGTATATGAAATATTATTGAGCTGATACAAGAGATTATTTATCCTTAATGCAGCTGCTTGCTCGGATTTGGTCGTTTCCGGACTATCGACGATCTGTATCGAGCCTGTGATAATAGAATCGCCATGCGCATTTTTTTTTCCTGATGAAGTTTTTGATATGAATCCAAATTTCTCCTTTCGGGCAAAGAATCGGGAAGGTCATATCGTAGACGTAAGGTTGTTCTAAAGTTGCGATTTCTTCACCGATCCGGAAACGGAAATCGGTACGGATCCTGTTCAGAAAATCTGCAAAAGACAATCGATCGGATGGTAAACCAGTCAATTCCATTATCTGTTTTGAAAAAAAATAGGTCTGGAGTCGGTAATCTGCTTTCCACCATCCAGTGCAGTATCTGAGAGAATACGATTCATCAGTTCGTATTCTTCTAATGTAATTTCTGGCATTACTTTAAAACTTGTTTAATAATTCGAAGATGCGCACAATTAACAATAACGCACCAAATATAAACAATTGTAAGGAATTAGGGGTTAAAATATGTAAAAGCGGGAACAATGGATAAAATGGAAAGAGGGGAAAGAATTTCAGCAGTTATAAGGGTTACAAGGGTTTCAAAAGTTTGAAAAGGAACGCCGGGACGGACCTTTCGTCCCATTTTCGGAAAAAACTAAAAAGCCACCTTAATAGTGGCTTTTTGCTCCTCAGGTAGGACTTGAACCTACGACCTACGGATTAACAGTCCGCCGCTCTAACCAACTGAGCTACTAAGGAATCACTTTTGAAGTAAAGAACTCCGCTCCTCAGGTAGGACTTGAACCTACGACCTACGGATTAACAGTCCGCCGCTCTAACCAACTGAGCTACTAAGGAATATTTCTCAAAAGCGATGCAAAGATATGGCTTTTTTGAAAGTGACAAAATTTCATCAGAAAAAAATGATTTTTGTTTTTTTTACAAAGGAATAAATTAAAGTGATTAATTTGAAAGGAGTTGTAAAAAGCTAAATTTGTCACGATTCATTATTCATGAAAAATTAATGTGTGTGGGTATTCGATTAATAATATCGGTGACATTTTTGTTACTGGTGGTGTCTGTCCGTTTACAGGCGCAGGATACGAAGGTATCTCATCCATTTATGTGGAAATCTTTTAATAATCCGGCCTATTCAGGTTTTGATGGATTAGCGGGTGTGAATATCGGTATGCAACGGTCATATTGGAGTAAGCCGTTGGATTTCAGGTCTTATTTTGTTTCGGCAGATTATGCCTTTCAGGAGAAAAGGACTTTCGGCTTGGGAGGTCTCTCTCTGTTTTATCAACGCGATCAGGAAAGTTCGGTGATGTATGTGACCCAGCTGTTTGCTGCCGCCTTGTCGGCCCGGGTGAAACTGTCACGTTCTACGGTGTTGCAGGTCGGTCTGCAACCTAGCCTATATTGTAAAAGCGTGGATCCCTCGAAGTTGACACTGGGAGATCAGTTCGATCCTTTTTACGGTCAGATTTTTGGATATCTCCCCTGAGTTGATGAGTTTTTATGCCGATAAAGTGACGATATTCGATATGGCCGCCGGTATTTACGGTCAGACCGATTTCAATGTGGCCTGGCATGGGGTGGCTAGTTTGGAGTATGGGTTTTCTGTATATCATATCATAGAATCCACTCAGTCGTTTTTATCCGAACACGGGTCTGCTTCTTCCGAAGAAAATCTGTTGAATCGCCGGTATTCGGGATATGTTTCGTATGCACATCCTTTTTGCTTTAGGGAATCAGATCAATACAGTGCTTTCTCCGTACGTAATGATCGATGTGCAGTCGGTTATGCGGAATTTACAATTCGGAGTTTGCTGGGAGGAAGAGCGTTTCGGACTGATCGGTTTGGGTGTCCGGGGGATCAATTCGAAGGATTGCAGGTAGGTACCTTGTTAGTACATTTAGGAGTGAATATTCCGGGAGGACGTGATTCCGGATGGAAGATCGGTTATACCTGTGAAGTCCCGACCCATCAAGGGACGATGTATCAAAATACCAGTCATTCTTTATCGTTGCATTGGTATTACAGGATAGTTCCCAAACGTTGCATCCAGCGTTTCGATAATTCGCCGAACAATAGTAAGAGAGCCAGAATGAAACGGAAGAATAAGGCTTTTTCATTTTTTAAAATCCGCCGATCACAGGCAAATAAAAAAGGATCAGATATGAAAAATCAGAAAAAATACAGAAAAGGGATATACCGCTTAGCTTTACTACTTACTGTTTTGTGCTCGGCAGTAGGTGGTTATGCCCAGACTCAGGACGATTTGAAATTGGTCGATCCCGGCGGGTTTAAGTTGTGTAATGGAGATGCTGTGAACGGACAAAAGTTGACGGTTTACAATCAATGTGTGCATGAGGGCTTCAAAAAGGAACTTTTAAAAGTAGATTGGGGAGATGGCTCTGCTGTCGAAGAATGGGGAACCGAAGAGACGATGGAGCATGTTTATAGGGAATTCAAAGTGTTTAAACTGAAATTTTCCTGGACTTCATCGGATGGCAGTAAAGTACTCGAAAAAACTATGATGTACTTCGGCTGAATAAGCCGGATGTCGCATTGAAAGTGAATGAAAAAGGTACTTGTTACGGTATGGAGTCTGAAATAAAAATTATCGATTATGATAAACAGACTTCCGGTACCGTTTATGTCGTGAATTTCGGAGATGGGCGTGATTCGACTTTAACACAGGCAGAGATGATGAAAACAATGGGATCGGTGAAACATACTTTTCAGACCGATAATTGCCCGATAACGGTGGAATTGGAGGCTCGGAACGAGTGTTCGGACTACATGTTACCTTTACAGACGACCGTGACAACGGCCGTGGTTATTCCCCCGGAAGCGGCTTTTGATTTCGTAGCCCCGGGTGTACCGGTTATCCTGTTCAGGTAATAAACCGTACGATTGAAGGACGGGATGTTTACTGTAATACAATAGCAGAATATATCTGGAAAATTTGGAGATAAACCTTCTGTGTTCGAAAAAATATCCTCAGGTGATATTCGATACGCCGGGAGAATATGAAGTACGCTTGATCGCTTCTACAGGGGGCTGGAATGTTCCAACGATACAATCGTAAAAGTGATCAGTGTGATACAATCGCCGGAAGTCGGTTTTACAGTCGATAGGGATACCGTCTGTTCGGGCGAAAGTGTTGTATTTACCGACCATTCTAAAGGGGAAAATCCACAGTATTATTGGAATGTTACCGGTAGGCAGACAAATGATTTTGTTTTTTATAAACGGCACTAGCGAGAAGTCGGAGAATCCGGTCATTCAGTTCAACGGCTACGGGGAATACGTGGTTGCACTGACTTTGACAAACGAATGTCCTCAAAATGTAAAAGATACGACTATTATCGTACGGAAGGATCCCGAGATTGTGGAGGTTACCTGGCCGGTGTCTTTATGTCCTGATCTTACTACGGGGAAAGCTTTGGTGAATTTGGAGAATTATTTCCGTCTCTATTGGAATGGAAACCCGAAAAGAAGCAGTCTGGAAAATCGAACCTAAGGCAGGAATGACCGGTACGGTAGATTTTTACCCGGTTATGAGGCGGATAAAGAATATCCGCAGGTTTATTTGCAGGCTGGTGCAACCTATGAGGTTTCCTTGACTTTGAAAGGAGCTTCGGTAGGCGGTGTGCTTTGTGGTGATCCCTCCAAGTTGACGATCCATAAAGAGTTGAAAATCGATGATCCTGCGATTACCGACAATATTGTTCCGACACCTGCCCCTGTCGGAGACAACATCTCGATTTGTGACGGCGAAACGGTTAGTTTTGAGAATCATTCCAGCGGAGAGGGATTAGAACATTTTTGGACGGTTAAGCCGATTACGACAGAATTATACGATCCGGCCTGGAATGTTGAATACCTGGCCGGTTCTCCGACTTCTGCCGGACCTCGGATCAGGTTCAATGGGTATGGAGACTTTGAAGTGACCGACTCGTTGTCTGTCCCTTGTAACTCGAAACGCATTTCTTTCCGGGTACATGTCAGGAAAGATCCGACTATTTTCTTGGCCGATTTTCCGACAGAAATCTGTCCCCGGATGTATTGAATACGGAGTTGTGTATTTTTTACGAATGGTATAATCATGTGCCCGAAGCACATTGGGAGTTTACTCCGGATAGAGTGGACTTTGTGGACGGAACTTCGTCCGATTCGCCGGAGCCGAAGATTCATTTTCAGGAATCGGGAAAATATACCTATAAGGTCACTTTGCCGGAGGTGGGGTGTCCGGAAAAGGATGAGCATGGAGGTATTTTGACCCGGAAAGAATTGACCGGAGAATTGAAGGTCCGGATTTCAGGTTTGGATGTTACTGTCAAAGAGAAGGACAACCGGGATGAAGTATGCGAAGGTGGGATGCTTATCTTTACCAATTCGGCATCGGAAAAGGATCCTGAAAGTTTAGAGCTGGCTTATAACTGGGAAGTGACTATCCCGGAGACAGGGGAACCTCAGGGGGAACGGCAGAGGATTGTGAGTTTCTAAAGGGGAATACGGAAAAGGTTGCTCCGATCACTTTTAAGAAATGGGGAACCTATGAAGTAACCGGTACGGTTTTCGGATTTTGTGATACCGTGTCGCGGACTTTACGAATCCGGGTGAAAAAAAAATCCGGAAGTAGTATTGGAAGATACGGTTTCTTGTCCTGCCGGTTTTGTCCTTTCGGGTGATACTACGTTTGTATGGTATAATAATACCCCACAGGTAACCTGGCAGATTTATCGGCAGGACGGCACGGACCAGCCGGGAGATTATGAACTGGGTGCGGAGGGGTTGACGAGTCTGATTCCTCGGGTGGAATTTAAACGTCCCGGATATTATACGGTGAAAGCAACTTTACCTCATGCGGGATGTCCGGCTACCGATCCGATGGCTGAGGCGGTATACCATATTTATGATCCGGATGTTTACGGGGATATTGTCATAAAAACACCTGTTTGCGGGAAATCCTTCGGTTGCCGATATTTGTGAGCAGGAAATTGTCGTTTTTGAAAATACAATGGAGGAAGAAGCCGGTGCGCTCAGCTGGGGATGGGAGGTGGTTAGCGACGTAGAGCAGGGATATGAATATATGCAGGACGGCCAGGTTATCGATCCGGCTGTGGGGAGCAGACAGAAGGCTCCTTCGATCCGGTTTACAAAATATGGGGAATACCGGGTGAGGAGTAGCTACTCATAGTACGTGTAAATCGCCTGTGACAAAAGAGTTCAGGGTGGTGGTGCATGGTATCCCCGATATCGAATTGGCATCATATATGAAACGGGTCTGTGCCGGAGACGGTATTCCCGTGGAAATGTCCGATTATCTGAAATGGGTGGATACCCGGAATTCAGCCCTTACTTCGAAATGGACCATTACTCCGGAGGTGGGATGGTCCTGGAAAGGCGGAGATCGGGAAAATACCGATTTCCCGGGGATATTATTCAATGATAATGGGCATTATGAGCTTAAGCTCGAGGTTTTTTCGAAATGTGCGGATGAGGGAAAACAGGAGTTTCTGACCGAAGTCAATGTGCTCAGGACCGAACAGCAGGCTAGCTTTTCTGTAGGTAAAGATTCTGTCGGTTGTACGGATGATCCCGATCCGTTTGTGATTACCCTGAATAATCTTTCGGAGGGGGATTCCCTGGCTTATACCTGGACGGTTACACCTCAGCAGGGGGTAAGTTTTGCCGAGGGGATACGAACAGTGAATCTCCGAAACTCTTGTTCTCGGAGCCGGGAGACTACGATGTACGGTTAGCGGTTTCCAACGGTTGTCATCACGACGACGATTCGGTATTCCGGATCAAGGCATTTGCCATTCCCCGGGTCAGGATCGGGGATATCGCAGATCAGTGTGAACCTTTTCATTTTATCGGGAGAGAGCGGGTAGAAGTCGATCAGCGGAACGACAAAATACAACAGGTACATTGGACGATCACTGCGAATCAAAGGTTATGCTTCCGAGGGATATACACTGGTGAATGGAACGGATTTAAAATCTTATTATCCGGATATCGATTTCAAAACCTGTGATTATACCGTAGTCGCAGCATATAAAAATCGTTGTAAAACACCGGGACAGGCTGTTTTTCAGGTGAAGGTCGATAAATTTATTCCTGTGATCCCATTGCCGGATGATACGATCTGTGAACTGGCAGAGGCCCGGATTCTTCGTGCACAGCCGGAAGGGGCTGGTGGACGCTGAAAGATCCTGCAATTCCCGAAGCGGCTGAAGTGTTGTATACCGAGCGGGGAAATAGTTATTTTTATCCGGGCTTCGATCCCTATGCGCAAAAAGATATCGGATTGGTGTATCATTACCGGAACGGGGCTTGTATCGCCCGGGATACGATGAATATGCGGATATGGCCCTTACCTTATGTAGAGGCCGGTGATTCTTTGAAGATGTGTCTGAACAATCCACCGGTGACTCTGGTGGGAAGAGATTCGGCAGCGGGGCAGGTATGGCAACCCAACAGAGGAGATTGGAAATCGGGTCAAGACGTGTTGGCGGGACATTTGTTTACCCGACTGTTCCGGGGATTTTCAATTGTTGTATTATTATACGGATAGCCGTGGGTGTATGAACCGGGATTCAGCGGTGATGCGGGTACATCCTTTGCCGTCGACCGATTTTACGGTGGCTCCTCGGAGTTGTATCCATACGGATGTGTTGTTTACACCCGCTCAGTCTGACGGGAATACATTCGAATGGATATTCGGCGACGATACGCCTCATGGGATATCGGACAACGAGATCCTGCATAGTTATGACATGTACGGTTATCGGGATGTTATTTGTATGGCTCAGTCGGTTTATGGATGCCGGGATACTTCCGAAGCTACCCGTATCGAGATTATTAATTTGCCGCCTCCACCTTTTTTTTCGATGTCGATACTTTACAGGGGTGTGCTCCTTTCGAGGTCCTCTTTACGGTCGATCCCGATACCTATAAGAGCGATCATAATTACCTGACTTTTCATTGGGATTATGGTGATGGGACGAAGACCGACACCTTGATGCCTATCGTGCCGAAGCCTTATCCGGCCGGGAGCTGGGATACGACCTTTGTTGCCCGGATGACAGTAAGCAACGTTTGTGATACCGTGAGCTACGATACGACGATTACTGTATTCTCGGCTCCGAAAGTTTCTTTTGCTTTGATGCATGAATGGGAATGTTCGCCGGTATTTTTTTGGAATTGCAGAATACGACTACCGGAAATAATTGTGTATTCAACTGGACTTTTTACCAATTCACGAACAGGAGAAGTGATCGGAGAAACGGATATCCGTAATCCGGAGCATGAATTTACGACAGATGAAGCCGCTACCAGCTATTTTATTACTTTACGGGCTGAGAATCGTTGTGATGTGGATGAGTATACCGATACCCTGCTTGTGAAGCCCCGGCAGATCAGTGCTCATTTTACGCCTTTGGACAATCCTTACGCCTGTGTGAATCAGGAAATCTTATTCCGAATAATTCTACGGACACCGTGTCTACAATCCTGAATACCTATTGGAATTTCGGGGACGGTAGTCGGGATACCGTCTGGAGCCCACGACATAAATACGATAAGCAAGGTACTTATCTGGTGAAACTGAAGATAGACAACGGCTGCGGGTGGGATACGATTTCTTCGCCTGTAATAATTTATCCTTTACCGCACTTGGAAATCAAAAGTGAAGATTATCTTTGTGAGGCGGATACATTTACCTTTGTCGTAAATTCAGATCAGGAACTGAAACAGGTAACCTGAAATTGGGAGATGGACAGACAGGAAACAAGGATAGCCTGAGGTATGTGTACGAAGGATACGGTACCTTTCCGGTAACGGTTATCGGAGTTTCTGCCGAGATAAATCAGTGTACTGATTCGGTCATGAAGGAAGTGGTCGTTTATAACAAACCGATCCTGACGATCGAGCCGGTAGATACTATCCAATGTTCGCCTTATCTGTACCAGCCGGAGATTACAGGAGAGGCTTATCTGATGTGGGATTATGGGGATCGGTCGGGACTGACTTCGGCGAGGGAGCATTGGTATGTAAATGAATCCGATACGGTTCAGCGTTTCCGGGTGATGATATATGCCGAAACGGATAAGGGATGTAAATCGGAATACCTGCGGGGAGTGGTTGTTCCCAATAAACCCAGGGCGTTATTGGACAAAAAGGTGGAAAAAGGGAATCCTCAAAAAGTGACCTTTATCAATCTTTCGGAAGAATGTTCGGACTGTATCTGAATTTACCTGATAAGGGGGACCTTCCATGCTTTCGGCGATCAGACGGTGGAATTCGGGGAGCAGGGGATGTATCGGGCCGAACTAGTGGTAGAGAATGTATATGGATGCCGGGATACGGCGATTATGGAACATCGGGTATTGATCAAAGGATTGTATTTCCCGAATACTTTTATTCCGCATAGTCAGAATCCGAAGAATCAACCGTTTTAACGGGATCGGGATGGGACTAGCCCGTTATAGGCTACAGATTTTCGATCAATACGGAAATAAGATTTGGGAAACCCGAGCCCTGGAAAACGGTCGGCCTTCGGAAGGCTGGGATGGCTGTAACCTCAAGGGCGAACGAATGCCGCAGGGAATGTATATCTGGCGTGCAGAAGCGATCTTCGGGGATGCCGAGGTCTGGACCGGAGATAATAATGAGTCGGGAGTTCCTGAAACGACGCAGGGACGGTGTTGTTACTGAGAGAATAGGAAATCCGTTCCGGTAAATAATGGAAATTATAGTTTAACTTTTAAACGATAGAAGATGGATTATTTTAAAAAGAGGTTAACCTGGCAGTCACGATATGTGACAAAGAAGGGAAGATTTTGGAAATGAACGATAAGTCGCGTAAGACATTTTTAAAGCCCGGACAGGAGGATCTGATCGGTAAAAATGTGTTGGATTGCCATCCCGAGCCGGCTCATTCCCCCTGTTGGCCGATATGTTACAAAAATCCCCGGACCAATGTTTATACTATCGAGAAGAAAGGGGTAAAAAACTGATTTATCAGACGCCTTGGTATGTGGAAGGAGAGTTTATGGGGTTTATGGAGTTGTCGATGGAAATACCTTTCGAGATGAAACATTGCGTGAGGGGGGAAGTAAAAAGGTTAAAAAGTAAAAAGCTAAAGGCTAAAAGCTATAAGCTAAAGGCTGGGAGGCTAAAGGCTATAGGCTGATAACCTGACTTCGTCACTACAAAAACCGCTATTTTATAATTACCTAATAAATAGGATTTTGTAAATTTGTGTCACCCTAAAATGGGTGACACGGAGCAAAAATGTACGTCAGGAAGAAGAAATATCCATCAGGCAATATCGGCATTATTGTCGTTGAGAAAACCAACGGCAAAATGAATGAACTCGTTACAATTGGCATTGCCAGCTCAGACGATGAGATAGACGGTTTTTGTAAATCAGGGCAAAGAGTGGATTGAACGGGAGAAAGAGCGCAGACATCCTCGTCTTGACCTGTTCGGTGATGAACGCCGTAAGTGTGAGCAGGAGCGTATGGATGCTGAGCGGCTTCTGTCCAATATCACAAACATCACCGTCAATGGAGCCGACCTGATACTTGACCGCGTGTTTGACAATGTCGGATTCAGCCGCATAGATGATGGGATATTCCGCAAGCTGGTTAAAGCGCGTTTGTCTTATCCTGCGAGCAAATCCGCCACAGTGGAATATCTCAAGAATCATTTTGACGATGATGTAAGTCTGTCAAAGGTTTACAGGTATCTTGACAAACTCAGCGACAGTCAGCACCGCATCGTTCAGAAATAAGCGTAGAGCATACCCGGAAGATATTGGGTGGTCATATCAGGGTGTTGTTTTACGACGTTACCACACTTTATTTTGAGTCAGATTATGAAGATGAGTTGCGCAAAGGCGACCGCTTCTCAGCAATACGTAACTGAACGAAGTACAATGATAT